>ENA-OPDJ01000014-OPDJ01000014.1-human-gut-metagenome-genome-assembly--contig:-NODE-14-length-144404-cov-12.524950_pt1 | contig 144404 bp, 113 predicted proteins | sample MGYA00241621_ERZ501505 | MGnify/ENA primary metagenome ERZ501505 (study PRJEB25962, sample SAMEA2042624) | human gut metagenome | biome: human gut; feature: human-associated habitat; material... | reverse complement strand
CCATGATGCATATCGCTGCCATAAAATTATTTTTGAATAAAATTTAAACAGTTTCTTAGATTATTAGTAACCGCTTTATTGGTTGCAGCAAGCGTGGGATTTAGTTCCTGTGGGGATGATAATGATGCTCCTATTGAACCACAAAATCCTAAAGAATATATAGTGTCAATAGGATATGCTGGAGAATTTGATATAACAGAAGCTCCATTATCTAAAGTTAAAACTAATGATTTATACGGAATACAAATTTATTCTAAACCTAATACTGATACAAAAAGCCAAGATTATAAATACTATGCTTTAGGGTTATTCAATGATGGCGCAGAAATGAATATCAAGTTATTAGATGGTTATCAATACAAAATAGTTGCAACCATAGTGAAAGATGGGGACAACAAACTTTACAAACCAATTAGTGACCCCTTCTCTGCCCATAATGGAATACCCATTAATAAGTTTCAATATACTTCAAGCAATTATTTTTACAGTATAGACAGAGGTTTGTCACGAGTAAGCTCTGGTTCTGTAATATCCCATCCTAATTTAGACAGATATTATGGCGAGTTGATAGATTATATTCCACAAGAAAATGGACACGTTAATATCAATATGAAGCGCACATCTTTTGGAATAAAAATTCTAACAAATAACTTTACACAAGGAACTATTATCATGAAAATGAACAAGGCATCTCAAATATGGCTTCAATATCCCCAAAGTGAATTTGAAGATATGTTTACTTTAGACTATTGTTCTAATGCTTATTATGATACGGAATACCAAGAAACAGAAGAAGCATCCATCTTATGGAGAAAGGATGACGGAGTAGAAGTGTCTTTGGGGACAAAATCTATCCCTTGTAAACGTAATACTCAAACTATTATTACAGTAAACATATCAGAGAATCCCAATAATTATGGAATGGGGTTAACAATAATAGATGAACCCATGAAAACTGGTGATTATATAACATTTGAGTAATCAATTATAATAATAACTTATTATGAGAACATTTAGATTAATTGAAATGACCTTATTAATGGTCTTGTGTGCAGTGAATTTTACAGCTTGTAGCGATGATGATGAACCAATTGTTGGAACTTCACAGGATTTAATTGGAAGATGGACTTTAACTTGGACTAAAGGATGGGAGTTCGATAGTGATGGTTTTAAAGACACATGGGATGAAGCGGATGATGGAGAAGATTTAATTTTCAAAGCAGACGGAACAGGACGAATGGAATCTCAGTACGGCAGTGAATATCCATTTAATTGGTCTTTTGAGAACAACGTTTTCAAGTGGGATTATAGTCTTTATAATGGTTGTACCACTAAAATTATTCAATTAGATGCAGAAAAATTGGTGTTTGAAATAACTGAATATTATGATGGTGAAATTGATTCACAAGAAATAAATACTTATAAAAGAGTTTCATCAGCAAACTAAATTTTAATAAAACAGCATTTGAGGCAAAAAGCTCTTATGCTGTTTTTTTATGTGGGTACGAATATTGAAGTGTTTTTTTTATATGGGGAATTTGCAAATTCATACCCGAATAATGAAAACAGCTATAATGTTGTTCACTTAGAGTGAATTTATTAAATTTGCAATGTGGTTTAAGCCATAAAGAGATTATTAAATTATTGTTCAATACTTCTTGTTTGGTTATCAAATTCAACCAAGATGTCAACCGCTTTAATTTAGCGAGAAAGTAAGCGCAAGCTAATTGCTTTATAGATAGTCTGTTTAGCGATAAAAATAATAGCATAAGCGCACCTGCTTTGGGAGCAGGGGGTCGTGGGTTCGAATCCCGCTACCCCGACAAAGGGTCTGATTTCATTGTAAATCAGGCTTTTTTTGTTTTAAATAGGTTTCTTTTTTCTGTCTGAAATATCTGAATTTGGGGTCAGCGGATGTTTGCCCACCTCGTCATACCATCTTGCAGGTCTTGTTAATGATATCCTTATGTCTGCATTGGTGATATATCAGTCCGAGTCTCATCGAAAGATAATATGCTTTCTTTATTTCAGGATATTTCCTGAAGAGAATACCGGCACGCACACGCTATGATTCGGTCCATAAGGATTCTTTTTTGTAAAGTAGATAGATGCTTCTGGCCAGTAGCTGCTTTCTTGAATCACTATTCTCAAAGACCGGAGCATGATATGTCTTTCTGTATGCCCTGGCGTGTGTCATTTGCATAGATTCCTCATCCAGGGTTTCCCAGCGTATTTTTATCCTCATTTCCTGAATCGCCTTATAAGCCAGTTTTAGCACATGGAAACGATCTATCACACGGCGTGCGGCCGGAAAGCAGACACGTGTCGTCTGTTCTATGTCCAGAGCCATATCAAGGGTTATTTCCCAGACCTGAAAGCGTCTGCGCCTGGAAAGCTTTAACAGGACGGATGTGACAGTCCTGACATCCATACCTTTTATGATTGCGATAGTGCTTCCCGCGAACCTCCTCTTTTCTCCTTGTTTATCAGAATTGCATAGAGTTCGCCTTGACTTCATCAATACTCACATACGGACCGATATTCTTTTCGAACAGAATCCATTCTTCCGCATGGAAGAGCAGGTTCCAGTTCATGTAACCGATCAGATAATTGCGGTACTGACGCTCAAGAAATTCACAGTTTACTCCAAAGAGAAGTCCTAAAAGCTTGCAGCTTACTGGAAGGATATTAATATCTTTTAACAAAGATGCAAACTCATGCGTCATGCGGCTACCTTCTGCAACCAGTTTTCAGATGCGGCTTACATAGTGTCCATTCTACTTCACAATCCATTTGCAACGGCGGATGTTCTGAAAAAGCTTCTTGCTAGGGATCGGAAAATCCTGAACGACTACCGGATCATAAAATCCCTTACTCTCCACTTTTATATTCGAGTATTTCCCTGGAAATTCATTTTCTCTTCCTGGTAAATTACTATTTCATTGCTGCTTTCCTTTACATCTGAGATGATGAAATACTTCTGGAAGAAGGAAACGGTAACCGTTGTTTTCCATGAGTGCTGATGATTTGTTTCAGACAAAGGTATAATTTTATCAGATTCACCACTCGGATTGTTACGTTGACTCTTTTTGGAAACTATTTATTCGCTTTTTTCAATCCGAGGCCGAGGAGCATGCCGTCGTAGGTGCCGGCCAGGTTGCCGAGGGTTTGCAGGGTGGAGTTGCTGCTTTTGCTGGAGAGGTAGGTGAGCAGTTGCAGCAGCTTGTCGGCATCGAAGAGCAGATCCATGTTGCTGGAGGTGCAGTTCACCTTGGCGTTCAGCCCGACGATTTTGGCGATTTTCAGGTTCACTTTCTGTGTGGAGGCGTCGTAAGAGTAGCTGCCGTTCACGGGTTTGCTGCCGGCATTGGCCGTAAAAGTGCTGTCGGCATTGAAGGTGAACGACAGTTGGCCCGGCTTGATGCCGATCTTGTTCAGTTGCTCGTCCAGTTTCTTCTCGAGAGCCGAGGAGGCCAAGGTGCCACCTGCCTGTTGCAGCAGGTTGTCCGATTCGAGTTCCAGGGCCGAGCCGGTGAAAGTCCAGGTGCCGGTCATGTCGATGTTGCTGTTGTTGGTGACAGCATTGACCACCTTTTCGATATTTTCCTTGTTCAGCAGGTCTTTCAGAGACTGCGCATGGATGCCAGAAGGCAGGGCCAATGCGATGATGAAGATACATTTCCAGATGTTTCTGTTCATATTCTGTTCTCTTTTTAGGGTTTAAGTTCTTTGTTGATGCTTTCGATGTAGTCCAGCAGCTCTTTCCGTCCCAGTCGGTTCTCGGAAGAGGTGACGAAGTAGGGCGGGAGTTCTTCCCACTGTTCTTTCAGCTTTCTGAGGTAGGCTTCGACGTTGGCGCCCAGCCTTCCGCTCTTCAGCTTGTCGGCTTTGGTGAAGACGATGGAGAAGGGGATGCCGTTCTCGCCCAGCCATTCGATGAATTGCAAGTCGATGGGCTGCGGTTCCAGGCGGCTGTCGATGAGGACGAAGAGGCAGGTCATCTGCGGACGTTGCAGGATGTAGCTTTCGATGATGTTCCTGATCTGTTCCTGCCCCTTGAAGCCGCGTTTGGCATAGCCGTAGCCGGGGAGGTCGACGATGTACCAGTTTTTGTTGACGAGGAAGTGGTTGATCAGCATGGTCTTTCCGGGGGTGGCCGAGGTCATGGCCAGGCCTTTGCGGCCGGTCAGCATGTTGATCAGGCTCGACTTGCCGACGTTGGAGCGGCCGATGAAGGCGTATTCGGGCAGGTTGCCGGCGGGGCACTTGCGGACGTCGGTGTTGCTGATGACGAATTCTGCGCTTGTTATCTCCATGAGTTCTATCTGAAAATTTAGTTTTATTGCCTTTGCAAAGGTAGCACTTATTTGCGTATCTTTGCGTCCGCATTATGAAAGTTTAGGGTTATATGAACGGACAATATCCTTCGGTTTTGCTGGAGAAGGCGGTGAGCGAGTTTGCCAAGCTGCCGGGTGTGGGACGCAAGACGGCCATGCGTCTGGTGCTTCACCTGCTGCGTCAGGACGCGGCGGCGGTCGAGGCGTTCGGCAACGCCATCATTACGCTGAAGCGCGAGGTGAAGTATTGCAAGGTGTGCCACAACATTTCCGATACGGACGTCTGCCGCATCTGTTCCAACCCACAGCGCGACGCTTCGGTGGTGTGCGTGGTGGAGAACATACGCGACGTGATGGCGGTCGAGGCCACGCAGCAGTTCCGAGGCCTGTACCACGTGCTGGGTGGGGTCATCTCGCCGATGGATGGTATCGGGCCGAGCGACTTACAGATAGACAGCCTCGTGGAGCGCGTCCAGGCAGGAGGCGTCAAGGAGGTGATTCTGGCGCTGAGCACGACGATGGAGGGCGACACGACCAACTTCTACATCTACCGCAAGCTGGAGAAGTTCGGCGTCAAGCTGTCGGTCATCGCGCGCGGCATTTCCGTGGGCGACGAGCTGGAGTATGCCGACGAAGTGACGCTGGGCCGGAGCATCGTGAACCGCACGCCGTTCAACGGCACTCTGTAAAACCCTGTTCCGCCCGCCGGGCGATGACGTGAATACATTTATATATATAGGATATATGGAAGAACAAATCAAGAAGGCAGTCCGCTTTGTGCGGATGTCTTATCTCCTGTTTTGGATGGTGCCGGTCGTGTTCGTGCTCGTGGGCGAAACGACGGACAGTTGGGTGGGGGCGTATGCCGACGACGTACGCACCACGTACTATGCCGAGACGCTGTCCATCCTGCTGGCGGCGGCCTGCGTGCCGTTGTCGCTGAAGCTGTTTGCCTGGGTGCTCTACCGCCGCATCGACCGTGCCGGCATTGCTCGGGCCTTGCAGCTCTATGTCTTCTGGAGCGGCATCCGGCTGATGCTGCTGGCCCTGCCGCTGATGGCGGGTTTCTTGACCTACTACGGGATGTTGAGCACGACGGGCCTGCTTTGCGCTCTGATTGCCCTGACGGCTTCGCTCTTCTGCCTGCCGGGCGAGGAGCGCCTGCGCCGCGAGCTGCACATCGAGCGGGAGGAGGGCGGCTTATGAGTCGGAGCTATTTCGAGGGGACGCTGGTGCGCCTCAGGCCGATGGAGCCGGAAGACTTCGACCTGCTCTACCGCATGGAGAACGACCCGGAAACGTGGGACGTGTCCAACTTCTCCGTGCCCTATTCGCGCTATGTGCTGAAGCAGTATATCGAGGATTCGCAGTGCGACATGTTTGCCGACAAGCAGCTCCGCCTGATGATTGTCCGCCGGACGGACGACGTGGTGGTGGGAACGGTGGACGTGACCGACTTTGCCCCGATGCACCGTCGCGGCGAAGTAGGTATCGCCGTGCGGAAGGAGTTCCGCGGAAACGGCTATGCGGGTGAGGCCCTGACGCTGATGTGCGATTACCTGTTCCGCTTCCTTTTCGTCCACCAGCTGACGGCCCACGTGGCGGTGGACAACGAGGCCAGCCGGCGGCTGTTTGCCGGAGCGGGGTTTGTGGAATGCGGCGTATTGAAGGAGTGGTGGTTTGCCGGCGGGCGCTATCGCGACGTGGTGCTGCTGCAACGCCTGCACAAGGTTTAATTCAGGGTGGGAATCTGTGGGAAGCGTGACCAGACGGCGTACTTTCCTCCCAGCTTGCTCAGCGATTTTTGCCAAAGGCCGACGGAGGCTTTCTCGTCCATCAGCGAGGCGGTGGTCTCGCGTCCGACGATCCAGGTATTTTCTTCGATTTCCTGTTCCAACTGTCCGCTTTCCCAGCCCGAATACCCCATGAAGAAGCGGAGGGTGCCTTCGACCGAGGGTGTGCGGTTGATGTAATCGCGCACGGCGTTGAAGTCGCCGTTCACGTACAGCCCCTTCCCCACGGGGAAAGCGCCGGGGATGCCCTCGATGGTGTGCAGGTAGAAGATGGTGTCCGCCCCGAGCGGTCCGCCCCGGTAGATGGGGATGTTTCTGCCGCCCGCGATGTCGTGGAAGATGTCGGACAGCGACAGGGGGAAAGGCTTGTTCAGCACCAGGCCCATCGTGCCCTCGCTCGTGTGGTCGATGAGCAGGACGACCGACCGTCCGAACATCTTGTCGCAGAGGAAAGGTTCGGAGATAAGCACCTTCCCGCGGACAGGTACCACGTGGTTGGTTTCGATCTTGAATATATCCGTGTAGGTTGACATGCTCCTAAGTTACAGATAATTCTTTAAATACAAAACTTCCGGCCTGTTTTTTGTCTCAAATTTTTCCATCGTCCACCGTGGGGGGCTCCTGAGCGGGGGTGCGCTGTTTGCCCTGGTTGGCGATGACCTGGCGCATGTTGTCGGCCAGGCCGTTGTGTTCGGTGATGACGGACGTCAGCTCGTCGGTGGGGCTGACCACGGCGAGCGAGTCCAGCAGGCGGGCGATGTCGCGGTAGACGGCATCGGTGTGGAGGCGCACATCGGTGGTGTGCAGGTCGCTCAGCACGACGAGCGTTTTCATTTCGTTTGTTTTTATTTGAAATGCTTCGCTGAAGGCATGGTTGGCTTCGTCCAGTGCATCTATTTCGGGTTCCAGTCCCAAAGTGGCCACGTCTGCCGCCCAGTCTGCCGAGCGCAGCAGCTCGACCAGATGGGCATATCCGGTGGCCGAAGCATACAGTCCGCGCCTGGTCAGCCCACGGAAGGGTGAGAGGGCCGTTTGCAAGCGGCGGGCGGCTTCGCGACGACGGTCGACGGGGTTCGCCAAGTGGGCCCGCACGCTCATGAAGATGGTACCTACCAGGCGGTCGCGGCGGTAGTCGGCTTCCTTCAGGCGGTGTGTGGCCACCTGGGCCGTCGGGCGCACGACGATGCGGCTCTCCGTCTGCAAGGCCGCCGTATAGCCTTCGATGGCGGCATCCAGCGGGGCAAATACGCCCTTCAGTAGCTCGAGCAAGTTGCGGAACATGTTGTGGAACGTGTAATGCGCGCCCAGCGAGAGCCTCGTCAGGGCAATTCTTTTCATCTTCTGTGTCATATCGGTCGTTTTTAGGTTATTCGTCTGGTTTAAGACACTAAAATAGGAATATTTTTTGGCAATCAACTACTTTTTCATCCTAAAATATTAATACATCGACGGAAAAATGCGCATTTTCATAGCTTCGTATAAATGCATTGATGTAAAAATGTACATTTTTATAGTTTTGTACTAATACATTAGTATAAAAACGTACATTTTTATTGCTTCGTATGAATACATTGGTATGAAAAAGCGCCTTTTCACTACTTCGTACCTCTATTTCACAGTGAAAAGGCGCTTGTTAGCTTCGAAAGACGTTGTCCGCAACCTGCCGACAGCAGTCGGCAACTATCCGAGGGGATGGTTTTCGGCAAAGATGGCCATCCGCTCGTCCAGCAAGGCATACTGGTGGTCCTGGATGAACGACGTGCAGGCGCGCAAGCCCTCCTGCGAGCTGCCGGTGGTCACCAGCGATATGGCGCTGACGCCGTAGTACATCAGTTCGCGGGCCAGCTCGCCGCTCGTCATGCCCGGATAGCCGATGGTGAAGTAGAAGCCGTCGGCCACGGGCTCGCCCAGGTCGTTGTCGTAGACCAGCCGGAAGCCATGGCGCAGGAAGATTTCCTTCAGCCGGCGGGCGCGTTCGCCGTAGACGCGCACCTCGTCCAGAAAGTTGTAGCGCCCGTCGCTGGCAGCCTTCAGCATGGCGGCCAGGGCATACTGGGCCGAGTGGCTCGTGCCCGACGACAGGGCGTAGAGCACGCGGTGGATGAAGACCGTGCCGAACGTGCCCGCGCCGCCATAGCGCTGCATCAGGCCCGGGTAGGCGCGGTGGTAGAGTTTGTCCGAGATGCAGCTCACGCCGATGCGCTGTCCGGCGTAGCTGAACGCCTTCGAGCCGGAGATAAGCAGGATGTAGTGGTCCGTGTAGCGTGCTACGGAGGGCTGGAATGGCGGCTGGAACGGGCGGCTCAGGTCCTGGCGGAAGTCCATTGCGAAGTAGGCGAGGTCTTCCAGCACGATGACGTCGTACTTTGTGGCCAGTCGGCCGATGATGCGCAGCTCCTCGTCCTTGAGGCACACCCAGCTGGGGTTGTTCGGGTTGGAGTAGATGATGGCGGAGATGTTTCCGCGGCTCAGGTAGCTTTCCAGCTTCTCCTCCAAGCGGTCGCCGCGATAGTTGTAGACGTCGAACGTCTCATATTTCTGCCCCATCACCACCAGCTGCTGCTTCTGTACGGGAAATCCGGGGTCGATGAAGAGGATGGTGTCCTTGCGCGGGTCGCATTGGCTGCACGTCAGGAACGAGGCGAACGTCCCCTGCATCGAGCCCGTCACCGGCACACAGCCTTCGGGCGCGATGTCTACGTCGACAAACGCCTTGACGAAGCGCGATGCCTCCCGCTTCAGCTCGTCCAGGCCGTTGATGTCAGGATACAGACTGGCGATGCCGTTCCGCAGGGCTTCGATTTCGGCTTCCACGCCAACGGCCGACGGCGGCAGTCCGGGCACGCCCATTTCCATTTTGATGAACTCGACGCCCGACTGGGCTTCAGCCTTGGCCGCGATGGCCTTCACTTCTCGGATGGTGGCTCTGCCGAAATCGGCCACCTGGAACTCATCGATCGTCCGGTCGATGATATCTCGTTCGATAGGAGTAGCTTTCATGTTTTTCGTTTTTGGTATAAATTGTATATGGCAAAGGTAATATAAAAGCGGTATATTGGCGCCCCGAACGAAAAAAAAGAAATTTTTTTGCCCAACCTATTGCAGGTTTCAAAAATAGTCGTACCTTTGCAACCGCAATCGAGAGAGATAGCGACGAAACAATGAAATGGTGCGGTAGTTCAGCCTGGTTAGAATACATGCCTGTCACGCATGGGGTCGCGGGTTCGAGTCCCGTCCGCACCGCTAAATAATCAATAGTAAAAGCCTATAAATCAAATGATTTATAGGCTTTTGTTTTACAACACCTACATATAAATTCAAACAACTAAATAACTCGATTTTCAAACCAATCGAACCACCACGAACACCTATTCAATCCTCACTAGATAAAAGTAAATAATTCCTCGAAAACAATAAAGTCAAAAACTCTGTTTTCGTCTTTGTATTTCCCTCCGTTTACACTATCTTTGCAACACGAAAGGCCGGAGGAAACGCATTCACCTCCAGGCCTGCGACGACAACGATTATTATCATCATTTATAGCGCTATAAAAATATGATTTCTTTCTACAGAACTCCTCAGAAAAGCGTGATTGCCGTAGAATGCGAACACGCCATCTCGAAGGCAGACAGCGACAAGCTCTGCTGGCTTTTTGGAGAAGCCACCCCTGAAAGTGAAGAAAACCTGAAAGGCTGTTTCGTAGGCCCCCGCCGCGAAATGATTACCCCCTGGAGCACGAACGCCGTGGAAATTACCCAAAACATGGGCCTGACGGGCATCGCGCGCATCGAGGAATACTTCCCCGTGGCCGATGAAAACGCCGAATACGACCCCATGCTCCAACGCATGTACAAGGGACTCGACCAGCAGGTGTTCACCACCAACCGCAAGCCCGAACCCATCGTCCACATCGAAGACCTCGAAGCCTACAACGAGCAGGAAGGTCTGGCCCTCTCGAAGGAGGAAATGGACTACCTGAAGAAAGTGGAGAAGGACCTCGGACGCCCGCTGACCGACTCCGAAGTGTTCGGCTTCGCCCAAATCAACTCCGAGCATTGCCGCCACAAAATCTTCGGCGGTACGTTCATCATCGATGGCGTGGAGCAGGAATCCTCGCTCTTCCAGATGATCAAGAAGACCACACAGGAAAACCCCAACAAAATCATATCGGCCTACAAGGACAACGTGGCCTTTGCCGAAGGTCCCGTCATCGAGCAGTTCGCTCCCGCCGACCACTCCAAGCCCGACTACTTCGAGGTGAAGGACATCAAGAGCGTCATCTCCCTGAAGGCCGAGACGCACAACTTCCCCACCACCGTGGAGCCTTTCAACGGCGCATCGACGGGTACGGGCGGTGAAATCCGCGACCGTATGGGTGGTGGAAAGGGTTCCTGGCCCATCGCAGGTACGGCCGTCTACATGACCTCCTACCCCCGCACGGAGGAAGGACGCGAGTGGGAAGAAATCCTGCCCGTGCGCAAATGGCTGTACCAGACGCCTGAGCAAATCCTCATCAAGGCGTCGAACGGCGCCAGCGACTTCGGCAACAAGTTCGGCCAGCCGCTCATCTGCGGTTCGGTGCTGACCTTCGAGCATAAAGAAAAAGAAGAAGTTTACGGCTACGACAAGGTCATCATGCTGGCCGGAGGCGTAGGTTACGGTACCCAGCGCGATTGCCTCAAGGGCAAACCCGAAGCAGGCAACAAGGTCGTCGTAATGGGTGGCGACAACTATCGCATCGGTTTGGGCGGCGGATCTGTATCTTCTGTCGATACGGGAAGATACAGTAGCGGCATCGAGCTGAACGCCGTCCAGCGTGCCAACGCCGAGATGCAGAAGCGTGCCTACAACGTGGTGCGCGCCCTCTGCGAGGAAGAGGTGAACCCCGTAGTTTCCATCCACGACCACGGCTCGGCCGGACACGTGAACTGCCTCAGCGAGCTGGTGGAAGAGTGTGGCGGACACATCGACATGAGCAAGCTGCCCATCGGCGACAAGACCCTCTCGGCCAAGGAAATCATTGCCAACGAGAGCCAGGAGCGCATGGGATTGCTCATCAAGGAGGAAGCCATCGAACACGTGCGCAAGATTGCCGAACGCGAACGCGCCCCGATGTACGTTGTGGGTGAAACGACCGGCGACCACCGCTTCTGCTTCGAGCAGGCCGACGGCGTACGTCCCTTCGACCTGGCCGTCGACCAGATGTTCGGCTCCTCCCCCAAGACATACATGGTGGACAAGACCGTAGAGCGTCACTACGAAATGCCGACCTACGAGCAGTCCAAGCTTCATGAATACCTGGCCAACGTGCTCCAGCTGGAAGCCGTGGCCTGCAAGGACTGGCTGACCAACAAGGTGGACCGCTCCGTGACGGGCAAGATTGCCCGCCAGCAATGCGTGGGCGAACTCCAGTTGCCGTTGAGCGATTGCGGCGTCGTAGCCCTCGACTACCGCGGCAAGGCAGGTATCGCCACTTCGCTGGGTCATGCTCCGCAAGCCGCACTGGCCAATCCGGCCGCAGGCTCCGTGCTCTCCGTGAGCGAGGCGCTGACCAACCTCGTATGGGCACCGCTGGCCGAAGGGCTCGATAGCGTATCGCTCTCGGCCAACTGGATGTGGCCCTGCCGCTCGCAGGAGGGTGAGGATGCACGCCTCTACACGGCCGTCAAGGCATTGAGCGACTTCTGCTGCGCCCTACAAATCAACGTGCCTACGGGTAAGGACTCCCTCTCCATGACGCAGAAATACCCCGATGGTAGCAAGGTCATCGCTCCGGGTACGGTCATCGTTTCGGCCGGCGGCGAGGTGAGCGACGTGAAGAAAGTGGTTTCGCCCGTGCTGGTGACCGACCACAAGAAGACGCTCTACCACATCGACTTCAGCTTCGACAACCTGAAGCTGGGCGGTTCGGCCTTCTCCCAGTCGCTGGGCAAGGTGGGCGACGACGTGCCTACCGTGCAGAACCCCGAATACTTCCGCGACGCCTTCCTGGCCGTTCAGGAGCTGGTGAACAAGGGCCTCATCCTGGCCGGACACGACATCTCGGCCGGCGGTCTCATCACCACCCTGCTCGAGATGTGCTTCTCGAACGTGGAGGGAGGTATGGAAATCAGCCTCGACAAGATCAAGGAAAACGACCTCGTCAAGATACTCTTTGCCGAAAACCCGGGTATCGTCATCCAGGTGGCCGACAAGCACAAGGACGAAGTGAAGAAGATACTCGAAGACGCCGGCGTGGGCTTCGTGAAGATTGGCAAGCCGACCGACGAACGCCACATCCTCGTGGAGAAGGACGGTGCCACTTACCAGTTCGGTATCGATTACATGCGCGACGTATGGTACTCCACTTCCTACCTGCTCGACCGTCGCCAGTCGATGAACGGTTGCGCCAAGAAGCGCTTCGAGAACTACAAGATGCAACCCATGGACCTGGCCTTCATGCCGGGCTTCACTGGCAAGCTCTCGCAATACGGCATCAGCCCCGACCGCCGTACGCCGAGCGGCATCCGCGCCGCCATCATCCGCGAGAAGGGTACAAACGGCGAACGCGAAATGGCCTACTCGCTCTACCTGGCCGGCTTCGACGTGAAGGACGTGACGATGACCGACCTCGTAAGCGGACGCGAAACGCTGGAAGACGTCAACATGATTGTCTTCTGCGGTGGTTTCTCCAACTCCGACGTACTCGGCTCGGCCAAAGGCTGGGCAGGCGCCTTCCTCTTCAACCCCAAGGCCAAAGAGGCGCTCGACAAGTTCTATGCCCGTGAAGATACTCTTTCATTGGGTGTGTGCAACGGTTGCCAGCTGATGATGGAACTCAACCTCATCAACCCCACCGACGAGAAGCGCGGACGCATGCTCCACAACGACTCTCACAAGTTCGAGAGCCGCTTCCTGGGTCTGACTATCCCGACCAACCGTAGCGTAATGTTCGGTTCGTTGAGCGGTAGCAAGCTGGGCATTTGGGTGGCTCACGGCGAAGGCAAGTTCTCCCTGCCCTACGACGAAGACCACTACAACATCGTGGCCAAGTACACCTACGACGAGTATCCCGGCAACCCCAACGGTTCCGACTACTCCGTGGCAGGTATCGCCAGCCCCGACGGACGCCACCTGGCCATCATGCCCCACTTGGAGCGCGCCATCTTCCCGTGGCAGAACGCCTACTATCCGGCCGACCGCCTGCATCACGACGAGGTGACGCCGTGGATAGAAGCCTTCGTCAACGCCCGCAAGTGGGTGGAAGAGAAGACTCGATAAATATCCTCTACCCTCTCCATACAGACATGGATGAAACGGACTCCGACGGCCAAACGGCCGGATGTCTGTTTCATCCGTGTCTTTTCCCTTATTCAAAGCATTCGGTTTCCAAGGAAACAATATCGTGTCGGCTATGAGAAAAAACATCCTGACTACCTTTATCGCCATCCTGCTACCACTCATCGTCTGCCCACAGACCTATAAATATATAGGTATGGAAGACGGATTGAGCAACCGACAGGTGTATGCCATCGAAAAAGACCGGAAAGGCTACATGTGGTTCCTGACCCCCGAAGGCATCGACCGCTACAACGGAAAGGAGTTCAAACACTACAAGCTGATGGACGGCGACCAGGAACTCAACTCGGCCATCAACCTGAACTGGCTCTACCTGGACACCGACGGTGTGTTGTGGGAAATAGGCAAGAAGGGCCGTGTATTCCGCTACGAAAGCCAGCACGACCGTTTCCAGCTGGTGTACAAGCTTCCCAAACAGACGGAAAAGGAACACAATACGCCCGTGAGCTATGGCTACGTGGACGAGAAAGGCCAGATATGGCTCTGTACCCACAAGCAGATATACCTGTATGATAGCCGCAACAACCACACCCGGCACATCCGCAACCAGCTGGACGAAAACATCACCTGCATCCTGCAAACCGATACCGCACACTACTTCATCGGCACCGACCAGGGCATACACTATGCCGAACTGAAGGACAGCATCCTGCAACTGAACCCTTGCGACAAGCTCGACTCCCTGAACCTGCAGGTCAACGAGCTCTACCTCGACAAGAGTACCCGAAAAGTGTTCATCGGCACCTTCCTGAAGGGTATCTTCGTCTACGACCTGAACAGGCACCAACTTCTGCAACTACAAACCGAATTGACAGACATCACCATCAACTGCATACAGGAATTCGGAAAGAACATGGTACTCATTGCCACCGACGGAGCCGGCGTCTATCGGCTGAACACCGATACCTACGAGTGCGAACCCTACATCACGGCCGACTACAACCGCTACAACGCGATGAACGGCAACAGCATCACCGACCTCTACATCGACGACGAACAACGCATCTGGATGGCAAACTTCCCCATCGGCATCACCGTGCGCGACAACCGCTATGCCGACTTCCACTGGATCAAGCACTCCATCGGCAACCGCCAGTCGCTCGTGAACAACCGTGTGAATGCCGTCATCGAAGACCGCGACGGCGACCTGTGGTTTGCCACGGACAATGGCATCAGCCTCTACAACGATCGCCAGGAGCAATGGACCTCCTTCCTGAGCACTTTCGAAACCGGCGGAAAGAACAAGAGCCACTCCTACATCTCCTTGTGCGAAGTGGCACCCGGCATCATCTGGGCAGGAGGATACTCGTCCGGCGTCTACCAGATAGACAAGTGCAACCGTTCGGTGCAATTTTTCACACCCGCCTCGATGGGTAATGCCGGCATCCGTGCCGACAAGTACATCCGTGCCATCCTGAAGACAAGCGACGGCAAGATATGGGCCGGCGGCTACTACAACCTCAAGGAAATAGATTACACACGCAGGCAGGTGCGCCTCATCGGAGGCCTGTCGGACATCACCGCCCTGACAGAAAACGACTCCACACACCTGTGGGTAGGCACCGTCAACGGGCTCTACCGCCTCGAGAAACAGAGCGGCAAGGCCGAATATGTGGAGCTGCCCGTTGAGTCACACTACATCTACTCCCTCTACCAGTCGGACGACCAGAAGCTATACATCGGCACCAACAACACGGGCTTGCTCATATACGACCTGGAGGAGAAACAGTTTTACCACTTCGACAAGGACAACAGCTCGCTCATCTCCAACAACATCTATTGTATTCTGCCTGATGGTGAGGGAGGCTTCTTCCTAAGTACCGAAAGCACCTTGACTACCTTCAATCCACATAGTAAAATCTTCCACAACTGGACAAAAGAACAAGGGCTAAAAGCCGAACATTTCAACGCTTCAGCAGGTACTCTCAGACGTAACGGCCAACTGGTCTTCGGAAGTACCGATGGTGCCATCGAGTTCGACAAGAACATGGTATTGCCCGACCATTATACCACCAAGATGGTGTTCAGTGATTTCAAAGTACTCTACGAAACAGTCTACCCCGGCGACAAGCACTCGCCGCTGACCACCAACATCGACGACATCGACCTACTCCGTCTGAAATACGACCAGAACATCTTCTCCCTGCAGGTGTCGTCCATCAACTACGACTACCCTTCGCTGGTGCTCTACTCCTGGAAGCTGGAAGGCTTCTACGACAAATGGAGCCAACCCAGCCGCGACAACATCATCAGCTTCACCAATCTGAGCCCCGGCGAATATACCTTGCGCGTGCGGGCCATCTCCAACGAGAACCACGACACAGTGCTCGAGGAGCGAAGCCTGCCTATCGTCATCGACAAGCCCCTTTGGTTCAGCTGGTGGGCATGGCTGGCCTATATCCTCTTCACGCTGGGGGCGCTGATTACGGCCTTGCGCATCTACCTCCTGCGCAAGCAGAAGCGTGAATCGAACGAGAAGATACGCTTCTTCATCAATACCGCCCACGACATCCGTACGCCGCTCACCCTCATCAAGGCGCCGCTGGAAGACCTGGCCAACCACGAACAACTGAGCGAAAGCGGACGGAACAACATCCACACCGCCCTGCGCAACGTACACGTACTCCTGCGCCTCACCACCAACCTCATCAACTTTGAGCGGGCCGACACGTATGGAGGAAAGCTCCGTGTGGCCGAATATGAGCTGGGAGCTTATCTGGAAGAGACCCTCAACATCTTCCGCGAATATGCCAAGGTGAAACGCATCGCCCTGACCTACGAAAAGAACTTCGACTACCTCAATGTGTGGATAGACAAGGACAAGATGGACTCCATCCTGAAGAACCTCCTGTCCAACGCCTTGAAATATACCGCCGAAGAAGGTAGCGTCATGCTCGAAGCTACAGAAACGGCCGAACAATGGACAATCGAAGTGAAGGACACGGGTATCGGAGTGCCTGCCGCCGAACAACGGAAGCTCTTCCGCATGCACTTCCGTGGAAGCAATGCCGTTAACGCTAAAATTACAGGAAGCGGCATCGGTCTGCTCCTGGTATGGAAACTCGTCAGGTTACATAAAGGGAAACTGAGCTTCAGCAGTACCGAAGGACAAGGCTCCACGGTTCGCGTCAGTTTCCCCAAAAACAGGAAAGCCTATCGCAAGGCTACCTTTGTGGACGCCCTACCCAATCGTGAAACGGAACTTCCACCTGTCCAGCCAGAAGAGCGAGTGGAGGAAAGCCCGACAGCCACGGTACTCCCCAACCGCGAAAATACGGCGGAACAACCGCAAGCGACCTCGAACCACGAAAAAATACTGGTCGTGGAAGATAACGACGAACTGAGAGAATACCTCCGCCAGACCTTGTCCGACGAATATACCGTGCAGACCTGCAACAACGGCAGGCAAGCCCTCGAAGTGGTGAAGGACTATACGCCCGACCTCATCATCTCGGACATCATGATGCCCGAAATGCGTGGGGACGAATTGTGCCGCACCCTGAAGAAAGACATCAACACGTCGCACATCCCCATTATCCTGCTCACAGCCCTCAACACCGAACGGAGCATCATCGAGGGTTTGCAGACAGGGGCCGACGACTATCTTGTGAAACCCTTCAACGTAGGTATCCTGCGCGCCACCATCGCCAACCTATTACAAAACCGACGCCTGTTGCGGAGCAAGTATGCAAGCCTCGCCATAAACGACGAAAAGCCCGAAACGCCCTGCAACAATTGTACGGACGATCTCGACTGGAAGTTTATTACCACCGTGACCCGCTACGTGGAAGACAACATCGAGAAAAGTGAATTCAACGTGGACAGCCTCTGTGCCCTGATGAACATGAGCCGCACCAGCTTCTACAACAAGCTGAAAGCACTGACCGACCAGGCGCCGGCCGACTACATCCGCATCATCCGCCTGAAGCGTGCCGCCAAGCTGCTCCGGGAAAAGCAATACAACATCACGGAAATATCCGAAATGACCGGTTTCAACGACGTGAAGTATTTCCGCGAGGTCTTCAAGAAATATTATAAGGTGAGCCCCAGCCAATATGCCAAGGGCGGGGACGAGCCTTCCAACGAAAAGGACATAGAAAGACAACAATGAACATTTACCTCGAAGCATTCTCCATCTTCTTCAAGATAGGAGCCTTTACCATCGGGGGAGGCTATGCCATGGTGCCTCTCATCGAGAATGAAATTGTGACGAAACGCAACTGGATAGCCAAGGACGACTTCATCGACCTGCTGGCCATCTCGCAGTCGTCGCCCGGCATCCTAGCAGTCAACATCTCCATCTTCATCGGCTACCGCCTGCGCGGCATCCGCGGAAGCATCGTCACGGCACTGGGCACCATCCTGCCCTCGTTCCTCATCATCCTGGCCATCGCCCTCTTTTTCCACAACTTCAAGGAGAACACCGTGGTGGAACGCATCTTCAAGGGCATCCGTCCGGCCGTCGTAGCGCTCATCGCCGCGCCCACGTTCAGCATGGGCAAGTCGGCACGCATCAACCGCTACAACCTGTGGATACCCGTTGTATCGGCCCTGCTCATCTGGCTCCTGGGTTTCTCGCCCATCTGGATCATCATTGCTGCAGGCGTAGGCGGATTCTTCTATGGAAAGTGGAAAGCCAGGCAAGAGAAAGAAAACATTCATTCATAAAACAAACAAAAATCTGAAAACATGCTCTATCTACATCTGTTCTATACATTCTTCAAGATAGGATTGTTCGGCTTCGGAGGAGGCTATGCCATGCTCTCCATGATACAAGGCGAAGTGGTGACCCGCTACAGATGGCTCACGCCACAAGAGTTTACCGACATCGTCGCCATCAGCCAAATGACCCCCGGCCCCATCGGCATCAACTCAGCCACCTACGTAGGCTTTACGGCTACGGGCAGCGTGTGGGGATCCGTCATCGCAACCTTTGCTGTTGTACTTCCCTCGTTCATCCTGATGCTCACCATCAGCAAGTTCTTCCTGAAGTACCAGAAGCATCCAGCGGTAGAGGCCGTATTCGCCGGTCTTCGGCCTGCAGTGGTGGGCCTGCTCGCATCGGCCGCCCTGGTGCTGATGAATACCGAGAACTTCGGCTCGCCTACGGAAGACACCCGTTCGTTCATCATCAGTTGCCTCATCTTCCTCGTTGCCTTCGTGGGGACCAAAAAATACAAACTGAACCCCATCGGCATGATTGTAGCTTGTGGAATAGCAGGGCTGATACTTTATTAAGGTGAGGACAAAAAAATAAGGTATCAGGTGGAAACTTCCAACCCGATACCTTACACCAAATAATTCACACCCAATCTCTACAATTTGATTTTCTTCTTCACCGACTTCGACTCGTTGTGCAGGCGGTCGAGGGCGGTCACCACGTAGCGGTACTTCGTCTTGCCGTCTTCGTAGGGCAGCTTGTACCATGGCTGACGGGTGATGGCCACGATGTGCGACGGGTCGTCGATGTCCACGTCTTCCTTGTCGGCGAAGCGGTAGACTACGTAGCGCACGGGGCGGTCCATCTCGTCCTTATACTTCGGTGCCGTCCAGAAGAGGATATAGCCGTCTTCCGTCCACACGGGTTTCATTTTGCGCACCTTGCCGGGGGCCTTGTCGTCCATGAAGTCGAACACGGGCGGCAGAGCGGGATACTTGTGATACTCGGCAACCAGCGCCTCACGATAGCGTCCGACGTTCTCGACTACTGCTCCGGCATACCACTGGCAACTGCCGCCAATCGTCTGATAGCTGCGCTGCAAAGCCATCTTCGCGGGAAGCTGGTTCATGTTGGGGTTCTTGGGGTCGGCGTTCTGCACGGTGTTCGTCACCGACTGGCCGATGAAGAGCGGACGCCCCTCGCTATGCTTGGCCCACCAGTCGACGAGCTCGGCATAGTCGGCCACGGGATGGCCAATCTGCCAGTAAATCTGCGGGATGTTATAGTCTATCCAGCCTTCGCGCGCCCAGAGCAGGACGTCGGCATAGAGGTCGTCGTAGTTCTGCAAGCCGCGCGTCCGGCTGCCCAACGGGTCGCTCGACTGGTTGCGGTAGATGCCGAAGGGCGACACGCCGAACTTGACCCAAGGTTTCAGCCCCCGTATCGTTTCATGGATTTTGCGGATGAGCAAGTTGACGTTGCTACGCCGCCAGTCGCCGATGTTGTCGAAGCCGCGGCCATAGCGGGCGAAACTGGCCGAATCGAGAAACTCCACGCCTTTCGTGGGATAGGGATAGAAGTAATCGTCCATGTGGATGGCGTCGACGTCGTAGCGCGACACGATGTCGCTCACCACCTGGCAGATGTAGTCGCGGCTCTGCGGTAGAGCGGGATCGAAGAAGAGCTGGTTGCCGTAGGTGAGGAACCACTCGGGATGGCGGTTATAGATGTGCTGCGGCGCCAACTGGTTGGCCAGCGACGTCTTCACGCGGTAGGGATTGATCCAGGCGTGAAACTCCATGCCGCGCTTGTGGCACTCGTCGATCATGAACTCCATCGGGTCCCAATAGGGTTGCGGCGCCCGCCCCTGCACGCCCGTCAGGTAACGGCTCCAGGGTTCGATCTTCGAGGCATAGAGCGCGTCGGCTTCGGGACGCACCTGGAAGATAATGGCATTGATGCCCGCTCCTTGCAGGGAGTTCAGCTGGCCGATGAGGGTGGCCTTCATCTTCTCGGTCGGCATGCCCTTGAACTGTCCGTTCACGGCCTGGATCCAGGCGGCGCGGAATTCACGTTTGGGATAGCGTTGCTGCTTTGTCCACTGTGCCTGCAACACGAGGGGACAAGCCGCCAGTAGCAAGAGGCACAAAAATAAGTCTTTCAGTTTCATTGTTCTTACTGTCTATTTTTAAAATGTCGCAAAGATAGTGCAAACCGAGGGAAGTACAAAAGCGGAAACAACGTTTTCGGCTTTTTACTTCCGAGGTGCAGCCTGTCTTATCTCAGGCACAGAGTGGAGGTACACACTCATCGGAGCACTGCCCACACCGACAAAATGACCCTTAAACCCAGACAACAATACCCCTACATGGGGTACAGGAGCCCCCTAGCTAGGGGTCCTATCACCTTCCACATAGAGTGTTTTTCACAATTAGCATCGACGGCAGTGAAGAAGAAGGCGAAAACCCGCTGTAATAGAGAATGAAGAAGGAACAGGAGACGGCCCGACAAAAAAAATCAAGCAAGCTTGTTTTTTCTGCCCCCGCCTTTCACTATCTTTGCCGATGCTATTTACATCAGTGCAATATGACAACCGAAAACTCCATTATCATAAAAGGCGCACGCGTCAACAACCTGAAGAACATCGACGTCGAAATACCGCGGGGCCGGCTGGTAGTCATCACCGGCTTGTCCGGCTCGGGCAAGTCGTCGCTGGCCTTCGACACCCTCTACGCCGAAGGGCAGCGCCGCTACGTGGAAAGCCTCAGCAGCTACGCGCGCCAGTTCCTGGGACGCATGAGCAAGCCCGAGTGCGACTACATCAAGGGCATCCCGCCCGCCATCGCCATCGAACAGAAAGTGAACAGCCGCAACCCGCGCTCCACCGTGGGCACGTCGACCGAAATCTACGAATACCTGCGCTTGCTCTACGCCCGCATCGGACGGACGTTCAGCCCCGTCAGCGGACAGGAGGTAAAGAAGCACTCGGTGGAAGACATCGTGCAGTGCATGCTGGAGTATCCCGAGGGGACGCGCTTCACCGTGCTCACCCCGCTGCTTGTGCCCCAAGGACGCACGATGAAGGAGCAGCTGACCATCGACCAGAAGCAGGGTTTCACCCGCCTGGAAGTGAACGGACAGGCCGTGCGCATCGACGAATACGAACCCCGCGAAGGCGACAACGTCTTCCTGCTGATAGACCGCCTGACGGCCTCATCGGAGAAAGACACCGTCAGCCGCCTGACCGACTCCGTGGAGACAGCCATGTACGAGGGCGACGGCGCCTGCCTGCTGCGCTTCTACCAGCCCGACGGCACCACCCGCCTCTACCGTTTCAGCACCAAGTTCGAGGCCGACGGTATCCGCTTCGAGGAGCCCAACGACCAGATGTTCTCGTTCAACTCGCCCATGGGCGCTTGCCCCGAGTGCGAAGGCTTCGGCCGCGTCATCGGCATCGACGAGCATCTGGTGGTGCCCAACCGCGCCCTGTCCGTCTACGATGGAGCCGTGATGTGCTGGCGGGGCGAGAAGATGGGCGAATGGCGCGACATGGTCATCCGCGGCGCCGAAAAGGCAGGCTTCCCCATCTTTACCCCCTACTATCAGCTGACCGACGAGCAGCGCCGCATGTTGTGGGAGGGCACGCCCTACTTCGAAGGCATCAACGCCTTCTTCCGCATGTTGCAGGAGAACCAGTACAAGATACAATACCGCGTGATGCTGGCCCGCTACCGCGGCAAGACCCTTTGTCCGCGCTGCCACGGCAGCCGCCTGAAGCCCGAAGCGGGCTACGTGCGGGTGGGCGGACGCAACATCTCGGAGCTGGTGGACCTGCCCATCACCGACCTTCAGACATTCTTCGACCGCCTGAAGCTGACCGAACACGAGACGCAGGTGGCGAGCCGCATCCTGACGGAGATAAACAGCCGCATCCGCTTCCTCGTCGACGTGGGCCTGGGCTATCTGACACTGAACCGTCTGAGCAACTCCCTGTCCGGCGGCGAGAGCCAGCGCATCAATCTGGCCACCTCGCTGGGCAGCAGCCTTGTGGGGAGCCTCTACATACTGGACGAACCCAGCATCGGCCTCCATAGCCGCGACACGGACAAGCTCATCCGCGTCTTGCGCCAGCTCCAGCAGCTGGGCAACACGGTAGTCGTCGTAGAGCACGACGAAGAAATCATCCGCGCCGCCGACTACATCATCGACATCGGCCCCAAAGCCGGACGCCTGGGAGGCGAAGTGGTGTATCAGGGCGACATGAAGGACCTGCAGAAGCATAGCAACAGCTATACGGTGCGCTACCTGCTGGGCGAGGAAACCATCCCCGTGCCCACGCATCACCGCCCGTGGAACAACTATATCGAGATAAAAGGTGCCCGCGAAAACAACCTGAAGGGTATCGACGTACGCTTCCCCCTGAACGTGATGACGGTGGTGACGGGCGTCAGCGGCTCGGGCAAGAGCACGCTGGTGCGCGACATCTTCTACCGTGCCCTAAAGCGCGAGCTGGACGAATGCAGCAACCGGCCAGGCGAGTTCATCAGCATCGGTGGCGACCTGAAGAACCTGCGCAACGTGGAGTTCATCGACCAGAACCCCATCGGCAAGTCGTCTCGAAGCAACCCTGTGACTTACCTCAAAGCCTACGACGAGATACGCAAGCTCTATGCCGAACAGCCGTTGGCCAAGCAGATGGGCTACACGGCCGGCTACTTCAGCTTCAACAGCGAAGGCGGCCGCTGCGAGGAATGCAAGGGCGAAGGCACCATCACCGTGGAAATGCAGTTCATGGCCGACCTGGTGTTGGAATGCGAGTCGTGCCACGGCAAGCGCTTCAAGCCCGACACGCTGGAAGTGCGCTTCCACGACGCCAACATCTACGACGTACTTGAAATGACTGTCGATCAGGCCATCGAGTTCTTCGGCCAGCACGGGCAGAAGAAAATCGTCAAGAAGCTCATCCCGTTGCAGGACGTAGGCCTGGGCTACATCAAGCTGGGGCAGTCGTCGTCCACTCTCTCGGGCGGCGAAAACCAGCGCGTCAAGCTGGCCTACTACCTGAGCATGGAGAAGGCCGACCCGACACTCTTCATCTTCGACGAGCCCACCACTGGCCTCCACTTCCACGACATCCGCAAGCTGCTCGAAGCTTTCGACGCCCTCATCCGGCGCGGACACAGCATCGTCATCATCGAGCATAACCTGGATGTCATCAAGTGTGCCGACTACGTGATAGACCTCGGCCCCGAAGGCGGCGACCGCGGCGGAAACCTCGTCGTGGCAGGCACGCCCGAAGAAGTGGCTGCCTGTGCCGCCAGCTACACGGGTCAATTTCTGAAAGAGAAACTACAACAAGCCGACTCCTGACCATGCAGACGCCTACCATTATCCTGAGCATCGCCGGTTCCGATCCCTCGGGTGGAGCTGGCATACAGGCCGACATCAAAACCATCTCGGCGCTGGGAGGCTATGCGGCGGCGGCCATCACCGCTATCACCGTGCAAAACACGCGGGGCGTCACGTCCGTCGACTACCTGCCCGGCCCGCTGGTGGCCGCACAAACGGAAGCTGTCTTGGGCGACCTGCACCCTGCCGCCGTCAAAATCGGCATGACGGGACGCGCCGACATCATAGCAAATTTGGCAGCCTGCCTAAGCAAATATCCCGATACGCCTGTCGTGCTCGATCCCGTGATGTTGTCGAGTAGCGGTCATCCGCTGATGGAGCCTAATGCCACCGAAGCCCTCCGAACAGAGCTGTTCCCACGATGCCGCCTGGTAACTCCCAACTTAAACGAGGCCTCATTTCTTTTAGGAAAAAATCTCCATACTCTTCAAGACATGGAGCAGGCAGCCACTGAACTGTCCCAACACTACGGCTGCGCCTTTCTACTGAAAGGTGGCCATCTGGAAGGTGATCGCATGACGGACGTCCTCTTCGACGGACAGACACACCATTTCAGCAGTGCCCGCATCAACACAAGCAATCTGCATGGCACCGGCTGTACGCTCTCGTCCGCCATCGCAACCTTCCTCGGGCAAGGCAATTCCCTCCCCGAAGCCGTACAACTGGCCAAAGCCTATATGGACAAAACCATCAAAGCCGCCAGCCAATGGGAAATAGGCAGTGGATACGGCCCGTTGTGCCATTTTCCTCCAGACTTAAAATTGTAAAAAGCTGATTGCATGAAAATCATTGTACTGACTCATCCTGAATTCCTTCCAGACGAAGCTGAAGCGTTGACCTGTCTTCTGGACAAAGGCCTTGACCGTTTGCACTTGCGCAAACCCGGCTGTAGCGAAGCACAGCTAGAAGCCCTTATCCGCCAACTGCCAACCGAATACTACAAACGTATCAGCCTGCACGACCATTTTTCCTTGCAGGCACGCTACCATCTGGGAGGCATCCATCTGAACAGCCGTAATCCCCAGCCTCCCCAAGACTTCAAAGGAATCGTAAGCTGCTCGTGCCACACACTGGAAGAAGTCTCCTACTATGGTCCACAGACCGACTATCATTTCCTGAGTCCTATTTTCGACAGCATCTCCAAGCAAGGCTATCGCTCAGGCTTCAATGAAGCCCAGTTGCGACGAGCCTCTGCCGAAGGTATTCTCACCAACAAAACTATCGCTTTGGGTGGCGTATCTGCAGACAAACTGACTCTACTACACACACTAGGATTTGGAGGTGCCGCCTTTCTGGGAGACATCTGGCACGGCTACCACTCGGCAGCCAATTTGCCTACCCTACTCCACCACTTCGAGGAACTTCTCAATGCACGCAAGGCACTTAAAGAATAAAACAGACAAACTGTGTAAATAAAAAAAATTAAGTAACTGTCTCGAAGCACAAACTTTATATCAACAGAGCCGTGACAGGTACGTGGAATCCTATGCACAATACGAAATCAGGAAGCGGGAATACTTACAAGCTACAGGCAGATAACAATAAGTACATACACTGTGCCTGTAAACATCTACTTCAGCAGCGTAAAGTGCCTCTTTAGCTTGCTAAAGTGCCACTTTACGCAACACATTATTAACCTCTACGGAAACAAGCGAAAAAGATGAAGATTTTCTTCCAAAAGGTATAATGAAACGCCCCTGCTATCAGATTAATTTTATATCTTTACAACCCCGAAAATACCTTAAACCAATTAGCATAAAAACAGGATTCGGGAAAAAGAATATAAACTTAAATGATATATACCATGGAAGAAACAAACCTATTAGCCCCTTTGCTACTGACAATTGCCGGTCTTATGGTAGGAGCTATCTTTAAATCGCTGTTCCAACGGACGCGTATCCCTTACACAGTCGGACTGTTTGCCATCGGACTGATTGCAGGTATTCTAAACAGAGCCGGAGTTTTTCAAAATACTTCTCAACTCAGCCAAGCATTAGACAGTGTAGCCAATATCAACCCAGATCTTATCCTATATATCTTCCTGCCCATACTGATTTTCGATGCAGCCTATGAATTGAATCTGCATATCTTTAAAAAAACGTTGGCAAACGCCACTTTGTTGGCTGTTCCCGGCCTGATCATCTGCATGTTACTGACAGCCGTCCTATTAATGGCACTAAGTCTATTTGTTCCAGGATATGAACAATGGACCTGGACTGCCGCCTTAATGTTTGGTGCCCTCATCAGTGCTACCGATCCCGTCGCTGTTGTAGCTTTACTGCACGAACTGAAAACAAGTAAACGTTTTTCTACTCTGGTTGACGCAGAATCACTGCTTAATGATGGTACCGGTATCGTCTGTTTTATGCTGTTCTTTGGCATCACCACTTCAGGTATGAGTAACGACATGACTCCAGTTATGGAATTCTTCCAAGTTGTAGCAGGAGGAGCTATTTTAGGTTTCCTAGCAGCACGCCTTGTCATCTGGTTCATAACTCGCATCAATTCAGAAGAGATGATACAAAACAGTGTTATCATTCTTTCGGCTTATTTAGTATTTATTCTCTCACAATTTTATCTGGGTATTTCAGGCGTCATTGCCTTAGTTGCCTTCGGACTAACCATTTCCTATGTAGGAAAGCCTCGACTTAAACCACAGGTAAACGTTTTTATGGGCCGTTTTTGGGAATTACTTACTTACATTGCCAACACGCTCATTTTTATCATTGTAGGTGTTGTAATCGCTGAGAAAGTCGATTTCTCATGGGCACATTTCGGTATTCTGTTACTCGTCTATGCTTTCCTGAATCTCTTCCGCTATACAACGATCATGATACTTTACCCTATCATGAAACGGTTAGGATACGGATTGAATAAAAAAGAATCCATCATTCTGACCTGGGGCGGACTACGTGGCGCATTGGGAATGACCCTAGCATTAATGGTTTCCTATACTCCAGCTATTCCAGAAGAAATACGTAGCCAAGTGCTATTCTTCACCGCAGGCATCGTAACCCTTACCCTGTGTGTCAATGCTACCACCATGCGCTGGCTACTGAATAAACTGGGACTGATATATACTCCAACGGCACGCACCATGATGGAAAACAAAATACAGAACCATCTGCACGAGAATTCCGAAAAATATTTTGAACGTCTACAAACACGTGATGCCCTCAATGGTGCGAACTGGAAAAAAGTAACCCGATACATAGTCAGTCGCCCCAATGAACAACAGAATATGCCAATAGACAACGACGTGATGAACGAAATCAGACTACGCGTGTTGGATAAGGAAAAAATGCTCACACGTCAAATTTACGACGAAGGCATTATTGCAAAAACTTCTTTCATGTTACTCAGCAACTCGCTGGACGAACTTTACGACCATGACGGGAACAGCCCGTTAGACAACCGGAAGTCTATCTTCAATTTCTGTAATCGTACTTTTATCCTTGACAACATGCAGAAGATACCAGGTATAGGCTCTTGGATAAGCTTTTATTTCAAAGAACGCATTGGAGTGGTCTACGACCTGGGACGAGGTTTTATCATCTTGCAAAAGGAAGATCTCAAGCTATTGGATGATCTAGAAACCTCTAACATGCTAAATGTCGAACAAGCCCCTGTTCTAAAACCATTAAGAGAAGAAATCTTACATAATATCAACGCGATGGATAGCGTACTGGGCAAACTTTCGAGCAACTTCCCGAAAGCCTACAAACATGCTTTGACGCAGAAAGCCATACGCATGTTGCTCTGTAACGAACGGCGTACCATCCGGCAGATGCAGAATGACGGTATCCTATCGGACAAAGATGCTGAACGGTTGTATGAAAGTGTAGACGAACGCAACGACCAGCTCAATTCACTTAGCCACACCATTCCTGCTTCTCTTTTAAGATGGCTGAAGATCAGGAAAAGGAAAGAATAAACTTAGCCCTAAAACCTATCTCTCAATAAAAACAGACTGCACCGAGAAAAGTACAAAAAAGTGAAAACCTTGTTTGCGTTTTTGTACTTCTCTCGGTTTACACTATCTTTGCGACCAATACAAAATGGAAACTTATGAAACGAATAAATCTTTTCCACCTGATAACCTCATACCTGATGTTGTTGGTCGCTACAACTTCATGTTGGCAAGATCGCAGCGGTGAATATTACGCTTTGGTGGGATCTAAAAACTGGATTTATACTACCATGCAGGAATATTACTTATACTATCAGGACCTGCCGGAAGAAAGCGAACTAGATTTCTTCCAGAAGCCGGCTGAGTTTCTGAGTAGTGTAGTATCAGAGAAAGACGGAAAGAACGGCGTAACCTATTCACATATCGACTCAATAAAGACCGCCGATACCCGTTCGTTGAGCGAATCACCGACCTTCGGTTTCGAAGCTGTTATGCTCCAAACGCAACAAGGTTCCTATGCCATGCAAGTACTTTATACTCAGCCCCAATCACCTGCTGAAGAAGCTGGATTAAAGCGTGGCGATCTTATTATCGGAGCCGACAATACGGAAATCAGTTCAGGCGACTACTCCAAATATGTCACCAACCCAACGACTGCACATTCTTTCATACTGGGAAATTATAATACCGAAACAGGCCAGATAGACACGACAGGCACTGTAGAAATGCCTGCCCCGCGTATTATTGAAATACAAAATATGCTCAAGACAACACTTCTTGATACTGGAACACGCAAAGCTGCCTACATCCTATACAACGAATTCGGACAAGATGATATCGCGCAATGGCAGACACTATACGGCCAACTGGCCGCCACCCAGCCTAACGACATTATTTTGGATCTGCGCTACAATCCGGGCGGATACGTATCCACAGCACAAGCTGTCGGTACCTTGCTGGCACCTCAGAGCGCCCTCGGACAAACGATGCTCACCATGACAGGCAATGATAAACTAGGCAAAGCCGAAACCTATACATTCGATGCCAACCTGTTGCCCGGTGGAAGTGCACTGAGTTACCAGAATCTCTATGTTATTACTTCCAACAATACAGCCTCGGCTTCGGAAATTATCATCAACTGCCTGCGCCCCTACATGACCGGCAATCTTTATCAAGTAGGCCAAGCAACTTTTGGCAAGAACGTAGCACAGGCACTCTACACCAACGACCAATATCCCCAACTCGAACTGTGGCTGACAACCTACTACCTGAGTAATTCAAAAGGCTACAAAGACTACGATGCAGAAGGATTGCCTGCCGACTATACTCAATCAGAATCGTACGGAGGAAGTTTAGGTGAGTTGGGCACAGAAACGGATCCACTGATACAACCCATCCTGGTCCGCATGGCAACAGGCAGTTTCCCCAGCACCGAAACGACTACCCGCACCTTGGCATCACCCCGTATGCTCATCGTGAAGAATTCCGTTGCAGACAAGGTAAAGACCGCACGCATCACCTCGCCTTACAAAGCACTTCCAAACGATTTGACAGAAAACTGAAACAAAGTTATCGAGTTTTCGAAACTTAAACCAAATAAATGTGTACCTTTGCAGCCCGAAAACCAGAGAAAAGAAAGATGAATCATAAGTTATGCTGCATAGGGTATATCACCCGCGACAAAATTGTAACCCCAGACAACACAGTCTATATGCCTGGAGGCACGGCTTTCTATTTCGCCAAAGCCATCAGCCGGCTACAGGCCGAAGGCTTCCTGCTGGTCAGCGCACTGGCTGAGGAAGACAAGGCGGCGGCCGAAGAAATCATCCGCGAGGGCATCGAAGTGAAGCTGGTACCCACCACACACTCACACAGCTTCGAAAACATCTACGGAGACAATCCCAACGAACGCCGACAACGCGTCACCGCACAAGCCGACCCCTTCCGCGTCGCCGACCTGGAGGACGTGCGGGCCGACATCATCCACCTGGGCACACTGCTGGCCGACGACTTCTCGCTGGACGTCATCAGGCACTTGGCAGGACGAAGCACACTGGCTGCCGACGTACAAGGCTTCCTGCGAAAGGTGGAGTGCGAAAAGGTCTATGCCGTGGACTGGGAAGAGAAACGCGAGGCCTTGAGGTACATCCACACATTGAAGGCCAACGAGAACGAGATGGAAGTGCTCACCGGATGCGCCGAGCCGCATGAAGCCGCCCTGCTCATAGCCGACTGGGGCGTGAAGACGGTACTCCTGACACTGGGCGACAAGGGTTCGCTCATCTACACCGCGGGGCAGTTCTACGACATACCCGCATACCCCACACTGCAAGTGGTGGACGCCACCGGATGTGGCGACACCTACATGGCCGGATACCTCTACAAACGAAGCCAGGGAGCCTCCCACCAGGAAGCCGGATGCTTCGCCGCCGCCATGTGCACCCTCAAGCTACAAGCACACGGCCCGTTCAACGGGACGGAAGCCATGGTGAACAGCATCATCGGAAAATGATTGCACGCGCTATATAATAAAAAAGGCGTGGAAATTTCCACGCCTTCTTACTATATGCACATCCTCATCGTCTTCGCCGAATGCGTTTCCACCACAAATAATATCCGGTCAGCGGAAGCGCGGCACCCAACAGAGCGGCCAGGAACCAGAGTATGCGTGTAATCATCCCGCCGAAACTGCCTACATGCACGCCATACACCCAACGCTTGTCTACCCCGAAGAATTCATAAAACCATTCGCGATACCAGCCGAAAGACCACGTAAGCCCGGTCAAGGCCATAATCAACAGCAATAGCAAGGCATACATGCCGCCCGCCACATGCAGGCTGTACCAGAAACGCCGCCATCCTTTGCGCACCGTAATCTTCAGGCTGCCGGTCAACGCCTTCTTCGTCCGGGGCCACCAAATGATGATTCCTGACAGCAACACGATGACAAACAACAACGTACTGACACCCACAATCATCTTTCCCAAAAATATACCGCCGCCATCCGGCCTGCTACCCAACAGCCAGCGGTGCAGACCGAACATGGTGCGGAAGAACGGCAAGCGCTCATACTTGCCCAGCACCTCGCCCGTATAGGGATTGACAAACACAGCCGCACGCTTGGGCTTGGAAAGATTTACCTGATAAGAACGTTCCGGGTCGGGATATGCAGTCACGCCTTTCACTTTTACTCCATCGGGAAGCGTGGCTGCGACCTTGGCCGCAGCTTCTTCCTGTGTAAGCATGGGGCCCGAAAGCCGCTCCACCCGATAAAGGTCGGGACGAGCCCACATCGTAATCTCCTGTTCGAACACCAGCATGGCTCCCGAAAAGCATATCAGCGCGATGAGGACGCCGAAAGGCAGTGACAGCCAAAGGTGCAGTTTACGGAAAATACTTTTCATAATGACAAAGATAATTAAATGAAGAATGAAGAATTTACCATGCGGCATATAGCGTATACAGACAGCGCAGCCTAATTCTTCATTCTTAATTCTTCATTCTTCATTAAAATGCGCTCAGTTTACCCAATGCAGTCACGCTGTTTGCTTCGATAGTGATGCCTTTCGTAGCTGTTGCCGCCTTGGGGTCGATCTTATAGATGGCAGGCTGGGCACCGTCTGTCGTCACGACAGGAATATAAGCGTAACCGCCGTCGCTATACGGAGTACCGAAGCTGGAGATAAGGCTCTTATCGGGCATACCTGTTGTCAGCACCGTAAGCTCCTGCGTACTGCCCTGGAAGATGGCCAGTTCGCTGCGGTCGGCCTTGGTGGAATTTGCCACCATGTCTTCCACGCCCTTGCCGTACATCTGCAGCAGGAAGTAGTCCTCCGTGATGTGCCAGCAGCGGAACATGGGGTTGCCGTTGCCTTGCTCCTCCAGGTTGACGTAGTAGGCGTCGTCAAACTCCGTTGCGCCCGCCTTGATTCGCACCACGCCGGAGGGGAGCTTGCCTTCCACCTTATATAATGTATGCGTACCGTCCTCGGCCTCTACGGTCGACTCTGCCTTGGCAGTGCGGCCAAAACCGGGAGAGAATACGTACAGGTCGCCATTGTCGGCCGCCCAAATAGTCTGGTAGTATTGCGAGCGCATACGTCCACTGGCAAATCCTATCTTACCCGTGCGGGCAATGACGGGAGTCTCGTCGAACGAGTCACCGCTATAGATGGCTACATAAGCGCTGTCGGGGTATTGGGTAGCGGGTATTTGCCCCGGTGTATAGCTGCCACTGCCGCTGCCGCCCGTGTGGTCGGTCACCAGTTTGGGGTCGCTCACCATTTCGGCGTACTTCACCACACCGTAGTGGCTCATGCCCATGGGCACCACGGAGGTATAGAGTTTGTCATTCGCTTCCACGAAGCCCGCAAAGGACACGCTTTCACCGTTACCAAGGAAGTTCTCCGCCAGGCGGCTGCCCGTGCGGGTGGTGGCGTCCACGGCGCTCAGGTAGTTGAACTGCAGATACTTGGCATAGAGCGTCTCGCCCGCCTCGTTGGTCACGTTCTCCTGCGTACCCACGTTGGTGGAGGCGGTGATGACGTTGTCGCCCCAAGTGCCGTAGGTCGTGGTGCGATTGAAGGTGTATCGGCGCGCCTCTTCCACCTTGCCCGTCTGCGCGTTGAGGGCGTAGGCGAAGGCCGTTCCCTGCCCGCCGTCGTTGTACTGGAAGTTGAACAGGTAGGCATCTTTATAGAAGATGAGGTTCGAGCCGCTCTCCGTCTCCAGTCCGTTGCCCACGGTGGTGAGGGTGCCTTCGTCCAGAGTCTCACTGGTAGCCAGATACATGGCCGTACTGCTGCTCCCACCCGACTGGGCGGCCACTACGTAACGGCTGATAACCTCGCCCTGCTGTGGCGTGTCCGGATTGTCCGGCAGGAGTTCGTTGCTTTCATCACACGCGATGAACAGGCTGCTTGTGGTGAGGGCTACAGCCAATGCCCAGGTCATTTGATTAGTCTTCATAAACTCATTATATTATAGATTATAATTATTCACTCATCTGATACTTCATCATCCCCCAAAGTACACACGCACCTTGCCGTAGAACGCCCGCCCCGCCTTCTGTAGGCTGAAATTGTCGTAGAGCTTGGCATCGGTCAGGTTACGGCACTCCAAGGACAGGTTGTAGCGTCCGTTCTTCAGCGAGTATCCCAACGTGAGGTTGTGCGACAACTGTTCGGGCACGCGGCTCTTGGTCGACGCATCGCCGAAGGCTTCCCAGTAGAGGGGAAAGTCGTGTTGGTAGAAGCCATCATACGTCAGCGTCAATACGTTGCCCTTGCCCCACAGGCCGTGCCACGTGAGGGTGGCATCGAAGTTGGCATACATATACGGCTGATTGGGCATACGCTGTCCGTAGGTGAGGCTTTCCTGCTGAGTGCCTCCCGCCACGTAGCGTTCGTTGTCACGTATGTTAGTATTGTTGAATGTACCTCCTACGTTAAACCATCTGCCGTAGCTATAGCGGGCGGAGACGTTGAAGCCCTTGGTCTTGACGCGGCCGTGATTCTCGTAGTAACCGAAACTCATGCCACCCACACGGTCCAGTCCGCGCTGGATGTAATCGCGCGTGTCACGGTAGATGAAGCTGCCTTCCAGGTAGAGGCCGTGCTTACCAAACTGGCGGTTGTAGCTGAGGTTGACGTTGATGTTATCACTCTTCTCCGGACGGAGGTCGGCTTTACCCGCTTCGAGGTCCTCGTCGCCGAAAAGCTCGTCGGTCGTGGGCAGGCGGTAGGCCTTCTCGTAGGAGACCTTGGCTTGCAGTCCGTCGAGGATGAAGTACGTGCCCGCCGCACCATAGCCCAAAGAGCTGACCCGCTGAGTCATGCTGACGTAGTCACCAATGCCGTCCGAGCTTTGCGACACGGGACCCCGGTTATACTGATTATAATATTTGCCGAAGGCGGAGAGGTTCCACTTCTCGGTAGGCATCAGGCGGTAGGACAGGCCGGTGATATTCTTACGGGTCACCTTGGGGATGCTGAAGTCCGACAGTTTGTTGCTGCCTTCCACGTAACTGCGGCTGGTGCGCTTGAAGGTGCTCAGCACGTGATTCAGCGTCAGCGTATGCGCCTGGCTGATGCGGTAATTGGCGGTGAAGGTAGCGTTCCAGTTCAGATTCTTCGACTCGCTGTTCTGATACGACTGCTCGCCGGGCGTACCGGTGTATTTGCGATCGCCCAGCCAGTTGTATTTGTAGGTAGCGGTGTCGATGTTCTGAGTGATATTGTGGTTGTAGTTGGCGGTGGCCACCACGTCCAACCCGCGGGTGAAGAGGTTGCGCTTGGTGTACTCCAACGAAGGCGTGAAAGAATGCCCCTTGCGGTGCTTTTGCCCGAAGACGATATATTGGTACACGCCCGTCTGTATCTCCTTGTAATAATTGGAGTAGTTGAAGCCCAAGGCCAAGCGGTCGGCCCACGACTTGTCCACCACACCTATCTTTCCGATGACAGCCTCGTTGTGGAAGGTGCCGTTGAATCGCTTAACGTGATAGATTTTCTTGGTGTCAGTGCTTTCGCTCCCGTCCTCACCAAACTCGGTGATATAGTTGTCAATGTAATAATCGTTGTCCGAATAGTTTTGAAAGGCGTTCACCTCGTACATGAAGCCGTTCTTCAACGTCTGCCCGAAGTTGACGTACGACTTGTGCGTGTTGAACGAGCCGTAACTGTAGGAGGCGTCCACGTGCCAGCGGCGGCGTTGTTTGTTGGTGACGATGTTCACCACACCACCCAATGCGTCCGTGCCGAAGCCAACGGGCACCACGCCCTTATACACCTCGATACGTTCGGCAAAGTTCACGGGCAGGTTGTTGAGGTCGAGCGCCTTGCCCGCGCCTTCCTGCGGCACACCGTCGATGAACACCTTCACGTGCTTGCCGCTGAATCCGTCCAGCATCAGCTGCATGTCCGAGCCCACTCCCCCACTCTCACGCAGCTTCATGCCCGGCGCCTTGGCCAGCACATCGCTCAAGCTCTTGGCCGTGTTCTGCATCTCGGTGGCATCTACGGCCACGGCGTTGAAGGCACTGCGCTTCACGCGGCTCACTCCGCTGGAAACGACCACGACTTCCTCCAGCTGCTGAATGTCCGGCCGGATGGTCAGGTTCAGCACCAGCCGCTGCCCGTCTCCCAGGGTAATTTGTTTCTCCAGGGTTTGATAGCCGATGGCCGACACCACCAGGGTGTATTCGCCCGCCGGAGCTTTGATGCGATATTGTCCTTTCTCATCGGTGGCACCACCGAAAGAAGTCCCCTTCAGATATACTGTGGCGAAGTCCACCGTCTCCTTCTCCGTCGATGTCACCCTTCCCGTCACAACGGCGCGGTCGCCCCGGTGGTGGTGATGATGGGCACCACGATGCCCTTGGGCATACAGGCTTCCGATGCCCGTCACGAGCGATAATATAAATGCGATTGTTTTCATCCTCTATGTGCTTATTTATTCCGCCGCAAAGGTCGGGATAAAAGCACGCCCCCACAATCGCCTGTTATGGGTATTTTAGAAGCCCCTCCCGCCACTCTTCCTGAGAAAACATGCCCGTTCAATCCCTATATTTAGGTAAAACTCTACAAGACAACTCACCCCCAAGCCTGGCACATGACACCGTTTCCTCCGTATCATGGCAGCATCCATGTAGTAAGCCGATAGGGAATCATCCTACATGATTCCTTGCCAAGTCCGTACTTCGATACGGTTCAGTCCGAGACAAGGCATCGGCATCTGACGGATGTTCCATATAAAGGTTATTTAGATAGGATTTTATATCCGAGCAGCGAGCTGAATTTGTAGCACAGCCAAGGGATACGCCCCAATATCTGTCCGAAGAAAAATCCCCAGCGCGGACGGAAGAACTTCATGTAGTTGGCTTGGTCCAGCAGGTGCAGGGCGGGTTCCCATTGCTCCACCAAGTGCCCGTTGCTCAGCCCGGAGCGGATTTGTGCCTCGTGCTTACGCAGCGAATCCGGTTTGACGCCGTGCCGGCTCATCATGGTCCCGCAGACATCGAACCAGATTTCTCCTCCGCCGAAGCGGCTTGCCACGTGGTGCAGGAAGCTCCTCACCTGCTTCTCGTAGAAATACATCAGCACGCCTTCCACAATGAAGATAAACGCCCCGTCGGGATGCTTGCAGCGCAGGCCGTCCATCCATTCGGTCTCCAGCAAGGAAGCCGCGATATAAGGGTTGCCCGGCTGTTCGGGTATCAGTTCGCGGCGCAGCGCGATGACTTCCGGAAGGTCCATGTCATAGAAGACCGCTTTCCCGTTTCCGATGCGCTGGTAGCGGGTGTCCAGTCCGCAGCCTACGTTTACGACTACCGGCCGAGGATGCGTGTCGATGAACCGCCGCACGGCACGGTCGAAATACCAGCCGCGCACCACGCAGCCCACTTCGCTCAGCCTGGCCCCGTCGAATTGGGAATAATCATATTCCAGACTGTCTGCCAACCGTTCCGCAGCCTTATCATTCAGAATGGGATGGGCACGACGGCTCTCTTTCGCCCGCATGTATAGCGGAATGAGCAGTGTTTCCGCCACAATGCTCTTAAATTCGTGTTTCTGTTTCATTGTATATCGCAATTTAATAGTGAATGTTTCGATTGAGTGAGAGCAAGGCAATTTCATATTTGCTTTGCCGATTGTGAGAAAGATGCGCAATCATGTTTTTTAACATCACAAAGGTACAGGGCTTGAATTTGTCCGGCAATACCTATTTTTAGGGATTTTACCCGACTGCCCGACATGGGAATTATCCGGCAACAAAACGCCCTCAAATTCCCTATTAGTAGGTATTGTAAGGGAACGGATTTTTATCGAACTTTGCAAGGATTCATGGGGGACATTCCTCCTATACAATTATGATATTCAAAAAAAGGAAAAGTATGAAGATTGAAAAGATTGTAGCCCGCGAGATACTCGACTCGCGCGGCAATCCCACTGTAGAAGTGGACGTCATGTTAGAATGTGGTGTCATGGGACGAGCCGCCGTGCCTTCCGGTGCTTCTACCGGAGAGAATGAAGCCCTCGAACTGCGCGATGGCGACAAGAGCCGCTATCTGGGCAAAGGCACACTGAAAGCCGTAGAGAACGTAAACAAGGTCATTGCCCCCGCCCTCATCGGCATGTCGGCCTTGCAACAACGTGCCATCGACCACAAGATGCTCGAACTGGACGGCACCCCCACCAAGTCCCGCCTGGGAGCCAATGCCATCCTCGGCGTGTCGCTGGCCGTAGCCAAGGCCGCCGCCGCTTATCTGGACATCCCTCTGTATCGCTACATCGGCGGAGCCAACACCTACGTGATGCCTGTGCCTATGATGAACATCATCAACGGAGGCGCCCACAGCGATGCCCCTATTGCTTTCCAGGAATTCATGATTCGTCCCGTCGGTGCCCCCACTTACCGTGAAGGCTTGCGCATGGGCGCTGAAGTATTCCATGCCCTGCAGAAAGTACTGAAAGGGCGCGGACTGAGTACGGCCGTTGGCGATGAAGGCGGTTTCGCCCCGAAACTGAACGGTGTGGAGGACGCTTTGGACTGCATCATCGAGGCCATCAGGCAAGCAGGCTATCGGCCGGGAGAAGACGTCCGCATTGCGATGGACTGTGCCGCATCCGAGTTCTGCGTGAAGGAGGACGGCCAATTCTACTACGACTACACGCACCTGAAGAACGGCATGCCCAAAGACCCGGACGGCAAGAAGCTGAGCGTGGACGAGCAGATAGCCTACCTGGAAGAGCTCATCACGAAATATCCCATTGACTCCATCGAGGACGGCATGAGCGAAGAGGATTGGGAAGGCTGGAAGAAACTGACCGACCGCATCGGAGACCGCTGCCAACTGGTGGGCGACGACCTGTTCGTGACCAACGTCCAATTCTTGCGCAAAGGTATTGAAATGGGTTGTGCCAACTCCATCCTCATCAAGGTGAACCAGATAGGTACTTTGAGCGAAACGCTCGATGCCATCGAGATGGCCCACCGCCACGGCTACACCACCGTCACCTCCCACCGCTCGGGCGAGACGGAGGATGCTACCATCGCCGACATTGCCGTAGCCACAAACAGCGGGCAGATAAAGACCGGCTCCCTGAGCCGATCGGACCGTATGGCCAAGTACAACCAACTGCTCCGCATCGAGGAAGAGCTCGGCGGCCTGGCCGTATATGGCTACCGACGCATCAGGTAACCTGCAACGACCATAGATTTTACTTGGGGAATGCCCTCCGACGACGGAGGGCATTTTTCGTATTATTCCCGGTTCATCAGCCGCTGCTCGGCCATACGTTCGTATTTGGTACCGGGACGGCCGTAGTTGGCATACGGATAAATGGAGATACCGCCACGAGGAGTAAACAGGCCTGTCACTTCGATGTACTTGGGATTCATCAGGCGGATGAGATCCTTCATGATGATGTTCACGCAGTCTTCGTGGAAAGCACCGTGGTTACGGAAGCTGAAGAGATAAAGCTTGAGACTCTTGCTCTCTACCATCTTCACATCAGGGATGTAGGAGATGCGTATCTCGGCAAAGTCGGGCTGGCCGGTGATGGGGCACAGACTGGTGAATTCGGGGCAGTTGAAACGCACCCAGTAATCGTTCTCGGGATGTTTGTTGTCGAAAGCTTCGAGTACTTCGGGAGCATAGTCCTGCTTATACTCGGTCTTGCGGCCCAGCAGGGTCAGTTGGTCTTTCAGTTCAGTCATTGTTCGGATGGTTTAAAGAAATTTCTTTTTGAGGTACATGTTTTTGTTCGCCAGGTATTTCTCCAGTCCCTCGCGGCGCAGCTTGCAGGCAGGACAATGTCCGCATCCGTCGCCGGGAATGCCGTTGTAGCACGTCAGCGTGTCGTGGCGCACCAGGTCGAGTACACCCAGTTCGTCGGCCAGCGCCCAAGTCTCGGCCTTGTCAATCCACATCAATGGGGTGTGGATGACGAACTGCTCGTCCATAGCCAGGTTGAGCGTCACGTTAAGCGACTTGATAAAAGCGTCACGGCAGTCGGGATAACCGCTGAAGTCGGTCTGCGACACACCCGTCACCAGATGGTTGATGCCCCGCTCGCGTGCATAGACGGCGGCAATGCTCAGGAAGAACAGGTTACGGCCCGGCACAAAGGTGTTGGGTACACCGTCCTCGGGCTTTTCCTGATCCATCACCATCGAGGTATCGGTCAGCGAATTGTGGCCCAGCCGACCGATGAACGACACATCCATGACATCAAAATCGACACCGGCCTTTGCGGCAATCTGCTGTGCCAGTTCCACTTCTTTCTGATGTTTCTGCCCGTAGAGGAAGCTCAGGGCAACTACTTTCTTGAATTCACGTTTGGCCCAGAAAAGGCAAGTGGTTGAGTCTTGCCCTCCGCTGAACACAACCAAAGCTGTATCACGGTTCATATACAATAATAATTTAGGTATACTGTTAAGATAAACGACGACAGATTGCGCAGATGGACGCAGATGGGTACACTCAGATATCCTTCACCTTCCACACCTTGTAGGAGATGCCTTCGTCGTAGACATCGCTACCGTCGATGCGCTTCACGGCCTTCACCACGCGGATTGTGACGGGCAGGATAACGACCTCATAGGCCGACTTCAGCAGAATCTGCAAACCCATCATCACCGCCAGTTCGCGCCAGGCGATGACACCACCAAAGGCTACAGGGAAGAAGATGAGCGAATCGGCCGTCTCGCCCACCACGGTGGACCAGATGGCACGCGCCGAGAAGTTGCGTCCGCGGCTGGCTATCTTCATGCGGCTCATGACGTAGGCATTGAGAAAAGAGCCTACCAGAAAGGCCATCAGACTGGCTGCCACAATGCGTGGCGCCATGCCGAAAACAAAGTTAAAGTGTTCCTCGCCCTCCCAAAACGGAGCGGCAGGCAGCGACACGGCTATCAGCCCCAACGTGACGACGAAGAAGTTCATCACAAAGCCACTCCAGATGATGAGACGAGCCTTGCGAAACCCCCAGACTTCGGCAATACAGTCATTGATGATGTAAGAAATAGGAAAAACCAGCAATCCGGCGGTAACGGTAAGGCTGCCCAGCTGGATGACCTTGGTCTCAAGAAGATTGGCTGCGATGAGGCATACATTGAACACAATGCCCATCAGCATAAAAGATACAGATACTTTTTGCTTCATACTCCTGTTTTTTACGTGGTTGTCCTAGAATACACGGCCGCTATTCACGGCATCTCATTTCAAAATCGGCCGCAAAGATAAGCTTTTCTGCGCAAACGGCCAACAGGAAAAATAAAAAGAGGCTGCCGGCAATGCTGCCGACAACCTCCCAAGTAAATATTTCAAAGGGAAAAACGAGTGTCAGAACTTATAGTCGATACCTACGCCGAACACCTTGTTCGTGCGGGTGAACACATCGGTACCCGGCAATTTGGGCAACTGGGAAGCCACCGACTCGGGCAGGCCGATGTTCTGAAGTTTCTGCGCCATGTTGTTGTAGTCGCTGCTTTCGCGGGTATAGTCCTCGTAGTTGGTCCAGAAGTAGGCAATGTTGAGGTTGAGATTCTTTGCCAACTTGATGCCCGCACCGAAACCGAACGACCAGGAGCTAGTAACGAAACTGATGTCTTCCATGTAGTCGTCCGTCAAGCCATACTTCGTGCGCTGCATACCACCGCTGATCTGTATGCGCTTGTGCACATCCCATTCGATACCGGCCAGGTATTCGTTCGTACCGGCCGAAAGCAACTTCTGCTTGTCGTTGGCCATATCGGCCTGCTTGTCGAAGAAGTGGTGATAGCCCACAGAAGCACGGAGCGTTGACAACAGGTCATAGGACACACCGACGGTGAGCAGGCCGGGGATGTCGCTGGGGGTATTGATGCCGTGGTCGTAGGCGGGGAAGCCGGTTGTATTGATACGCGTGTCGTTCTCCACGTTCAGGTTGGTATTGAATTCATACTTCAGGCCGACGTTCAGACGGTTCCAGTTGAAGTCCAAGCCGATGATGGGCGTCAGTCCCCAGCCCTTCTGGTCGCAATCCAGCTCCTTATCTGCGGTAGCTTCGGCCAGTTTGGCAAGCAGCGCCTTCTGCGTCTCGTCAGCTACCATGCCTGCCATCGTCTTGAAAGCATCAGAGGCCGGTACCATGGTTTCCGTACCCGGCATGTTAATCTGAATGTTGCGCAGGTAGCCTGTGTAGTTGTTGCTCACATAGTTCATGCGGCCACCCAGGAAAGCGGAAAAGTGATCATTTATCTTGTAGGTGACTCCCAGCTGAACGCCGTAGAAGAACTGGCTGCCCTCCATGTAGCTGTCCACGTTGTAGCGGTTGATGCCCATGCCCATCCTCTGTCCGAAGACGGGCAGCATGGAGATGATGGACTCGAACGAAGCCAGGCCCTGGTTGAACGTAGCCTTACCGCCACCACCTGTCACGGCAAAACTGCCCGAGAATACCCAGTCGCCGTTCTTGTAGGCCGCCTGGAAGCTGGGGATGACGGGAGCCGAAGCCTCGCCCTTGAAGAGCTTGGTGGCATTGCCCCCGTTCTGCACGCCATAAGCAAAGGGAGCGAAGGTAGAAGTTATCTGACGCGTCTGATAGGCGCTCTGGATGTTCAGCGACAGATGCAGGCCGTCGCCACCCTCGATGAAGGCCAAGCCAGCCGGATTGGAGTAAACAGCATCGATACGGGTCGAAGCATCACGCGCCAGCATGCGCAAGAATAGGACATTCTGATTGGTATTTGTCAGGAAACCTCCCGCGAAAGTTGGGATTGAAACCATCAGCAGCGCTGTGCCGATTAACAAGTTTTTTCTCATCTATTCGTATTTTTATTGATTTCGGCGGCAAAGGTACAATAAAATTGCACACAGGCAATGAAATTGTGCAAAATTTATCTTCCGAACGTCCTGCGGAGGCGGAAAAAGAAACCGTTTCGGATGAAACAACCCCTTCCGGGGCCCCTCTACGGCCGTCGGCAGACGCCTGAAGTGACGCCGAGGGCCGCGGAAAGCTTTCGGCAGGTCGAAGAAGTAGTATGACGAGGCTATAAAGCGCCTTATAACGCCAAAATATTAGTACGACGGAGTGAAAATGCGCGTTTTCACTCCGTCGTACTAATATTTTGGTATAAAAAGGTACGTTTTCACTCCGTCGTACTAATACTTGAGCATGAAAAGGTACATTTCTACTCCGTCGTATTAATATTTTGGTATGAAAAGGCGCATTTTCATTCCGTCGTACTAATATTTTGGTACGAAAAGGCGCATTTTTACTCCGTCATATCAATATTTCAGAATGAAAATGTGCATTTTCATTTAATCAGACTAATATTTTAGCATGAAAAGTCGCATTTTCACTCCGTCATATCATTTCGGAAGGCAGGCGAAAAAAGTTTCCGAACCTCCGAAAGCCTTTCTATGGCCAAAAATCGCTATCTTTACACCGGCAATCCGCCGCCGGAGGGAGCAGAAGCAAACATTTCCGCCGCCGGATTGTTATGGAGACATACGCATGGACTGATAACCCCTAAAAAACGACTCAAATATCATGGCAACAACAATCGCATTCTTCGGCACGAAGCCCTACGACGAGGCTTCGTTCAACGAGAAAAACCGAGAGTTCGGTTTCGAACTCCGTTTCTACAAAGGTCACCTGAACAAGAACAACGTCATCCTGACGCAAGGCGTGGACGTGGTCTGCATCTTCGTGAACGACACGGCCAACGCCGAAGTCATCCGCCTGATGGCCGCAAACGGCGTCAAGCTGCTGGCCCTGCGCTGCGCGGGCTACAACAACGTCGACCTGAAGGCCGCCGCCGAGTGCGGCATCGCGGTGGTTCGCGTGCCCGCCTACTCGCCCTACGCCGTGGCGGAGTACACCGTGGCGCTGATGCTCTCGCTCAACCGCAAAATCCACCGCGCCTCGTGGCGCACGCGCGACGGCAACTTCTCCCTGCACGGCCTGCTGGGTTTCGACATGCACGGCAAGACGGCCGGCATCATCGGCACGGGCAAGATTGCCAAGAAGCTCATCAGCATCCTCCGCGGCTTCGGCATGAACATACTAGCCTACGACCTCTATCCCGACTACAACTTTGCCCGCGAGAACCAGGTGGTCTATACTACGCTCGACGAGCTCTACCACAGCTCGGACATCATCTCCCTGCACTGCCCCCTGACGGAGCAGACGAAGTACCTCATCAACGACTACTCCATCAGCAAGATGAAGGACGGCGTGATGATCATCAACACCGGCCGCGGACAGCTGATCCACACCAACGCCCTCATCGAAGGACTGAAAAATAAAAAGATCGGGTCGGCCGGACTGGACGTCTACGAGGAGGAGAGCCAGTACTTCTACGAAGACCGCTCGGACAAGATAATCGACGACGACACGCTGGCGCGCCTGCTGTCGTTCAACAACGTCATCGTCACCTCCCACCAAGCCTACTTCACGCAGGAGGCGCTGAGCAACATCGCCACCACCACCCTGCAGAACGTCAGGGACTTCACCCTGGGCAAGCCGTTGGAGAACGAGGTGAAGCTCTGAGGCGGAGGGCGGCATCAAGCCGCCCCCGCCCTATCAAAAAAATCAATAAAATAGCCACCCGCAGGCGGAGTTTCGGCCAGTTTTTCGTAATATTGCAGGGTGTAACAAAGAAAACGAGCATGAAACTGGACTACATCTACCACAGCGGCTTTGCCATCGAGGCCGACGACGCGACCATCCTCATCGACTACTGGAAGGACTCGTCCGCCGAAGCAGGCCAGGGACTGGTGCGCGACCGCCTGCTCCACAGGCCCGGCGCCTTCTACGTCCTCGCCACCCATTTCCACCCCGACCACTTCCATCCCGAAGTGCTCCGCTGGCGCGACGTCCGTCCCGACATCCGCTACATCTTCTCGAAAGACATCCTGAAGCACCGCCGCGCCAAGGCCGACGACGCTTTCTATATAAATAAAGGTGGCGTCTACGAAGACGACCACCTACGCATCCAGGCCTTCGGCTCTACCGACGTAGGCGTCTCCTTCCTACTCGACGTGCAGGGCGTCCGCCTCTTCCATGCCGGCGACCTGAACAACTGGCACTGGAGCGAGGAATCTACCCCGCAGGAAATCCGCAAGGCCGAAGGCGACTACCTGGCCGAAGTGCGCGACCTGCAGCAGGTGGCACCCACCGTCGATGTGGCCCTCTTCCCCGTAGACCGCCGGATGGGCCGTGACTACATGCGCGGTGCCCTCCAGTTCGTAGAACGGATAAAAACCCGTATCTTTGTGCCCATGCACTTCGGCGACGACTACGAAGGTGGCAACGCCTTCCGTCCGCAAGCCGAAGCCCACGGTTGCCGCTTCCTCACGATCGACCACCGTGGCGAAAGTTTCGACATCTAACATCAAAAAATAGAACGTAATGAAAAAATTGACTAAACTCCTATTCATCGTCCTCTGCCTCTGCCTGCCCACTGTGCTCCAGGCCCAGAAGCGCGACGACAGCAAGTACCTGGCCGGAGCCGTTCCCGAAGAAGACGGCAAAGTTGTATTCAGCAAAGAATTCAGCATCCCCAGCATGTCGCAGGACGAAATCTTCGAACGCATGCAGAAGTGGATGGACCTACGCCTGAAGAAAAACCAGAACGAAACCAGCCGTGTGGTCTATACCAACAAAGAAAAAGGCCAGGTGATAGGCATAGGCGAAGAATGGCTCGTGTTCAGCTCCAGCGCCCTATCACTGGATCGCACCCTCATCAACTATCAGCTCAGCGCCTTCTGTCAACCGGAAAAGTGTGAGTTCCGCATCGAAAAGATACGCTACACCTACCGCGAAGGCCGCGACCAGGAAAAATATGTAGCCGAAAAATGGATCACCGATGACTATGCCCTTAACAAAAGCCAGACTAAACTGGTATTGGGTCTGGCCAAATGGCGCAGAAAGACCGTAGACTTCGCCGACGAACTCTGCAAAGAAGCCACCCAAGCACTGAGCGTCGCTAACATTGACCAAATCGTGGTCCTTACCGACGAAGAAGTTGAAGAAGCAAAAGAAAAGAAAGAAAGTAAAGCTATTGTCAACTCGGGTACCACGGTTATCAACACCAAACAGCAGCCCGTAGCCCAGCAGGCCGAGACACCCGTTGTAGCACCTGCAGCCCAGCCTGTGGTTGAACAAACCCCCGCTCCTTCCTCGCAGCAGAGCGCATACAAGGAAGTAGCCCCCGATCAATTACCTGCCAATGCCATTCAGATAGGCGCAGGTAAGCTGGTTATCGTCATCGGCACCGACGCCTTCAACATGACCATGATGACAGCCAACGCCGGAGGCTCGCTGGGCAAGATGTCAGGCAAGGCAGTCATCTACACCTTCCTCTCGCCCGACCAGCCCCACGAACAGCTCGACCAGGCAGCCACATATACCGTCCGCTTCTACCCCAACGGACAACAGGAACCTAGCGTCGTACTCGAGTGTAAGAAACTCCCCTCACAGGAACCGTTGGAAGGCCAGCCACGCATGTACATTGGCGAAATCGTGAAAGCACAAATGAAATAAACCTCTAGGCGCGGGATTCCAGTAAATCCCGCGCCCGATAAACCATTATTCAAAACCAATCATGGAAATCAAAAGCAAATTCGACCATTTCAACATCAACGTCACCAACCTCGAACGCAGCATTGCGTTCTATGAAAAAGCCCTGGGCCTCAAGGAAGACCACCGCAAAGAAGCAGCCGACGGTTCGTTCACCCTGGTCTATCTGACTGACGGATGCAGTCCCTTCCTATTGGAGCTTACCTGTCTGAAAGACCATACCCAACCCTACGAACTGGGTGAAAACGAAAGTCATCTGTGCTTCCGTGTCAACGGTGATTACGATGCTGTCCACCAGTATCACAAAGAGAATGGCTGGGTATGCTTCGAGAACGAAGCCATGGGTCTGTACTTCATCAACGACCCCGATGACTACTGGATTGAAATTCTGCCTGCCCGATAATCCACATTCCTCACCCGTAAACAATAAAACTTATGAGTATAGAAGAAGCTATGATGGGCGGTATCGTCTTTAAGGGGAAAAAAGAGAAACCCAAAGGCGAAGCCAAAGTGAAAACCAAAGCCAAAAAGAAAACCTATATTACCGGCCTCCACAATTCGGGAGCCGCCAAAATGAAAGCCGAAATCCGCCGCAAACGCGCCAACAGACATAAGAAATGATATACACCGACCTGCTGACAACCGACAAAGACCCGATGGGAACAGCCATCCTCGACTACCTGGAACATGGGAAAGCCGACAAGCTGCGCGTATTCTCTTCCCAGTTCGATGAAGACGAGATACCGGTCCGTACCCTGTTCCGCACAGAAAAACAGATGGCCCCGTTGGAACGGACAGCCCTGCAACTCGCTACCGGCCGCATCCTCGATGTAGGTGCCGGAAGCGGTTGCCACAGCCTGATCCTTCAAGCAGCCGGGAAGGAAGTGGAAGCCATCGACATCTCTCCGCTATCGGTAGAAGCCATGCGCAAACGCGGTGTAAAGCAAGTTACACAAGCCAACCTCTTCAATGAAAGTTTTTGCGGCTCCTACGACACCCTCCTTATGCTGATGAACGGATCCGGCATCATCAGACGGCTGGAGAACCTGCCCGCTTTCTTCCGGAAGGCCAAACAACTGTTACGTCCCGGCGGCAGTATTCTGATGGATTCCAGCGACCTGCGCTACCTGTATGAAGACGAAGACGGAAGTTTCGTCATCGACATCGCAGGCGACTATTACGGCGAGGTAGATTTCAAGATGCAGTACAAGGATATCATAGGCGATCAGTTCGACTGGCTCTACATCGACTTCCAGACCCTTTCCCTCTACGCCGCACAAAACGGATTCGAAGCCGAACTGGTAAAAGAGGGAAAACATTACGACTACCTGGCCCGGCTTCGCCCGAAAGCTTGAATCACTCTTCGGCCAACATCGCGTCTATCTTTTCGACCAGCCGCTGGAATTCTTCCGGATTGTACAGACGGGTCAGCATAACGATTTTCCCGTCACGGTCTATCAGCACATTACGGGTAATGCCTGCCTGTCGTTGCGCATAGAGGGCAAAGACATCGGCCCCCGGATCCAGAGCTAGTGGATAGGTCACTTTGGTGGCCTTTCCGAAAGCAATGACTTTCTCCAAAGGTTCGTCGCGGTCGATGCCCATCAGATAAAAGTTTTTGTTATCCTTGTGCTTCTGCCAGATGTCCTTCTCGATAAATGGCATCTCCTTGCGACACACGCCACACCAACTGGCCGTAAACTGGAGCATCACCACCTTGCCACGCAGGCTGGACAGCTTCACGCTCTGCCCGTCCGTGAGCTTTACTGTAAAATCGGGAGCCTGTTCGCCCACCTTAACAATATACCCGTTGGCGTCAGCCTGTTTTTCCTGAGCATTGCCTGCCAGAGCAATCATTGTCAGCAGACAGAAAAAGAATAGATTCAGTCGTTTCATGTTGTTTCGAGTTTATAAATTTGTCACATTCGCAAAGATACACTTTAATCTGATTCGGGCAAAAAAGAGCCGTCATTCCGACTCCGACGAAGTTTTCTTCTCTTCCTTTTTCTTCTTATCCAAAAGCATGCTCATGAAAGCCGAGCTGATAATACCCGTAGGAATGGCAATCATCGCTATGCCTATCAAACTGATAATGCTACTCAAAAGCCTGCCCAATGCCGTGATGGGATAGATATCTCCATAACCCACCGTCGTAAAAGCCACGATGGCCCACCAGAATCCGTCACCTATATTGGCAAAGGCTTCCGGCTGGGCTCCCCGTTCAATGTAATACATCAATATCCCCGAAAAGCCCAACATAATACCGCAGGCCGTATAAGCAGTGATCAGTTCCTCCTTTACCGTCTTGAGCACCGTACCTATCAACTGGAAAGAACGTGAATAACGGATCAGTTTGAATATAATCAGGATATAGGCCAGCACCACCAGATGTACGTGCGGACTCTCCTGATAGAGATAAATGACCACAAACGGAAAGACCGCCACAAAGTCGATGATGCCATAGAAGGAGAACAGATAACGCAGACGGGCTTTCCAGGCATGCTTACAATCGACATACTGGACAGGAGCCGCTATAATCCTCAAGATATATTCGATTGTAAAAACAAACGAAGCCAAATAATTGAATGAATACAGCCAGCTACGATAGGGAGCAGACTCTGCAAACGAACCATATACAATAGAAATAATTGAACCGATAATAAAGAACAACACAAAGTACTGAAACCATTTCTTCATCAACTGACGATGAATGGTCCGATAGACTTTTTCATGACGAATCAGCTGAGGAAGCCTTCCATGCAAAGGATTCAGATCCAAGTGTGTCCGAGTATTCATATTCATTCTATTTTTATTAAAACACAAATATAATCAATATGAAACGAACCCAATATACTTTCAACACAAAACTTATGCTATAGGAGCAAGAAAAACAAAAAGCCCCGCCTTTTTAAAGGCAGGGCTTCTATTGGATTTCGAGGTACCTGGCGGATTCGAACCGCCGTACACGGTTTTGCAGACCGCTGACTAAGCCACTCATCCAAGGTACCAAGATCGATTTGCAAGGGGTTACTTCCCGATTGCGGATGCAAAGGTAGTACAATTTTTCTAATTACCAACTATCCGCAGCATTTTTTCTTCATTTCTTTTTTCACGGCCGCCGAAGGACAACCGCCCGAACAACCACAAGAGCATCCGCTACAAGGATTTTCCCCTTTCCGCGAACGGCGGAAAAAGGAGCGGATGCTCTTTACGATGCTCCACAGGCACAGCAGTACGATCAGGGCTACCGCCCAATGTTGCCAGTCGGTCATACAAACAATCCTCCTATCTGATAAACGGCAAAGGACATGATCCATGCCAATACAGTTGTATAGGCAGCCGCAAATGCCGCCCACTTCCAGCCGCCCGCCTCCTGCCTGATGGCAGCCAGCGTAGCCACGCATGGAAAATAAAGCAGGATGAAAACCATATAGCCATAAGCCACAAGCGGCGTGATGGGCAGCCGTTGGGCCAAGGTCGTCTGGTCGGCTTCGGCATCATCGGCATAGAGCACGCCCAGCGAACTGACCACCAGTTCCTTGGCTCCCACACCCGACAGAATACCGATGCCCAGCTTCCAGTCGAAGCCCAATGGCTCGATAGCCGGCTCGATGGCCTTACCGATGCGGCCGATATAGGAATTCTCCTGTTGCTGCGCCAGGTCCATCGACTCGGAGGGACGCGGATAATAGCCCAGCACCCAAATGATGATGGAGGCTACCATGATGACGCCACCCATCTTGCGCAGGTATTGTGCACCCTTCTCCCACGTGTGGCGGAAGATAGCTTTCGAAGTAGGCATGCGGTAGGGAGGCAGCTCCATGACGAACGGCGTGTCGTCGCCCTTCACAAGGAAGCGGCTGAAGAGACGCGCCATGACCACGGCCAGAATGATGCCCAAACTATAAATGCTCAGCAACACTAGGCTGGCATGATGGGGAAAGAAGACGCCTACCAGCAACAGGTAGATAGGCAGGCGCGCACTGCACGACATCAAGGGATTGATGAGGATGGTCACAAGCCGGCTTTTGCGATTCTCGATGGTACGCGAAGCCAATACGGCAGGCACATTGCATCCGAAGCCCATGATGAGAGGGATGAACGACTTGCCGTGCAAGCCCATCTTGTGCATAATCTTGTCCATGATGAAGGCTGCACGGGCCATGTAGCCCGAATCCTCCATCAGCGAAATGAACAGATAGAGTATCAGAATGTTGGGCAGGAAGACTATGACACCTCCCACGCCGCCGATGATGCCGTCGATGAGCAAATCCTTCAACGGCCCTTCGGCCATGTTGTTGCTGATGAAGGTTCCGATGACGTTCACCAAGCTCTCAATCCAGTCCTGCGGATAGGCTCCCAACACGAAAGTCACTTCGAACATCAGGAACATGAAGAGGAAGAAGATGGGAAATCCCCAGATGCGGTGGGTCACGATGGCGTCTATCACGCGCGTCATGCGCTCCTTGTCCTGATGGTTATCCACGAACGTCTCGCGCAGAGCACCCGAGATGAAACCATACTTGGCATCGGTGATGGCCTGCTCGCTGTCCTCGTTCATCACCTCGCGGATGCGCTGCTTCTCGCGGTCGCGCACTTCCAATATTTTATCGCCGTTGGGCAGGGTCTTCACCATGCCCTCCAGGTCCTTGTCGTTCTCCAGCAACTTGATGGAAAGGAAACGGGTGGAGTATTTGTGACGGATGTTTTCGTTTTCGCTAATGACCAGCTTCACCGCATCGATGCTGCGCTCCAGTTCGGGGCCGTGGTTGATGTGGATGTGGCGGAAGAAACCTCGCGGATGCTCCTCCTCTTCCTGATGGGTGCCGAAAGCGTGGTCGGGCACATATTCCTTGTGCCACTGGCGGAAGTCTTCGAGGATTTCGGCGCGCACCTTTCCCTTCTTGTCGAGGAAGTCGCCTCCTTCGTAAAGGGTGATGATGACGTGGAAAAGGTTTTCCACGCCGCGGCCCGTACGGCTCACGGTGGGCAGCATCGGCACGCCGAAGAGTTCGCCCAGCTTCACGTAATCCAGTGTATTGCCGCTGGCCTCCAGCTCGTCGTACATGTTCAGCGCCACCACCATGCGGACGTTCATGTCTATCAGCTGGGTGGTCAGGTAGAGGTTGCGCTCCAGGTTGGAGGCGTCGACCACGTTGATGATGATGTCCGGCGTCTGGTCGATGATGTGGCGGCGGACGTAGATTTCCTCGGGCGAATAGGCCGAAAGCGAATACGTGCCCGGCAAGTCGACGATGCGGAAACGGTAGCCCTGGAAGTCGAAGAAGCCTTCCTTGGCATCGACCGTCACGCCGCTGTAGTTGCCCACATGCTCGTGCGCCCCCGAAGCTATGTTGAAGAGCGACGTCTTGCCACAGTTCGGATTGCCCACCAGCGCCACGTTGATGGTGCGGCGCTTGTCGCGCGCCAGCGTTCTCATTTCGTCCTCGGTCAGGCGGATGTCTTCCTCCAGCCCCTTGTGGTAGCCGGGTTGCACGTTGTGCTCCCTCGCCTCCTGTTCGCTGATGACCTCAATCATGTCGGCCTCCTGACGGCGCAGGGAGATTTCGTAGCCCATCACTTTGTATTTCACAGGGTCGCGCAAAGGCGCGTTAAGCAGCACCTCCACCGTCTTGCCCTTGATGAAGCCCATCTCCACAATGCGCTTGCGGAAACCTCCGTGGCCCATCACCTTGACAATCACGCCTTTCTCGCCGGTATTCAATTCGGATAAACGCATAGTATTTGCCTTTCTCTATGATTTTTCGGATGCAAAGATACGAGATATGCCGACAACCCGCAAGCAATTTAGAATGTTTTTAAATAACAAGGCGTAAGAAACTGATAGCAAACCCCGTCCGCATCGCGCTACGCGCCATTTCGGAAAGCAATGTTTTCAAAGGGAGAAAGCAATGCTTTAAAGGTCGCAAAGCAATGCTTTCCGAGGAAATGCCGACCTGCTAATAAAACAACGGCGCCTCGGAAATAAAAAAGCCCGAAAACATTGTTTTCGTCTTTTGTATTTCTCTCGGTTTATACTACCTTTGCAGGTATGGAAAAGAAGAAAGTTGCCCAATACATTGCCCAAGAACGTCTGCTGGAAGCTGGCGGCAAAGTCATCGTAGCCCTGAGCGGCGGTGCCGATTCCGTGGCCCTCCTGCTCCTGCTGACGGAGCTGGGCTATGCATGCGAAGCGGCGCATTGCAACTTCCACCTGCGTGGAGAGGAGTCCGACCGCGACGAGCAGTTCGTCCGTCACCTGTGCGAGAAACGGAACATCGCCCTGCATGTCGTCCACTTCGACACCACGCAACACGCCGCCAACCGACACATCTCCATCGAAATGGCCGCACGCGAGCTGCGCTACCAATGGTTCGAAACCCTCCGTCAAGAACTGGGCGCCGACGCCGTAGCCGTGGCCCACCATGCCGACGACAGCGTGGAGACCTTCCTCCTCAACCTGATGCGGGGCACGGGCATCAACGGCTTGCGAGGTATCCGCCCACGCAACGGCCGCATCGTCCGCCCCCTGCTCTGCCTGACGCGCGATGACATCCTGCACTACCTCGACCGCCAAGGCCAGCCGTACGTCACCGACAGCACCAACCTGCAGGACGAATACACGCGCAACAAGATACGCCTGAACCTCCTGCCCCTGATGCAGGAAATCAACCCGTCCGTCCGACGGAGCATCCTCCGCACGGCTGCCCATTTGGACGAAGCCGCCACCTTATATAATATAGGTATAGCCGAAGCCAGGGAAAGGGTGCTCTGCCCCGAAGGCATCTGCATAGCCGCCTTGCTCAAGGAAGCGGAGCCGCAGGCACTGCTCCATGAAATTCTCCACCCGCTGGGCTTCAACGAAGCACAGACGGACGACATCTTCCGCTCGCTCGACGGGCAGGCAGGCAAGGCCTTCGAATCGGAAGGCTGGCTAGTAGTGAAGGACCGTGACCTGTTGTTGATGCAAGACAAGCAAACCATGAGCCGCCCGCCCCAACTGGAAATGACGGAAGTGGAACTGACGCCCGACTTCATCATCCCCCGCGACTGCCTCACCGCCTGTTTCGACACCTCCAAGCTGCACCACACACTGACCCTGCGCCTGTGGCAAACGGGCGACACGTTCGTGCCCTTCGGCATGAAAGGGCGCAAAAAAGTAAGCGATTATCTGACCGACCGCAAATTCTCCCTCCTGCAAAAACAACGCCAATGGGTGTTGTGTTGCGGCGAAGACATCGCCTGGCTGGTGGGCGAACGGACAGACAACCGCTTTCGAGTGGACGAACACACACGCAAAGTGACGCTCGTCCGTATGGTCAAAGAATGATGCGATTTTCCTTCGGACGCTGGAAGCAGTCGTGCAACAAAGCAGCGAAGGGTGTATCGAACGTGCGTGCCTTCTGGGGGCACCCCTTCACGCAGGCACAGCAACGGATGCATTTCTCGGCATTCGTCACGCACTCCTCCCCTTTCACAATGGCGCCTGCAGGACAACGCTTCACGCACAAGCCGCAATGTGTACAGAGGTTCTCGTCCACTTGAGGCGTGCGAGGCATGGGCACACCACTCTTGCGCAACTTTATCACCCGACGCAGAAAACGGAATAGAGGAAAGAAAGGTTGCTTCGGCCGCTGAATCTTCTGCACATCCACTCCATACAGATGCTCTGCATCGGCGGCATTCGCAAGTTTAATACGCACCTTGGCACCAAACTCTTCGGCAAACTTCAGGTCGTCGTCATCTGGACGGCCGGCCGCAATGGGATAACGGTCGCTGCTGTACGAATGCTCACCTACAAACGTTCCGCCGGCAATCACTTTGAAATCTAAGCCGCTAACAAAAGCGTCCAACTCCACCAAAGCCTTCTCATAGGCACGGTTACCATAAACCACAACTATCACGGCTGGCGTACCGTCGGCGCAAAGGTCTTTCATCCGATCCAAAGCCAGAGGAGCCACATGGCCGCCATATACAGGTACCGTTATCACCGCCAAAGCGTCGGAGCCAAACTCCTTTTTCTCAGGCGCCTGTAAGGTCATATCTACAAAAGAAACGTCGGCAATACCCATGCCGCGAACAATCGCCTCTCCTATTTGTTTAGATGTATGAGTAGGCGAAAAAGTAATCAGATTTATTTCAGTAATAGTCATAACTAAACGTTTATCACGAAACAAAGATAGGATATTCTATTCAAAAAAACAGGCTGATTGTATATGAAACCCAAAATAATTTTCTATCTTTGCGCCGTCAAAAAGACATCAATAGACTAAAAATAATCCCTATTTAAATAATAGATTTCAAAAAGGTGGTTCAGCTTAATTGTCGGCAACGGCTGCTTTAAGTAAGCTACCCCCTCCTATACAATATAATTCATACACGTATATATGTACAATATTATTCAACTGAACGACAAAAGTTTGTCGGAACTTCAAAGTATTGCGCAGGAATTAGGTATCAAGAAGACCGAATCACTCAAAAAAGAAGAGTTGGTCTACAAGATTCTTGACGAACAAGCCATTGTAGGCGCAACTAAAAAAGTTGCTGCTGACAAACAAAAAGAAGAGCGAAAAAATGAACGCCAGAAAAGATCACGCGTCACTGTCAAGAAGGACAACGTGGATAAAGTATTCTCGGCAGACAAAAACGGAGAGCTGAGCAAGCCCAATCCAAACGAAGCTCCTACCATTGAAAAAACGGCTGTAGTTCCTGCCCAACCAACCGTAGAAAGCACAAACGAGACGGAAGAAAATACCGAATCGACCAAACGCAAACCCGGACGTCCTCGCAAGACTAAGGCAGAAGGAAAAAAGACAGCAGAAAAAGCTGAGAAAAAAGAAAAAGAAACCGTTGCTGAACCATCAGTAAACAAAGAAGAAGAAACTCCCAAAGTAGTAGTGGCAGAAGAGGAAAAAACGGCTAAAACTGAAGTAACAGAACCTAAAGAAGAGATGCCACTCCCAGTCAATGCCGACAACGACTTCATCCCCATTGAAGATCTCCCGACTGAAAAAATAGAACTGCCTTCCGAACTGATCGGCAAATTCGAAGCAACTCGTGTAGAGCCACCTGTACAAGCACCTGCTCCACAAAAACAACCGCAGCAACGTCAACGCATCCGTCGTGACAACAATGCCGAAAACAAGAATAACAACAATAATCAGCAACAGCGCCCTGCCGCTCAACCTCAACAACGAGCCATCCAGCCCTATAATGCAGAGAATGCCCCGCAGCCTCAGCCGGAGCGCAAACAGCCGGAACGTGAAAAAGCATACGACTTCGACGATATCCTCGGCGGTACTGGCGTATTGGAAATCATGCCCGACGGCTACGGTTTCCTCCGTTCGTCTGACTACAACTACCTCTCTTCACCCGACGACATCTACGTATCGCAGTCGCAAATCAAGCTCTTCGGCTTGAAAACAGGCGACGTCGTAGACGGTGTCATCCGTCCGCCGAAAGAAGGAGAAAAATATTTCCCGCTGGTAAAAGTTTCTAAAATCAATGGCCGCGACCCGGCCTTCATACGTGACCGTGTTCCTTTTGAACACCTAACGCCGCTCTTCCCCGATGAAAAGTTCAAGCTTTGCAAAGGCGGATACAGCGACTCGCTCTCGGCTCGCGTAGTAGATCTCTTCGCCCCCATCGGCAAGGGACAGCGCGCCCTTATCGTAGCACAGCCCAAGACAGGTAAGACCATCCTGATGAAGGACATCGCCAACGCCATCGCAGCCAACCACCCCGAGGTATACATGATTATGCTGCTCATCGACGAGCGTCCTGAGGAAGTGACCGACATGGCCCGCACCGTCAATGCTGAAGTCATCGCCTCAACCTTCGACGAACCGGCCGAACGCCACGTGAAAATTGCCGGCATTGTGCTGGAAAAAGCCAAGCGCATGGTAGAATGCGGCCACGATGTAGTCATCTTCCTCGACTCCATCACCCGTCTGGCCCGCGCCTACAACACCGTTTCGCCCGCATCAGGCAAGGTACTGTCAGGTGGTGTAGATGCCAACGCGCTGCACAAACCCAAACGCTTCTTCGGTGCCGCCCGTAACATCGAAGGTGGCGGTTCACTCACCATCCTGGCTACAGCCCTGATTGATACAGGCTCCAAGATGGACGAAGTGATTTTCGAGGAATTCAAGGGTACGGGCAACATGGAACTCCAGCTCGACCGCAATCTGGCCAACAAGCGTATCTTCCCCGCCGTCAATATTGTCGCTTCGAGCACACGCCGCGACGACCTGTTGCAAGACAAGCAGACACTCGACCGCATGTGGATTCTGCGTAAGTACCTGGCCGACATGAATGCCCTCGAAGCCATGGATTTCGTGAAGGACCGTCTGGAAAAGACCAAAGACAACGACGAGTTCCTCATGAGCATGAACAGCTGAGAATAATGAACCCTTTACAATGAACTATTGATAATTGATAATACCTTATGTTCGATAACTTAAGCGAACGGCTCGAACGGTCGTTCAAGATATTGAAAGGTGAAGGCAAAATCACCGAAATCAACGTAGCCGAAACCCTGAAAGACGTACGCAAAGCCCTGCTGGATGCCGACGTCAACTACAAGGTGGCCAAAAACTTTACCGACACCGTCAAGGCAAAAGCCATGGGACAAAACGTGCTCACTGCCGTTAAACCCAGTCAATTGATGGTGAAAATTGTCCACGATGAGCTGACCCAATTGATGGGTGGAGAAACCTCCGAAATCGACTTGAGCGGCAAACCGACAGTCATCCTGATGTCAGGTCTGCAAGGTTCGGGTAAGACAACCTTCTCTGGCAAACTTGCCCGCATGCTCAAGACGAAGAAGAACCGCAAGCCGTTGCTTGTTGCCTGCGACGTCTACCGCCCTGCCGCCATCGAACAGCTGCGCGTATTGGCCGAACAAATCGAAGTACCCATGTACTGCGAATTGGACAGCAAGAACCCTGTAAAGATTGCGCAAAACGCCATTCAGGAAGCCAAGGCCAAAGGTTACGACCTGGTCATTGTCGATACTGCCGGTCGTCTAGCTGTAGACGAGGAGATGATGAACGAAATCGCAGCTATCAAACAGGCCATCAATCCCAACGAGATCCTTTTCGTGGTCGATGCCATGACCGGTCAGGATGCTGTGAACACGGCCAAGGAATTCAATGACCGTCTGGACTTCAACGGCGTAGTACTGACCAAGCTCGACGGTGATACCCGTGGTGGTGCAGCCCTCTCCATCCGTTCGGTGGTGAACAAGCCTATCAAGTTCGTGGGTACTGGCGAGAAGCTCGATGCCATCGACCAATTCCACCCCAGCCGTATGGCCGACCGTATCTTGGGTATGGGTGATATCGTCTCACTGGTAGAACGTGCACAGGAACAGTATGATGAAGAAGAGGCCAAACGCCTTCAGAAGAAAATTCAGAAAAACCAGTTCGACTTCAATGACTTCATGAGCCAGATCCAGCAAATCAAGAAGATGGGAAATTTGAAGGAACTGGCCTCCATGATACCGGGTGTAGGTAAGGCCATCAAGGACATCGACATCGACGATAATGCCTTCAAGAGTATCGAAGCCATCATCAACTCCATGACGCCGAAAGAGCGCACCAACCCCGAAATCCTGAACGGCTCACGCCGCCAGCGCGTCGCAAAAGGTAGTGGCACAAACATCCAGGAGGTGAACCGTCTACTGAAACAGTTTGACCAGACTCGCAAGATGATGAAGATGGTAACTGGCAGCAAGATGGGCAAAATGATGATGCCGAAGCTGAAGAAATGATAAATACGCTTCATAGCGTTCCACCACTGTAAAAGCACGGAGGTTACAAACTAAAAACAAGAAGCAATTTCTCGTTGGTTTTGTAGCCTCCGTGCCTTTTTGTATCACATCGTTTCTCACGAACCTTGGTTTATTCACCAAAATCCGCTATTTTTGCGATACTTATATATCCATCATTAAAACACAAAAAAATGACCTTAATAGACGGAAAAGCAATTTCAGAACAAGTGAAGCAAGAGATTGCCGCCGAAGTGGCGGAAATCGTGGCCCACGGAGGCAAACGCCCCCATCTGGCCGCTATCCTGGTGGGACACGATGGCGGTAGCGAAACATATGTAGCTGCTAAAGTAAAAGCCTGCGAAGTATGCGGTTTCAAATCAAGTCTCATCCGCTACGAAGCCGACGTGACCGAAGAAGAACTGCTGGCCAAGGTACGCGAACTGAACAACGATCCCGACGTGGACGGCTTCATCGTGCAGCTCCCCCTGCCCAAGCACATCTCCGAACAGAAAGTAATTGAAACTATTGACTACCGTAAGGACGTGGACGGTTTCCACCCCATCAATGTGGGACGTCTCTCCATTGGCCTGCCCTGCTACGTGTCGGCCACGCCAAACGGCATCCTCGAACTGCTGAAGCGCTACAACATCGACACAAAAGGCAAGAAATGTGTCATCCTGGGTCGTAGCAACATCGTGGGTAAACCGATGGCCATGCTGATGATGCAAAAGGCCTATCCGGGTGACGCTACCGTCACCGTATGCCACAGCCGCAGTCGTGACCTGGTGAAGGAATGCCAGGAAGCCGATATCATCATAGCCGCCATGGGCCAGCCCAACTTCGTGAAGGCTGAGATGGTAAAGGAAGGTGCTGTCGTGATTGATGTAGGTACCACCCGCGTACCTGATGCCACTAAAAAATCGGGCTTCAAACTGACGGGCGACGTAAAGTTCGACGAAGTGGCCCCCAAATGCTCATTCATCACCCCCGTGCCAGGCGGCGTAGGTCCCATGACCATCGTGTCGCTGATGAAAAATACTTTGCTGGCAGGCAAAAGAGCCGTTTACAACGACTAAAAACACCTCCCAACTCTGAAAGGCAATGAAGACGTGGGCGCTCCTTACCTTATTCCTTTATAGCGTAACCCTCTCTGCACAGGAGCGGATTACGCTATTGTTTGTGGGCGACCTGATGCAACACCAAGCACAAATTGACGCTTCCCGTACTCCACAAGGAACCTACGACTACTCGTCCTGTTTTTCCCTTGTCAAGCCACAAATACAGGCAGCCGATATCGCCATTGGCAATCTGGAAGTAACGCTAGGCGGGCAACCCTATCAGGGATATCCTGCCTTCAGTGCTCCCGATGAATACCTCTACGCCATCCGCGACACCGGCTTCGACGTCCTGCTCACCGCCAACAACCATTGTCTGGATCGCGGGCAGAAAGGACTGGAACGTACACTCCACCAGCTCGACTCCCTTCAGATTCTCTCGGCCGGAACCTACCGCGATTCCACCGACCGCCACCACCGCTATCCACTACTCCTACAAAAGAACGGCTTTCGCATCGCCCTACTCAACTACACCTACGGCACCAACGGGCTGCGCCCCAAAGCCCCCAACCAAGTAAACTACCTGGATCGCCGCCAGATGCTGAAAGACATCCACACCGCCCAAGCCTGGCGCCCCGACGTCCTCATCGCCTGCCTGCACTGGGGCAATGAATACCAGCAGCTGCCCAGCCGCGAACAGCAGGAGTGGGCCGACTGGCTGTTTGCCCAGGGCGTGGACCACATCATCGGCAGCCATCCGCACGTGGTGCAGCCCATGGAGGTGCGCACCGACAGCCTCAGCGGCGACCGTCATCTGCTGGTCTACTCGCTGGGCAACTACTTCTCCAACATGAGCGCCCGCCACACCGACGGCGGTGCCGTCGTCAGCCTGACCCTGGAGAAAACTTCTCTGACGGCTGCCTCAGCCCCCCGCACCCGGCTGGCTTCCTGCAGTTACGACCTTGTATGGACAGGCCGCCCCGCACTGACCGGAAAAAAGAATTTCATTCTCTATCCCGCCACCACTCCGGCAGACAGTCTGGCTCCGGCAGCCCGTAATCGGCTGAAAATCTTTACAGAAAATACCCGCAAGCTGTTCACCAGGCACAACAAGGGAATCGGCGAACAAACAAAATGATGCAGAAAAACAAAAAATATTTCCCGAAAGCTTTGCCAGTTCAAATATAATCCATATCTTTGCACCGCATTTAGGAAATGCACTAACATGGTGGCTGTAGTTCAGTTGGTTAGAGCGTCAGATTGTGGTTCTGAATGTCGTGGGTTCGAGTCCCATCTGCCACCCACTAGTGGTAATCCTCATAAGCGAAAGCTTATGGGGATTTTCTTTTTATAAGCAGTTACAACATCCGCATGAAACAGGAATTGAAAGAAAACGGCGGCCTTCCTGCCCATATTCTCTGGACACTCGCCATCGTGGCAGGCGTGTCTGTAGCCAACATCTACTACAACCAGCCCCTGCTCAACCTGATACGGCAGGAACTGGGCATCACGGAGTTCAGCGCCAACCTCATCGCCATGATCACGCAGGTGGGCTATGCGCTGGGACTGCTGCTCATCATCCCGCTGGGAGACCTCTATTCGCGTAAGAAAATCATTCTGGCCAACTTCGCCCTGCTCATCTGCTCCCTGCTGACGATGGCTGTCAGCAAAGACATCCATGTCATCTGGGCCGCGTCGCTGCTCACGGGTATAGGTTCCATGATTCCCCAAATCTTCGTGCCCATCGCCTCCGTCTTCTCTCGCCCTGAGAACAAGGGGCGCAACGTAGGCATCGTCATCTCGGGTCTGCTGACGGGCATCCTGGCCTCGCGCGTGGTCAGCGGCTACATCGGCGAACTGCTGGGCTGGCGCGAAATGTACTACATAGCTGCCGGCATGATGGTAGTATGTGCTGTGGTGGTGCTCAAGGTGCTGCCCGACATCCGCCCCACCTTCAGCGGACGGTACTCCGACCTGATGAAATCGCTCTTCCAGTTAGTAAGGGACTATCCCGAACTGCGCATTTACTCCATCCGCTCCGCACTGGCCTTCGGCTCCATGCTGGGCATGTGGTCGTGCCTGGCCTTCAAGATGGGCAGCGCACCGTTCTATGCCGACAGCGACGTCATCGGCTTCCTGGGCTTGTGCGGCGTGGCCGGCGCCTTGACGGCTTCCTTCGTGGGCAGTTGGGTAAAGAAAGTGGGTGTACGCAACTTCAACTACATCGGATGCGGGCTCATCCTCCTGTCCTGGTGTTGCTTCTACTTCGGGCAAAACAGCTTTGCCGCCATTGTGGCAGGCATCCTGCTAATAGATATCGGCATGCAGTGCATCCAGCTCAGCAACCAGACAAGCATCTTCCACCTCTGCCCTTCGGCCTCCAACCGCCTGAACACCATCTTCATGACCACCTACTTCATCGGCGGCTCGCTGGGTACCTTCCTGGCCGGCAGCTGTTGGGAGCTGTGGGGCTGGGGCGGCGTATCGGCCGTCGCCTCCCTACTGACGCTGATTTCACTGGGCATCACGGTGGTGACACAAAAGTAAAAAAGCAATGGGGCTGCATCAACAACATGATAGAATGGTTCGCATTCTCTCTTGTTATTGATACAGCCACACAATTGTATAGAAGTCGGGCAAAGTTAATCAATCACCTTCCTCCAGCTGGAAAACTGTTTCGACCGGCTGGCCGAAAACTTTTGCTATCTTGAGGGCCAACACCGTAGAAGGAACATACTTCTTGGTCTCGATGGCATTGATGGTCTGGCGGCTCACTCCTACCGCCTCGGCCAGTTGCTGCTGCGTCATCTGATGGATGGCGCGCTGCACGCGCAATGTATTATTCATGATTCTCCTTTCTGAAACGCAAAAGTTTCCAATGAAAAATGACAAGAAACAAAATCAATACGGTAAACATATTGACAGCCATAAAATTGAGATATGGCATTCCGTAAATGCAAAGTGTTACCACAATCAGAATCAGGTAGTTGCACACAATAGCCAACGTCCAGGCCTGCATGCGCAAATGGGCAATGCATTCGTCTTCGTCCTTTTCACGCGAAAAGGAAGCCAGCAACAAGCAGACAGCAAGACCTACCACAACAAGTTCATCAAAAAGATCCCCCATTCCAATTTTGGATAAAAAAGCATCCATCCACGAACCACCAAACAAAAGATAAAGACCTCCCAACACAAAAGGAATACCCAACCACAATCCTACTTTCTTGCAGGAGGGCGACAAAAGATAATCGGTTTTCATATCGTAATGGTTTTAAAGATTACGATGCAAATATAAAGCATAAAATACAAAATGACAAGTAAGCTATACATAAAGTAATGTAAACTTAACTCAATATAACATTTCACACTCCATTAAAACCACTACATACTACTATTTCAACCTCCAAAATGGGCATGACACACCCACTACCTCCTCCGTACCTTCTCCATATACAAGTACCCAAACATGGAGCAGGTACGAACCTGGTACGGAGAAGGTATGGAGAAAGGCATCTGTTTGCAGGATTTTTCCGTTTTTTACACTTACATCATCTTGATACACGTCCGGAAGTATTTCCCTGCATCAGGCTTTCTACCTCCTCAACTGTCACCAGATTGAAATCGCCATAGACCGTATTCTTCAAGGCAGAAGCAGCCAAAGCAAAATCAAGTGCCTTCTGTGCATCATCGGGATAAGCTCGCAAACCATAAATCATACCTCCTACGAAGGCATCACCTGCACCCACACGGTCTACTTCATGCTCGATGTCATAGATTTCTGTGTGGTGCAACTTTCCATCGGACAAAAGGACAGCTGCCAACAAATTATGGTTGGCTGTAAGTGAATTGCGCAACTCAAGGAAAACCTTCTGACAACGTGGTACAGCCTTACTTACTTTACGCATGAAAGTTTCGAATGCAGGCAGATTGGTTTCAAATGAAACATCAGCTGCGGTCACAGCCTTAAAACCGACAGGCTCAACTCCCATAATCTCCCGATACTCGGGTTCGGCACCAAACAATACATCACTGTACTGCACAAGCGGCATCATCACTTCAGCTGCTGTCCGTCCATAGTTCCACAGTTTTTTGCGGAAATTCAAATCACACGAAATAATCAGTCCCATGCGATCGGCTACTTCCAACGCCTCACGACAAGCATCAGCCCCTTCCTGCGAAAGGGCGGCAGCAATACCCGACCAATGGAACCATCCCGCTCCGTCGAACACCTTCTCCCAGTCAATCATACCCGGACGAAGAGTCGCAAATGCAGAATCCTCGCGATCGTACACGACATTGGAATTACGAAAAGCAGCTCCCGGTTCCAAAAAATAAATCCCCATACGCTTGCCACCGAAAACGACACCTTCCGTGCCCAACCCATAAGAATGTAACGAATCAATACAGGCATGAGCAATGGCATTGTCCGGCAAACGAGTTACAAACTCAGTCGGCACCCCGAAATGAGCCAACGACACTGCTACATTAGCCTCACTACCACCATACGTGGCTGTCCATTCGTTTGTCTGCGAAAAACGCCGGAAACCGGGGGTAGACAGACGAAGCATCACCTCACCGAAAGTAACCACTTTCTTTCCAATATTCAATCGCTTGTTTTCCATCTGATTATCCAAGTTTTATTCTTCAATTCGTTTTGAGATTGCGAATGTACAAATTTAATGGATAACAAAATCGGTTCAACTTCGAAAAAAGAAAAAAACTAGTAAAAATCCGAATATATATTCACACAAAATAATATAAAAGCCAAAGTATCCCTATCAAAACATTATTTTTATGCAAAATTCCCCTACGGATACGGAATAAGCATAAATTTTATCGTACCTTTGCCGCAAAATTGAAAAATAAGCATGAATTCAACGAAGAAGATTCCCTCTCCCCTCGTATCCCTCCTGCCTATTGCGTTGCTGGCAGGAATGTTGTTTGCCACCATTAGTACTTTCGGAAGTGATGCGCTGAACGGTGGTAGCCAAATTTCCTTATTAGTAACCACTGCCTGCTGTGCACTTATCGGAATGGCCTTCTACCGCATTCCTTGGAAAAACTTTGAACGGGCAATAACCAATAATATAGCAGGTGTCTCTACCGCCCTTCTCATTCTGCTTATTATCGGTGCATTAAGCGGAACTTGGATGATCAGTGGTGTAGTGCCAACCTTAATATATTATGGCATGCAGATAATCCATCCTGATTTTTTTCTGGCTTCGACCTGCCTTATCTGCGCTCTCGTATCCGTAATGACTGGAAGTTCATGGACCACTATCGCTACTATCGGCATTGCCCTGATGGGCATCGGCAAAGCACAAGGGTTCCACGAAGGATGGATAGCCGGTGCTATCATCTCAGGAGCCTATTTTGGAGACAAAGTTTCCCCTCTGTCTGACACGACCATTCTGGCTTCATCGGTTACAGATACTCCTCTTTTTACCCACATCCGCTACATGATGATTACGACTGTGCCTTCCCTACTCATAGCTATCACACTCTTCACCATCATGGGGTTAACGCACGACGGCGGTAGCACGGCCCAAGAAATGGCTGCATTTGGTGCAACACTGGAAAACAAATTTCATATTACTCCCTGGCTGTTGCTTGTTCCCATCGTAACAGGCATTCTTATTGCACGCAAAGTACCCTCTATTGTCACCTTGGCCATCTCGACCGTACTGGCTTGTGCAGCCGCCCTCATCTTTCAGCCCGACCTGCTGCGCGAAGTAGCAGAAGGTGGAAGCTTGTTCAAAGGAACAATGATGACCTGCTATGGAAGTACCAGCCTGCAGACCGATAATAGCATCCTGACTGAACTGGTCGCCACCCGGGGTATGTCAGGTATGATGAATACCGTATGGCTTATCCTATGCGCCATGTGCTTCGGTGGAGCCATGACGGCCAGTGGCATGTTGGGTAGTATCACATCCGTATGTGTACGTTTTATTAAAAGCCGTGTCAGCACTGTAGCTTCTACGGTTTTTTCAGGACTCTTTTTGAACATAGCCACAGCCGACCAATATATCAGCATCATTCTGCTGGGTAATATGTTTGGAGACATTTATAAAAGACAAGGCTACGAAAGCCGTCTGTTGAGCCGAACAACCGAAGATGCCGTAACAGTCACTTCCGTACTGATTCCATGGAATACTTGCGGCATGACCCAGGCCACCATCTTGAGTGTACCTACACTGGTCTATCTACCCTTCTGCTTCTTCAACCTCATCAGTCCGCTAATGAGCATCCTGATGGCAGCCATCGGGTATAAAATAGTTGTGAAGAAAGACAACCTGTCATAAATGAGAAGAAGCTTCGAGGACAATACACATGTAAATGTCAACCCACGAAGCTTCTTTCAATCAATTCTTTTTCAGCCAATAAAATCTGGGTTACTTCTGTTTTCCGAAAAATTTCTCAAAAAACAAAATCTGGTAATCAATGGAATTATTCCAATAAATATTATTATGTGTGCCGGGTCTGGTAATAAAATCGTGATCGATCCCCCGGCCCAATAAACGTTGATGAAGTTCTTTATTCACCTCAAGAAAGAAATCACTCTCACCGCAATCGAATATAATGGCCAAATCACCATTCTCTATCTTGTCTATCTGATTAATGGCTGTATGTTCGTCCCAACGTTTCCTATTGGCAGCATACTCTCCCAGCTGTTTATTCATCTGCCAGTTCAGCGGGAAAGGACGGATATCCACTCCACCGCTGGTACTGCCGGCAGCACCAAATACATCTTTATGACGGAAGGCATTCCACAAAGCACCGTGGCCACCCATACTCAGTCCTGTAATCGCACGACCCTGAGGTGCTGCAATCGTCTTATAATGACTATCCGTATAAGCAATCAATTCGGAAGATACAAATGTTTCATAACGGTATGAAGAGTTCACCGGACTATCCCAGTACCAACTGTTTTTTCCATCCGGACAAACGAATATAATACCTTTTTCGTCGGCTATGGAAGGCAATTGAGGTTTGATATTGATCCATGTCTTGGCATTTCCACCGTAACCATGTAATAAATAAACTACCGGACACGCCTGAGCCCGATCGCCTTCTGCCTTGTCAGGCACAACATAAACAACTTGAACCTCCTTATCCATGGAACGGCTTTTAACCATTACCGTATCCACCCGTGCCGCCTGTACAGACAACACAACCAAACATAGCAGCATACCTGCCAAAAAGAACTCTTTTTTCATTAATTACAGATGTTTTATTACAAAAGACTACAAAATTGCTCCAAATTTAGTATGTTTGCAGCGAAAACACTTCATTTATTATATGGAATTTATTATCATTCTACTTTTATTAGTATTGAACGGCATTTTTGCCATGTATGAAATCGCACTTGTATCATCCAGTAAAGCACGGCTAGAAACTCTGGTCAACAAAGGAAACAAACGAGCTAAAGGGGTACTGAAACAACTGGAAGAACCCGAAAAATTTCTTTCTACAATCCAAATAGGCATCACTCTCATCGGAATTGTTTCCGGTGCATACGGTGGTGCAAATATTGCAGACGACCTGGTTCCACTATTTGCTCTAATTCCTGAAGCTGAACCATACGCAGCAAATCTGGCCATGATAACCACAGTAGCCATTATCACCTATCTATCCCTGATTATCGGTGAACTGGTTCCGAAAACCGTTGCCATGAACAACCCTGAGAAATGGGCAACCCGCCTCAGTCCGTTCATGATCGTACTCAGCAAAATTTCCTATCCGTTTGTCTGCCTCCTCAGCGCATCCACACGCCTGACCAACCGTCTTATCGGTATGGAAAACAACGAAGAACGCCAAATGACACAAGACGAACTGAAAATGATACTCCACCAAAGTTCCGAACAGGGTGTCATTGACAAAGACGAAACCGAAATGCTAAAAGACGTATTCCGTTTCTCGGACAAACGTGCCAATGATTTGATGACCTACCGACGCGACATCGTCGTGCTCCACCCGACAGACAGTCCTGAACAAGTGCTGAAAACGATCCAAGAACAGCATTTCAGCAAATACCTGCTAACCGACAAAAGCATGGAAGATATCATCGGTGTCGTATCAGTGAAAGATATCATCTTGATGATGGGCAATACCAATCAACGTTTCGACCTGCGCAGCATTGCTCGTCCGGCCCAATTTATTCCTGAAAGCCTTTATGCAAAGAAAGTTCTGGAAATCTTCAAGAAGAATAAAAACAAATTTGGAGTAGTAGTCGACGAATATGGCAACACACAAGGTATCATCACCCTGCATGACCTGACAGAAAGTATCTTCGGCGATATTCTGGAAGAAAACGAAATGGAAGAACAAGACATCGTAGCACGCCAGGATGGTTCGCTACTGGTAGAAGCCTCCATGAATTTGGACGACTTCATGGAAGCCATGGGCATCCTCGATTATGATGATCTGAAAGAAGAAGACTTCACCACACTAAGCGGACTGGCCATGTTCCTTGTAGGACGTGTTCCGAAAGCCGGTGATCTTTTCACATACAAAAACCTGCACTTTGAAATTGTAGATATGGATCGCGGACGAGTAGACAAACTACTGGTCACTAAAGACGAACCGGAAGAAGAAGACATCTAATGTTCCTTATTCTTAAGAATTAGATTTTATTTTCTAAATAACGAATAACCCCATAAAAAAGGGCGGCTCATTTTTGAACCGCCCTTTCTATCGATTACACCAATTTCCTTATTTCTTGGCCGGTGAAGAATAACGTGCATTCAAACCTTCCAAAATTTCCTTTGTAATATTGTAAACACTATCGGCATACAACAGATTATCAAAACCAGTATTGCTGATAATCATGCTGTAGCCTTTTGTCTTGTTATATTCTTTCAAGAAAGAATTAATAGAATCACGCAGCTGCAAACTGTTTTTTTCATTTTCGCTCATCAGTTCAGACTGCAATTTATTGCTCAGGGCCTGCAAATCTTGCTCCAACTTAGCAATACGATTGTATTCCTGTTGAGCTCTTTCCTGCGAAAGATAAGCATTGTTCTGATATTTGGTCTGGAATTCCTGCTTTTGCTTTTCCAACTCAGAAGCCTTCTGGTTAAGTGTCAGACGTACATTTTCGCTCTTCTTCACCATCGCTTCATTCAGGTCAATGCAGAAATTGTATTTGGCCAACAATGTGTCTATCTCTACATAAGCAATCTTCATGCCTGACAGGCCGGCTTGAGCAGGAGCACTAACCGATTGATTGTTTGTATTGCCTGCACATTGGGAAAACAAAACAACAAAGGCCAAAGCAGCCAAACCGTTCAGGAGGTAATTCAATTTCTTCATAATTTTGAATTCAATAATATTTTTAGAATTAATTAGTTCACACTTTCATTCAAGGCTTTTTCCAATTCATCAATGGAAAAACGAGATTTTTTCTGCGCAGCTCTGTCTTGCGACTGAACGCATCCAATGCCTTTCTTACGAAGCGCCTTATTACCGCTTACATGGCCATTAGGGAATCGTCCTCCTTTTACAAAAAAGACCTTTACACCCAACAGAAGCACACAAATAGCAACTATTAACAAAGTTATCAATACAGTCTCGAGCATTTCCATTAATTTTGTGGGTGCAAATATAGGGCTTTGCAAGGACTAAGCCGCCTTTTTTCTTCTAAAAAAAGAAGATGGGTTGGCAGAATAATTCATTATTTAACCATATTTAGCAATATATCGTTCATGCAACAGTCCTTAAGAGAAAGGAAAAACAGATTGCTACAAGGCAAAAACCAAAACAAAAAGAAGTATGGAAAAGAAAAATTTGAAACCGGCAGGAGTGTTCCACTATTTTGAGGAAATCTGCCAAGTACCACGCCCTTCCAAACATGAAGAAAAAATAATAGCTTACCTGAAAGAATTCGGCCAAAAGCACCACTTGGAAACATTATCGGACGAAGCTGGCAATGTGTTAATCAGGAAACCGGCCACACCAGGCATGGAAAACCGTAAAACCGTAGTTCTGCAATCCCATGTGGATATGGTCTGTGAAAAGAATAACGATGTAAAACACGATTTTATGACAGATCCCATCCAAACCGAAGTAGACGGAGAATGGCTGAAAGCCAAAGGTACAACTCTGGGAGCAGACAACGGTATTGGTGTAGCAACCGAATTAGCCCTTCTGACCGACGATACGATTGAACACGGCCCTCTGGAGTGCTTGTTCACAGTGGATGAAGAAACAGGCTTGACAGGTGCATTTGCCCTGAAAGAGGGATTCATGACAGGAGAAATCTTACTGAACCTCGACTCGGAAGATGAAGGCGAACTGTTCATCGGATGTGCAGGAGGAGTAGATTCTGTTGCTGAATTCAATTACCACGAAATAGATGTTCCAGCCGGATACTTTTGCTGTAAAATTCAAGTAAAAGGTCTGAAAGGCGGCCATTCAGGAGGAGACATTCACTTAGGATTGGGCAATGCCAACAAAATTCTGACTCGTTTCCTGAGTCTTGCTTCTCAAAAATACGACCTTTACTTATGTGACATCGATGGAGGCAATTTGCGTAATGCCATAGCCCGGGAAGCTCATGCAATCATTGCCATACCTGAAAATGACAAACACAGTTTGCGAACCGATCTGAATATATTTGCAGCTGAAGTACAAAATGAATATAACGTCATCGATCCAGATCTACAACTGATCATGGAATCAGAAAACTTCCATGCAAAAGCAATTGACCGCGATACTACACGCCGACTCCTTCAGGCACTCTACGCATGTCCTCACGGTGTATTTGCCATGAGTCAGGACATTCCCGGCCTGGTAGAAACATCTACCAATCTGGCTTCTGTCAAAATGAAACCCAACCATATTATCCGTATCGAAACCAGCCAACGTAGTTCCACGGCCTCCTCGAAACAAGACATTGCCAACATGGTACGTACTGTATTTGAAATGGCCGGCGCAACTGTTACTTTTGGCGACGGTTATCCAGGTTGGAAACCCAACCCACATTCCGAAATACTGGAAGTGGCCACAGCCTCCTATAAACGCCTGTTTGGCGTCGATGCCAAGGTTAAAGCGATCCATGCAGGACTGGAATGCGGCCTGTTCCTTGACAAATATCCGTCGCTCGACATGATTTCGTTTGGTCCTACTCTGCAAGGAGTACATTCACCAGACGAACGTATGCTGATACCAACGGTTCAGAAATTCTGGGATCATCTGCTGGATATTCTGAAAAACATTCCAACTAAATAATTACGGAACAGACGGATGATACTCTTTTTACAAAAACACAGGAAGAATACGAAACCGCGTTTCGCATTTTATTCTTTCTGTGTCTTTGTTTTTTCAAGCTACAGTCTGTTATGCAAGGCACAAAACAATGATACTTTGACTTTCCGCGTAGTCAGTTACAATGTAGAAAACCTTTTTGACACCTATCATGACTCACTAAAAAACGACTACGAGTTTCTACCCGAGTCTGTTCGCCATTGGAACTATTCAAAATACAAGAAAAAGCTGAACGACATCGGCCGCACTCTCATTGCCGTGGGCGAATGGACACCTCCAGCACTAGTAGCCCTATGTGAGGTTGAAAATGACAGTGTATTGTATGATCTGACACACTACTCCGTATTGCGTGAAGTCGGATACCGTTATGTGATGACCCACTCCAACGACGAACGTGGTATTGATGTAGCCTTACTCTATCAACGTGGTTTGTTTAAATTATTAGACAATCACAGCATAACCATCGACAAACCCCGACCATCCGACCGGCCTACACGTGATATTTTGCATGTAAGCGGGATGTTATTGAACGGCGATACCTTAGACATACTGATCGCTCATTTCCCATCCCGTTCAGGCGGTGCGAAAGAGAGTGAACCATATCGACTAAAGGCCGCCCACCGGCTAAAACAGACAGCAGACAGTATCATCAGCCTTCGGCAATATCCACAGCTACTAATCATGGGAGACTTTAACGACTATCCTCACAATCGATCCATCAAGAAAATCATACAGGCAGAAGCTCTCGTTCCCGGCAATACGCCTCGTAACGATCAGCTATACCACTTGCTAGCCCGTAAGGTCCAAAAGGAGAAAAACTATGGAAGTTACAAATATCAGGGGGAATGGGGATTGCTTGACCACCTTATTGTATCAGGTAATCTGCTAAAGCCCGATGCTCCACTCACTACCAGTGAAGCACATGCTGGAGTAGCTCGCCTACCGTTCCTATTGGTTCCGGACAAAAGATTCGGCGGAGTCCAGCCTTTCCGTACTTATATCGGCCCTCGATACGAAGGAGGCATCAGCGATCACCTGCCTGTATGGGCAGAATTTCGACTGATTTACTAAAGAAATGGATCAATTACAGAACGAAAAATTAATCATTCAGATACATAAATGCGTCAATCTGACCTGTTGGAATCGAAATTACCCCTCCACACATTGCGGGTATCAAATAATTTTGCGAATATTGCACAAACAATAATCTATAATTTATCATGAAATACGCCACCTTATTACTTACATTCATTATAGGCAACTTGTCTGTATCAGCTCAACATTTAGTTCAAATAGGAAAAGGTTACAGTTCCACTTCAGTCAACACAACCGTATTCCGCAACAGTTCGCTTGTTACCTTCAAGCAAAATCAATACACAGCCTATTACGACGCCGACGGCTATATGGTTATCGGTAAACGCAAACTAGGTTCCGAACATTGGGAACTTCAGCGTTCACAATACAAAGGTAATGTAACTGATGCCCACAATGTCATCAGCCTAATGGTAGACGGTGAAGGCTACTTGCATGTTGCCTTTGATCATCATGGACAACCGCTGAACTATTGTCGCAGTACGGCTCCCGAATCCCTTGTTTTAGGAGAGAAAGAACCGATGACCGGTAAAGACGAAGCCGATGTCACTTATCCAGAATTTTACCGTCTCTCCACCGGAGATTTGCTCTTTGTCTATCGTTCAGGAGCATCTGGAAGAGGAAATCTCGTATTAAACCGTTATAATTTGAAACAACGTAAATGGCAACGTGTCCAAGACGTGCTCATTGATGGCGAGGGACAACGTAATGCCTACTGGCAACTGTACGTAGATGCCAAAGACGTAATCCATCTTTCGTGGGTATGGCGGGAAACATGGATGGTAGAAACCAACCACGACCTGTGCTACGCCTGTTCATCAGACGGGGGAAAAACATGGCAAAAATCAAATGGCGAAACTTATAATCTGCCCATACGTGAAGCTAATGCAGAATACGCCTGCCGTATCCCCCAAAACAGCGAACTTATCAACCAAACCAGTATGAGTGCCGACACGGAAGGTCATCCTTATATTGTCACCTACTGGCGCGATACCGACAATACCATTCCCCAGTATCGTCTGGTTTGGCATGACGGCATCAACTGGCACAACCGCCCCATCATGAATCGCACACAGGCCTTCTCTCTGAAAGGAGGAGGAACCAAAATGATTCCCATTTCTCGCCCCCGCATTGCAGTAGACAAAGGACGGGCTTTCTTCCTCTTTCGCGATGCTGAACGTGGCAGCAAGGTCTCCATGGCCTATACCGCTGACCTCAAAAGCGGAGAATGGCAAGTGACTGATCTTACCGACTTCAGTGTCGACGCATGGGAACCCAGTCTTGATACAGAATTATGGAAACAAAAACGTCAGCTTCATGTTTTCGTACAAGAAACCCATCAGGGCGACGGCGAGAAACAAATCGCTTCCGAACCAACTCCCGTATATGTACTCGAGATCAATACCAAACAATAATTAACATACAAAACTTATGAACAAAATTCTTAAAACATTTGCAGCCTGTTTCATTGGACTATTACCGGTTGCAACATTTGCCAAGACTTCCGAGGCCGAACAGGTCCGAAAGATCATTGACAAAGTGAACCAACACTGGCAAGCTGAAAACAAGCCAGAAGTACGTTCTTTCTGGGACAACGCAGCCTATCACACCGGCAACATGGAAGCTTACTTACTGACAGGCAATGAGACTTACCGCGCCTACTCCGAAGCATGGGCCAAACACAACGAATGGAAAGGAGCCAAAAGCAACGACCGTTCCCAGTGGAAATATTCATACGGAGAATCGGACGAATACGTTCTGTTCGGCGATTATCAGATTTGTTTCCAAACGTATGCCGACCTTTATAATCTGGCACCTGAAGACTATAAAATCAAGCGTGCACGCGAAGTCATGGAATATCAGATGAGCACTCCGCAAAACGACTATTGGTGGTGGAGCGACGGTCTGTACATGGTTATGCCGGTCATGACAAAATTATATAAGATTACTCACAATTCTCTCTATCTGGACAAGTTATACGAATATATCGCCTATTCCGACCAGATCATGTTCGACAAAGAAGAAAATCTCTATTACCGCGATGCCAAATACGTCTATCCCAAACACAAAAGTGTCAACGGGAAAAAAGACTTCTGGGCCCGTGGTGACGGATGGGTACTGGCCGGACTGGCTAAAGTGTTGAAAGATCTGCCGGCCGACTACAAGCATCGCGCCTTTTTCGTGGAGAAATTCCAGAAATTGGCTAAAGCAGTAGCTGCCATCCAGCAACCCGAAGGGTATTGGACCCGCAGTATGATGGATCCCGAACATGCGCCCGGCCCTGAAACAAGCGGTACTGCCTTCTTTACTTATGGCATCCTGTGGGGCATCAACAACGGTTATCTGGACGAGGCTGAATACCTGCCCATTGTCAACAAAGCATGGAACTACCTGTCGAAAACCGCTCTTCAGAAAAACGGAGCTGTGGGTTACGTACAACCTATCGGCGAAAAAGCCATCCCCGGCCAGGTTGTTGATGCTAACTCTACCGCAAACTTCGGTGTAGGTGCCTTCCTGTTGGCAGCCTGTGAGTATGTACGTTACCTGGAAGCTCCCAAGACTCAAGACCGTGCTTACTGGTGCGACCTTGCCTACAAGATGGCTGCTCCGATCTTGAGTAATATGGCCAAAGGAGAACTTCAAAAAAACATGATTGTAGAAGTTAGTCCTACATGGGACGGTCGCGACAAAAGGGTAACCTACATGGAAGCTTTCGGCCGTCTGATGGCAGGTATCGCCCCATGGCTCACCCTTCCCGATGACAATACAGCAGAAGGAGCCATGCGCAAGCAATTACGCGAATGGGCTTTGAAAAGCTACGCCAACGCAGTAGATCCTCAGAGTCCCGACTACCTGCTGTGGCGTAAGGAAGGCCAGCCCCTAGTAGACGCAGCCTATATTGCAGAAAGCTTTCTCCGTGCATTCGATCAGCTGTGGAAACCTTTGGATGACACCACCAAGCAACGCTACATTGAAGAGTTCACGCTGTTACGCCGTATCGATCCGCCATACACTAACTGGCTGCTCTTCTCATCCACTATCGAAAGTTTCCTGGCTAAAGCCGGGGCACCTTATGATGCCTATCGTATCAATTCCGCTATCCGCAAGGTAGAAGAATGGTATACTGGAGACGGCTGGTATGCTGACGGCCCAAGCTTTGCTTTCGACTATTACAGCAGCTATGTATTCCATCCCATGTATCTGGAAACTCTTCAGGCCATGAAAGACGTCAAGGCTTATACACGCATACATTATTCCAAGTATTATGACCGTGCCTTGCACCGTGCCCAGAAGTACAGCCTGATACTGGAACGCTTCATCTCACCTGAAGGAACCTTCCCTGTCTTCGGACGATCCATCCCCTACCGCATGGCTACCATGCAACCCCTCGCTTTGATGGCCTGGTATCAGGAACTGCCGGCTGGTGTGACCAACGCTCAGGTACGTTGCGCCCTCACTGCCGTCATGAAACGTATGTTTGCCAGCGGCAACAATTTCAATGAAGGTGGTTATTTGACCATTGGATTCAGCGGACGACAGCCCAATATTGCAGACTGGTACACCAACAATGGTAGCTTATACATGACTTCCCTGGCTTTCCTGCCTTTGGGGCTGCCAGCCAGCCATCCATTCTGGACCGATGCCCCCCAGGACTGGACCAGCAAACGAGCTTGGAGCGAACAACCATTCCCCAAAGATCACCATTGGAAGGATGAAATCCGTACGTGGGATTTATTCTGATAATAACAGCATGTAGGGACGCACCACGGTGCGTCCGACCCTTCAGGCACGGATGATACAGATAAATTGTCATCCGTGCCTGAAATATAATATATCACCCCCGGCTCTTCTGCTTCAGATATTCCGAAGGAGCCATGCCATATTCATCCTTAAAGCACTGTCTGAAATAAGCCACACTACTGAAACCGGCTAAGTCTGAGATCTCAGCAATACTATACTCACCACCTAACAGGAGATCCACACTTTTCTTCAACTTCACTTTTCTCACAAATTCGTTGACCGACATATCTGTCAGACACTTAATTTTCCGATAAAGCGTAGAATGACTCATACACATTTTGTCGGCAATGAACCCCACATCAATCTTTTCCATGCTAAGATTTTCTTCAATAATACGGGCTACCTTATCCAAAAACTCACGATCAAGCTTATTCAGTGTGTGATTTCCTTCACCCAGATCCTTTAAAGCCTCTTGAGTGGACGAACCTACTGACGATACAGTCTTTGCAGCAATCAGGGCCGCCAACTTTCTTCTACCAGCCAGCAGATTCTCAATTCTCCGAGTCAATAGACGAGCACTGAAAGGCTTGGCTATAAATGAATCGGCTCCAACGGCATACCCTTCTTCCCGATCCTGAATACTATCTTTGGCCGTCAGCAAAATCACAGGAATATGACTGGTACGCATATCCTGCTTCACACGTTTACAGAAAGCAATACCATCCATAATGGGCATCATAATGTCACTGACAATGACACTAGGTATACGCACCTTGGCAATGTCCCAGCCTTCTTTTCCGTTGGAAGCAGTAAGTACCTCATACATATCCTCGAAGGAACTTCGGATATACTCACGGATGTCATTGTTGTCTTCTACCACTAGCAGAACGGGACGTGCATCTTCCCCTTCAGCCAATGAATCCTTAACAGCAGTTTCAGCTACAGATGTTTTAGCACTACTTGAAACCTCCTGCTTATGTTGCGCATGAGGATATGTATTGTCGGTCAAAAGGCTGAGAGTAAAGCAGCTACCTTCATTCAGTTCACTTTCCACCATGATCTTTGCTTCATGCAAATCGGCCAATGACTTCACCAAGGCCAACCCTATGCCTGTGCCTGAAGCCTGATGCTTGCCCTCCGCCTGATAATAACGATCAAAAATGTGAGGTATTGACTCCGGATCAATGCCGAACCCTGTATCTTTAACCTTGATTTCAGTATAGTTCTGCCCGGCTTCCTCACGCTTGTCGAGAGATAAAGTGATGACTCCCTCAGGCGTATACTTCATGGCATTGGACATCAGATTATTAAGGATAATCCTTACTATTTCGGGATCGAAATAGAGTTCTGTTTCTTCCGTTTCAATCTTCACCTCGATATCTACTCTACTGTTCTGATTCAACTCCTTGAAGCCCAAGCCGATTTCTCTTACCAACTTCCCGAGATTTGCTCTTTCTATCAGCAATTTCCGATTCAGAGTTTCTGTTTTTCGGAACTCCAATATCTGATTAATCAACGCCAGCAGCCTGTTGGCATTGTTGTGTATGATACCGATACGTTCCGCATGTTTCTGTGATAGCGACTTATCCGACAGAAGATCTTCCAAAGGTCCGATAATGAGCGTAAGCGGCGTACGCAACTCGTGTGTAATGTTGGTATAGAAACGAAGCCTTTCTGCATTGAGTTTTTCTCCATTCTCCAGCTGTTGGTGCTCCAGACTCAGTTTATTCTCCAAATCAAGTTTATGCTTATAAAAGCGCAGGATAAAAAAGATAATCAAACATGCTACAGCCACATAGAAGAGTTTGGCATACCACGCCAACCATAGAGGTGGTTCGATTACCAACGTCAATGAGGCAATATTCTCATCCGTCCAAGCTTGATTTCTCATCCGGGCATTCACCTTGAACGTATAATTTCCGTAGGGCAGATTCCTGAACGTAACCTGATTCTCACCATGCGTATTGTACCAGGAATCATTCAACCCTTCCATCTGATAAATATACTCCACCTGACCTGCTTGTGAGAAATCGGTCACATTGAAGCCAATTCTCAGATTATTGTTTCGATAAGAAAGCTTAATCTTATTCTTAACGATGGGGACCATTACCTCGGCATACTCCGGCCGTAAATCCCCCGTCATACTCCGACACTCAGTAAAGACTACTGGCGCCACCTTGTCACCATTATCAAGAGTAGCAGGATGAAAATAGCATACGCCATTCTGCGAGCCAAAATAAATAGTGCCATCAGCTGTCCGACAAACCGATCCGTCCATAAAGTCACCACGGGGAACGCCGTCATGGTAATTATAATTTCTGAACATTCCTGTCGCTTTCTCATAACACGAAATACCATTGTTTGTACTGAACCAAATATTACCTTTCCCATCCTCCTGTATGGCTCTGACATAACTGTTCTCTATGCCGTCTTTCTCTGAAAATATACGGAATCCATTCGGATTGTCTGTCCGTTCAAAGAAGACAAGGCCATTCCTTGTTGCAGCCCAGATTTCACCACGACTATTCATAGCCAAATGGGATACAGCATTCGAAGCCATTCCATTGTCCGTAGTCAGACTATAAACCAAATTGCTATGACGGTTCAGAATCTGAACACCCTTACCGAAGGTGCCAATCCACAGTTTTCCCTGCCTGTCACGCAGAATGCTGTGAACCATATTGTCGGACAACTGATTATTGATGCTGTCTTCGCAACCAAGCTGTCCGTTTTCATAGCTGTAGATACCGCTCTCTGTACCGATCCACATTTTACCATCCGTATCTTCATAGAAACACCTGACATCAAGATTAGGATATCCACTGCTAATCCGCTCCATTCGTCCCGTTTTGTGGCGATATACTGTCACCCCATCCAGATACATACCCATCCAAAGGTCGCCGGAACGGTCGGTATAAATGACATTCACATGCGTATTCTTCACAGCCTGTGGCCTTAGCAAATCTTTCATTTTCCCTTTGTCAAATACTGCGACCTCATTCTCTCCGCCCAGCCACAAGTGTCCGTCCGCATCGACGTTGATTCCCCACACCTGTTTGTTGGTATACTCACCATAGCGTTTCATCTGATAAGGCAGCGTTTTGAACAAAGGCTGCAAATGGCTGATGACATCCACACCACCCCGATAATTACCAATCCAGATGTTACCGAAAGAATCTTCGAACAAACACCGCGCATTGGGTGAAGACAAACCATGTATATCGTTTGTCACTACAAGATTGCGGAATTGCACCTGTTCAGGGCGGATAAAAGAATTTTGGCGTAAATCAAGAATGCTGACTCCGCCCATATTGGTACAAACCCAAATGTTTCCATCGCGTGTCTGCCTGATATCGTACACCTGATTGGACAATAGGGAACGGGGATTGTCAGGCTGATTACGGAAGGTCGTAAACTCCTTCGTAACCGGATTGAACAAAGAAAGGCCGTTCTCCGTACCGACCCATATCCGTTCTGCACTATCCATCAGAATGGCATGAACCGTATTACTCGGAATGCTCTTGGGGTCGTCAGTAGAATGGCGGAAATTCTCACAAGTACGTGTCTTCAAGTCTATGATACTGAGACCGTCATTCACGTGTCCCACATAGAGATGACCTTTCCCGTCATCGCACGAAGTCCAGTTACGGCCCGTAAATCCCTTGACATTGGACGTGCTGTAACACTCTATCTTCTTCGTCTTCCGGTCGTAATGATCGATACCCAAATGATAATGAGTAATCCAGACACCACCGTCCGCCGCCATTTTCAGGTCGGTCACGTCGTTTGTAATCAGTCCGCCATATACGTCTAAAGTCTCAAACGTCTGGCTGCCCACATCAAAGATACTGATACCATCGCGCTGCGTTCCTATCCAGATCGTATTGTCTTGCGGCACGGAAAGCAATGCGTTATGTTCATTGCCGCTAATCTGTGAATTGTTTCGGTTATAAACAGTGAAGTAACGTCCGTCGAACTTGTTGAGTCCGGACTCTGTTGCAATCCATACACAGCCCTGGTTATCTTGCGTAATATCTACCACATAATTGTTCGACAACCCTTGTTCCACACCCATCCGTTTCAAAATCAAATCGTCCTGAAGTGCACGTACATTCAAAGGGAAACACCCCAATAATACTATGAGCGATATAAGGTAACCGGTTTTTATCATCATCACACTAAACAGATTAATTGTACCCAGCAAAAATAATGAAATAAGCCGAATGAAACAGCTTTTACAGCTATTTTTCTATCTGTTTTCATCAAAAAGCATGAAATCTCCCACGCAATGGCATTTATGCAAGATGCTTCACAGCCTTCATTTGGCTTACTGCCAATTCTATTGTGTATGAAAAGTTTTGCCCGTGAAGTTTCACCGCAACCAACTATGTACAAGGCATTTACAGTGAAAAACATCTATCGACACGGTTCTTTCATATATCCTGTACTTCCCACACCCGCTACGTTCGGGGTGAAAGGAAGCATGAAATGTTGATTTCACAGCAAACATTTGGTTCACAATAATTTATAAGCCGTGAAAGCGTGAAAGATTTTCTCCCAAAAGAAAATTTCAATAGAAGTCTGTAGCTAATCAGAGAATGAGCTTTCACCTTTGCCCATACCTTATAATCCATGATTGGCACAAAAAGCATTCATTCCAGCAGTGTAACTATGGACTTGAGCCGCCTAACTATGGACTTGAGCGACGTAACTATGAACTTTAGAAACGGAATCTTGACGAAAAAAGCGATGCTTTCTAACGAAAAATTAGATGTTCATGCTTATCGGACACACACTTCATATGCAAAACATACACATTCTGCCCACAAGACATATACATCCCGCTCACAGAATATGCACATTTTGTCCACAAAATATGCGCTCCCAATACAGAAGCACCTGTTTACACCCTTCTTTCTATCGCATCTTCAAATCCTCTCAAATGTTAAAATCTACCAATAAAAACAAAGCAAGCAAGATAGAATAAAACGTCATTTGACATCTTTGAACAATTTTTCTACCCCATTTGCCTATTTCTTATAATATTTCTTTCTTATTAAACTCCTACTTTTGGCTACGATTTAAATCTCACACAATTTTTAATTAAAATAAAATTAATGATGAAATCTAATTCTTGCAAAAACAATCGACGAGCCATGATGGCTCTGCTTCTTTGCACAGGATTCATTGCCATGCATCCCTTGGCAATGTCAGCTAAAGAAGAAGTTTCATCACTGAATGTGGTGCAACAGCAAAAAAATGTAAGTGGCGTTATCAAGGACTCAACTGGAGAACCTGTCATCGGTGCCAATGTCCGTGAAAAAGACAACCCCACCAATGGAACTATTACAGATTTGGATGGCAAATTCAATTTAAATGTAACTAATGCCACCAAATTGGAAATCTCCTTTATCGGTTACAAAACTGTCGTTGTAGACGCCGTACCCGGAAAGTCGATTGACGTAGTGCTGGAGGATGACTCCGAAATGCTTCAAGAAGTCGTAGTCGTTGGTTTCGGTACCCAAAAAAAAGTGAACCTGACCGGTTCGGTAGGTGTGGTAACAGCCGATGAGCTAAAAGAACGCCCCGTAACCAATGCTACGCAGGCTCTTCAGGGTGTAGTACCCGGATTGCAGATTACGCAAACCAATGGTAGTTTGGAAGACACGCCCAGTATCAATGTACGTGGTACAACTACCATCGGACAGGGAACAAGCGGCTCTCCGCTCGTTTTGATTGACGGCATGGAAGGTGACCTGAATACTATCAACCCGCAAGACATTGCCAATATCTCCGTTCTGAAAGATGCAGCTGCATCTTCAATTTATGGTTCACGTGCTCCGTTCGGTGTAATCCTGATTACAACCAAATCGGGCAGCAAAGAAGGAAAGACCTCCATCAACTACAACAACAGCTTCCGTTGGGGTACACCTATCAACATGAACCATTTGATGAACTCCGTAGATTTTGCAGGCTGGATGAATGATGCTTTAACAAATGGAGGACAAGCTGTTCAATTTGATGCAGACAGAATGGCCGATATTGTAGCCTACCACAATGCAAGTCCATATAAACCAGGCCAACGAATTACCAGTGACGGTACTATCATGAGCGGTATCAGCGCAGGCGACAACGGATATTGGTTAGAAGCATATGCCAACGGTATAGATGATGTAGACTGGTATGGTGAAGTCTACAAGAAATGGACATTCTCCCAAGAACACAACTTCAGTGTCAGCGGTGGGACCAACAAGTTGAATTATTATGCTTCGTTTAATTTTTTGGATCAAGGCGGTTTCATGAAGTATGGCGAAGAAGGTCTGAAACGTTATAATGGAACAGCCAAGATCAGCTCACAAATTACCGACTGGCTGAAATTCAATTACACCATGCGTTTCACCCGTCAGGATTACAAGCGTCCTGCCACACTGACAAGTTCTCTGTATTCCGATATGGCTCGTCAGGGATGGCCAGTTCTTCCTCTCTATGATCCCAATGGGTATTTCTATGATGCGCCGTCACCTGTTTTGGGTCTGGCAGAAGGAGGTGTTGATAAAACCCAGACAGACAACTCTTACCATCAGATTGGTCTGATTTTTGAACCTATCAAAAACTGGATTACGCATGTTGACTTCAATTACCATATCAAATCAGCCAACAGACATTGGGACAGCCAGATGAGATATAACCATGATGTCAACGGCAATCCGTATGTGTACAGCTATAGTTCCAATGTGCACGAAGATTACTACAAAGAGAACTATTACAACTTCAATGCATACACAGAATATACCTATAATCTCAATGACGCCCACAATTTCCATGTAATGGGTGGTTTCCAAGCAGAGAATCTGAAACAGACACAGTTTGGACTGCAAAGAAACGGTATCATGTTCTCTGGCAAACCCGAAGTGGACCTTACTACCGGCCTGGATTATTGGGGCAATGCAGTTACACCATCAACCAATGGGTCTAGAAATGAATGGGCTACAGCCGGCTTCTTTGCCCGTATCAATTACGACTATCAGGGCAAATACCTGATCGAGGCCAATGTACGTGCAGACGGTACTTCCCGCTTCAGAACAGGCAATCAATGGAAAACATTCCCTTCTGTTTCGGCAGGTTGGAACATTGCCAGAGAAAGTTTCTTCGAACCAATCAACGATCTGATTGGCACACTGAAGATACGTGCTTCTTACGGTTCGCTGGGTAACCAGAATACAACCAACTGGTATCAGACCTATCAGACCATGTCAGTAGGTTCATCCGACGGTAGCTGGCTCATGAACGGTAAGAAACCTAATACCGCAACAGCCCCCGGTCTTGTATCTACAACGTTGACATGGGAAACCATTGAATCATACAACATTGGTTTGGATTGGGGATTATTCAATAACCGTCTGACCGGTTCGTTCGATTATTATATCCGAAACACTAAAGACATGGTAGGTAATGCTCCTGAACTTCCTGCCATTTTAGGTACTGCAGTTCCTGTAACCAACAATACCGACTTGCGCACTTCAGGATGGGAATTGTCAATTGGTTGGAATGATCGTCTGAGCAACGGGCTAAACTATAGTGCCAAATTCAACATATCAGATGCACGCACAAAGATCACTCGCTATCCCAATAACCCGACCAATGCCATCAGTACATACATCGAAGGACGTTACATCAACGAAATTTGGGGCTACGAAACAGTCGGTTTGGCCAAGACAGACGAAGAAATGCAGGCACACCTCGCTACATTGCCCAACGGCGGACAAGATGCTTTGGGTAGCGACTGGAGAGCCGGTGATATCATGTATGCCGACTTAAATGGCGATGGCAAGATTTCCGGTGGCGCAGGCACACTGAACGACCATGGCGATATGAAAGTAATTGGTAACCATACCCCCAGATATCTCTTCGGTCTTGACTTGAATGCAAGCTGGAAAGGATTTGATGTTCGCGTATTCTTCCAGGGTGTAATGAAACGCGACTACTGGCAAGGAAGTACCTATTTGTTCGGTTCTGCCAGCAACGGACAATGGTGGGCTACCGGCTTGAGTCAGGTTCACGATTATTTCCGTGACGAGAACACATGGTCTGTCCAAAACGGTTATCAGTCTGTGAATACAGATTCTTACCTGCCTCGTCCGCTGTACAGCGACAAGAACCAGCAGTGTCAGACAAGATATCTGCAGAACGCAGCCTACATTCGCTTGAAGAACTTGCAAATCGGTTACACAATTCCGAAGAACATCACAACCCGCTGGGCCATCCAGAGCTTGCGCATATTCTTCTCCGGTGAAAATCTGTGGACAGGAACAAGCCTTGCTGACCAATTCGATCCTGAAACCATTTCAAGTTATAGTGGAAACTCTTACCCGTTGTCAAAGACATTGTCATGCGGTATAAATGTTACATTCTAAATTCGAATCTATTATGAAACTCAATAAACTCACTTATTTATCGACAGTCATATTACTGTCTTCTTCGCTGGTATCTTGTGAGGATTTTCTTGATAAAGAACCTCCTTCCTACGTTGTACCTGAAGATTACTATTCAGCAGAAGACCAAATTCAAGCTGTAGCCAACAAATTCTATCCTGACGTGCTTCCTTCTCACGGAAACTGGAGTTATGGAACATTCGGCACGGACAACAATACGGACAACCAAGCCGGCTTTACAGCAGATAACAAATATGCTACCGGCCAATGGAAAGTGGCATTGGAAAACGACAATTGGGCATGGACCAACATCCGCAACATCAACTATTCATTGAATACCATTCTGGAAAATTATGAAGCAGGAAAGATTACCGGCTCAGACACAAACATCCGCCAATATATAGGAGAGATTTACTTTTTCCGTGCCTATTGCTATTTCGACATGTTGCAGAAGTGGGGTGACCTGCCCATTATCAAAGAAGCATTGCCCGATGACAATGACATTCTGGTGGAAGCTAACAAGAGAAGCCCGAGAAACGAAGTGGCAAGATTTATTCTTGAAGATTTGGACAACGCCATCAGCTATATGACCGACAATTTCGATTCCAGGAAAAATCGTCTTTCACCGGACGTTGCCAAACTGTTGAAATCACGCGTTGCGTTGTTTGAGGCCTCATGGTTGAACTATTTCAATGGCACACCTTTCGTTCCGAACGGTGAAGGATGGCCCGGGAAAGAAAGAGAGTATAATGCAAACTATCAGTTCTCATCCGGTAGCATTGAAAATGAAATCAACTATTTCTATACAGTAGCAGCAGAAAGTGCACAGGAAGTAGCTGAAAAATACAAAGGCCAGCTCACACAAAACACGGGAACCGTTCCTCAATCCGAATCTGATCCTGAAAATCCCTATTTCAGCATGTTCGGAAATACAGACATGTCAGGTTTCCCGGATGTACTGTTGTGGCGCGAATACAACGAAGGCTTGGGTATTACCAACAACATCGAAGTGGCTGTTCAGAAAGGTAATTACGGTGTAGGTTTAACTCGAAGCATGGTTCAAGGTTTTGTCATGTCAGACGGAAAACCTATCTATGCCAACCATGACGGTTTTGCATTCAATGACAAAACATTGACAAATGTGAGACAAAATGCAGATCCTCGTTTGTTCATTTTCTTAAAAGAGCCCGATCAAATCAATATGTTCAAGAATATGGACTCCCAGAAAGATCACGGTATGGAAATCGAACCCTATCCCAATATCTTGGGTAATGATGGTGAAAATGACTATGGTACCGGATATTCCATCCGTAAGGGAGGAACTTTCGATAAAGCCTTAACAGGTAATGGTGCTGGATATACTGGTTCTATTACTTTCAGAGCAACCGAAGCATTGTTGAACTACATGGAGGCTGAATACGAACTTACCAAGAGTATTTCCTCCGGTAAGATTCTGGAATATTGGAAGATTATCCGTACAACTGCAGGATTTACAGGTTCTGCCATTGACCCACAGACAACCATCGCAGCAACAGATATCACGCAAGAGAAATTGGACTGGGGCTCTTATTCTGCAGGAGAACAGTTGACCGACCCCGTTCTTTACAATATACGTAGAGAGCGCCGTTGCGAACTGATGGCCGAAGGCCTCAGATGGATGGATTTGATTCGTTGGAGAGCATTGGATCAAATGATTGACGAACCTTATTTCATTGAAGGTTTCCATCTTTGGAATACTCCAATGCAGAACTGGTACGATGCAAATAATCTGATTTCCGACGGAAGTGCTTCAGCTACCGTATCAAGCCCAAGCTTGAGCGAGTATTACAGACCTTATCAGAAGAATATGACAAGTGGTAATCTGTTCAAAGATGGATATACATGGCACATGGCACACTACCTGCAACCACTTCCCATCAAACAGTTCCAGTTAACTGCTTCCGATAACGCTTCACCAGAGCTTTCTCCTCTGTATCAAAATCCATATTGGCCGACTACTGCCGATATGCCAGCAGAGAAATAATTTATCTAATAATAAAATAACTAAAGTCTCTCCTTTAATGGGAGAGCTTTAGTTATTTTTTTTATTCCGCATAGCAATATGAAAAACATCAAAGTCCTGTTCCTTATATCATTCACATGGTTGTCCATACAGGCTGTCCAATCACAACAAAACATTAAAAAGAATATACCATTAGATTCTATCCGATTGAGCGATCCTTGTATTCTAACAGATCCAGAAACTTCCACTTATTACATGACAGGAACAGGTGGAATGCTATGGAAAAGCCAAGACCTGAAATATTGGGAAGGGCCTTACAAAGTTGCTCAAACAGATTCTCACTCATGGATGGGACCCAATCCAATGATTTGGGCGGCAGAACTTCATCATTACAAAAATAAATATTACTACTTCGCTACCTTTACAAACAAAGCAGTCATTATAGATGTAGTCCAAGGAAACAAAATTGAACGAAGAGCAAGTCACATATTAGTAAGTGACAGACCAGATGGCCCCTATCGCCCTATGAAAGATTCCATTTATCTGCCTGCAAATAAGCCCACATTAGACGGGACATTTTGGGTTGATACTGATGGAAAGCCTTATATGGTCTATTGTTATGAATGGCTACAGAATTGGGACGGAACCATTGAAAAAATAGAATTGAAATCTGATCTCAGCGGTTCTATCGGAGAAGGTAAATTGCTGTTCCGTTCCAGTGAATGTCCCTGGAGTCGTGAATTGCGTGACGGGAAGGAGGTTCCTAATAAAGTGACCGACGGTCCTTACCTATTTCGCACGCAAACAGGACGGTTAGGAATGCTTTGGACAAGCTGGATTCATAACATCTATACACAAGGAGTCGCATATTCTGAAAGTGGAACTTTAGACGGTCCTTGGATTCAGGAACCACAGCCCATCACCCCTCCCAACTTCGGACACGGGATGCTATTCCAAACATTGGACGGTAAATGGCTGATGTCTGTACACAGTCACAAAGACATCAATGGATTTTATCTCCGCATACCACACTTATTTGAAGTGGATTTGTCTGGCGATAAATTAATAGTCGGAAAAATGTACCAACCCTAAAGTAAACGACATCATGAAAAACAAAATAATAAAATACTGCGGATATTTTTGCATTTTACTATCCACAGCTTGTACACAACCACAGCCGAGACCTATCTGTTCCGGCGAAATCTGGCCCGACAATCAAGGCGTGCATATCAATGCACACGGAGGCGGTATGCTCTATCACGAAGGAACCTATTACTGGTACGGAGAGAACAAATCGGACTCGACCAGCAAGGCTATGGTAGGTATCATGTGTTATTCGTCAAAAAACCTCACCGACTGGAAAAACGAAGGTGCCGTGCTGCCTGTGGAACTGAATGATACAACCAGTGACATCATACAAGGTTGCATAATGGAGCGACCGAAAGTGATCTACAACGAAAAGACGAAAAAATTCGTCATGTGGTTCCACTTGGAGCTAAAAGACAAAGGATATGCAGCCGCTCGTTCGGCCGTAGCCGTAAGTGACTTGCCGACCGGGCCATTCCAATATCTTCGTTCAGGACGTATCAACCCCGGGATTCTTCCTTTTGACATAACAGCCGACCAACGCAATATCCTTGACACGCTTCAGTTGGAACATTTCAAGGAATGGTGGACACCAGCCTGGTATGAAGCCATCGACAAAGGCCTCTTCCTGAAACGCGACCTAGAAGGCGGCCAGATGGCACGCGACATGCAACTTTTTGTAGACGACGATGGTAAAGCTTACCATATTTATTCTTCGGAAGACAACTTGACCCTACACATAGCCGAACTAAGTGAAGACTACCTGAGCCATACAGGCAAATACGTACGCTTGGCACCTGCCGGACACAACGAAGCTCCTGCCATCTTCAAGAAAGACGGCATTTATTGGATGATTACTTCGGGATGCACAGGCTGGGATCCCAACGAAGCACGCATGTTCTCAGCACCCAGTATCTGGGGACCATGGACCAAACACCCCAATCCCTGCATCGGACCGAATTCTGAACTGACTTTCGGCGGACAAAGTACATTTGTACTGAATATACCCAGTAAGAAAAACGCCTATATGTTCATGGCTGATATATGGAGACCGAAAAAACCAAGTGATGCACGCTACATCTGGCTACCCATACAGTTTAAAGACGGAGTACCCTATATTGAATGGATGGACAGCTGGACACTCGATTTCTTTAATAAATAAACGAATATCATTAAAAAAGTCCGCTTGTTATAGGCGGACTTTTCTGTTCTGCCATTACTACAATCGTTCAATGCATGATTATTATCCCTTTTTGAATGATTTGCTGACCTTATAATCACTGTTTATTTGTAAATTTGCACAAAATAAAAAAATAACAAACATAAACATGAAAAACAAAATTCTAGCATTTATCTTACTGTTATCTGCTTTCACCCCTACCTTTGCAGAAAAAATAGAAGAAAAAGATTTAATGGCCTATCTCTTCGTCTACTTTACCGGTAATCACATCAGCCAGGAAGCTGTATGTTATGCGGTCAGTATGGACGGATATTCCTATTGGGCCCTCAATAACAACAAACCGGTTATCGACTCAAAAGTCATCAGCTCTACCGGAGGTGTACGCGACCCGCACATCCTACGTTGTGAAGACGGAAAGACATTTTATATGGTAGTAACAGATATGGTATCAGGTAACGGATGGGATTCTAACCGTGCCATGGTGTTACTGAAATCGACTGACCTGGTTAACTGGTCACACTCGATCATCAATATGCAGAAGCGCTATGAAGGTCAAGAAAAGCTGAAACGCGTGTGGGCCCCTCAAACCATTTATGACCCCGAAGCGGGAAAGTACATGGTCTACTGGTCCATGAAATACGGTGACGGCCCCGACGTTATCTATTACGCCTATGCCAATGCCGACTTCACCGACCTTGAAGGCGAACCCAAGTCGCTGTTCGTTCCGGCCGACAAGAAATCGTGTATCGACGGAGACATTGTCTACAAAGATGGCATCTACCACCTGTTCTACAAGACAGAAGGACACGGCAACGGTATCCGGGTAGCTACCACGAACTCCCTGACCTCCAGCCAATGGAAAGAGAATCTGGAATACAAGCAACAGACCAAGGAAGCGGTGGAAGGTGCCGGCACCTTCAAGCTGATAGGTGAGGACAAATACATTCTGATGTATGACGTCTACATGAAAGGTGCCTACCAGTTTACGGAAACTACCGACCTGGAGCATTTCAAGGTCATCGACCACGAGGTAAAAATGAACTTCCATCCGCGCCACGGCACGATCATCCCCATCACCCGAAGCGAACTAAAGCGCATCACCGACCAGTGGGGCAAGCCGGCCGAACTGGGCGAATTGCCCAACAACCCCGTACTCCCCGGCTTCCATGCCGACCCCGAAATCATTTACTCCAACCTGACCGGCAAATATTACATCTACTCCACCACCGACGGCCAGCCCGGATGGGGCGGATGGTACTACACCGCCTACTCGTCCAGCGACCTGAAGAACTGGACTTACGAAGGTATTGTACTCGACCTGAAATCAGATCAAGTATCTTGGGCCGATGGTAACGCATGGGCACCTGCCATTGAAGAAAAGGAGACCAAAGACGGTTACCGCTATTACTTGTACTTCAGCGGTAATCCGAAAAACGGCGGCGGCAAGCAAATCGGTGTCGCTACAGCCGACTCACCTACCGGTCCTTTCACAGACTTGGGATATCCAATGATTACCGAATCGCCTGTAGGCAGAGGACAACAGATTGACGTGGACGTATTCACCGACCCGGTTTCCGGTAAATCTTACCTGTACTGGGGTAACGGATACATGGCCGGTGCCGAACTGAACAAGGATATGGTTTCCATCAAGAAGAAAACGCTGACAGTATTGACACCCGAAGGCGGCACATTGCAAGATTATGCCTACCGTGAAGCTCCCTACGTATTCTACCGGAACGGTCTGTACTATTTCATGTGGTCAGTAGATGATACTGGTTCTCCAAACTATCACGTGGCCTATGGAACTTCTACATCTCCACTAGGCCCCATTAAAGTAGCTACCGACCCTATCGTCACTATCCAAAATCCAGAAAAGGAGATATACGGTCCGGCACACAATTCTGTCATCTGTAAGCCCGGCACGGACGAGTGGTACATTGTCTATCACCGCATCAACAAGCACTACCTTGACAAAAGCCTTTCACCTGGCACACATAGAGAAGTATGCATTGACCGCCTGGAGTTCAATGCTGACGGTACCATCAAGCGGGTGGAACTGACAAAATAAGTCTAAACAATCAACATTTAAATAGCATAAAGATATCATGAAAAGAGTAGCAAGCATTGCCCTCTCCTTCTTTTTAGCCATAAGCATGGTAGGCAGTCTGTCGTCTTGTTCGCAGAAAACGACAGGCACATTCGAGGCAGGAAAGGGCACGTTTCTCCTGAACGGAGATTCCATGGTGGTGAAAGCCGCCGAAATCCACTATCCGCGTATTCCCGAACCCTACTGGGAGCAGCGTATCGAATCGTGCAAAGCACTGGGCATGAACACAATCTGCCTCTACGTTTTCTGGAACCTGCACGAACAAGAAGAAGGCAAGTTCGACTTTACAGGCAATAAGGACATCGCCAAGTTCTGTCGCCTGGCACAAAAGCACGGCATGTACGTCATCGTACGACCGGGCCCCTATGTATGCGCCGAATGGGAAATGGGCGGTCTGCCCTGGTGGCTCCTGAAGAAACAGGACGTACAACTCCGTTCACTCGATCCCTACTACATGGAACGCGTGGGTATCTTCATGAAGGAGGTGGGTAAACAACTGGCCGACCTGCAGATTACCCGCGGCGGAAACATCATCATGGTACAGGTAGAAAATGAATTTGGTTCATACGGCACTGACAAACCTTATGTATCGGCCATCCGCGACCTGGTGCGCGAAGCTGGCTTTACGGACGTGCCTCTCTTCCAATGCGACTGGAGCTCAAACTTCACCAACAACGCCCTGGACGACCTGCTCTGGACAGTAAACTTCGGTACCGGCGCCAATATCGAACAACAATTCAAGAAACTGAAGGAACTCCGCCCCGAAACACCGTTGATGTGCAGTGAGTTCTGGAGCGGATGGTTCGACCACTGGGGACGCAAGCATGAGACACGCGACGCCGCCACTATGGTAAGCGGTATCAAAGACATGCTCGACCGCAACATTTCCTTCAGCCTGTACATGACCCACGGAGGTACGACCTTTGGCTGGTGGGGCGGCGCCAACAATCCGGCCTACTCGGCCATGTGCAGCTCCTACGACTACGACGCACCCATCAGCGAAGCCGGCTGGCTCACGCCGAAATACTACCAGTTGCGCGACCTGCTGCAACAATACCTGCCCGCTGGACAGCCCCTGCCCGAGCCTCCCGAAGCCTTCCCAGTCATCGAGATACCGGCCATTACAGAATGGGAAGTAGCTCCTCTGTTCGACAACTTGCCCGACCCCAAGCAGACGGAAAGCGTGAAGCCCATGGAGCAGTTCGACCAAGGCTGGGGAAGCATCCTCTACCGCACGACGTTGAAGGAAGACATCGAAGGTACTCTCCACCTGGACGAGATGCACGACTGGGCACAGGTCTTTGCCGACGGCCAGCTGCTGGGTCGCCTTGACCGCCGACAGGGCGAATTCACTCTTCCACTGAAGTCGCCCCTGAAAAAGGGCACCCAACTGGACATCCTCGTGGAAGCCATGGGGCGTGTAAACTTCGACAAGTCCATCCACGACCGCAAGGGCATCACCGAGAAGGTGGAAGTCATTTCCGACGGACAGGCTACCGAATTGAAAGGATGGTCAGTATATAATCTGCCGCCTTTCTACGAATTCGTCAGCAACAAGAATTATCAGAAGGGACAAGCAGTAAACGGTCCCGCCTACTATCGCGCCACCTTCCGCCTGGACAAGACAGGCGACACCTTCCTTGACATGCAGACATGGGGCAAGGGTATGGTTTGGGTGAACGGACATGCGATGGGCCGCTTCTGGGAAATCGGTCCCCAACAGACACTCTACATGCCCGGATGCTGGCTGAAGGAAGGTGAGAACGAAATCATCATCCTCGATTTGAAAGGTCCTGCCGAGACAAAGGTGATCGGCCTTGAGAAACCTATTCTCGACATGCTTCGCACACAGGCTCCCGAAACGCATCGCAAGGACGGACAGGCCCTGAAGCTCAACGCCGAGAAACCGGCCCACAAGGGTACTTTCAAGCCGGGCAACGGCTGGCAGGAAGTGAAGTTTACTGCCCCCGTGCAAGGACGCTACTTCTGCCTGAATGCCACGTCCAACTACGATGGAAACAACATTGCCTCCATCGCCGAATTCGATGTACTGGATGCCAACGGCAAGCCCGTATCGCGCGAAAGCTGGAAGATTGTCTATGCCGACAGTGAAGAGACACGTAGCGGCAACCGCACGGCCGACAAGATATTCGACCTGCAAGAGAGCACCTTCTGGCAGACGGTAGACAACACCGCATTCCCCCATCAGGTAGTTATTGATTTAGGTAAGGAGTACAACGTAAGCGGCTTCCGCATGCTGCCCCGTGCCGAGAAGAATGCACCGGGCCTCATCAAGGATTATGCCGTCTATGTAAAGAAAACAGATTTCAAGTATTGATTTGAGATACAGTAACTGGTAATTTAGGGTTTGAGAGGGGATGTGCCACGCGACGTGGCGCATCCTCTTTTTTTATCCCCGCAACACATATCCTTTTTTCATAAGAGACTCAATCCTTACCGACGGGTCGTTCTTCAACGCCTTACGCAGGTAGGTGATCTGTACGTTCAGGGCCAGGGAGTTGGCATAGGAAACCGTTCCCCACACGGTTTCGAGCAGGTGGTCACGAGAAACGGCCTGATTGACATTGAGGGCCAGCAAGCGGAGGATGTCCGCCTGGCGCGAAGTGATGAGCACCTTGCTGCTGGCCGTGCGTAGTTCGTTGGTGTTATAGCTGAACACGGTGTTGCCGAAGCGGTAGGTCTCCTCCTCCACTGTCTCCTCCAGCTGGAGGGCGAAGCGCTCGCGGATGCGGGCAATGAGCTCTTCGGGGTAGAAAGGCTTGGCCAGGTAGTCGTTGGCGCGGAGGCTGAAGCCCTGCAGGCGGTCGGCCTTGTCGCTGCGGTCGGAGAGGAAGAAGAGGAGGACGTGCTTGTCCGCCTCGCAGATGCGGGCCGCCACTTCGAAGCCGTTCAGCCCGGGCATGTTGATGTCGAGCAGCACCAGGTCAGGCCTGACCAGGGGGAACTGCTCCACGGCCATGCGACCGTTTCCTACGTAAGTGACTTCATAACCTTCCTGCTCCAAGAAGCGTTTCAGGAGCAGAGAGTATTTCAGGTCGTCGTCGGCAAAAAGAATCTTCAAGGGTTTCATAATCATCCATTCATTGAGGTATAGTGACGGTCACCGTTGTCTCCTGCCCCGGCTGGCTCTGCAGGTCGACGGTGCCGCCATGCGCTTCCACGAGCAGCTTCACGTAGCTCAGGCCCAGGCCGATGCCGGGCACGGATCGGTCGGGCAGGCTGGCGCTGCGGTAAAACTTGTCAAACACACGGGCCTGCTCGGCGGGCGGGATGCCGATGCCGTTGTCGGCCACCGTGAGGGTGAAGCGATGCCCGTCCGACGCGCCGGTGATGGTGATGTGGACGGAGTCGCCCGAATACTTCACGGCATTCTCCAGCAGGTTGCTCAGGATGTTGCAGAGGTGCATGGGGTCGGCCGTCACGGGAAGCGAGGGCGGAAAGTGGGTCTCGAACGTCACGAGCTTATGGTCGGGGATGTGCAGCTGGCGGAGGGTCTTCTCGGCCATCGGGCGGAAGTCGAAGGTACGGAGGCTGAGCGGCGTGCGTTCGTCATCGGCCCGCGTCATGTCGCGCAGCTTCTGGAGGTAGGCCGAGAGGTTGTCCACCTCGACGATGGAGTCGTCCACCACCGCATCGGTGGCCTTCGTGTCGGCACGGAGGGAAGGGTCGGACAGGTAGGCCAGGCACATCTTCAACGTCTGTACGGGACGCTTCAGTTCGTGTATCATGGTGCTCACGAAGCTGCGGCGCAACTCGTCCACCCGCCGTTGCTTCAGGATGGTCTTGATCTGGAAGAGCAGGCAGACGGCCAGCAAGGCTATCATCAGCAGGCTGCCCGCCAGCTGGCCGCCCATGCGAAGCAGCAGCATGTGGCAAGGGATGCGGACATCGACTTCGACCAACTGACGCTTCAGGGGATTGTAGGGATAGACTACCTGCGCCAGCGGCCGGAGCAGGGAGCCGCCGGAGTGAAGGGTGGCTTCCCACTGGTAGAGACTGTCGGCGGCGGTGGTAGTCAGGCGGGTGCTGAAGGTGACGTCCGGCAGGGTGGCGGCTACGATGGAGTCGAACGGATGGAGGTCGAACGGATGAGACAACTCCAGACGCATCAGGTCGGCCAGATACATCATGTTGAGGCGTTCGTACTGCCGCTTGTCGCCCATCAGGACGACCGAGTCGGTGCAGAGCACGGTACTGTCGGCCAGCAGGCGGGATACATTCACGCCTGCCGCCCCTGTCTGTGCTGGGGTGAAGTCCGTCAGCGTGTCCTGCGTCTCCGCTCCCAGGCGCTGCACCAAGTAGATGCGCGTGCTCTCCTGCCCCGTCAGCGAGTCGGTACGGTCGTCCCAGTTGACGTTGGTGTTGTACCACTGCACGGCCTTCTGTTCGCCCAGGGGGCGGGGTTCCTGCCAGCGCAGGGTGTTGTAGCTCACCACGGCTTCGGACACCTGCCGCAGCACTTCGCGTCCGTAGGCCTCGTTGGTATATTGATAGTGGCTCCACAGCCAGTAGCCCTGCCCCGCCCCGATGAGGAGCATGGAGGTCAGGGAGAGTAGCCAGATAATCTTGATGCGTCGTTCCATTGTTCACTTGTTTTTCCGCAGGCAAAGATAAGCCTTTCGCCCGCATACAAGGTTCGCGCGAGGCCGATATTTCCGCCGCCGTAATATTTCCGTAATAACTTCCTGCACCCGCTTCCGCCCCTTCCGCCTATCTTCGTGGCAGGAAAACGAACCGAATGTTTCACCACCAAACCATTACAGACATGAAAACCAGACACATCCTTCTCCTCGCCCTGAGCCTCGCCGCCACGGCTGCCCAGGCACAGATGAACATCAAGATTTCTACCGGGCAAACCTTCCGCAAGGACACCATCGACCACAAAGTGCTGACCGTGCAATACGGGCTGGATGCCCTGACCGACCTCAGCAAGCCCGACGCACGGATGCAGGAGACCCTGCGGCTGGACATCGGGCGGCAGGCGTCGCGCTTCTACAGCTACACGGCCTTCGTGGCCGACTCCGTCCTGGCTGCCGACATGGCCAACGGCGCTTCCTCCGAGCTGATAGCCCAGCACGCCAACCAGTACCAGAGCCAATGGAGCGAACAGACGTTCAAGAACTATCCCGCCGGGAAGGTGACGACGCTGGACGAGCTGGCGGGCGACATCTGCCGCCTGCGTTGCGAAGAGCCCACGGAAAAACCTCAATGGACGCTGACGCAGGACACGCTGACCCTGCTGGGCTACCGCTGTACACGCGCCACGACCCAGTTCAAGGGGCGGCAATGGTCGGCCTGGTACACGACGGACATCCCCGTGAGCGAAGGCCCGTGGAAGCTCTGCGGCCTGCCGGGCCTGATCCTGAAAGCTGAAGACGACGAGGGGCACTACCGCTTCACGGCCGACGGCCTGGAGCAGAGCCACGGCACGGAGCCCATCCTCTTCGGCGGCAAGGACTACCAGCCCGTCGACCGCAAGCAGTACGACAAGATGCAGAAACGCTTTGCCGCCGACCCCGTGGGCTTCATCACCGGCATCATGCCCAACGTAAAGATTACCGTCCGGGACAATCACGGCAACAACACCAAGAACCCCAAGGACATGCCCTACAATCCCATCGAACGGTAAAGGCGGACATCTTTCCGCCCACGTACAGGGAAGCATCCGTTCAAAGGCTTTGAACTACCAGTTTAAAGGCGGTAAACTAATGGTTTAAAAGCAGTAAACTACCAGTTTAAAAGCGATAAACTGACAGTTTAAAAGCTTTAAACCGATTATAAACTCCGTTTGAACGGACACTCTCCTTGTACAATACTCCCATCATCGTATTTTCCTATTCTTTCCACTTTCTGCCTATGCCGACCCGATATCTCCTTCTTCTCTGCTTGGGGGGCTTTCTCCTGCCCTCGCTTCATGCACAAGACGTACTCCAAGGCCGCGTGACCGACGCCGAAACCTCCCTTCCGCTCGAGGCAGTGATGGTGAGCGTGCTGCGCGACAGCATGACCATTGACTACACCCTGACCGATGCCGACGGGCGCTACTCCCTGCCCTGGCGACGCACGGACACCCTGCAAGTCAGCGCCTCGATGCTGGGCTACGGACGACAGACGCGCGACGTCGGCAAAGGCGGCCGGCTGGACTTCGCCCTGCGCACCGAGAGCATCGTGCTCCGCGAAGTGGAGATACGGCCGGGGCGCATCAGCAGCCGGCGCGATACCGTGCGTTACAACCTGGCCGACTTCATCACGGAGAAGGACACCCACGTCCGTGATGTGCTGAAGCGCCTGCCGGGCATCGACGTGGAGGAGAACGGCACCGTGACCTACAAGGGCAAGCCCATCGATCACTTCCTCGTAGAGGGCATGGACGTGACAGGCGGACGCTACAACCAGGTGAACAACAACCTAGACGCACGGGCGGTGAAGTCAGCCGAGCTGATGGAGAACTACCAGTCCGTCCGCGCCCTAAAGGGGAAAATTGACTCCGAACAGGTGGCCCTGAACCTGCGGCTGGACGAGAAGGCGCGCGACCAGTGGTTCCCCTACCTCGAAGCAGGCGGCGGACTGACCGAAGACACCGACGGACACCCCGCAGCCCTGTGGGAAGGTACCCTGAGCGCCCTGCAACTGGGACGCGGACGGCAGAGCATCTTCGCCCTGAAGACCAACAACACAGGGCGTGACCTGAGCAACGAACAAACCCTCCTGGCCACTAATGTACCCGAAGCTGCCACACTCCCCTCCCTGCTCGACCTGCCGGCCTTCAGCGCTCCGCTGGACACCCGCCGCACGTTGTTCAACGAGACTTGGACGGCCAACGCTAACCGCATGTACCGCCGCAACGACGAACGCACCCTGCGCATACAGGCCGACTATACCCACGACTTCGTCCACCAGGAGCGGGGCAACACGCAGACTTACTACCAGGCAACCGATACCGTCAACCTCTCGGAAGAGGCCGACTACCGCCTCCGAACCGACGCCCTGCACGCGGCCCTGGCCTACGAGGACAACAGCCCGACGCACTACCTGACCGAACGCCTAGAGCTCGACGCCGCCTGCAACCACAGCCACGCCTCCCAGCTGGGACAGAACATAGAGACCTCCACCCTACAGGCCCGCAACTACCTGAACTACCTGAGGAACTGCGGCGAGCGGACGTGGGAGGCTACCTCGGATATCCAGTTCTCCCTGCTACCTTCCGCCCTGACCCTGCCCACGGAGCGCGACGACTACGCCCAGCGGAGTCTCCACACCCGCCATACGGCCAGCTACCTGCGCAAGCGCAACGGCTTCAGCCGCCGCCTGGAGGCAGGCCTCACGGCCGAGTGGGCCCGCTACCGGCTGGAGTCGCCCGCCACCGTCCGCACCTACGACGCCTCGCACCTCGGCGCCGACCTGACGCCCCAGCTCCAATGGGAAGGCGGGCGGTTGTTCGCCTCGGTGGAGGTGCCTGTCGAATGGACGCACTACCTCGGGGCACAACAATCGTACCTGCTCTACCATCCGACCCTCTACCTGCGCTACCAGCACGACTATCACTGGAAATTCTCTCTTTATGGCGGCCTCGACCGGCAGGCGGGGCAGGCACTCGACCTCTGCCCCTACCTGCGCCGCACCGACTACCGCACGCTGACCTCTACCGCCGGCCTGATGCCCCTCAGCACCACCGCCACGGGGCAGCTCTACGCCGAATATAAAAACACGGTAAATGAATTTTTCGCCACGCTGACCCTGACCTACAGCCACGGTCGACATGCCACGATGGACGAACAATACCTCTCGGAAGACACTCTGTCCCTGACGCGATGCGCCCTGAAGAACCGGACGGACACCTGGACACTGAAAACCTCCCTCTCCAAAGGCGTCTTTGACTGGCGGCTCAAGGCCTCGCTCGACCTGCAACTGACGCGCCACTATGGCCACCAGCTAACGCGCACCGACGCGTCGCCCGCCCTGCTACAGGACTATCGCTACGACCTCCTCACGGCCGAGCCCAAGCTCAACTGGTCGCCCCTGACGTGGCTGGAGGCCGACTATCACGCCACCCTGTCGTACAACGCCACCCGCATCGGGAGCGACACACACCTCCCTCCCCTGCTGAACCTGACGCAACGCTTGCGCCTCATCCTGACCATCGGGCGGATAGACGTACAACTGAGCGGCGAGCACTACCGCAACGCCCTGAGCGACGGCACTCACCTGAGCACCCTCCTGGCCGATGCTTCGCTCACATGGAAGCACGACCGCTGGCGGGTAGAGGCCTGCCTCAACAATCTGTTCAACAAAAAGACTTATGCCTACACCACGTACACGGCCACACAGAGCCGCACCGACTGGCTTCGCATCCGGCCCCGCGAACTGTCCGTCAAAGTGGGATATCAGTTCTGAAAAGAAGAAATCTATACGAAAGCATACACCAACATGCCTACAACCGTGAGACCACCCACAGCCACCGGCACCCACAGATGCATCGGACGTTCGAGACGCTCGTACTTACCATATTTCTGGAAAAGCCAATAACAAAGACTGGCGCTCGCAAAGCCAAGTAAAGCCCCTGCCAACAAATCACCCGGATAGTGAACGCCAAGGTAAGCCCGCGAGTAACACGTCACCACTGCCCATCCGAAAATAAACGTTGAGAGCAGCCGATTACGGAAAAGATAAAAGACAAAAAAGGCAAGCCCAAAGGTGTTGGCAGCATGGCACGAAGGGAAACCATAACGTCCGCTGCGGTAACCATTAACGATGTGTACCATCTCCGAGATTGGATTATCCAAATTGGATGGACGCAGTCGTTCTGCTATGGGACGGATAAGCGAGGCGCCTATCTGATCAGCCAAAACAATGGTGAGTGCGATGGCTACGGCACAACCCAAAGCTACCTGCCAGCGCAGGTTGCGTACGATGACGTAAAGCAACGAAGCATAAAGTGGTATCCACACCACCTTGCCACTAAAGGCATACATAAACGTGTCCGCCCAGGGGGCATGCCATCCGTTGATGGCGAGAAGGCAGGCATTGTCCGCCTCAATCAACTGTGATAAAAAGTCTGTCAACATAGTTTCATTCTATTTGCGATGAGCCGCTTCGTGCCGGCTCGATATAAGAATTGCGATCTTTTTCCTCTATCCTGAAAACGAGTCAGTTACGTTTCAGGTAAAGATGGTCTGTAATAGTGATTGGCAGCTCACCTGCATAGTGAGTCACCATAATCAAAGTTTTGTCATTGCGACGACAAAAGGCTTCGATGACAGCTTTTACCCGACGACGGTTATACGTATCGAGTCCATGCAGGGGCTCATCCAATATCAATAGCTCAGGATCCTTGACAAAAGCGCGCGCCAACAACGCCAGACGTTGCTCGCCACTGCTCAGCTGCAGGAAGGGTTTGTCGCGCAGGGCACCGATGCCAAAGATATCCATCCACCACTCGCACACCGCCATCTCTTCTTCATGTGGACGCTTGTAAAGACCAATACTGTCATGCAGACCGCTGGCCACAATCTCTACGGCCGGCAGGTTCTTCAGGTAGGCACGATGCATCTCGGGACTGACGTAGCCAATGTGCTTCTTTATCTCCCAGATACTCTCACCTGTACCCCGTTTACGGCCAAACAGACTGATATCGCAAGCGTAAGACTGTGGATTGTCGGCACAAATAAGACTCAGCAAAGTGGACTTGCCCGCTCCGTTCTCGCCGCTCAAAGCCCACTTCTCACCGCGCTTCACGATCCAATCGAGCTCCTTCAGAATGGTGCGATCACCATAGCGGATACTAACATGGTTGAGCCGTACCACTTCGGAAGAAGTAAAGTTCGTATGTGTATAAGGAAGAGCTAAAATGCGCTGCTGCAAAGCTTCAAGCCGTTGGCGCTCATCAGCACTCTGTGCTTCATCGAGCTTGCGATAGGCATCCAAATAGTCGACACGCCTCATCTTCTCACCAACCCGCATACCATTCACTGGTATCACATGGGTGATAAAAGGAGGTATGTCGTCAAGCATCGAAAGCACCAGCACCAACTGGAGCGAACGCATATCGGCAATGCGCATCAGAAGGTCGTTCAATAAATCGCGCGTAGCTGCATCAAGACCGATGAAGGGATTGTCCATCACCAAGATGCGGGGAGCAGTCAGCAGGGCTTTGGCCAACTGGAACTTACGTAGCTCACCGCTACTAAGCAGAATGATCTTCTTCTCAAGCAAAGGTTCGATGCCAAACAACTCGAACAACTGGCGACGGTATTCTTCGTTCTTTACCTCGCCCAACTGTTGACGTACGGTAGGAGCTTCGTCCTGGTCGTGGGCGTTCCAACGTTGTTGATAATAGTAATTGGCATCGGCACTGCCATAGGTATCGCGAAATGCGATGTAGCGAATATTTTCGTAAGCTAAAAGTGAAGAAGAAGGACGAAAGTCATAGGTCAAAGCACCCTCACGCAACGGATATTTTCCGGTCAGCGTGTCCACCAGCAGACTCTTACCTGCCCCGTTGGGTCCCACAATGGCGATATGTTCGCCTGCTCCGAAGGCCACATCGGCAGGCGCATCCAGCCTTACCAGCGGGTTACGTACCACCCCCTTCATCAGACAGATTGTTTGTTGTTCACTCATTTCTGTGTCATCTTGTTTCATTTCAACGGCGAAGATACAACATTTTTCATATACCCCCACTAAATCAGCATGAGTTTCCAACGAAGTGCTTTCTCACCCTCTGACGAAGTGCTTTGTTAGGGGCTCAGGAAGTGCTTCGTCACCACCTCATGAAGCACCGTGTCAGACCGCCAGAAAGCACCGTGTCAGGATGCCTGCCGACGGACGATGACATTTCCACGCCTTACGACCACAGACCCGCCTCAAAACGTTATAAGCCCTTTAACTTCAGCACCAATGAGTCGCATACCTGACTGAAAGCAGCACGGTTGGCTTCACTGATAGGCTTCTTGGGTTGGGACTTGATGGTTAGCGGATTGATAGGACGGCCGTTTTCATAGACACGGAAATCAAGATGAGGACCTGTGGAAAGTCCCGTAGAGCCGACGTAGCCAATGATCTCCTTCTGTTTTACCGTAGATCCCACCTTCAAACCTTTGGCAAAACGAGACAAGTGCATGTAGGTCGTAGTATATGTACCATTATGCTTGATTTTCACATAATTTCCACCACCATTTGCCTGATAGGCTTTGGCAATGACCTTACCGCTTCCGATGGCATAAACAGGCGTACCCGCTGGAGCAGCATAATCCACACCATGATGGGCACGATAACGTTTCAGCACCGGATGATAGCGGCTGTTGGTAAAACGCGAAGAAATGCGGTAAAAATCGAGCGGAGCTTTCAGAAAAGCCCCCTCGAGGCTGTTACCGCGCTCGTTGTAATAAAGCTCTTCACCATCCTGAACGAAAGGAATGGCATAATACGTACTGTCTGAAGCCCGGAAAGAAGCAGCCAAAATGTGGAAGTTATCAAGCGCTTTGCCGTCCACAAATTCCTGCTCGTAGATGACACGGAACTCGTCCTGCTTCTGCAAGCCGAAGAAGTCGATGGTCCACCCAAAAATGTGAGACAAGACAATGGCCAGCTGAGGGGACGCCTCGCAACGCTGCATGGCCACCCATAGCGACGACTCGACCTGTCCTTTAACCGTCTGTGTGCGCCACTCGGCGGGATTTTGCCCACGACTGACAGCCAAGTCACCACGCAAATCGAAAACGATGTACGATTTAGGATCTTCTTCATAAACGAAAAAACGAGGAGGAGCCAGACTGTCATGCTTGCTGAAGAACAAGGCATAGGCTTGCCCACTACGAATGCGACGAACGTCGAACACTCCACGAGCCTTCTCGCCCAGATGATGTACCGTACCCGTAGATACGCCATGCTCACCTAAGATGGAACCGAGGTTCTGGCGTGGCTGCACAATGCCATACTGCACCCGATAGCGGTCGGCCGGAATGCCATATTCGTAGACCATTTCCTGCACTTCAGCCGAGTCGGTAACGGCCACTTCGTCAAGGTCTCCTTCTCCCTCGCGATAGGTAGAAAGAAAAAGCAAAGCTGTCGCCACTGCCACAAACACGGGCAGGGCGACCAGCCAAAGTTTCTTGTTACTGAACTTGAACACTTCTTTTAATTGAAAATTGAGCGTGAATAATTGAATATCATTTCCAGGCGATAAGGGCCGATTGGGCAGGCACTGTCAGTTCGGTACCCGACACTTTGGCCAAACCGCCTTCATTAATAAATCCATCCTTGCACACTACAGTATAACTACCCTGAGGCACAGTCACACGTGCTGGCTCGCGACGCGAATTGAGCACAACAACAATATCTTCCCACTTGTCACCTCCTGCATGTTCCTTCAAGCGCCATGCCACTACATTCGTGCCCTCAACAGGCAAGAACTCCAAATGGTGGCGCACGAGATCGGCATCTCCCAAACGGAAAGCCGGATGGTTCTTGCGCAACTGTATCAGCCCCTTGTAGTAAGCAAAGACGTCGGCATGCAGAGCCTTGCGGCTCCAGTCGATAGCGTTGATAGAATCAGGGCTCTGGTAGCTGTTATGCACCCCCTTCTTATCGCGCATCACCTCCTCGCCGGCATAAATGAAAGGAATACCCTGCGAAGTGAAGACTGCTGTCTGGGCCAACTTATCGAGGCGTGCCAGTTCATCGTCCTTAATGCCGGGAATGCTGGCACGCAGGCGGTCGACGAGGCACATATCATCATGACAGGACACATAACTGATCATCTGCGTAGGTTCAGCCGCCCAAGGAGCCTGGCTATAGTTAACAGAGTCGTTACATACCTGTGGATGCTGTACAGCACCTACAATGCCGAACTTAATACTCTCCTCACCGCCCGGCAGACCTGCCAGGAAAGCTCCCTGCTTGTTATCATTGAAGGGACCACGAAGAGCAGCGCGCATCTCGTCACTGAAGGCAGCAATGCCCGGCATACGATGCGTATTAGCCTTCATAGCCAACGAGTCTTGAGGAAGCTGGGGAGCCTGGGCAGCCCATCCCTCTCCGTAAACAACGATGGAAGGATCAACGGCTGTCAATGCAGCACGTATTTCGTTCATGGTCTTTATGTCGTGAATACCCATAAGATCAAATCGGAAACCGTCTATGTGGTATTCGTTCACCCAGTGTAGCACAGATTCAATCATATATTTACGCATCATGGGGCGATCACTGGCCGTCTCGTTTCCACAGGCTGAAGCATCTGCATACGTACCGTCGGGCTTCTGACGATAGAAGTATCCGGGAGCCGTACGTTCGAAATTACTGCCGGCAATGTTGAAAGTATGGTTATACACAACATCGAGAATGACACGGATACCAGCCTTGTGGAGTGCCTGCACCATCTGCTTGAACTCACGAATACGCGTAGCAGGGTCATAAGGATCGGTAGAGTAAGAACCATCAGGAACATTATAATTTTGAGGATCATACCCCCAGTTGTATTGATTCTCGCTCAGTTTCGTTTCGTCCACAGAAGCATAGTCATAGGAAGGCAGCAAATGAACATGAGTCACTCCCAATTCCTTCAAGTGATCGATACCCGTAGCCAGTCCTTCGGGAGAACGGGTCCCTTCTTCAGTCATAGCCAAAAACTTTCCCTTATGCTCAATACCCGATGCTGGCGAAACGGAAAAATCACGATGATGCATCTCATAAATAACAATATCGGCAAAAGACTGAAGTGGCGGACGGCGGTCCTCAGCCCAGCCCTCCGGATCGGTAGCCTTCATGTCAATGATGGCAGCACGCTTACCATTCACACCAACAGCCTTAGCATTAATACCCGGCGTATCTCCCAACCATTGATCATCGATTTTTATATTAAAGGTATAGAACTTACCCATCAGGTCCTCTTTTACCGTAGCGTGCCAAACACCTTCTTCGCCCGCTTCCATACTGACAGTTGTGTAGGCATGGCCACCTTCACCAGCCTCATACAGCATGAGACGTACTTCGTCTGCTGTAGGTGCCCATACGGAAAAATGTGTAGCTTCAGAAGTGTACTCCATCTCTGTCAAGCTGCCCGAACGTACGGGATAAAGTTCATAGGAGGCATATTCATTCTTCACGGATGTGCAACCGGCAGCCGTCGCCACCGCTACACCGACAATGACTAAATCGTTCATTTTCATGGCTTCCATCTTCTATATTTATATATACTGTTTTTAAAATTAAAATCTACTATCCACCCTTTACCTTATCAGGATTCTTGGCAATGAAGTCCTTCCACCCATGATAGGCTTTATCTACCATAGGACGCCCCATCTGCAAGTAATGACAGTAGGCAGCTGCCATAGCATCTGTAGCATCCATAAAAGCAGGCATCTGACTTTTGTCGAAACGAAGCATACGCTGCAACATGTCGGCTACCTGTTCTTTCGAGGCCTGCCCATTGCCAGTAATAGCCATCTTAATCTTAAGAGGAGCATATTCGGTAATAGGAATGTCACGACTCAGGGCAGCAGCCATAGCAACTCCCTGTGCACGCCCCAATTTAAGCATCGACTGGACGTTTTTGCCGAAAAAGGGCGCCTCAATAGCTAATTCATCAGGCAGATAGCTCTCAATTATTCCCAACACCCGTTGGTGAATATGCTTCAGTTTCAAATAAGTATCACCTACACGTCGTAAATCGATAACCCCCATAGCTACCATTTCGGGCTTGGTGCCCGCAATACGCAACACTCCGTAGCCCATAATATTAGTACCCGGATCGATACCCAGAATAACCTTCTCCTTGACTGGTACTATCACTCTACCTCCTCCATCAACGTCGGGAATCCTACTACTTTGTCCTTGAATATGCGAAGCATCTCTTCATTAAGTTTCACTCCCTGTTCGCGATGCCAACGATGGAGTATGGCCGAACTTTCCACTTCGAACTGAACAGAATAGCAGGTACTTCCTTCCTCACGATGACTAAGGATACGCAGGATACGCGGTGAACGCAATGTGCCTTCTTTTTCCACTTCGGGCAGATAGAATTCCCTCATCCAAATAAGGAAATATTTCTCCTGTCCATCCTCTACATGATACGTTGTATTATAGACCAACATAATTTTTTCGCTATTTTTTCTGCAAACATAACAATTATTTCAGAAATATGCATTATCTTTGCGCCATCAAAACGAAAGTAACGTTGCAAACGTTTACATTTTGGGGTATTAGCTCATCTGGCTAGAGCGCGACACTGGCAGTGTCGAGGTGAGCGGTTCGAGTCCGCTATGCTCCACACAAAGTCCTTGAAAACGGAAGTTTCAAGGACTTTTTTCGTATCTTTCTGGCACATAACGGAACGATGTGACAAGAAAGTTGTATCTTTGCAACATTTTCAAACCAAGACGAAATTCAAAAAGACAACAACGATATGATAGCTAAAATTAACGAGCTTCTGCAGGAAGTGGAAGCACTGACAGCCTCCAATGCCGAAGAACTGGAGGCGCTCCGCATCAAATACCTCAGCAAAAAGGGTGCCATCAACGAACTGATGGCCGACTTCCGCAGCGTGCCCGCCGAACAGAAAAAGGAAGTGGGTATGAAGCTGAACGAACTCAAGAACAAGGCACAGGAGAAAATCAACACCCTGAAGGAGCAGTTCGAAAGCCAGGATACGGGTTGCGACGACCTCGACCTGACACGTACCGCTTACCCCATCGGGTTGGGCACACGCCACCCCTTGTCCATCGTCAAGAACGAAATCATTGACATCTTTGCCCGCATGGGCTTCAGCATCGCCGACGGGCCCGAGGTGGAGGACGACCTGCACGTATATACCAAACTGAACTTTGCCGCCGACCATCCGGCACGCGACATGCAGGACACCTTCTTCGTCAATGTGAACCCCGGCGACGTGACCAAGAACATCATCCTGCGCTCGCACACCAGCTCCGTACAGGTACGTACCATGGAGCATGCCGAACCGCCCATCCGTATCATCTGCCCGGGACGCGTGTACCGCAACGAGGCTATCAGCTACCGTGCGCACTGCTTCTTCCACCAGGTAGAGGCTTTGTATATCGACAAGAACGTATCGTTCACCGACCTGAAGCAGGTATTGCTACTCTTCGCCCAGGAAATGTTCGGCAGCGAAACGAAGATACGTCTGCGTCCGTCGTACTTCCCCTTCACAGAACCCAGTGCCGAGATGGACATCAGCTGTAACATCTGCGGAGGCAAGGGATGCCCCTTCTGCAAAGGCACCGGCTGGGTGGAAATCCTAGGTTGCGGCATGGTGGACCCCAACGTACTCGAGGCTTGCGGCATAGACAGCAAGGTTTATTCCGGCTACGCCCTGGGTATGGGCATCGAGCGCATCACCAACCTGAAGTATCAGGTGAAGGACCTGCGCATGTTCTCTGAAAACGATACCCGCTTCCTGAAGGAATTCGAAGCGGCACGATAAAGTTCAACGGTCAGTGGTAAGTAGTTAGCCGTAAGTGCCTTATACAAGCATCAACCACTAACTACTAACTACTTACCACTAACCGCTTATCACTAAACTGCTAATGAAAGACAAGCTCATCACTCCGAGTTACTGCTTCATCCTGGCAGCCAACTTCCTGCTTTACTTCGGCTTCTGGCTGATGATGCCCGTACTCCCCTTCTACCTGACGGAAGTGTTCGGAGCGGACAAATTCACCATGGGGCTCGTCTTGTCGTGCTACACCATTGCGGCCCTATGCATCCGCCCCTTCTCGGGCTACCTGCTCGACACGTTCGCCCGCAAACCTCTCTATCTGCTGGCCTACTTCATCTTCACGTCTATCTTCGGCGGCTATCTGCTGGCCGGCACCCTGACCCTCTTCATCGCCCTGCGCATCGTCCACGGCGTGTCGTTCGGCATGGTGACGGTAGGTGGCAATACGGTGGTCATCGACATCATGCCCTCGTCGCGCCGCGGCGAAGGACTGGGATATTACGGACTGGCCAACAACATTGCCATGTCCATCGGCCCCATGACGGGCCTCTTCCTGCATGACGCGGGCATCGGTTACACGTGGATATTCTGTGCCTCACTGGGTTCGTGTCTGGCCGGCTTCTGTTGTGCTACGCTGGTCAAGACGCCCTACAAGCCACCTGTGAAGCGCGACCCCATCTCACTCGACCGCTTCATCCTGCTCAAGGGACTTCCTGCCGGAGCCAGCCTCCTACTTCTGTCCATCCCCTATGGCATGACGACCAACTACGTGGCCATGTATGCTCGCCAGATTGAGATAGACGCCTCTACAGGCTTCTTCTTCACCTTCATGGCGCTGGGCATGGCCGTGTCGCGACTCTTCTCCGGCCGGCTGGTGGACAGGGGAAAGATTACGCAAGTGATATCCGCAGGACTGGTGCTGGTGGTGTTCAGTTTCTTCCTACTGGCCGCATGCGTATACATCATCCAATGGGACAGCCATGCCTGCACGGTGGTGTTCTTCACCATCGCCCTGCTGCTGGGCATCGGCTTCGGCACCATGTTTCCCGCCTACAATACCCTGTTCGTCAACCTGGCCCCCAACAGCCAGCGCGGCACGGCTACCTCAACCTACCTCACGTCGTGGGACGTGGGTATCGGCATCGGCATGCTGGCCGGCGGATACATTGCCGAAATCAGCACCTTCGACAAGGCTTACCTCTTCGGCGCCTGCCTGACGGTGGTGTCCATGCTGTACTTCAACCTGAAAGTGGCGCCCCATTACCACCAAAACAAACTGAGATGAGAAAGAAAGAACGATACGAAAAGATACTGGCCTGGTTCAGGGAGAACCGCCCCGTGGCCGAAACGGAGCTGCACTACAACACCCCCTTCGAGCTACTCATTGCCGTCATCCTGTCGGCCCAATGCACGGACAAGCGAGTGAACATGATCACTCCCCCGCTTTTCCACGACTTCCCCACTCCCGAAGCACTGGCCGCCACTACGCCCGAGGTGGTGTTCGAGTACATCCGTAGCGTGTCCTACCCCAACAACAAGGCACGCCACCTGGTGGGCATGGCGCAGATGCTCGTCAAGGACTTCGGAAGCCAGGTGCCCGACACGCTGGAGGAACTCGTCAAGCTGCCCGGCGTGGGACGCAAGACGGCCAACGTCATCCAGTCGGTCGTGTTCAACAAGGCCGCCATGGCAGTAGATACGCATGTCTTCCGCGTCAGCCACCGGCTTGGACTGGTAGGTCCAAACTGTACCACCCCGCTGAGCGTGGAAAAGGAGCTGACCAAGCACATCCCCGAGGCCGACATTCCCATCGCCCACCACTGGCTCATCCTGCACGGGCGCTACGTGTGCCAAGCACGTACACCCCAATGCGATGCCTGCGGCCTAAAGATGCTCTGCAAAGATTACGAAAAAAGGACGGGAATAAAAGAGGTGAATAGTTAATTCACAGGGGGATATCCAACATATTTTTAACATTCAAGATTTAAAAAAGTGCCCGTTGCGAACATATTACAGAAAATAATGCTAACTTTGCGGGCAAGTAAAGCGAGAATATTCGTAACACTTTTAAATAAAATAGAGCATTATGACAATTGATCAATTCAACTTTGCCGGTAAGAAGGCATTCGTCCGTGTGGACTTCAATGTGCCCCTGGACGAGAATTTCAACATCACTGATGACACCCGTATGCGTGCCGCTCTTCCTACACTGAAGAAGATTCTGGCCGACGGCGGTAGTTTGATAATCGGCTCACACTTGGGTCGTCCGAAAGGCGTAGCCGAAAAATTCTCTCTGAAACACATCCTGAACCACTTGAACGAGCTGCTTGGCATTGAAGTTCAGTTTGCCAATGATTGTATGGGTGAAGAAGCTGCCGTAAAGGCTGCCGCTCTGCAACCGGGTGAAGCTCTCCTGCTGGAAAACCTGCGTTTCTATGCAGAAGAAGAAGGCAAGCCTCGTGGCTTGGCCGAAGATGCTACCGACGAAGAAAAGAAAGCCGCTAAAGCCAAGGTAAAAGAAAGCCAGAAGGAATTCACCAAGAAGCTGGCTTCATATGCCGACTGCTACGTGAACGATGCTTTCGGTACCGCTCACCGTGCACACGCTTCTACGGCACTCATCGCACAATATTTTGACAAGGACCACAAGATGTTCGGTTACCTGATGGAGAAGGAAGTGAAGGCCGTTGACAAAGTGCTGAACGACATTCATCGTCCGTTCACCGCCATCATGGGTGGTTCGAAGGTTTCTTCTAAGATCGAAATTATCGAAAACCTGCTGAACAAAGTAGACAACCTCATCATCGCCGGCGGTATGACTTATACATTCACCAAGGCTATGGGCGGCAAGATCGGTATCTCCATTTGCGAGGACGACAAGCTTGACTTGGCTCTCGACCTGATGAAGGAAGCCAAGGAAAAAGGCGTTAATCTGGTATTGGCTACCGATGCCAAGATTGCAGACTCCTTCTCGAACGACGCCAACACCCAGTTCTGCAAGGTAAATGAAATTCCTGACGGATGGGAAGGCCTTGACATAGGTCCTGAGAGTGAGAAACTCTTCGCCGATGTTATCAAGAGTTCCAAGACTATCCTGTGGAACGGCCCGACAGGTGTATTCGAATTCGACAACTTCACACACGGTTCACGTGCCGTAGGCGAAGCTATCGTAGAAGCAACGAAGAACGGTGCTTTCTCACTGGTAGGTGGCGGTGACTCTGTAGCTTGTGTCAACAAGTTCGGTCTGGCCAGCGGCGTATCTTACGTATCGACTGGTGGTGGTGCATTGCTCGAAGCCATCGAAGGAAAAGTTCTTCCGGGTATTGCAGCTATCAACGAATAAAACATAATCACCAACCGAAAGAGGGTGTGTCCAGAGAAGATACGCCCTCTTTCTTTTTAAATGCCTTATGAAAAAACTACTGATACTATGGTTTGTCTGCGCTTTCATGGCTTCAGCAGCCGCACAAGAAAAGCAAGAAGAAAAGAAAAAACCACAGAACAATACACTGAACAACATTGTGAACACGCTGAAAGAGCGTATCACACTGGAAGGATATATGCAATTAGGATACACATATAATGATCAGTCTGAAAGCAAAACAAATACCTTTGAAATGACCCGTGCCATCCTCATGGCTCGTGGACGAATTACAGATCATTGGTCATGTTATTTTATGTATAGTCTGGCAGGAACACCCAAAATTCTGGAAGCCTACACCGAATATCACTTTTTCCCTGAATTGAGTGTACGCATTGGCGAATTCAAGACTCCTTATACGTATGAGAATCCCTTGTCACCTACAGTCGTTGAGCTAATAAGTTGTTACTCACAAGCCGTTAACTATCTAGCAGGTATTAATGGCAGTGATTTACTTTACGGCTCTAACAGTGGACGCGATTTAGGTTTAATGATATACGGCAACCTGTTCAAGAATCTCATAAATTACAAACTAGCCATCATGAACGGACAAGGCATTAATAAAAAAGATGGCAACAATCAAAAAGATATCGTAGGTACGTTCAACATCAATCCACTGCAATGGCTGACCCTTACCGGTTCTTTCATTAAAGGAAAAGGATGCGCCATAGCCACATCCAATATCAATCCCAACATACAGATTGGAGACAACTACACACGCAATCGATGGGCAGCCGGTATAGTAATGAAACTGAAACCGATAGACCTTAGATCAGAATATCTGGCAGGCAAAGACGGTTTGGTAAAAAGCAACGGATATTATGCAACAGCCAACATACACATCCTCTCCAAGCAAAAGCTAGACTTAATAGCATCTTACGACTACCTAAACAAAAATAAAGCTGTAGACAATAAACAAAGTAACTACGTTGCAGGTATACAATGGTGGTTTTATCCGAAATGCCGCCTTCAAGTACAATATACCCACTGCGTTCCTTACCAAAATAAAAGTTACAACCTGGTACAAGCTCAAGTACAAGTACGTTTCTAAGAACCATTTTTCAACTCAACCAGTTCATGAACTACGATCAAATCCTTCAAGAAATTTATCAGGAGATACAGCCTTATGCCGGACAGGGAGAACCTGCCGCCTACATTCCCGACTTGTTGAAAGTAAATCCCGACCGCTACGGTATCTGCCTGCATACCCTCGACGGACAAGACTTTGCGATGGGCGATTGCGACGAACGGTTTGCCATCCAGAGTATCTCGAAAGTCTTTGCACTAGCCATGGGATTTGCCCGGCTGAACGACCGTCTTTGGCAACGCATCGGCGTGGAGCCTTCGGGTAATGCTTTCAATTCTATCTTTCAGCTGGAACTGGAACATGGTATTCCCCGCAATCCGCTCATCAACGCAGGGGCGCTTGTCATGACCGATATTCTTCTCTCTGTATTGGAATACCCCGAACGTGAATATCTGGCCTTTGTGCGTAGCCTTTGCGGATGCGACTCCATCCAATATGACGAGAGCATGGCTGCCTCGGAGCGCGACAACGGCTATCTGAATGCAGCTATCGTGAACATGCTGAAGTATTATGGCAATATCGAAAACGACGTGGAGCGCGTACTCCGTTTCTATTTCCGCCAGTGTTCGGTCAAGATGAACTGCCGCGAATTGTCGCGCGCTTTCCTACCTTTCGCCGACCACACACGAGCTTTCAGTTTCGACGGAACCGAACTCACTACCTCACAGGTGAAACGCATCAATGCCATCATGCAGACATGTGGTTTCTATGACGAAGCCGGCGAATTTTCCTACCTAGTAGGATTGCCAGGCAAAAGTGGTGTAGGAGGAGGTATAGCTGCCATCTGTCCACGCCAATACTCCGTAGCCGTCTGGAGTCCCCGACTCAATAAAAAAGGCAATTCAGTAATGGGATTGAAAGCACTCGAACTACTCACCACGAAGACAGCTGTCAGCATTTTCTGACAATTTTTCACCGGCATAGGCTTCTCCCATCCTTCATTTTGGCGAAAAAGCATGCGAATGTGAAAAATGTTTCGTATTTTTGTACCCAAATTGAGTGAAAATTAACGATATGAACGTTTTAGAACTAAGTGAACAGGAAATCATTCGCCGCAACAGCATGAATGAACTTCGCGCGATGGGTATCGAACCCTATCCCGCAGCAGAGTATGTAACCAACGCTTTCTCTACAGACATAAAAGCTGAATTCAAAGACGAAGACGAGCCTCGCCAGGTGTCCATCGCTGGACGTATGATGAGCCGTCGTGTCATGGGAAAAGCTTCCTTCATCGAACTTCAGGACTCCAAAGGACGTATCCAGGTGTACATCACCCGTGATGACATCTGTCCTGACGAAAACAAGGACATGTACAACACCGTGTTCAAACGTTTGCTCGACCTAGGCGACTTCATCGGTATTGAAGGTTTTGTTTTCCGTACCCAGATGGGCGAAATCAGCGTACACGCCAAAAAGCTGACCGTACTCGCCAAGAGCCTCAAGCCCCTGCCTATCGTGAAATACAAGGATGGCGTGGCATACGACTCGTTCGAAGACCCTGAACTACGCTATCGCCAACGCTACGTAGACCTCATCGTGAACGACGGTGTAAAAGAAACTTTCCTGAAGCGCTCCAAAGTTATTTCTACCATGCGTGCCGTGCTGGACGAAGCCGGCTATACTGAAGTGGAAACTCCTATCCTTCAGTCTATCCCCGGCGGTGCAAGTGCCCGTCCATTCATTACCCACCATAATTCGCTGGACATCGACCTTTATCTGCGTATTGCTACAGAACTTTACCTGAAAAGACTCATCGTAGGCGGATTTGAAGGTGTATACGAAATCGGCAAGAACTTCCGCAACGAGGGTATGGATAAGAACCATAACCCCGAATTCACCTGCATGGAGCTCTATGTACAGTACAAAGACTATAACTGGATGATGAGCTTCACTGAAAAGCTGCTTGAACGTATTTGTATTGCCGTAAACGGTTGTACAGAAACTGAAATAGACGGCAAGACCATCAGTTTCAAAGCTCCTTACCGCCGTCTACCTATTCTTGATGCCATCAAGGAAAAGACCGGCTATGACCTCAACGGCAAGAGCGAAGATGAAATCCGCCAGATCTGCAAAGAACTGAAGATGGATATTGATGATACCATGGGCAAGGGCAAGCTGATTGATGAAATCTTCGGCGAATTCTGCGAAGGTACCTTCATCCAGCCGACTTTCATCACTGACTATCCTGTTGAAATGAGTCCGCTCACCAAGATGCATCGTAGTAAGCCGGGCCTTACCGAACGTTTCGAATTAATGGTAAACGGCAAAGAACTGGCCAATGCCTATAGCGAACTGAACGATCCTATCGACCAGGAAGAACGCTTCAAGGAGCAGTTACGCCTGAGCGAGAAGGGTGATGATGAAGCCATGTTCATCGATCAGGACTTCCTGAAAGCTTTGCAATATGGCATGCCTCCCACATCAGGTATCGGTATCGGTATTGACCGTCTGACCATGCTGATGACAGGAAAGGCCTTCATTCAAGAAGTATTATTCTTCCCACAAATGCGTCCCGAAAAGGTAACGCCGAAAGACGCACCAGCCAAATTCATAGAACTGGGTATTCCTGAAGAATGGGTACCTGTTATTCAAAAAGCAGGATACAATCAAGTTGCAGACATGGCAGAAGTCAATCCTCAAAAACTGCACATGGACATTTGCAGTATCAACAAGAAATACAAATTGGAATTGGCCAATCCGAGCGTAAACGACGTCGCCGGCTGGATAGAAAGATTGAAGAACTAACGAAATAGAGATGAAAGTTCCTGGAAAGATAGCCATCATGGGCGGAGGAAGTTGGGCAACAGCCATTGCCAAAATGGTGCTCAATCAGGCAGAGTCGATTAATTGGTACATGCGGCGCGACGACCGTATTGCCGACTTCAAGCGACTGGGCCATAACCCCGCCTATCTGACAGGCGTCAAGTTTGATACCAAGCGGATCAATTTCAGTTCGAACATCAACGATGTAGTCAAGGCATCCGATACACTGATATTTGTTACGCCTTCGCCTTACCTCAAATCTCATTTGAAGAAGCTGAAGACAAAAATAAAGGATAAATTTATCATTACAGCCATCAAGGGTATTGTCCCTGATGACAATCTGATTGTATCCGAATACTTCACCAAGGAATATGGTGTACCAGCCGAGAACATTGCTGTAGTAGCAGGTCCCTGCCATGCCGAAGAAGTGGCACTGGAGCGCCTGTCCTACCTCACCATCGCTTGTCCCGACATCGAAAAAGCATCGATTTTTGCCCGCCATCTCAGCTGTTCTTACATCAAGACTTCGGTGAGCAACGACGTGGCAGGCATCGAATATGGTTCGGTACTGAAAAACGTTTACGCCATCGCAGCCGGCATTTGCAACGGTTTGAAATATGGTGACAACTTCCAGGCTGTACTCATATCGAATGCAATACAAGAGATGAACCGTTTCCTGCAAACGGTGCATCCACTTGACCGTAATGTCAGCGACTCGGCCTACCTAGGAGATTTACTTGTAACAGGCTACTCCAACTTTAGCCGTAACCGCACGTTTGGCACCATGATAGGAAAAGGTTATTCGGTGAAAAGCGCCCAGATAGAAATGGAAATGATTGCCGAAGGTTACTATGGAACCAAGTGTATCAAGGAAATCAACAAACACTATCATGTCAACATGCCTATCGTGGATGCGGTCTATAACATTCTGTATGAAAGGATATCCCCCATGATAGAAATCAAATTGCTGACTGATTCTTTCAGATAAAACTTTTTTAAATTAAGATAGTATGATTAGTTTAAACATTGAAAAGACTTTTGGATTTATTTCCAAAGAAAACGTTGCCGCTTACGAAGCAAAAGTAAAAGAAGCACAAGACGCTTTGGAAAACGGCACCTGCAAAGGTAATGACTTTTTGGGCTGGTTGCACCTGCCGTCATCCATCACCAAAGAGCACCTGGAAGACTTGAAAGCTACAGCACAGATATTGCGTGAAAATTGTGAAGTTGTAATCGTTGCAGGCATTGGCGGAAGCTATCTGGGTGCACGTGCGGTCATCGAAGCACTTTCAAACAGCTTTATCTGGTTGCAGGAAAAGAAGAACGCTCCTACCATTCTTTTTGCCGGTCACAATATTGGTGAAGACTACTTATACGAACTCACTGAATATCTGAAAGACAAGAAATTCGGTGTCATCAATATCTCCAAGTCAGGGACAACTACCGAGACAGCTCTCGCTTTCCGCCTGCTGAAAAAACAATGCGAAGACCAGCGTGGTAAAGAAATGGCCAAGAAAGTCATCGTAGCTGTTACAGATGCCAAGAAAGGTGCTGCACGCACTACTGCCGACAAGGAAGGATACAAGTCGTTCATCATCCCCGACAATGTAGGCGGACGTTTCTCTGTACTGACTCCGGTTGGTTTGCTCCCTATCGCCGTAGCCGGCTTCGATATCGACAAACTGGTAGCTGGTGCCGTTGAGATGGAAAAGGCCTGCGGCGCGGACGTTCCTTTCGAACAGAATCCCGCTGCCTTGTATGCCGCTACCCGCAACGAATTGTACAAGAATGGCAAGAAGATTGAAATCCTTGTCAACTTCAACCCGAAACTCCATTATGTCAACGAATGGTGGAAGCAATTATACGGTGAGTCAGAAGGTAAGGAAGGCAAAGGTATCTTCCCTGCTGCCGTAGATTTCTCGACCGACCTTCACTCCATGGGACAATGGATCCAAGAAGGCGAACGTACCATCTACGAAACCGTTATATCAGTTGAACAACCGACTCACAAACTGGAAGTGCCCAGTGACGCAGAAAACCTGGACGGCCTGAATTTCCTGGCTGGCAAGCGTGTAGACGAAGTCAACAAAATGGCCGAACTAGGCACACAGCTGGCTCACGTAGATGGAGGTGTACCCAACATGCGTATCTCCGTTCCGACCCTGAACGAAAAATGTATCGGCGGCCTGCTCTACTTCTTCGAAAAAGCCTGCGGCATCAGCGGTTATCTGCTGGGCGTCAACACGTTCAACCAACCGGGTGTAGAGGCCTACAAGAAGAATATGTTTGCCCTGCTCAACAAACCTGGATACGAAGAAGAATCCAAAGCTATCCGCGCAAGACTGTAAGCTCTATGAATTCCATTCAACAATCCATAGCCCGCTATCTTCAAGGTAGCGGGCATTCTTATATCCATCTCAAAGCAGTACTGTTCGACATGGACGGAGTACTATTCGACTCCATGCCCTATCATGCCGACGCCTGGCATACGGTAATGGAGCGTCGTGGCCTCCATTTAAGCCGTGAGGAAGCTTTTCTGCACGAAGGACGTACAGGAGCATCGACAATCAACATTGTATACCAAAGGCAGTTCGGCAAAGATGCCACTCCCGAAATGATTGAAGAAATCTATGCCGAAAAAAGCCGAGAGTTCAACAAGCATCCTGAACCCGAACGCATGAAAGGTGCTTGGGAACTGATACAAAAAGTAAAATCCTGCGGGCTCATTCCTGTATTGGTCACAGGTTCAGGACAAACATCTCTACTCGACAGACTGAACCACAACTATCCCGACACGTTCGATCGGAACCATATGGTTACAGCCTTCGATGTCAAATATGGTAAACCGCATCCTGAACCCTACCTGATGGGACTGGAAAAAGCGCAGGTAGCCCCCAATGAAGCAATCGTTGTTGAAAATGCCCCCATCGGCGTACAAGCAGGCGTTGCAGCAGGTATTTTTACTATAGCCGTCAATACAGGTCCACTGGACGAGCAAGTTCTACTTCATGCTGGAGCCAGTTTACTATTTCCTTCCATGCTGGCCTTCAATGATTCATGGGAGAAAGTATACCAAACTTTACAACAAGTGTCCATATAATAAAAAAAGAGGGTATATCATCAACAGATACACCCTCTCATTTTTTACTATGCAATTCTTATTTGGCAGCTTCCAAAGATGCTTTGCGGAAAGCCTTCATAGCTTTCTCAATTTCCAATGAAGCCTTACGTGCACGGGTACCAGCGGCCTTGTTTCCATTTTCTACCTGTGCTTTTGCATCTTTTTCAAACGCTGCATATAATTCAGCAATCTTTTCTACTAATTCTTTCATAATCCCTTTAAGTATTTACTTTGTTAATAATGTACGGCAAAAATACACTCTTTTGCGAAATAAACACATAAAAAGAATATTTTTTTTTACTACAGCAGCAATTTTAAGCTAAAAAAAGAATAATCGGCGTTTTTTCTCTACTTTTGCAGCCATGAAACGTCTTACAGATACCGACTATATATACACTTTGATTGCTGAAGGTGAGCATCAACAACAAGACTTTAAGTTTGAAATATCTGACGCATGTAAAATTGCTAAAACTCTTTCCGCCTTTGCAAATACAGAAGGGGGACGCCTGTTGATTGGCGTAAAAGATAATGGCCGAATTGCAGGAGTGCGTTCAGAGGAAGAAAAATACATGATCGAAGCCGCAGCAGAACTATATTGCAGCCCAACAGTCAACTATAGCATGCAGACTCATCAAGTTGAAGGACGCACTATCCTGATTGTACAAATTGAAGAAAGTGATCAAAAACCAATCTATGCAAAAGATGAATCGGGAAAATACTTAGCCTATCTGCGCATCAAGGATGAAAACATCTTGGCAACTCCCGTCCATTTACGTGTCTGGCAACAGAGTGGAAATCCGCTTGGAGAATTGATAGAATATACTGAACGTGAACATTTATTACTTGATCTGCTCAAAGAAAACGACCAGTTATCTTTAAACCGATATTGCCGCTTAGCGCATATTTCACGCCGTGCGGCAGAACATCTACTGGCCAAGTTTATCCGCTATGAAATTGTAGAAGCTGTGTTCGAAGGCCACAAATTTCATTTTCGTTTGAAAGAATAATAACACCCTACTCCACAACAATACAACACACATGGGAATAATCAATTCAATCAATGACATACTTTGGACATATATCCTTATAGCATTTTTGCTAGGATGTGCCATATGGTTCACTTTCAGAACTCGTTTTGTCCAGTTTCGCATGATTTCAGAAATGATACGCCTGTTAGGAGATTCTGCAGGAACAAACAAGAACGTCAAATACATCTCGTCCTTTCAGGCATTTGCTATCTCGATAGCCAGCCGCGTAGGTACAGGAAATCTGGCAGGAGTAGCTACCGCTATCGCCGTCGGCGGTCCAGGAGCCGTATTCTGGATGTGGATTATTGCCCTATTCGGAGCATCCAGTTCGTTTGTAGAGTCGACCTTGGCACAACTTTATAAGGAAAGAGGGAAGGACTCATATATTGGTGGACCAGCCTATTACATGAGAAAAGGACTAAAACTGCCATGGATGGGAACTTTGTTTGCACTCCTCATCACCGTCACTTTTGGTTTTGCATTCAATTCTGTACAGAGCAATACACTATGCGCCGCTTTCGAAAACGCATTTGGTTTAAGTCATACCATTGTAGGAGTTATACTTACTGCATTAACTGTTCTCATCATCTTTGGAGGCGTACAACGCATTGCCAAAGTTAGCAGTATCATCGTACCTATCATGGCTCTAGGGTATATTGCACTAGCAGTAACCATTGTCTTGCTGAACATAACTGAACTGCCAACCGTAATCAGCCAAATTATAAGCCATGCCTTCGGCTGGAATCAGGCATTAGGAGGAGGTATAGGCGCAGCTTTGATGCAAGGCATTAAACGGGGACTTTTCAGCAATGAGGCCGGCATGGGTTCAGCGCCCAATGTGGCAGCTACGGCTCACGTCAGTCATCCTGTAAAGCAAGGACTGATTCAGACCTTAGGTGTCTTTACAGACACTCTGATCATTTGTACCTGCACAGCTTTCATTATCCTTTTCAGTGGTGCTCCACTAGATGGTTCAGCCAACGGAGTGCAACTCACCCAACATGCTTTGACAAACGAAATAGGTCCCTCTGGCAGTATATTCGTAGCAGTGGCATTATTTTTCTTTGCATTCAGCAGCATCTTGGGAAACTACTATTACGGAGAGGCCAATATACGTTACCTCACCCATCGAAAATGGATACTGAACATTTATCGCCTATTAGTAGGCGGAATGGTACTGTTTGGGGCATTGGCAACATTGGATATGGTATGGGGGCTGGCAGACATCACTATGGGATTAATGACTCTCTGCAACCTGATTGCCATCAGCCTTCTTGGCAAATACGCATTCAAACTTTTGGAAGACTATCGTATGCAAAAACAAAGTGGAATTAAAGACCCTGTATTTACCTCCGACAGATTGAAAGAATTGGAAGATGATTTAGATTGCTGGCAAAAAGAAAGTTAAGAAATAAGCGCCAAACAATATTGGTGTAAATCAACTTATTTCGTAATTTTGCGCCACGACTAAAAAAACATTCATAAAAAACATGGGAATATTTACCAACTTATTTAAAAAGAATACAGAAGAAGTCTCTTCAAAGAACGTAGAAGACTTTGTCTTGCTGACGCGTGTTTATTTCCAGTCAGTAATAGCAGCCAATCTGGGTATCACCAACATTCGCTTTGTGCCCGATGTAGCCACTTTCAAACGGCTATTCAAAATCCCCACACAAGGTGGAAGACTGGGACAAGCAGAAAAAGCTGCCTCCAAGAAAATGTTGATGCAAGACTATGCTTTAAGTGAAAATTTCTTCAAAGAAATTGACGCTTCCATCAAAAAACATTGTCGCACTCCCAACGACGTGCAAGCCTACCTCTTCATGTATCAAGGTTTCGCCAACGACTTGATGATGCTGATGGGTAACTTAATGCAATGGAAATTCCGCATGCCGTCAATCTTTAAAGGTGCCCTTAGAGCGATGACGGAAAAAACAGTCCATGAAGTCTGCACCAAAACAGTATGGAAGAAAGACGAGGTACACAAGACCGCTGCCGCCGTACGCCAATACAAGGAACGTTTGGGCTACTCCGAACAATGGATGACAGAATACGTCTACAACGTAGTGATACTGGCCAAAAAAGAAGCCAAGCATAAAAAGAACGAAGACAAGAAATAACAGGTTCACCCATTTATGGAAATAGAACAACACCCATTGGAGCCTTTCCTGCCAACCAATGCCAAACTGCTGATGTTAGGCAGCTTTCCGCCTCAACGCAAGCGGTGGAGTATGGAGTTCTATTACCCTAACTGGAACAACGATATGTGGCGTATCGTGGGCCTCATCTTCTTCGGCGACAAAGAGCACTTTGTTGTCAAGGGGAAAAGGGCCTTTTCCAAGGAAGAACTCATTGCTTTCCTGCAGGAAAAAGGCATTGCCCTCTACGACACAGCAACGGCTGTCCGACGCCTGCAGGACAATGCATCAGACAAGTTTCTGGAAGTGGTACAACCCACGGATGTCCGCAACCTGCTCGAAAGACTTCCCCAATGCCGCGCCATCGTCACCACCGGCGAAAAGGCTACCGATACATTGTGCCGCACGTTCTCCCTTACAGCTCCCAAGGTGGGCGACTTCACCGAATTCCTTTTCGGAGAACGTCCCCTGCGTCTCTATCGCATGCCCTCTTCCTCGCGGGCCTATCCGTTGGCCCTGGACAAGAAAGCGACTGCCTATCGAGTCATGTATCAGGACTTGCAAATGTTATAAAAGACAGCATAATCGGGGACAAGAAGAAAAATAAAGCAGCAAAGGTCTTGCAAAATCAAAACTTTCCACTACCTTTGCAGCCGCAAACACGGGAATAGCTCAGTTGGTAGAGCATCGGTCTCCAAAACCGAGTGTCGGGAGTTCGAGCCTCTCTTCCCGTGCAACAAAAAAATCCGGTATCCTTCAAAGGATATCGGATTTTTTTGTTGCAAGGATAAAAATTACTTCAAAACGACCAGTACTTTACGTGCGCCATGGGCTCCCATAACCAGCGCCTGCTCGATGTCGGCCGTCTTCGAAGGCCCCGAGAGGAATACGCCATAAGGATAGGAAGCCGTCTTTAAAGCAGCATAGGCCTCGTGCATATTGTTGACCAGACGGTTGCGGTCCACAACTATCAGCAGTGCCTCCGCAATGAAATACAGCAACTTATGACGAACGGTTTGCGGAATCCAGACCGCCCCATTCTCGGCCACTCCCATTTCACCCGACACCACAGCCAGGTCTACTCCGTTTAAATCCTGCGCACGCCCCACCTCATCGGGGTTCAGCGTAGCGCAAGTCACCTCTGTCAAAGTCGAAGCAATGCTACGCGCCTCAGGGAAACGCGAACGAATGATGGCATCCAGTGTATCACCCTCCTGCCACACTACCGCATCACCTCCCACCTGACGGCTGACCTCACAAAACTGTTTCACCTTGTCGGCATAGGCCGTAGCCTTTATCTCCCAGCGGGGATAGTCGAAACGCAGCTTGGTGTTCCGACGTATTTTGTCCAATATTTCGTCACGATTGCTCATTTCTCAGATTCCTCCTTTCCCTGTACTTTGTTTTTCTTCCACATCTCGTTGAACGATTCCGAAGCAAACTTGGGCAGCTCACGTCCCTTGCCCCAATCATTCAGTCCATTGTATTTCATGAAACGGGGCAACCCGTTCACCATCGGAGCCGCCCAAAGTGCCGCATTGAACAGGGTCGGACGCTCCATCAGGAATTTCATGCCGCCGGACATATACTGCTTCTCGCTGCTGGCCTTGCCAATAGCCTTCAACCCCTGACGCCACTTATAGATCTGTTCGCCCAAGTCGACCTTGGCCGGACAAACATTGGAGCAGGAAAGGCAAAGCGAACAGGCCGAAAGATTGTCGTAATACTTCTGCGAATCGTGTGCCATCCCCAGATTGATGCCAATTGGCCCTGGAATGAAATAGGTATACGAATAGCCACCGCTCCGCCGATAGACCGGACAGGTGTTCATGCACGCTCCGCAACGGATACAGTTCAGCAGACGGATGTGGTCGGTATCGGCCAGCATGTCGCTGCGCCCGTTGTCTACTATAATGATGTGATACTCACCTCCCTCACGCGGAGAGCGGAAATGGGACGTATAGGTAGTACTGGGTTGTCCTGTGCCCGAGCGGGCCAACAGACGGGTAAAGACACCTAACGCCTCCATGTCGGGTACAATCTTCTCCAACCCGAAAGCCGAAATGTTCAACTTGGGGCAGGACATACCCATATCGGCGTTGCCTTCGTTAGTACATACCACGACATCGCCCGTCGAGGCAACGGCAAAGTTGGCGCCAGTCATGGCCGCATCGGCATTCAGAAAAATGTCGCGCAGATTCTTGCGGGCCACATGGGTCAGATAAGTAGGATCGTAGTTGCCCTTTTCGGAACCCATCTCCTTCTCGAACAGTTCGCCCACTTGCTGACGCTTGATGTGTATGGCCGGCAGCACCACATGGCTGGGCGGCAGGTGCATCAGTTGCAGGATACGTTCGCCCAAATCGGTTTCCACCGTATCGATGCCCTTGGATATCAGGAAAGGATCCAGTTCGCATTCCTCGGAAAGCATGGATTTGCTCTTGACAAAGCGCTTGACACCATGGCTGCGCAGCAGGTCGTAGATGATGTTGCGATACTCCTCCGCATCCTTGGCCCAGTGTACAATGGCACCATTGGCGGTGGCGTTCTCCTCAAAATCGACCAACAGCTCTTCCAAGTGGCTGTTGGAATACAATTTCAGCTGACAAGCCTTCTCGCGCAGGTCCTCCCACTCGGACAGTTCCCGGCTCATCTTGTCGCGTTTGGCACGGACCATCCAAAGGGTCTCGTTGTGCCATGCCACCTGTTCCTTGTCCTGAAGGAACTTCTCGGCGGCTTTCGAATGCTTGGTACTCATAGTTGTGAAGCCAATATTTCTACAATATGAATGGTTTTAATGGGCAAATGTTCGCGGTCAATGACACCCTGCATGTGCATCAGGCAGGAGCTGTCGGCCCCGGTGATGTATTCGGCACCTGTTTCCATGTGATGCCTGATCTTATCCTGGGCCATGCAGACCGAGACGGCCTGTTCTTCTACGGCAAACATACCACCGAAGCCGCAACACTCGTCCGGATGGGCCGGCTCAAATACTTCGATATACTTCACCAGCCCCAAAAGATCGCGTAACTTGTTATAGTAAGGAATGTTACGCTCACTAGGCGAAGAGAGATTGAGCTCACGTACGCCATGGCAACTGTTGTGTATGCTCACCTTATGGGGAAAGCGTGCACTCAGGCTGTCAGGCTTCACCACGTCGTGAATGAATTCACAGAGGTCATAAATCTTTCCCGCACTCCGACACACGTGTCCTTCGTGCTTCAGGATATCAGGATGATTCAACTTTACAAAAGCCACGCAGCTGGCCGAAGGACCGACCACGTAGTCATAATCCTTGAACAAATCGTCGAAACGAAGGGCCAGCTTGGAAGCCTCGCCCTCGAAACCGGCATTGGCCATAGGCTGTCCGCAACACGTCTGGTCCAGCGGATAGTCCACGTCTACACCCAGGCTCTTCAGCAATTTATAGGATGCCACCCCCACCTGGGGATAGATGGCGTTGATATAACATGGAATAAACAAACCTACTTTCATGGGTTCATCAGATTTATTGAATGATATGGTTAGTTTTCTTATTGTATGTCTATCAGCTTATGCGTCTGCAGACTGAGCCGCCAACGTGGATGCGCCAGCACACAAGCCACCGTCTCGGCTGTATTCTGGCACGAGCAGGGCTGCAGGAAGAAGTGTGCGGCAGGCAGCTGTTCGTAGGGCGTCAGGTCCTGCCCCTCGTACACCACCTTCACTTCGTCCATGCGGACCAACTTCAGTACGCCCCCCTCTTTGGGCGAACAGGTCACCCAGTCGATACCTTCCGGCAGGGGACGAGTGCCGTTTGTTTCGATGCAGATGTACTTCCCAGCCCGATGCAGCAGGTCTACCAACGTCCCGTCAATCCAAAGCGACGGCTCTCCCCCGGTCAGTATCACCATGCGGACCGGATATTTCTGTACTTCAGCCAGGATGGCTTCATCGGTCATCAGCGTACCTTCCTCGTGGTGCGTATCGCAGAAAGGACATTTCAGGTTGCACCCCGAAAAGCGCACGAATACGGCAGGAGTGCCCGTATGGAACCCCTCGCCTTGCAGACTGTAGAATATTTCGTTAATCTTTCTCATAGACGGCCATATTTCCTTCGGACTCCTGTACCTCTACCTTGAAAGAAGTAGGTATCTGGTCGCACACCCAACGGGCTATGTTCTCGGCCGTGGGATTACAGGGGATGACTTCGTTCAGATTCTTGTGGTCGAGACGGTCCATCACCGTCTGCTTGATGTGGGTAAAGTCCACGACCATGCCGTCCTCGTTCAATTCGCGCGAACGGCACCAGACGGTAATAATCCAGTTGTGACCATGCAGATTCTCACACTTACTGGGATAAGAAAGGCGCAGGCTATGGGCAGCCGACACCTCCATGCGTTTGACTACTGTGTACATAGGTTTAATACGCTTACTAAAATAAATGTTCCTACATAAATTCTGCATCTAATGTCACCTCGATGCTGCGGCAAAAATACGAATTTCTTCGTTATTTTTTCTACATTTGCGCCATGAAAGTAATCTGCATCATTTTAGGAAGCCTGTCGCTGGGGCTAGGCATTGCCGGCATTTTCCTGCCCTTGCTCCCCACCACACCCTTCCTGCTCCTGACAGCAACCCTCTACTTCCGCGGCTCACCCCGCCTGTACGACTGGCTGTTACGACAGAAGCGGCTGGGCCCCTATATCCGCAACTTCCGCGAACACAAGGCCATACCGCTTCATGCCAAAATTACTTCCGTCAGCCTGACGTGGATTACCATTCTTTACTGCGTGACTTTCCTGATTGCAGCAATCTGGCTTCGAGTCCTGCTGCTCCTATTGGCTGCAGGCATCAGCTGGCACATCTTGTCGTACAAAACCTTGAAATAGCTTCAGACACCACCCGTCCGCTCAAAGAAAGCCTCCAAAGCCCGCCGGGCATCGGAGAGCTTGTCCTCCCAATGCTGGACGGAATTTAGCCCGATGACGTCGGTCACATACTTCACCGCCACAAAGGGTACCCCCTTCGCACGGCACACCCAGGCCTGAGCATAGGCTTCCATATCGACCACGTCGCCTTCCACGTCGGTCAGCTCGGTCAGGAAGGAGTCGCCTGTATTGCACACCCCGTCCATCCCCTGCCAATGAAGGCAGTAACCTTTCTCTTCCAACAGGCCGGACACATCGAGACGGCAATCCATGCCCAATCCCCGTACTTTCTGCAAGTCGCGGTCGACAAAACGACGACAGACAAAGATATCGCCCACACGATGGCCGACCGTACCGGCCGTACCGATATTGATCACCAGATCGGGCTGCAGACGATTAAGCGCATCGGTCAGGTAATAGGCAGACTTCACCTTGCCGATTCCTGTACGCAGATAGCCCACCTGCACTTCGTCGTTTCCCCGCATACCGGGAAATTTCAGTTCCGTAAATTCACCTTGAACGGCGTAAGTAACCAGTATTTTCATTGCAATTTCATTTTAAATCTTTATTTCACAATATATGTCTTCAGCGCTTCCACATATTCCTCGAAGGCATCCACTCCCTGGGGCGTAATTTTGCAGAGCGTGCAGGGCATCTTTCCCTTGAACGTTTTCGTCACCTCCACATAGCCCGCTTTGCTGAGCTTGTCTATCTGCACGCTCAAGTTGCCCGCCGTGGCTCCCGTCTGCTGGCGGATATAGACAAAGTCCGCCTCTTCCACGCTGATAAGCAGCGACATCACGGCCAGGCGCAGCTCGCTATGAAGCAATGGGTTCAGTTCTCTAAACATATCGGTTCCTTTCTTGTTTTACCGCAAAACAATGCGTACAAAGACAGCAACAGCAAAGGTAAGTGATAAATTCCTAAATAATAACCTGCATCGCTCGCAAAGTTTGCCATATTGTAAATGCCGATAACAAATCCCACACAGGCTGACGCACGCAACAAAGCTGCGTCACTCTTTCTGTTCAACAACAGAACCGTCAGCAGCACGGGTGTCATTGAACAGTAAGCCATACCCGAAGCTCCTGTAAAGAACAACCGCCAATCAGCGACAGGTAGCGCTGTATGCATATCCATAGGCCACCACAAACAGAACAAAGCCACAGGAATCATCCACACCGTCCGCCACGACAGACCATCGAAAGTGAACACATCCCTACCCTGCATAGCCGCCCGAAACCACATCCAACCTACAAACGCCATCATTATCACATTCACCGTCACGATACTCAGACCATGTTCTTCGGTCAAGGCAACATTCTGGATGACAGCATAAAGTACATTGACTGTTCCTGCATAATACATAAACAAACGCGTTGCCCATCTGTTACGCTTCAGAATCAGTACCAACAATACGCCCAAAGCCAACCACTGAAATACCCAACTATAAGCATACATCTGTTGAAAGAAGGCATGAGACAACGTATAACCGATAATATCCCCGATGACTGCCCAATGAAAATTTTCAGTAGCTACCGGCATCAGCAAAAACTGGGCTAGCAACAGACAAACCACAAATTTCCCTGAAAGTACAAAACCTTCCAAACCTCGCGTTTTCATCATTCACCTCCCTTCCCTGAAACATCCTTACGCACACGACGGTTCAACACATGACCGGGAATAACCAACGAAAACAGCAAAATAAGGACAAAAATAATCAATGTGTCCATGGAAGCTCCGTCGGTTGCCACCTCAAAAACTTGCTCCAGACTCCAAGCAAACCCACACGAAGGCAAACCCGAAAACAGCGTATAACGGATAATAATGCCCGTTAGCAGGCTACCGAGCGAAACCAGCAAGCCACACAAGGGCAAAATCATTTCATAACTGTGATAGAGTGTAGCGAACCCAGCCACTCCGCAAGAGGCAATACCGATAATCTGCCACACCTGTCTCACTATGCGGTCGGTATAGTCCTTCGCTCTCTGTTCCTTCCTCCACTTGCGCCCGAACCACCAGGACAACGACCATCCCACTACCGGCAAAGCCCAAAAGCCCCACAAAGCAACGGTATTTTCCGTCAGAGACCACGCGGCCAGTACACCCTAACCACTACACCTACATATCCCCACAACAGAAACATGTTTCCTCCACCAGCATCCAGATTGCGTCGTGTGTTCTGAATCATCTGCGTTATCAATTCCAAACTCTCCTTTTCGTTCAGTTTACGATCTTCCATACGTTTTCCTCCTTACTTGTTTACGTTTTCAACATTCTGTTTTTACATTTCAGGATGCAGTCATCCCGTTTTCAGGTTCGAACTCTGTTGCAAAGATATAAGGTTTATTTTATAAACCAAATTATTATATAGATTATTTTATAGTCTGAAAAGAAGACATCTATCAGTACCAGTGTTTCACACCCACGAAATCAATCTTTCACATAAGTATTTGAACAAATAATAGGGATAAAAACAGTTACTTTTATAAATGAATTCACTGTAAACAACTGAAAATAAAACAATTACAGTGAAAGATCGAATTTTGTGAAAGCAAAATCGGAAAAACAGTCGTTTCACCCACATGAAACACGACCTTTCACCATAACCATATCTTTATCAATAATTTACAAACAGAATGAAAGATTGAAACCTGTTTAGAGAATAAGGCTTTCAGACACGGATATTTAAAGAATATACAGCCAGAAAAAGAGCAACGCACTGAACGCACTAAACACCTACTTGAGCTCGCTAAACATCTACATTACGATCACCAAGTGGCACTTTAGCTTCACAATGTAGTATGTTGCCCTATACAGATAACAATACTTTTACCGGAAGAAAGCACCGTTTTCCACATAGCAAAGCAATGCTTTCCTACACGAAACAAATACAGATAGATTTTAATACCACTGAATATTACTCTGCGTCTGGCTACGCTGCTCCCACTTCAAGTCCTGAAGGATGCTGGCGTTGGCGCGAATGGTAAAGTTGTAGTATTTCCAACGGCCGAAAGGTGAAAGACTGGCTGACATGCTGAAGCAGTGGAGGTCACGCGTAATATTGAAAGCTGTCTGCACAATCTCTTTCGCATCAAAGTCATAACCTGAATTGAAGCTGATAGCCCACTTGTTGGATATCTTGATATTGCCGTTGATACTCAAGTTTTGCGTATACTTATAAGGATAGCGCATTTTCTTCTTGTTGATTTCCGCACTGCGGTCTTCGGTAATGCCAAAACCGTAGTTCACATTGATAGACCAAGGCATCTTGAAAGCCATATATCCATCTTCGTCCACGGCAGCTTTCTCTGTTTTCTTCTTGCTTGGCAAGCCCCCTGATGCAGTTTCTTCACCTTCTGTAGTTTCATCGGTCTCCGTTCCTTCGCCACCTTCTTTCCCTTCGCCCTCTTCCTTTTCACCTGTAAAGAAAGCCTTGACTTTCTTCCAGGTATCATTGTTGAATGTATAGCTGAAAGAAGAACTATAACCTTGGAAGATACCAAAACGGCCATAAGACCACTCGGTACGATCATTATCTACGACATTGCCTTGTTCGTCGAATTTATAACCATAGGTCTTGAACGTGGAGCTCATACTGAACGTATAGCTCTTTGTCAGTTTCAATCGTGCGTTCAATGTCAGGTCGCTCCACGGCCTTGTCGTAGCGGCCATATTATAGGAAAGGCTTGCTCCCAATTCGTCAATCAGACTGACTTTCTTGATAGAGTCGTTCTTGTCCTTATACTTCATTTCCAAGTTGTTGGAGATGCTGAACGTAACGTTTCCCTGCTTACCGCCACTGGGCACACCAAACATCTGGTTGGCATAATAGGAATACTTCACTGTATCCTGCGTACCATTGCTGTTCGGACGATAATAGGTATCATAATACCCATAGCGCGACGTCGTAAAGTCGGGAGCAGCACTAAGACTGATAGAAGGGGTGATGACATGACGTATCTGAATGGCCTTCTTCGGCAGGAAGATGGGCTTGTACATACCATAAATCTTGGTATTCAAGCCGAGGCTGGCATTATAGTTGTAGACACGATGGAACCCATAGATGGTATCTGTTTCTACTTCTTTGTTAGCCGTTTCGTCCCAGCCTTTTGTGATTTTACGGGTATACCAGCGCTCGGTATAATTGACAGAAGGCGTCAGGTTGAAATACTTGAAAAGGGTAAACGTGGCACTGATAGGAATTTCATGCTGCATACCGTTTTCCCAGTCCTTTATCAAGTTCGACTTAAAAAGCAAATTATCTTTAGTCTTGATACTATTCTTCAAATGTCCTGTATAACGAACAGAAATTTTCTCATACCAACGTTCTTCACCCACCGCCTTTTTCCGCTTAAAAGGATAAATATTACTGAGCGAAATTGTCAAATCGGGCAAAGTAACAGCAATTGATGAATCCTTCATCGTTTGCGCAATGTTCGACGTGGCCGAGATGGTCAGCTTCTGGTCGGGGAAGCTTCGGGTATAACTGATACTCGAGGTCTTGGTATTCTGCGTCATGGCCTGCGAGTTGTAAAGGTTGCCAATATTGGACAACTCATAACTACTGGTCGAAAAGTTCACACTGGCCGAGAAAGTGGAGTTCGGATTAGCTTTTGCATCCTGACGATGACTCCATACGATCTTAAAATCTTTGGACACAGAATAATCGGGCAGACCTTTGTCACCTGTCTTCGTCACCTGATAGCTGGCTTGGAAAAGACCCGAATACTTGTATCGCTTCACATAGTTGCTTTCAGCATTCAGCGCCCACGAACCCTTCGTGAAGATATCGCCACGAAGTTTCAAATCCATCTGGTCACTGATGGCAAAGTAATAGCCACCATCCGTCAGACCAAAACCGCGGCTGGAGTCGTCCATATAAGTAGGCATCAGAAAACCTGACGAGTAGCTGCTGGAGAAAGGGAAGAAAAAGAACGGAACCGCCAAGGGCAGAGGTACATCCTCGACCACCAGATAGGCAGGTCCGGTCACTACATTCTTCTTAGGACGAACTTTGGCATAAGTCATCTGCATATAGAAGTGAGGATGTTCGTGGTTATCACAGGTTGTATATTTACCATCCTTCATATACATCTCGTTACCCGTTCCCTTCTTGGCATTGTTACCCGTTACATATCCCTCACCCTGCTGGCTCACCACATTGCTGATGATACCTCGCTTACTCTTGAAGTTGTAGCGAATGGTATTGGTTTCGTAAGGCGTCTCGCCATCCTTAAAGACAGGTGTACCCTGCATCACACCCAAAGAGTCCTCCACACCATGAGCATAGACCGTACTGCTGTCCATATTCATGGTAATGACGGCAGCAGTCAGTTCGGCTTGCGGATAATTCACTTTACTGTTTCCATACAGATGGGCATAACCGTTTTGCGTAAACACAATGGAGTCCGTCGCTTCATAAGTTACTGGCGCATCGAGCCCGTCTTTCTTCTTAGCCGCCAATGTATCGACAGGTATGGAGTCATTGCGCAACGTGTCGCCTGTCTGCAACGAATCTCTTTGATTCCTTGGAAGCGAAACGTTTCTGTTCCTGCGCTGCGATTCGGCTTCAGCAGAAATGATCAGCAAGAGAAACAATAATAAGAATGATATGGTTGTCTTTACTTTCAATGCTCAAATAAACATACGGTTATGTGCTTGGAGGGGGCAAAAATAAACAAAATAGATGGATTGTCCGCTCTTTTTAAAGAAAATTAGATAGCTACAAGAAGAGTTCGCACCAACGGTCGAAACGTGACAAACCTTCTGCTCCATATTTTTCCAAACTATTCCTCGCCTTCTCTACTGTCTTTTCACAGTCGAGACGGGTTTTGGAATAAAATTTATCGGCGAAACAGATAATCTGCTCCTCGATACTGACAGGAAGCATCTCACGATGAGGTACAGGCAATTGCTGTTCTACGATCTGTTCGAGTGACAAGCCGGCTCCAGTATGCCGCTCGCAAACCAACGCATGGCGTGGATAGCCTTCATTACGCATCAGGTCGGCACCCAAATAGCCATGACAAATGTAAGGTTTATCGCCCTTACAGAAAATACCGTCAGCATCGGTCAGAAAAATACCAATATCGTGCAACATGGCTGCTTCGTACAGGAAATCCCTGTCTGCCTTCAGTTCAGGATGTCTGTCGGCTATCTGCAAAGCCTTGTCGGCAACCGAACGGCTATGGGTCAGCAGAATATGGCGCAGTTCACTGCCCTCCTGATAATATTTATCGATAATTTCAACTGGATTCATGATCTAACTTTCACAAAATTATCCGACTATGCCTTCCCCTACTCCTGCATGACTATAACTCCAACAACAGAAGAAACGGTAAGCACAATCTTTTTCGACGACAAAAGTACAAATTATTCCCTAACTACCTTGCACATCCTTGGATAAATCAGCTTTCCTTTTCTTCCACAACTGATAGCTGTTAATAATATTTTGCCACAACACGTAGGAGCCAGGACCCACTGAAGAAAGAGGATTCAAATAAGTATAAGCCATCCAAATAGCCAACACGGTATTCTTCTGACCCAATGCCTGACCACCACTGATACGTTCCTTATAATGTCCACCGATACGTTTACCCAAATAGAACTGAACGCAACATGCCACCAGTCCGGCCAAAGCAATCAGCACCTCCACATAGCCTGGAGCTGTACTGTTGACTAATGAACGCACAGTTTGACCAGAAACAATCGCCAAGGCCACACCCCACAGGTAAAAAGCAGCCGTATGCCGCTCCAGCAACCATTGATGAACAGCAGGCAACCAAATCCGCAAGAGCCATGCCAACAGGAACGGACAAAGCAGCAACGGAAAGACCTTGCTAAGGATTTTCAGAAAAGCCAGCCAGAAAGTCACATCCGCATGAGGTTCTACCAACGGGAAAACCAGCGGGACGGCCACGGCCGCCAACAGATTGGACATCAAAGTATAGGTAGTCAAGCTAGCAGCACTTCCACCCAATTTGCCCGTAATAACAGCTGCTGCAGTAGCCGTAGGACATATCAGACAGACCATAGCTCCTTCGAACACCTCCCGATAAAGTTCGTTCATCGGACAATAGACCAACAATGCCGAAAGCAAAAGACATGAAACCGTCTGAAACAAAAGCAACCAACCATGCCAAGCTTTCGGCTTCAAATCTGCGAAATCTACCTTGCAGAACGTGAGTAGCAATTGGGCAAAAATCAGCAACGGCGTAAGAATTGCTACCAAGGCATTGACCAAAGGTTTGACCGGAGCAAGCACCGGCACTCTTGCAAAAAGGAAATAGGCTAACGTTCCGGCTATCATGGCCACGGGGAGCGTCCAGTCTTTCAAAAAACGAATAATAGCATTAGCCAACATAAATTACACCAATTTTATTGCTCTAACCATCTCTGTCAGATTAGGCGGTGCAAAATTAGCTTCTATTTATGAAAAACATGCTCTCCAACATCTAAAAACTGTACCAAAATAAATGGAAAAAGAATAAAACTTAGTGTAAACGGCAAGTTTTCAGCAAAATTACACTACATTTGCGGAGTAATTCATATATAGATGAGTTTGAACAGGCTTTATCACATATTATATATTACTTTTTTTTGCATGGTCTGTTTGCACATGCACCCAAGTTTGGCAGCCAACCTATCCAAAAAGTTCGTCGTAGTCATCGACGCCGGTCATGGAGGACATGACCCGGGAGCTGTCGGAAAAATATCCAAGGAAAAAAACATCAACCTTAGCGTCGCTCTTCAATTGGGTAACCTGATTAAAGAGCAATGCGCTGACACGCGTGTTATCTATACCCGCAGCAGAGATGTATTTATACCATTAGCCCGACGAGCAGAGATTGCCAATGAAGCCAAAGCCGATTTGTTTATCTCGATTCATACCAACTCTGTCGGAGGAAATAAAAGCGTGCAAGGTGCTTCAACCTGGACATTAGGTCTGGCCAAATCGGATGCTAATCTGGAAGTAGCCAAACGCGAGAACTCCGTAATCTTATACGAAGACGATTACAAAACCCGCTATGCAGGGTTTAATCCCAATTCTGCAGAATCGTATATCATCTTCGAATTCATGCAGGACAAATACATGTCGCAAAGTGTCCACCTGGCTTCATTAGTACAGAAAGAATTCAAACAAACAGGGAAACGCATAGATCGAGGCGTACATCAAGCCGGCTTTCTGGTCCTGAAAGCCAGTGCAATGCCTAGTATTTTGGTCGAACTTGGATTCATCTCCAACCCGACAGAGGAACGCTATCTGAACAGTGAGTCTGGCAAGAGAGCACTGGCAAACAGCATTTTCCAAGCTTTCCTGACATACAAAGAAGAACAGAAAATGAGATTGGAAGGAAGTAAAGGGAACACATTGCCTAAAGCTGAGCCTCTACAATCTGAGGTTCCACAACCTGAAAGTACCACCTCTGCTTCCACTACACCGAAAAAGGCATCTGTTGCAACAACTTCTGCCAAGACACAGAAAGTCGCCCAACAAGTCCCGGTATTTAAAGTACAAATTCTGACTTCATCTAAACCATTATCCCCCAAAGACAAACAGTTCAAAGGTCTCAAAGGTATAGATTCTTACAAAGAAAACGGACTGTATAAGTACACATACGGTTCATCCACCAACTACAACGAAATACTCCGCATTAAGAAGGACGTTTCCAAACGGATAAAAGACGCTTTCATCATAGCCTTCAAGAACGGGGAAAAAATGGATACAGCTACCGCTATCCGCGAATTTAAAGAAAACAAGAAATAACCATTCAATAAAGACAAATCATCATGAAGTATATCACAAAAGAAGTAAAGATAGGTATTGCCGGTATTGCAGCTTTATGCATATTAGTATATGGTATCAACTATCTGAAAGGTATCCACCTGTTCAAACCAGCCAGTTACTTTTATGTCAAATTCCAAAACGTCAACGGTCTCACAAAATCAAGCCCGGTCTACGCCGATGGATATAAAGTGGGACTCGTACGCGAACTCTATTACAACTATGATGCCCCTGGCAATGTAGTAGCCGAAATTGACGTAGATCCTGAACTGCGTATACCGAAAGGAAGTAGTGCAGAACTGGCCGCTGAAATGCTGGGAGGAGTTCGCATGAACTTACTACTTGCCAACAATCCGCGTGAACGCTACCAAATCGGTGATACCATCCCCGGATACTTAAACAACGGAATGATGGAAAAGGTAGCTAACATGATGCCTCAAATCGAGCAAATGATGCCTAAGCTCGACTCCATTCTCAGTTCTCTTAACGCAGTACTGGCCAATCCAGCCATTCCTGCATCATTAAAAAATATCGAAGAACTGACGGCCAACATGAATGCAACCAGCAAACAATTGAAGGTACTTATGAGCAATGATATCCCGCAACTGACAGGCAAGTTGAACACCATCGGCGACAATTTCATTGCCATGTCCGATAACCTCAAGCAAATCGATTATGCTGCAGCCATGCAAAAAATAGATTCTACACTGGCTAACGTACGAACACTTACAGACAAGCTGAATAGCAAAGATAATACCGTAGGCTTACTGCTAAACGACCCACAGCTTTACCAGAACCTGAATGCAACAACGGCCAATGCTGCTAGTTTACTCGAAGACTTGAAAGCCCACCCCAAACGCTATGTTCATTTCTCGCTTTTCGGCAAAAAAGACAAATAAAAAAATCTATTATATAGAATTCATCTAAATAAAGGCAAATTTAGCAAAAGCTGCAAGAAGCTAAGAAAATAGGGTAATTCAAAGCATTAAGGACTATTCCATCACAAAGAATAAAAGTCTTATAGATTTACATAGACATTCGTAATATACTAATATACAAGTCCTTTTAAAAAAGCAACAGCCCTTCTCAAAGGGCTGTTTGCACGTTATGCGATAAATAGCTGAAAGTAAAGACCTTATTCATTGAATGAAAAAAGCAAGAAAAAAAGCATTTGTTTTTTTCAAATAAGATACCCAATTTTGCAAACGTAGAAGTTTCGCTAAATTGATAAATGTAGATAGCCGTTATGAGTAAAAACAATCATGTCGGACTATGGAACGCGTGTCTTGACATCATTCGCGACAACGTTCCTGAACAGACATATAAAACTTGGTTTTGTCCAATCGTCCCATTAAAATTTGAGGACGATACCTTGGTATTGCAGGTGCCGAGCCAATTCTTTTATGAATTTCTGGAAGAGAAATTCCTGGATTTGCTACGCCAAACAATTCATAAGGTTTTTGGCGAAAGAACCAAATTGATGTACAGTGTAATGGTGGTTAAAAACCCGCCTACAGCTGTTCCTCTGCCTACTCATTCCGGTTCGTCCACTCCGGTATCTGCTGTACGCAAGACTACAACCAAAGACATTCCGCAGACACCACAAATAACCGAACTCGACCCTCACCTGAATAGAGATTACAATTTCGAAACATTCATAGAGGGAGAAAGCAACAAACTGTCACGTAGTGTGGCAGAAGCTGTTGCACTCAATCCGGCCAAAACCATTTTCAATCCGCTATTCTTCTATGGAGCATCTGGCGTAGGGAAAACTCACCTCGCCAATGCCATCGGAACCAAAATTAAGGAACTTTACCCTGAAAAACGGGTGTTGTATGTCTCGGCCCACTTATTTCAGGTGCAATACACGGACTCCGTACGCAACAATACGACTAACGACTTCATCAACTTCTACCAGACAATTGACGTGCTGATCATCGATGATATCCAGGAATTTGCTGGAGTTACCAAAACTCAAAACACGTTCTTTCACATCTTCAACCATCTACATCAGAACGGGAAACAGCTTATCCTAACTTCGGATCGTGCCCCTGTACTCCTGCAAGGTATGGAAGAACGCCTCGTCACTCGTTTTAAGTGGGGTATGGTTGCCGAGCTCGAAAAGCCGACCGTCGAACTGCGCAAAGATATCTTACGCAACAAAATACGTCGTGACGGTTTGCAATTCCCTCCAGAAGTTATTAATTATATCGCAGAAAACGTAAGTGACAGCGTACGCGATCTGGAAGGTATCATTATCTCCATCATGGCCCATTCAACCATCTACAATAAAGATGTAGATTTGGAACTGGCTCAACGGATTGTACGTAAAGTTACCCAGAACGAAAGTAAAGCCATAACGATAGACAATATCATCAATACGGTATGCAAGCACTTTGGTCTGGATACAAGTGCTATCCATACAAAATCCAGAAAGCGAGAAGTGGTACAGGCACGACAGATTGCCATGTATCTGGCTAAAAATCACACAGACTTTTCAACGGCCAAAATTGGTTCTTTAATAGGCAACAAAGACCATGCAACCGTTCTACATGCCTGCAAAACGATCAGTGAGCTGAAAGAAGTAAGTAAAAGTTTCCAAGCCGAATTAGAAGAAATACAGACGGCCTTGAAACAACAATAGGATAAAGTAAACTCATAACGATGAAAAAGCAGGGATCAAAATCCCTGCTTTTTCATTATATTCCATAGCAATTCAGACATGGCTTCTGCATCTTTTTTCGTATAGCGAACATCCGTAAAGACTTGGGCTAAAGTCGCTTTACCATTTTCTGTCACATACTGTCTATTCTCGGGCAATGATTCTTTATAAGCATACAAACGGTCAATATCCTCAGGCGTATAGTCGTGATAAACTTCTTCATGAACTACCGCTTCCAATGGCAAACGGTCAACTTGCGCAGGATCTTCAGCCGGCCATCCCACTGTAACGGTCGTGATGGGGAACACCAACTCCGGCAACTCCAGTGCTTCAATAATCAAATGAGGATTGTATGTAGTAGTACCCAAATAGCAAATACCCAATCCTTTTTCCTCGGCGGCCACGCAAAATGTCTGAGCAGCCAGCAAGGCATCAACAGCTCCCGTTACAAACCATTCAAAATTATTATACCCCGGCTCGGCCTGACGCTGCCGACACCATTTGCTAAACCGGTTCAAATCTATACAGAAAGTAAGTACAACCGGCGCAGCTGTCACCATTGGCTGATTGAAATGTGCCGGAGCCAGTTTGGCCTTCCGGTCGGCATCGCGGGTCACCACCACGCTATAGGTCTGCATGTTTCCAACGGTCGATGCACGAAACGCCGTTTCAAGTAAATCATTTAACAAATCAACAGGAATGTCCTTCTGCTGATATTTACGGATTGTTTTTCTCTGTTTCAAGCTTCCCATACTTTTTCTTTTTTCTGCAAATATATAAAAGATTTAAGTAATTACCCTCTTTCTAGGCATAATCCTTCCCCACTCCATACCTAAAAAACAATTCAAGAATCTTCTCATATGCTCACTGCTTTTCTTTTTTGAAAACTTTCCCATATATTCCAAAATAGTAAACTTCTAAAATACAGACAGATAACAGTTATAAACAAGAAACTTACAATCTGTTGATAAAAACATGACTATTTATTTTGTCGGATGGAAAAACATTCATAGATTTGCAAACACATTTGTTAGCCAAAGGCAAAACTTCTACAATATTGCTAATTGAATCAATAAAATCTAAAAGAATAGACCATCGTGGAAAAGAGAACTTTTACTTATCAGGAAGCCTTTGAAGCATCTTTACAATACTTCCAAGGCGATGAACTGGCTGCCAGGGTATGGGTGAACAAATATGCCGTCAAGGACTCCTTCGGCAATATTTACGAAAAGTCACCAGAAGATATGCATTGGCGTATCGCAAACGAAGTGGCTCGTATTGAGGCCAAGTATCCCAATTCCTTGAGCGCCGAAGAGTTGTTCAAGCTGTTGGATCACTTCAAATACATCGTTCCACAAGGAAGCCCCATGACAGGCATCGGAAACAATTACCAGGTTGCTTCTCTGTCCAACTGCTTCGTAATTGGAGTAGACGGTGAAGCCGACTCTTACGGCGCCATCTTCAAAATCGACGAAGAGCAAGTACAGCTGATGAAAAGACGCGGCGGCGTAGGCCACGATCTTTCACACATTCGTCCCAAAGGATCTCCGGTAAAGAACTCGGCCCTCACTTCCACCGGTTTGGTTCCTTTTATGGAACGCTATTCGAACTCCACCCGCGAGGTAGCACAAGACGGACGCCGTGGTGCCCTAATGCTCAGCGTTTCCATCAAACATCCCGATTCTGAAGCTTTCATCGACGCCAAAATGACTGAAGGCAAGGTGACAGGCGCTAATGTTTCGGTGAAACTGGATGACGCATTCATGGAAGCCGCCGTCAGCGGTACTCCTTATGTACAACAATACCCAATCGACAGCCCCAATCCGCTTGTAAAGAAAACCATAGACGCAAGTACTCTGTGGAAGAAAATTGTCCACAACGCATGGAAGTCTGCTGAACCCGGCGTACTATTCTGGGACACTATCATCCGCGAATCTGTCCCTGACTGTTATGCAGACTTGGGCTACCGCACTGTATCTACCAATCCTTGCGGTGAAATTCCCCTTTGCCCGTACGATTCATGCCGTCTACTGGCTATCAACCTCTATTCTTACGTGGTCAATCCATTCAAACCCGACGCTTATTTCGACTTCGAGCTGTTCAAGAAACATGTAGCCTTGGCACAGCGAATCATGGACGACATTATCGACCTGGAGTTGGAAAAAATCGAACGGATCATGGAAAAGATAGACTCCGATCCGGAAAGCGATGCTGTCAAGGAAACAGAACGTACTCTATGGCAAAAGATCTACAAAAAGAGTGGCCAAGGACGCCGTACCGGGGTAGGTATCACGGCCGAAGGCGATATGCTGGCTGCTCTAAACCTGCGCTATGGTACGGAAGAAGCAACAGCTTTCTCTGAACAAGTACACAAGACCATCGCCCTGAGCGCTTACCGCTCGTCGGTCGAAATGGCAAAAGAACGCGGAGCATTCGAAATCTACGACACCGAACGCGAAAAGAACAATCCGTTCATCAACCGCCTGCGTGAAGCCGATCCTGAGCTCTACGAAGAAATGGCCCAATACGGTCGACGCAATATCGCCTGCCTAACCATCGCTCCTACCGGAACCACCAGCCTGATGACGCAAACCACCTCGGGTATTGAACCTGTGTTCCTGCCGGTATACAAACGCCGTCGCAAAGTAAACCCCAACGACACCAACGTCCGTATCGACTTTGTAGATGAAACCGGTGACGCATTCGAAGAATATGTAGTGTTCCACCCGAAGTTCGTCACTTGGATGGAAGCTCAGGGCCTTAACCCTGCCAAGCGTTATACCCAAGAAGAAATCGACGAAATGGTGACACGCTCACCCTATTATAAAGCCACGTCCAACGACGTAGACTGGCTGATGAAAGTCAAGATGCAAGGACGCATACAAAAGTGGGTAGACCACTCCATCAGCGTCACTATCAACCTGCCTAACAACGTCGACGAAGAACTGGTCAATCGCCTTTACATAGAAGCCTGGCGTTCGGGCTGCAAAGGATGTACCGTCTACCGCGACGGTTCACGCTCGGGCGTGCTCATCTCTACCAAAAGCGACAAGAAAGACGAATTGCCCCCCTGCAAACCGCCTACGATTGTCGAAACACGCCCCAAAGTGCTCGACGCCGAAGTGGTACGCTTCCAGAACAATAAAGAAAAATGGGTGGCTTTCGTGGGCCTGCTCAACGGACACCCCTACGAAATTTTCACCGGTGTGCTTGACGATGACGAAGGTATCGTACTCCCCAAGAATGTCGTTTCAGGCCACATCATCAAGAATGTTGACGAAAACGGTATCAAGCGTTACGACTTCCAGTTCGAGAACAAGCGCGGCTACAAAGTCACGATTGAAGGCTTGTCCGAGAAGTTCAATAAGGAATACTGGAACTACGCCAAGCTTATCTCAGGCGTACTACGCTACCGCATGCCTATCGAGCAGGTCATCAAGCTGGTAGGCTCCTTGCAGCTCGACAGCGAGAACATCAACACTTGGAAAAATGGTGTGGAACGTGCCTTGAAGAAGTATGTGCTCGACGGCACTGAAGCCAAGGGCCAGAAATGCCCCAACTGTGGCAACGAGACTCTCGTCTATCAGGAAGGCTGTCTCATCTGCAAGACCTGCGGTGCTTCCCGCTGCGGATAAACGGACTGCAAACACAAACGTTTGCATAGGATTTTAAAATACTTGGACAACGATAGCTGCATGACTATGAAGAATATTTTCTATACTTGCATAGTCAATGCAGCTATTGTCGTTCATATAAATCTAATAATATGATACTTTCATTCAACATCGAATATCGTACCAGTTGGGGAGAGGAAATCAGAGTCCTGGGTTCCGTCCCCGAATTAGGAAGTAACATGCCCGGACAAGCCGTTCCCATGCATACAGTGGACGGTATACACTGGACAGCAGAAGTCGAAATCAGACTACCCGAAACGAAAGAGATCCATTACAGTTACCATGTCTACCGCGATGGACAGGCCGTCCGCAACGAATGGAACAGCCTGCCGCGTGTCTTGTACGTTTCCGACGATCCCGCCAAGACCTACCGTCTGGAAGACAGCTGGAAGAACCTGCCGGAACAGCAGTATTTCTACACCTCGGCCTTCACTGAGTCGCTCCTGGCCCATCACGACCGCGAAGCAGCCCCACGGGGATGCCAACGCAGCCTGGTCCTCAAAGCCTACGCGCCCTGCATTGACAGCGGACATGCACTGGCTGTGTGTGGAAGTGTGGACGCCCTGGGCGGATGGAATCCCGACAAAGCCATCCTGATGAGCGACGCCAACTTCCCCGAATGGCAGGTGGAAATCGACGCCTCCGACCTGACCTTCCCGCTGGAATACAAATTCGTCCTCTATAAGAAAGAAGAAAGCCGCGTCGTGGCTTGGGAAAACAATCCCAACCGCTATTTGGCCGATCCGAAACTGGGCGACGCCGAGACACTGGTTGTAGGCGACCGCTACGTCTACTTCAGTCTGCCCGCCTGGAAGGGTGCCGGCACGGCCATCCCCGTCTTCTCCCTCCGCTCCGAAGGCAGCTTCGGCGTGGGCGACTTCGGTGACCTGATGAAGATGATCGACTGGGCCGTCAAAACCCACCAGAAGGCCGTGCAGATTCTCCCGATCAACGACACGACCATGACTCACTCATGGACCGACTCTTATCCCTACAGCAGCATCTCCATCTACGCCTTCCACCCCATGTACACCGACCTGCGACAACTGGGTACCTTGGACGACCGCGAGAAAATGGAGCAGTTCGAACAGCGACGCCAGGAACTGAATGCCCTGCCCGCCATCGACTACGAAGCCGTCAACGAAGCCAAGTGGGAATATTTTCGCCTGATCTTCGCCCAGGAAGGCGAAGCTGTGCTGGCATCCGAAGACTTCCGCGCCTTCTTCGAGACCAACAAGGAATGGCTCCAACCCTATGCCGTCTTCAGCTATCTGCGCGACGCCTACCGGACACCTAACTTCCGCGAGTGGCCGCGCTACAACGATTACCGCCAGGAAGACATCGACACCTTGTGCAATCCCCAGTCGGCCGACTATCCACATATCGCCATCTACTACTACATCCAGTACCAGCTCCACCGCCAGCTGCTAGCTGCCACCCGCCATGCCCGTGCCAACGGCGTGGTGCTCAAGGGCGACATCCCCATCGGCATCAGCCGCAACAGTGTCGAGGCCTGGAAGGAGCCCCATTACTTCAACCTGAACGGACAGGCAGGCGCCCCGCCCGACGACTTCTCTGCCAACGGACAGAACTGGGGCCTCCCCACCTACAACTGGGACGTGATGGAGCAAGATGGCTATGCCTGGTGGATGAAGCGTTTCCGCAAGATGTCCGAATACTTCGACGCCTACCGCATCGACCACATCCTGGGCTTCTTCCGCATCTGGGAGATTCCGATGCACTCCGTCCACGGTCTGCTGGGCCAGTTCGTCCCCGCCCTGCCCATGACGCGTGAAGAAATCGAGAGCTACGGCCTCGGCTTCCGCCCCGAGTTCCTGAGACCCTACATACACGAATACTTCCTCGGACAGATGTTCGGCCCGCACACCGACTACGTGAAGCAGACCTTCATCGAGCCTACCGACACGTGGGAAGTCTACCGTATGCGTCCCGAGTTCGACACACAGCGCAAGGTGGAAGCCTACTTCGACGGCAAGACCGACGACGACAGCATCTGGATACGCGACGGCCTCTACGCCCTCATCAGCGACGTTCTGTTCGTGCCCGACCGTAACGATCCCTCGAAATACCATCCACGCATTGGCGTGCAGCACGACTACATCTACCGCTCGCTGAACGACTGGGAGAAAGCCGCCTTCAACCGCTTGTACGACCAATACTACTACCACCGCCACAACGACTTCTGGGGACAGCAGGCCATGAAGAAGCTCCCGCAGCTGACGCAGTCCACCCGCATGCTCGTCTGCGGCGAAGACCTCGGCATGATTCCCGCCTGCGTGGCGTGGGTGATGAACGAGCTGCGCATCCTCTCGCTCGAGATACAGCGCATGCCCAAGGACCCCAGCCAGGAGTTCGGACACCCCGAATGGTATCCCTACCGTTCCGTCTGCACCATCTCCACCCACGACATGTCCACCCTGCGTGGCTGGTGGGAGGAAGACGCCCAGCAGACGCAGCGCTACTACAACCACGTCCTAGGCCACTACGGCACTGCCCCTGCCGTGGCCACGCCCGAACTGTGCGAACAGGTAGTGTGCGCCCATCTGACGAGCAACTCCATGCTCAGCATCCTCTCCTTCCAGGACTGGATGTCGGTCGACGGGCAGCTGCGCAACCCCAACGTGGCCGAAGAGCGCATCAACGTGCCTGCCAACCCACGCCACTACTGGCGCTACCGCATGCACCTGACGCTGGAACAACTCATGGCCGCCGACGACTTGAACAACAAGATCCGGCAGATGATTGCCGACAGCGGACGCTGACGCCCCGCCCCCCTGCCGGAAACGGATTTTCCCTTCAGGTCGTCTCGGGATGAACACTGACTTTCATTTCGGGACGGCCTGAAAACGTTCTACCCCCTGCCCGCCGCTCAACATGACAGGGGTGGTGCGTCCCTACATCGTCCGCGTATCCATTTTTTTCGCGAGATGTTTGCATAATCTTAATTCATTTTGTACTTTGTGCCGCAAATACCAATAAAGATAAGTATGTATAAAAGAACATTCATGCAAACGCTGGCGGCGGTGGCGATGACACTGCTCGCTGCCGCCTGCGCGGACGACTACGACGACTCCGCCCTGTGGGACAAAGTGAACGACCACGAAGAGCGCCTCGCCGCGCTGGAGAAGTGGCAGGAACAGACCAACCAAAGCATCGCAGCCATGCAGGAGCTGCTGAACACCACGGACATGATCACCGGCGTCAGCGCCGTCAGCGAAGGCGGCCAGACGGTGGGCTACACCATCACTTTCCTGCACTCCGACCCCATCACCATCTATAACGGTGCGAAGGGCGAGGACGGAGCCGACGGACAGACGCCGCAGATAGGCCTCGCGCAGGCGGAGGACGGCAACTGGTACTGGACGCTGAACGGCGAACTCCTGACCGACGCCCAAGGCAACCCCATCCGCGCCAACGGACTGGACGGAGCCGACGGAGCCGACGGCGAAGACGGCGAAGACGGAGCCACAGGCCCCGAAGGCCCGCAAGGCAACGACGGCACTTCCGCCCCCACGCCGCAAATCCAGCTGGGCAGCAGCATTACAAGCGGAACCATCGAGACCGACAATGGCAAGGCAATCGCCGACGCCTGGTACCTGAGCGTGGACGGCGGCGTGAGGTGGTACCGCGTCAGCGGAACGGACGGCACGGACGGAGACACCTGGTTCGCTGAAGCGCCCAGAAAGGAAGGGAATTACTACATCTTCACCCTGACTACCGGCGGTTCCTTCAAGGTAGCCGCCTACCAGCCCTTCTGCATCCTGGCCGAGAGCGAAACCATCGAGAGTTTCGACAACGCCACGGTGCCTGTCAACGAAGCGACCACCTTCTACCTCTCCATCGACGAGGGCATAGAATATAGTAGCATCGTGGCGCAAGCAACGCCCGTGGACGACGACGCCGTGCTGACCCGCGCCGACGGCTGGAGCGCCAAGGTAGCGGAGAGCACGGACGGCATCACCGTCACCGTGACGCCGGGCATCCAGCCCTATGCCCTGCTCGATGTCTCCCTCCTCCTCACCGACGGCAGCAAGCTGACGGCCTCGCGACTGCTGGAAGGCCCGGGCTATACCGACGACGGACAGGGCAACTACACCGTGACCTCCGCCGAGGACCTGAAGAACATCGCCAAGCTGGTGAACGAACAATGGAATTTAGGCATCAATATCACCCTGACGAGCGACATCGACCTCACGGGCATCGACTGGACACCGATAGGCATAGACTATAACCACCAATACACCGGCACCTTCGACGGCGGCGACCATACCATCACGGGGCTGACCGTGACGGGAAGTGACCAATATGCGGGTCTGTTCGGCTACATCGACTCCGGCGGCACGGTGAAGAACGTGACGCTGAAGGACGTGAAGATAGAAAGCAATCACAGTAGCGGTTACGTCGGCGGCGTGGCAGGAGATAGCTGGGGTACCATTGAAAACTGCTCGGTGTCGGGCAGCGTCAGCGGCACAACGTTCGCAGGTGGCGTGGTGGGCTCTCAATGGGGCGGTTCCATCACCGGGTGCAACTCCTCGGCCACAGTGAAGGGCGTGATCTTTGCCGGCGGCATAGCGGGAGAAACGAATAGTGGGGCCTCCCTGACCGGCTGCTACGCCACGGATGACGTGACCGTTGAAAACGACGGTACGAACAACTCCCATGCCGGCGGCGTGGTGGGATACAACGGAGGTGGCACCCTGACCGCCTGCTATGCCACGGGCAGCGTGACCGGTAGCGGAAGCGGCACCATCTATGTAGGCGGCGTAACGGGAAGCAACAATTTAGGCACCCTGACCGCCTGCTACCATGCCAAAAGGAATATCAACGGTCCGAACGGAACCACAGGCGGCGTGGCGGGACGGAACTTCAAGGGCTCCATGATTGATGGCGGTATCATCACCGCCTGCTACTGGGGAGACAACGGTCAGGAACAAGGCATCGGTGAAGACCAGGTAGGTACCGGCGGAACCACCAAGGTGGAAGGCAACGTTATCTGGAAGACGGCTGTTGATGCCATGAACGCCGCCTTGCAATACTCAGAGTGGCGTTACGAACTCACCGGAGCGCTGCCTACCTTGAAGAAACAGTAAACCGTCGGGCCGTCCGAACGCTCGGGGAGTCAAGAAATCTCGTCGAAAGCTTCTCCGAACGCGCGGACAGCCCGGAAATCCCGTCGAAAGCTTCTCCGAACGCGCGGACAGCCGAGAATTCTCGTCGAAAGCCTCTCCGAACGCGCGGGGAGTCAAGAAATCTCGTCGAAAGTCTCTCCGAACGCGCGGACAGCCGAGAATTCTCGTCGAAAGTCTCTCCGAACGCGCGGACAGCCCGGAAATCCCGTCGAAAGCCTCTCCGAACGCGCGGACAGCCCGGAATTCCCGTCGAAAGCTTCTCTGAACGCGCGGACAGCCCGGAAATCCCGTCGACGGAGAAAAACAGAAGAAAAAGATTGTTTAACTTTAAAATTTCAAACCCTATGCAAATCATCAGTCCAAAAATTCCGTACATCGGCTATTCCCGCAACGCGGAACACGACTACCTGTTCAACAAACTCGTCGAAGCCATTTCGA
>ENA-OPDJ01000007-OPDJ01000007.1-human-gut-metagenome-genome-assembly--contig:-NODE-7-length-191021-cov-19.460286_pt1 | contig 191021 bp, 187 predicted proteins | sample MGYA00241621_ERZ501505 | MGnify/ENA primary metagenome ERZ501505 (study PRJEB25962, sample SAMEA2042624) | human gut metagenome | biome: human gut; feature: human-associated habitat; material: faeces... | reverse complement strand
AAGCAGTCATCATAGTTATAATTGTCAATACAATGTAACTTAGACCAACGCCATATAACACATAGCACATCTAATAGACAAGGAAATTATATCAACAAATTCAATTAAAAATTATTGCAAAAATAAATCAAATAAAAAAATATTAATGCAACATCTTTAATTTATAAAAAAACAATAGTTAAACTAATGATTCATAAAAATGAAAAATTTAATCAAATAGACCTAATGAAAATTTTAAAAGTCAAAATGAAAAGCAAAAGTAAAAAATCTCTTTTAAAATAAATAAATTGGAAAAAAAGCAAATATAATATATAAATAAGTAAAATCGATTACTAAGTAATATATAAACTTACCTATTTATTTATAAATAAATAAAAAAAATTAAACATTTTTCTTACGAATAACTGAAATTATCCTTGTTAAACTTCTATGCATTTTGATTCCATATTGTTCAACTAATTCAAATCCAACTTCCTTAATCATAGGATTTAAATCAACATAATGAGGACTAGCCATACACAAGTAGGCATCATCTTTCATATTATCATAAATTGAATGGAAAAACTCATTGAAAATCTCATCACCTTCAATATCCCCAGTTGAAGTAGATATTCCATAAGGAGGGTCTGTAACTACACTATCTACCTTTTCATACATTTTAAGTTCACGTACATCAACATTGAATGTTCTATAATCAGTTATTCCACAGTAATCCAAATTGATTGCACTTCCATTTTTCATTTTCCAGTTAACATCAGATCCTGCAACTTTACATCCAATTAATCCTGCTTCAATAAGTATTCCTCCAGTTCCACAGAAAGGATCCAATACCAAATCTCCGGAATTAACCCTAGACAGATTAACCATACACCTTGCCAATTTTGGACTCATTGAACCTGGATAGAAAAACGGTCTTTTATGAGGTTTTATTTCTTCAAAATGTTTTTTATTGAGTTTAAATTTTTCAATAGCTATATAAACAGTATTTTCATAAGCAATTAATCTGATTAATGAGTCCGGTTTTTTCAGTTTTACTTTTATATTGTCACATTTTGATAAAATTAATGATCCTGTCTTTCGCTCAGCAGCCACAGTATCAATTGAAGAGTTGAATCTTTTTACTCTTACAGCAAAGTTTTTAGAAATATATCTGCTCCAGTCAATAGCTAAAATATCCTTTTCCAAATCATCTATAGAGGATTTAAATATTACCTCATCCACTTCATGGGTGTATCCTAATCTTTTTACAAGTGTCTGATAATATTTGTCTGAGTTTTCATCAGAAATATCCTTTAATAAAATCAAACCTTCAGTTATTTTAGAAATATCCAATTCCATATCTTCACATTCAATAACTGCGTTTAGTTCTGCAAGAGGTAATTTGTCATGTTCCTGAGATTGTATACATAGTAATTCCATTAACTTCACCTGATTTTTTTAAAAAAAAAATTATTTTTTAAATTTGTCGAAATGTCTTCTGATGATAGTTTCTTTAGAGTCTTTTGTTTGGGTATCTATATCATTTTCTTCAAATTTTGAATCCTGAATGTCTGGATCATTATAATAAAGTTCAGCTTCATTTTCCCCATAGTAATCATCATCACTATAAGAATAATCATCAGTACTTTCATTATAATAGTCATTATCATGAAGTCCATTACCCCTATTGTTAACAGCACCTTCAATATTGTCTTCCAAAGAATCTTTCATGTAAGGTTCATATTCGTAATTATGCCTTTTTTCCTCTTCAAAGTTCAATTCTTCAGGATAATACTCATAATCCCTAACAGGTTCTTTTCTGTAATAATCCTGAGGCTCATAGTATTCCTCTTCACCATAATAACCGCCATCCTCATACTGTCTTCTTTTTGAGCGGTAGTCATTAAATGGTTCATAGTATTCATCATCAGAATAATATTCAGGCTGCTGTCTGTTTATAGAAAAATCATCTCTATAATGTCTGCTTCTTAGATTATTCTGATTGGATATTCTTGAAAATATTATATTTTCAACTTCCTTAACATTTGAAATATTGGCTAATTTCATCTGATTGTTGTCATAAGCACTATAAACCGAAACTGTTCCGACATTCAATATTTTTGCTACAATACTTTGAGATGTGCTTACATCCTGAATTGTTCCGTAAGGCATGTAGTTTTTTTTAGTGTATAAAACTCCTGATTTAATAATAATTCTTGAGTCAGTTAAAATATACTCCATATAATACCAGTTAATAAGTTGCCAGATTATATACAGAATAATAAAAAGTATAATTACAAAAAGTGCAATAGCAGTATACCTTGTTAAAGATAATTTAACATAAGATATTAAATATACTTGCATTTCACCAATAAATGTAATAATCGGTGATGCAACAGATAAAACAACTACTAATAAAATAACTCCAAAAATAGCTTTTTTACATCCTAAAAGCATATTCGGTTTGGTTTGATAAATAGTTTTTTCATTAGTTATTTTATCATTTCTATTAAACAACATAATAATGTATTAGAATTTAATTTTAAATAAAGTTTTTTAAAAAATAAGATTTAAAAAGTAAGCCTCAGCTCGCCCATCATTCATCACGTATCAGAGCTCATAGGGTTCATCATTGGCTTACAGATTATTTAAGCAAACATTACGCCTGCTTCTTTTATAAATTCATCATCATGTTCCTTGTCAAGAACTTTTTCTACAGCATCCATGAAATCAGTTACTGTGACTCTATCTCTTTTTTCACGAATAGCAAACATACCTGCTTCAGTACATACTGCCTTTAAATCAGCACCGGAAAGACCATCAGTTAAGCTGCTGAGTAAATCCAAGTCAGCTTCCTCATCCAAAGCCATGTTTTTAGTATGTATTTTTAGGATTTGTTTTCTTCCGTCATCATTAGGAAGTGGAACTTCTATGAATCTGTCAAAACGACCAGGCCTTAATAATGCAGGGTCTAAAATATCCGGACGGTTTGTTGCACCGATAATTCCAATATCACCTCTGGATTCAAAACCGTCAAGTTCAGCAAGAAGTTGCATTAAAGTTCTTTGAACCTCTCTGTCTCCACTAGTTGAACTTTTAAGCCTTTTGGCTGCAACAGCATCAAGTTCATCAATGAAAATAATAGCCGGTGCTTTTTCTTTAGCTAATTCAAATACTTCCCGAACAAGTCTGGCTCCTTCACCTATATATTTTTTAACGAATTCGGAAGCTACAATTTTAATAAATGTAGCATTTGTTTCATTAGCTACCGCTTTTGCAAGTAAAGTTTTACCGGTTCCCGGAGGTCCGTACAATAAAATTCCTTTAGGCGGATCAATACCTATTTTTTCAAATAATTCCGGCTCTTTTAAAGGAAGTTCAACAGTTTCTTTAACTTCAACTATTTGCTCTTCAAGTCCACCGATTTTATCATATGTAATGTCAGGTTTTGTTTCAATTTCCATTCCTGTAACATTTGCATCTTTTTCTGACGGTAAAACTTCTACAATACCAAAAGTCTGTTGGTTCAATGCAACTCTAGAACCTGGCACCAATAATTTTTCATCTAAGAATTTTGAATAATTTACTAAAAAGCTAGGTCCTGTACTGCTTTTAACAGTCATTCTATAATCATCTAAAACTTCAGTAATAGTAGCTAAAACTAAAGGAGGTGATCTAAATCTTTCTACTTCGGAACGTAAGGATTTAGTTTCTCTTTCTAATCTGATTTTTTCATTTTCAATTAGAACTTTATCTTTTTCCAATTTCCTAACTTTCCACATTAAATTACTTTTAGCTTTGGAGTTTTCTTCTTTTAATGAATCTATTTCTTCTTGCATTGATTCAACTTTCTCAACTAACTGTTCTTTTGAAGAATTCTCCAAATCATTAATATTATCCATAGGACTCATCTCCAATAATATTGATTGAAAATTTTTATAATTTCGACATCTATGTTACTTTAATAACCATTAGTAACATTAACATATTTAAATTTTATTGTTATGCTATTTACTAAATGATAATATTTAAAATTTATGGGAAATTAATTATATACATTAACTAATAAATACTTAATTAAATTGAATTAGGAAAAACTGATTAATATGGAATGCGAAATTTGTGGTAGACAAGTATCTGACAATCCTAAAAAAGCAAAAATTGAAGGGTCTGTCATGATTGTTTGTGATGAATGTGCTAAACTTGGAAAAATACAAAAAGCACCTCCAAAACCAAAATTTAGAAAATCAAACAAACCTAAGAAAAATAAAACAACAAAACAAAATTATTCTAAAGATGAACCTAAAGAAGAATTGGTTGAAGATTTTAATGTTAAAATTAGAAAAGCCAGAGAATCTAAAAACCTATCAAGAGAAGAATTAGGTCAAAAAATCTATGAAAAAGTTTCTGTTATAAATAGAATTGAATCAGGCAAGATGATTCCGGATATAAGATTAACTAAAAAATTAGAAAATGCTTTAAACATTACTTTAATTGAAAATGTAGAAGAACTGGATTTAAGCAAATACACAGGTAACCCTTCACAGGGACGTACTCTTGGTAATGTTGTAAAAATTAAAAAAAGGTAGCTATTTATTTGAATAGCTATTTATTTTCTTATTTTCAATATGTTTTACTTTTCCTTTTAGTTTATAATCTATTTTTCCGCCATTTTTAGCTTTATGAGAATAATATCCTTTAAAATCAGGAGCATTATTTAACTTATTTTTTAATTGATTGAACACATCATATTCATCACTAACAACTACAACATGAGCCGGCGGATGAATTTTTTTAATTTGCATAATACTTAAAGTTATATCTTCTTTAACAAAAAAGGCAGTAGCAACTTTAGAACTTGTTCTGAGTTTAGAATTTAGAATCTTTTCAACTAATGAATCAGCAAATTTTGCATCAATTATTTTTGGTTTAGTTGCTAAATTTAAATTTCCATGTCTTTCCATGTCCGCAATTGCATTTAGTAGTTTTGAATTGTTTTCTCCTCTTATTAAGATTAATGCCATAGTATCACTGTTTTAAAAAAAATAATTAATGGTGAAAAATTTCACCGATTTTGGAACGATTTCAATAATCTACTTCTAAATACTACAAGCAATATTAAAATTACCCCAATTGCAGTTTGTATACTGCCTAAAATATTTAGTAAATTTGCATCAACAGGTAAATCCCAAGATGGAGATGATTTGTCTCCATTTAATGCTGTATAATATACTCCAACTGCTTTAGAGTCTTTTTTAACATTAATATCTTTCGGTTCTACATGATCAACTCCAACTAAAAGACCATTGTTAATACCTTTGTTAATTGAAGTTGCAATAGCTGATGCATCATATCCATATTTAGCAACGGATGCATCTACAATTTGTTTAGTCGTTGATGCAAGTCCTGGTTTTTCACTTCCATAAACTGAAACACTAACCGAATCGGAAGTTACCGTAATCGCATTTCCCAACGCTTCATATGCATAAATTGTTGTTAACTCACCATTACAAACTGGACAGACTTCATAATTTTCAGATGACGGATAACCTACCGACCATCCGCAATCAGCACAGGATTTTGAATAAACTTCATTCATCGGATAACCAGATTCATTTAAATCCTTAGGCGTGAACATGTCTCCAGTAGATAAACCGGATACAAGATTTACTGCACCCCCACCGTATTTTTCACCAGAATCATTAGCTACTTCACCCATAGCTTCAGAAACAATAGTAGTTGCTGGATATCCATCCCTAATCATTTTTCCAATGTTAATTGCAGTTTCTTTACGAACAGTAGCTGCAGTACCATATAACGGGTTTCCTTCAGAATTCCTTAAGTGAATAATAGCTCCTTTTTGTCCAGGCTGTAAAGTAGCTATTCCACCAGAAGTTGAGGAATAAGGAGTTACAGTGATAGAACCATTACCGTCTACAGTAACAACATACGCATCAAAAGAACCTCCAATTGAAATACCCATTTCAGGACCTCCTACAACCAGACGGGCTCCTTTATATTTAGATGCAATTGATGCTGCAGAAGCTGCAGATGCATTGTTTTCAAGAGATGCAACTGCATCTACAATGGAATCCAATCTTGAGTCTGAACCACCAGTACCCCCTGAAAGAACCGCAAAATGATGTTCCTTAGACATTAAAAATGTTGACTGGAACATGTTATCTGCAAAAGACATACTTCCTGCAGCAGCTCCATTCGGGTCTTTACCAGTAGGATCAGTAATAACCATTACGTTACAAGTAGCAGCTACACTATTTATACACATCATAAATATTATAAATAAAATTATTGGTATATTCCACTTTTTCAAACTATCCCTCTATTAACCCTGATTTGTCGTATTCTTTAATTCAACTGACGAGAAATCTTCAATAACGGTTACTGTAACAATACCTGTGTTTTTATCCACCTGAACATCTGCAGCAGAAATAGGTGCAACTGATGTTCCCGGAACTGTTGACCGTTTTGCAAACTCTTGAGCCGTTTGTATCGCATCCTGCAGTGAAACTTCTTTTTTAGAAGTTTTTAAAATATCTCCATGAATTACACTACCATCTCTTAAACCAGATTGCATAACATTAGATCTAATAATATCTACAGGTACAACATCATTACCTTTAACTATGATTCCAGAAATAGGGACACCATCAGTAACTTCATCAGAGGATGCATAAGCAACATATGTTATTAAACGACCGCAAAGAATCAAGATGAATGCTAATAATAAAATTATTAATGTATCTCTTCTTATCTTTATAAACATGTTTTTATCCTCTAAATTTTTCCATCAATAAGCAATAGAAAAATAAATTACATTTATTATATTAAAATTTTGTAATATTTAAATTATTTCCTTAAAATATTTTCCAAAAGACCTTCAGCAGGGTCCATTCCCTGTGCACCAATTAATAAAATAATATCATTTGCATCAGCACACTTGTATGTGTCTTTTAAACAGTCACATAAATTATCAAAATAATTATAATCAATATTGTTCTGATTTAAAACTTCAAAGAAAATTTCACGCTCTTCATCTTCAACAAAATTCAAATGGTCAACAACATCATTACTTGAAGACAGAACTAATTTTGTATTATCATCCATAGATTCAGCCAATGCTTCAACATTCAATTTGTTGATTTCTACACCTCTTGAACCCCTGATTGAACATACAACATATAATGTTTGGTTTTCAGCAAGTAATTTACGGGTCTCAGCAATTGTAGCTTTTATACCGTCAGGATTATGTGCAAAATCATCTACAATCAATGGATTTTCATGAAGTTTTGAAAACCTTCTGTTTAATGGGCGGTAAGATTTTACACCTTCAACAATATCTTCTATATCCATATTTAAAGATATGCATGCTGCAACTGCTGATAAAATATTTTGAATAAAGTGATGGGAAGTAAAAGGCAAATCTTTGTTTTCCAAAATCCGTTTACCTTCATAAAAAATTCCATTATCATAATAAACATTAGGATTTTTTGAGTCCATATTATTCATAGAACATAAAAAAGGATGTTTTGGGGTTAATTTCATCACCAAATCATCATCATAATTCAATACTGTTACCCCATCTCCAATAGCATTGGGAACCTGATTTATTTCATCAAAAACTTCATCAATGGAATTTACAAGACCTATATGATCCATAGCTATATTAGTTATAACTCCAACACTTGGTTTAACTGCACTGGCCATCAGATATGCATGATGTTTCATTAAGTTTCCAAGCCAGCCCTGAACTTCTGAAACCTCAATAACCAGATAGTCCAGTTTTCCATTATTTTTAACTTCATCAGAAATTAGTTTAGAAACCATAGGGTCAATTAATGTGTTGAATTCTGATTCGCTGTCAGTATTTGTAAGAACATGTACTCCAGTGTTTTTTAAAATATGATAAATTAAATGAGATGTTGTTGATTTTCCATTGGTCCCAGTTATAATAACATTTTTTGAATCTGGAGAAAACTTTTCAACAGTCCATTTAAGAGCATAAGCAGTAGCCAATTCTATCTTATCTACAACAATCAACGGAAAATTCAATTCTTTTGCCTTATCACATGCCCCGTCCTGAGGAGTTTGAGTAATTAAACAGGCTAAATTTTTACCTGCTGCAATTTCTACCCCTTTACCATTAATTTTATGTCTTATTACAATGTCACCTTCTACAGCATCATTTAAAAATGTAAATCTCCCTGTAAATCCATCATCATCAAAAAAACTATCTTTTCCAACAATATTACCTTCAATAAAACTAGCTAAATCCTGTATAATCATATAAAATCACCAAAAAAAGAAAAAGGAAAATTAGAATATGTATAATTGAGCGAGAATTCCAATTACACATAACAATACAGTAACACCCCAATAGCTAAGTACAATCTTACGTTCAGACATACCATAATGATTTAATGTATGATGTAATGGTTCAACAGGCAATTTAATAATATTTGCTCTGTGTAACAAACTAACAACAACAGATGCTATTGGAACACCTAATGCAAGAACTCCAAAATAGGGAATATCAGATATAAGAACTGCAGCAGCATAACCTGTACCTAATACAAATGATCCAGTATCCCCCATAAATATTGATGCAGGATACTTATTGAATACTAAAAATCCTAAACATAATCCTGTTAAAATTATGAATACAGGCATACCCCCCATATTTCCGCATAAATATAAGTAACAGCAGCATGCAAAGGAAGCAATACCTACAATTCCTGCAGCCAAACCATCCATCCCATCAATTAAGTTCACACAATTAATACAACCTAAAATAGCAATTATAACTACTGGAAATGCTAAAATTCCTAAATTAAATCCGCCGATAGTAGTTATAACACCAGTTAAACCTAATAATACACCTAAAAGAATTTGAAAAACGATTTTTTCAAGTTCTCCAGGTTCAGTTTTGATTGGAACTTCCCCAATAATTTCCACTTTACCTTCTTCTACCAACTTATCAATTTCTTTTTTAGCTTTTGGAGTGGCTACCCTAACTTCTTCATTAGGCTCAACATCAAGTCTGCCCAAAGTAATTACTTCATCACAACAGTTTACAACAACTTTCTGAATTTCTTTAACTTTAAGACCAATTAAATCATCCAATAAACCTACAATTCCCCCTGCAAGCATAATATAAGACATGATTAAAATTGGAGTATTATTATAATAAATAGCAATAATCAACAAAATTACAAATAAAAATGCAATACCACCCATTGTTGGAGTGCCGCTTTTATGTCTGTGTTCACTGACAATCGGATTATCTGCTATTCTTGCATTAAGTAAGATTCTTCTAATGCAATATGTACAAATTATTGCACCAAATAATGTTATTAAAAAAAGAATTAACATATCCCCATTATTCATTTTACCACACATAAATTATGTATCATATTAATTTTATTTCTAATGTTATATAAAATTAATTTAATAGTGTTTAAGTTATTATTAAATCAAATCTTCAACATATCTGTCTAATTGCTCTTTTGAATCTGCCCTGATTGTAATTCTTTGATATCCTTCAGGTCCGTGAACCACCCAATCATTGTTTTTAAAGGATTTTAAAGGTTCGTTTAAATCCGGACCTTTGTAATGCCCAATAGGAATTTCTGTAGCATAATAATATTCCAATTTATCCTGAATATCCTTAATGGAAAATTTGCCTGCAGCCATATTTACCAATTCACATAAAGAATTAACACCACATGTGGCTGTTGTTAAATATCTGGTTCCATTAGGTCTTGTGTTAACTTCAATAGCATATAGTTGCTGTTCATCTTTTGAAAACATGAAATCCATTTCAAAAATACCGTCAGAACCTAAATCCTTAGCTACTTTATATGCAGTCCTCTGAACAAGATTATTATCCAATCCTTCAACTAAACAGGGAGCTGTTTTAATCTTATTTAAAGGATGAATTCCCTCCAAAGTTGTTTCTCCTTTATAAATTGGAGATAAAGGCACATATTCACCATTATACCCCAATACTTCAATAGAAATTTCAGAACCTTCAATAAATTTTTCACATAAAGCATGGTCAAATTCTTCAAAATACTCTTTAACATCATCTAAAGATTCGGCTACTTTAATATCTTTTCCGCCCTGTCCCTGACCTTGCTTTAAAACAACCGGAAACTCCATTTTCAATTTGCTTTCAAAATCATCCTTAGCCAATATCTGATATTGTGGAGTAGGTACTCCTATTTCATTGTAGAACTCTTTGGTTTTAATTTTATCAGAAGTTAATCTAACTGCACGAACATTAGCTGCAATTACAGGAATATCAGTTTCAGCTTCAAGTTCCTCTTTCATTTTAGCTACTTCTATTAATGGAGGATCAATACCAATCAAAGGTACAACAGCATCTACATTCTGACTGATAGCTATCTGTTTTGGACTGTCCATACCTCTAGGCACGATAAAAACCTGATCCGGCAAATCCAGATTTATGGCATCTTCGTTAGATTCTGTAATTATACTTTCAATACCGTTTTCCCTAACATAATAATCTATATCATCATACAATCTTGAACCGATAAATAAAATTTTCATAAAATCTCCTTCAAAATATTTATAAACTTGTAGGCTCCCTTTTGAACTGTTGGCGTTGGTTTATCTGAATAATCCATGGATTCAGGTTCAATACCGACAAATATTATCTTAAAATCATTATCTCGCTCTAAATATTTAACAAAATATGATAAAGACATTGAATGAGTTGAAATTCCAATATTAACAAAATCATCCTTGTCTACAATTTTAAATTCCCCAGGTTTACATCCCATTAAACATGCATCAACAAGAATTACATGTGAAGGCTGTTCTTTTCTAATTTTACCTGTGAAATTCTCAGGAACTGTCTTGCCATCAATGATTATTAAATTAGGATTTTCTAAATCTTTTAATTCATCAATTACAAAAGGCCCTACACCATCATCACACTTAAGCTCGTTTCCAATCCCTAATATAATCAATTTTTCATTATTTTCTAAAAATTCTTCCAGCTGTCTTTTAAATGAAATAAAATCACCTAATAATAATTTGCTTCAATAGTTCCAATTCCTTTTCCCATAATATATTTTAATTTAACATTAATTAAATCATTGCATTTTACATTTTTTTCATCTAAAGGAATTAACAGAGGAGGGTTTAACATCGGCGTAGGTCCGCAAACCAGATTATCATTAAGTTTAGTGATAGTTGTAATTTTCAATCCATTAACTAAAGAATCCTTATTGGCCTTAAGGGTTATTATCTTTTCAAAATTAGGATTTATATCATTTAGAAAATTGATTTCATCATAAATAACCGGTTTTGATAAAGTTTTGCAGTTAACATCTTCATCATAATGAATGTAATCCCTCTCCAGGCGTGCAAGCTCTATAGTATTAATAATACCCTGAGGAATTATTTTACCATTCTCCTTCAGGTAATTTCTTGCATGATTTAATACTGGAACTTCTTCTTCATCAATAAGAGCAGTATCCAGCATTTCACAAACAATCAAATCGCATTTTTTAGAAAAATCATATTTTAAAACATCTTCGTTAACAACTTCAATGTTTTTAAAGCTTTTCAAATTTTCTTTAGCACATCTACTTGCTTTAAAATCCTGTTCAATAGCTATTATTTCTTTAAAATAAGAATTTAGAAAAAAAGATAAAATTCCACTTCCGCATCCCAAATCATAAGCCAATTCCTGACTGGTGGATAACTCCTTAATAGCTTCGTAAAATGCTGAAAGTCTTTCCTCATCTTTTAATAAGTCAAAATGATAAGGAGTTGTTTTAAATTTCATAAAAAAAATAAGAATTAATGGTGATGATCATGTTCATGATCTCTGTCACTGAATTCTTCACCATTAGCAGTAGTTGTGAGTTTTACGTGTTCTACCCCTTTAAGCCTCATTAATTTATCTGTCAACTCACGAATTTCACTGATATCTCCGTTAACAACAACAATTTCCATACAATATTTTTCAGTCATATGAAGGTGCATATTCATGTTAATTTCATTTCTGAAACTATGTTGAATATCTGCAAGATTTTCCATAACTCCAGTGTAATGATGATCATAAATAATAGTGATAATTCCAATTCTTTCTCCTTCCATCTCATTCATCCATTGATGTCTTACAATGTAATCCTGAAGAGCATCACGAATACCCTTTGAACGAGACTGATAACCTCTCTCTTTTAAAACTTCATCAAAATCAGCCAATAATTTTTTTGGTAATGACATGCTTATTCTCATCATACTAAAACATTCCATAATAATGTAATTTAGATATAATATTAAATTTAAAAATATATAAATGTTATGAAAAAATATCAATTTTATATTACTTCATCACTTATTCAACAAGTAAATAATAATCTCCATCTTCTTTTTTAATAGGTTTCAGAAGGTTTTTATTTTCCAGAGATAAAATAATATGATACATTTTAAAATTAGAAAGTTTTAAATCACCATAAAGCAAATGGCCTTCCAAAGTATACTTGGAAACTAAATTCTTATCATCAACCAACTCTTTAATTAGATTATAAGATTCCTTTTCTTTAATATTTAATTCAATCTTCTCAACATCTTTTTTAGATTTGACAGCATTAATTTCCTTATCAGAAATAGTTAACTTAACACTGCTTCCATTAAACTCAATCAGGTTCTTTTCTGATAAGGTATTTAAAATTTGAACAAGATCATATTCATGAAACCCCAATTCATCTTTTAAAAATTTAATAGGAACACCGTCAGGATATTCCGGATTGAATATTTCTACTTGATTTAAAACAACTTCCTCTTTTTTTGTAATTGTAATCATAAATAATCTATTTATATTATAATAATTATCATTTTTAAAATTTTTGAAATCAAATTATTTCTAAAAAAACAGAAGCAAAAATCCCTTTAAAATTTATATTAATACTTTTTTAATTTCTAATATTAATTAAGTAATACTTTTTTATAAAAAAGTATTTATAACATGAAGCACAATCTAAATATAGGTTTGAAGTAAAAACATATTCAAAATTATTAAACATATATAACTATTCTGTCTTTTAATTACCCTCCTCTTTTTTACTTCGAACTTCACTTTTTTAAAAAAAAAACCACTAATTTTTGATTTAAAAAACTGTTGAAGATTTAGGAAAGTAACATATAACTTCAAATGCAAAAAAAGAATTTTCCAAAAAAAAATAAAAAAGGATATTTATTCTTTATCAAGATCAATACCCATTTTACCTGCAATTCTTGCAAGCAATACAGTAACAACTACAGCAACAATAGTTACAATGACTGCATATATTAATAATCCTGTTACTGCTCCTCCAGCAGTGTAAAATTCTTCAATTAATTTTTGTATTGTTTCATTCCAAGCTAAACCTGCAACAAATGCAAATGCTGTAGTAATTAATGTTAACATAGTTTCCATTATCATTTGCTTATTTCACTAGCCATAATCATCACATATATAAAATCTGAGAACAATACTAAGATGATAATATTTTTTAAATTTAATGTACAAATCATGTATTAAATAATTTTTGATTATACATATTACACCATTCAGTACCATATATTGATTTTATTTTATTTAAATATATTTTAAAATAATCAGTTCAATATTAACCAATGACTGATTACATAACATACAATAACAAAATTAATCACTTTTTCCTAAAAATCCAAAACTAAAAAACTTAAATATTCCAACTATAAAATTAACATATATGAAAGCTGCAAACATATTCCATGACTTACGCAATATTTCATCAAAAGACATTATAACAAAAACCGAATTATTAAAGCTCTTAAAAAAATATTGCAAAATAATTTCACCCTATGATTTAATGCTTGCAACAGCTAGAATGAGAGAAGAAGGAAAATATGTTCAGGCCAATTATCGTGAAAAATACTTGGAAGTTTATGTAAAATACTTCATCATGCGTGTAAAAGAAATACTTGACAATAACAATTATCTAGATGAAGCTATTGATAAAGAAAGTTTTGATGAATCATTTAATTTATTAAAATATCAGTTTGAAAAAGAAAGAAACTACAGCATTGAAGAAGATAAGTTTCCTTTAATTTATATTATTACTGCTCTTTATACAACATTTATTTTAGAAGAGCCAATCCATCCAGTCGGAACTGAATTCCCCGGAAGTTTAAAAGTAGAAGAAAAAAATGAAGAGTTTTACTGTCCAGTTAAAGACAAACAAAAAGACAATGAAAATGCTATCTGCAATTTATGTCTAGCTGAACAAACTCCCGGAATTTAATTTTTTCTGTTTTCAGAACCTGCCATTGGAACACCGGTTAAAGCTGATGCTTCCATTGTTAAGGCCCTTAAGTTTTGTTTTTCCAATTTTGTAATATGGGTGTTTCCTGCCTGTTGAACAAGCATACATGCCTCATCAGTCATTGCATTTATATAATTAGCTACTGCTTTACCCATTTCCTTGTAATCAAGTCTGTGTCTTAAGGACAGATCCTGTGTAGCTATTCCTTTACTACAGTTACCTTTATAACACATTTGACAGACCCTGCAGCCTATAGAAATCAATGCAGCTGTTGCAATATATACTGCATCTGCTCCAAGAGCCAATGCTTTAGCTAAATCTGCTCCAGAACGAATTCCTCCAGCAGCTACCAAACTTACATCTTCTCTTAAATTAATTTCCTTTAATGCCTGATCTGCTTCCACAATAGCTGCAAGTGATGGAATACCTGAATGTTCCATAATAACATCAGGTCCTGCTCCAGTTCCTCCCTGCATACCGTCTACAACAATTATATCTGCTCCACCCTTAGCTGCGATTTTTACATCAGAAGCTACTTTACCTGAAGCAAATTTAACAATGATTGGAACTTTCCAGTCAGTAATTTCACGTAATTGAGAAATCTTCATACTTAAATCTTCAGGACCTACAATATCCATGTGTCTTGCAGGTGATAGAGCATCAGACCCTACAGGGATTTTTCTGATTCTGGAAACTTCTGCAGTTACTTTTTCACCAAGCAAGTGACCACCCATTCCGGATTTTGCCCCCTGACCTATTTTGATTTCAACTGCATCTCCCTGTTTAAGATAATCTGCAGAAACACCAAATCTTCCAGATGCATACTGTGCTATAAGTTTATCAGCCAATTCACGTTCTTCAGGAAGCATTCCCCCTTCCCCAGTATTTGTTACAGTTCCTGCAAGTGAAGAACCAATAGCTAATGCCATTTTTGCTTCTTTACTTAACGCACCAAAAGACATTGCTCCAATCATTACAGGAGTATCTAATTTTAAAGGATTTTCAGCATATCTATCTCCCAATACAACATCTGTTCCGCATGGTTCCCTATATTTATCAATAGGAGGTCTTGATACCTGTGCAGGTATTACTACCAAATCATCAAAGTCAGGAATTTTTCTTAAAGCTCCAGTACTTCTGATTTTATATGATGCAGACTGAGCTTTTCTTACTATTTCCACAACATCAGGGAATCCCCATGCTTCTCTTGCATCCTGCGGAATTGCATTTACTTCAATAGCCCTATTTGGACACATTTCCAAACAAATTCTGCACCCGACACATTTTTCCTGATTTAATGGGTACGGTTCACCCTGAATAATTTCATAAACTCCGTGAGGACAGTTATTATAACATGAGAAACATCTTCCACAGATTTTTTCATCCCTGTCATCACACAAATACCAACAACAACCAGGCCTTCCAAAGTTTTTCTTACATAAAACCGGATTTCTTTCTACTCTATATGGCATACACTTCCCTCCTATTCAATTAATGACCGTAAAATGGTCTTGCACTTTCCGGAACTATTTTTTTAAATTCTTCGTACTCATCTTCCTTTAAATCAAAATCATATTCTTCCAGTAATTCTTTTAATTCAAGTTTATCTTCCCATGTTAATTCGTCAATTTTAGCATTGTATCCCAAGCTTTTAACTTCGCCCTTAACATAAATCACACCACGAATAATGGATTCTGCCACATCTTCTCCTACATCACCTAAGATAACAATACGGCCACCCATCATGAATATCCCAGTCATGAATCCTGAATTTCCACCAATGACAATAGTACCATTTTTCATGATTTCTCCAGTTCTTGAACCTACTGATTTACGAACAACAACTGTTCCGCCATATATTCCCTGTCCTGCTCCGTCACCAGCTGATCCTTCAACAACCACTTCACCGTCAGTTAAATTATCTCCAACAAACCATCCTGCATTACCATTGATTTTAATTTTTGGTCCGTCACACATGGTTCCTGTAAAATAACCTACAGAACCGTCCAGTTCAATGTTTACTTCATCAGTTACTCCTGCAACCAAATAATGCATTGCATTAGGATTTTTAATAAGTATTTTATCATAATCTTTTGCAGATTCTTTAACCTGTGAATTTAGTTCACGTGGAGAAAGTGATGCTGCATCTAATTCTTTTATTTTCACTAAAACCAACTCCTAAATTTCATACACCATTACTTCACCAGGAGAAATTTGTTCAATATTTTGAGTATCAACAACTTCCCTTAAAGATACCTCTTCAGATGCAATTGCAAAAACATCGTCAGTTTCAGCCATTACTCCCGGACGTAAACCTAATTTATCTTTAGCTATTCCAATACCATTTGGAGTTCCTATAATATAAGAAAAAGGACCATCCATATCTTCTACAGACTGTTCCAGTGCTTCTTCTAAAGAATAACCTGTATCTAATTTATCTGCAATATAATGAACCAAACATTCAGTATCATTAAAAGTTTCAAATACATGACCTTTTCTTTCTAAAGGATCCCTAATATTCCAATAATTTGTAATCTGACCATTATGAACAACAGATACATCTTTAACAATGTAAGTTTCAAATGGGTGTGCATGATATCTGTCCACACCACTTTCTGTTGAAAACCTTGTATGACCTATAGCATGAGTTCCTTTAACCTCACGCACATTGTATCTTTTTGCAATGTCCAATACAGAACCTACATCCTTAATCATTTCAAAATCCTGACTTCCGTTAATTACAATAACATCATCAATTGTATCAACAGTTGAGATAAGCGGTTTAAGTTCTGAAAAGTTATTTAACTGAACTTTACATTTGTAAATAAATGAATCTCCAACAGACGGAAGAACTTCATCACTTTGAATTGGAGTTACAAAGTTTATTGTATCTTTCACGGTTTCAAGTAATCTTGGTTGTTCTTTTACTTGAATTTTTAAGATGTACTCATCATCCTTAAGACCTGTTCCGCCATAAATTGAATACCCTGCAGAATCAGGACCTCTATGCTGAAGTTGATGAAGCATATTGGTCATGTCATTACCTGCACAATGCAATTTTTTATCTTTATAAACTATACCAGCTATTCCACACAATTTAAAACCTCCTCTATAAAATATTCGTGAATTCTAGTATCATCAGTTAATTCCGGATGAAATGCAATAGCTATATTATGTCCTTGCTGAATAGCTATTATTTCATCATCCAATTTTGATAAAACTTTAATATCTTCTTTGGTTTTATCATAATCATCAAGGGATGGTGCTCTAATGAAAACTCCCAAATAATCTTCCCCTAAAATGGAAATTGGACTTTCAAATGAATCTACCTGTCTTCCAAATGCATTTCTTTTAACTGAAATATCCATAATTCCCAATAAAGGCTGATCAAAATCAGTTTTTTTACCAAGCAAAACCATTCCTGCGCAAGTTCCAAAAACAGGAATTCTGTTATCTTTAATAACTTTATCTATCCCTCGTTCTTTGATGATTTTTCCTATCACAGTACTTTCACCACCAGAAATGATTACACCATCACAGTTCGCTACTTCATCAGCATATCTTACAGAAATTGCTTCTGCTTCAATACCCATATTTTCAATAGCTTTCTTTGTAATGTCGTAATGTTCACTTACGGCACCTTGTAAATTTAGTATTCCTATTGTAATCATATAATTCACTAATCATTCTAAACATTATTTTAAAAAAATAGCAGTAATTCTAAAAGTTATAGTAAAAATTATTAAGATATAGAATATTTGCTAATATACTATTATCATCTCATATTATATAAATGTAGTGGAAAACTACTTCCGACTAAAAAATTTTCTGAAAAAAAGCAATGATAATGATATAAATTTAAACAATATTCAAAAAAAGTGGTAAAAAAAGGGAAAAAATGAAGAAAATAACAAAATTAGTTATTAACTTTTAATACTATTGATTGCGTTTAAAGCACCGGCCCTAACATAACCGCTTTCATCTTCCAAAAGTGCTTCAAGCGGTTCGATAGCGGCATCATCTTTTAAGTTTCCTAAAGCCCATGCAGCTGCACCTCTTACCCTCCAATCCTCATCATCCAAAATTTCAATTAAAGGATCGACAGCTATTTGGCCCATACGACTTAAAGCAGTAGAAGCTTCTCTTCTAACTAATTTATTGTTATCTCTCAAAGTTAAAATTAAAGCATCAATTGATTTAGGATTAGAGACAGCACCTAAAATTTTTGCTGCATTTAAACGAATATTTTTCTTCCTATGGGACAATGCAGACATTAAAGCATCTACAGATTCTTCTCCCATCATCTCCAATTCACCAGCAGCGGCTTCAACAACAAATTCGTCTTGGTCATTTAAATCTTCAATTAATTCTTCAACAGATTTTGACATAAACATCCCTCACTATATTTAATATAACTGTAAACATATAATAGTTATATCTAACTATATAAATATATTTCGAAAATATACGAACAAAATTAAATAAGTGAAATAATGTACAGAATTGCAATAATACCCGGAGATGGAATTGGAAAGGAAGTAATGGAATCTGGCGAATATTTACTGGACAAACTTGATTTGAATTTCAGTTTTGAATATGGGGAAGCAGGTTTTGAATGTTATAACAAAAATGGAGTTACATTACCTGAAGAAACCATTAAAATAGCTAAAAAATCAGATGCAACATTATTTGGAGCCAGTACAAGTACCCCCGGCCAGCCAAGTCCAATTATAAATCTTAGAAAAGAACTTGATGTTTATGCAAATTTAAGGCCGATAAAATCCTATAGAGGCGTCAGATCAATAAGTGATAATATTGACTTTTTAATAGTTCGTGAAAATACTGAGGGACTTTACAGCCAGATTGAATATGAACAGGACAATAAAGTAATTGCCCAAAGAGTCATTACAAGAAGAGCCAGTGAAAAAATAGCCAAAGTTGCTTTTGAACAATGTATCGCCAAACAAAAACAAAAGGTAACCTGTGTACATAAAAGCAATGTCCTAAAAAAAACCGACGGAGTCTTTAAAGAAAGTTTTTACAAAATAGCTGAAAATTACCCCAATATTGAAAGCAATGATTTTTATGTTGATGCAACAGCAATGTATCTTATTACACAACCGCAAAACTTTGATGTAATTGTAACCAGCAACCTGTTTGGAGATATACTGTCTGATGAAGGTGCCGGTCTTGTAGGGGGGCTTGGACTTGCCCCTTCAGGAAATATTGGAGATGATCATGGATTATTTGAACCTGTTCACGGATCCGCACCAGATATTGCAGGTAAAGGTATAGCTAACCCCTGCTCCATGATTTTAACAATAGCCATGATGCTGGATTACTTAAAAGAATATGAAATAAGTAATAAAATAAATAAAGCTGTTGAAAATGTTGTAAGTGCAGGCAAAACACTGACTCCCGATTTAGGAGGAAACAGCACTACATCAGAACTTACCAAATCTATCGTAGATGAAATACTTGAAGGTGACTACTAAATGCTTAACATAACTACATTTCTTGACGCAAATGCTTGCAGATTAGATAAAAATGTTTTATACAATCCAAAAACCAATGAAAAATACAATTCACATGAAATATTGGCAATGACTTCAGAAATTGCCCGTGACTTAAAAAATTGCGGTATTAAAAAAGGAGATAGAGTTTTAATATATTTGAATAACTCCACTAAGTATTTGTTCTCATTATTTGCAATCTGGAGACTTGGAGCAATAGCTATTCCAACAAACAGAGTATTTACTCCCCACGAACTTGAATATATTATTGATGACTCACAGGCTAAATTAATGATTACTGACGAAGACGCAAATGATATTGTTGATTTGGATAAGTATATTCCAAAAAATATTGAAAATTATAAAAATGGGGAAATTTTACCTGCAGAACCTACAGACTGGGATGACTTATGCCAATTACAGTACACTTCAGGAACAACAGGTCAGCCAAAAGGAGCTATGCTTACTCATGGAAATTATTTCACTGCAATCCATAATGAATGTGATGTACTAACCATGAAACAGGATGATGTTTACATGGGGATATATCCTATGGCTCATGTAGGACTATCCTGGGCAATAGCTGCACTTAGAGCCGGAGCCTACTATATCATGGTGGAACAATTTAATTTAGAGGAATACCTTGAATTATGTCAAAAAGAAAAAGTTACAGTCCTAACAGGTATGCCTCCAGTAATACATTCCCTGACAAGATTGGAAAATGGTGCTGAAGAACAATTAAAAACTGTACGTGAAATAATAAGCGGCGGAGGACCACTGCACAGGAAAATCTGGAAACAATTCCATGAAAAATACGGTATCCCAATAATCAACGCTTACGGATTATCTGAAACAATCGTAATTGGAACCGGAACTGTTATCAGACCTGAAGATTACAGAACAGCAGACAGATTTGAAAGTGTCGGACATCCAGTCTGTTTTTCAGAAGTTAAAATTGTTGATGAACATGACTACACCAAAGAACTTGAAAAATATGAACATGGAGAAATTGCACTAAGAGGCCCTGCAGTAGCTAAAGGTTATTGGAGACGTGAAGTAGCTACAAAAGAATCATTTTTAGATGACGGATGGTTTTTAACAGGAGATATTGGATATCTTGATGAAGATAACCGTTTGTTCATTACAGACCGTAAAAAAGACATGATTGTAATGAGCGGATGGAAAATTTACCCAACAGAAGTAGAAGAAGTGCTAATCAAATATCCTGAAGTAAAAGAAATAGCTATTTTCAGTATCCCCGACTGTCACCGCGGAGAGTTACCTGTAGCTGCAGTAGTTTGGGAAAATAAAGAAGACAGCGAAGGTCTAATTAGCTATGCCCGTGAAAACCTTTCAAGATACAAAGTACCTAGAAAAATATTCAGTTTAAAAGAGCTTCCAAGAGTTAATGGATGGAAACTGCTTAGAAGAAAATTAAGAGAGGAATATAATCATTTATAGATTATATTTCATTTTTATTTTTAAAATAAAAACTATTTATAAATCATAGTTCCTATACCATTTTTTGTGAAAATTTCAAGTAAAAGAGAATGTTTTTTACGTCCGTCAATGATATGGCAAGATTTAACACCGTCTTCAATTGCTTTGACACATGTTTCAATTTTTGGAATCATTCCTCCGGAAATAACTCCTTCTTCAATTAAGTCCGGCACTTCATCTATTTTTATCCTTTGGATTAATGAATCAGGGTCATTAGGATCTCTTAAAACTCCAGGAACATCAGTTAAAATTATTAACTTTTCAGCATCAACAGAACTAGCTATTTCACCAGCTGCAGTATCTGCATTTAAATTTAAACTTGATCCATCATCGGCGATACCTACAGGAGATATAACCGGAATATAATTGTTTTTCAGAAACATTTCAAGTAAATCTGTATTGATGCAATCAATTTCACCCACAAGACCTAAATCAATTTCCTCTTCTCCGCCAGATTCGCTGGTAACTTTACTGACAGGTTTTTTATGAGCGAAAATTAATCTGCTGTCTTTACCAGATAAACTTATGCCTTTTCCATCATGATAAGAAATCTGAGAAACAATATCTGTACTTATTTTACCAACTAAAACCATTTCAATAATTTCCATAGTTTCTTCATCAGTAACTCTTAATCCTTTAATGAATTTAGGCTCTTTACCTAACTTGTCCATAGATCTGGATATTTCCGGACCGCCACCATGAACAATAAGTGGTTCCATACCCACATATTTTAAAAGAACAGTATCCCTAACTGTAGAAGACATTGCATCTTCATCTATCATAGCATGTCCTCCGTACTTAATCAGAATCTTTTTTTCATGGAATTTTTTAATATAAGGTAAAGCCTCAACTAAAATATTTACGTCCTTCATTTAATCACTACAATAATTATTTTACTTAATACTTTATTAAATCTTTGGAATTATTCATTTCTTAAAAAAAATATATTATAATGTCAACAAATATCTGAATTTTATCCTTCAAAACATGTAAAAATAAAAAAGTTTTCTACTAAGAGAAAAAATTTCATAGCTAAACTGGAGTTCCGCAGATTGGACAGACTGCGCCTCCTGCATCAATCATCTCACCACAAATCGGACAGATTACAGTAAATTCATCATCTTCGTCACACATTATTTATCCCACACCAATATTGTTTTTCCGAAGCCTGAAATGTAATCTTTGTCAAAAGCTTCTTTTAAATCATTTAATGATTTGATAGTTACAACTTCACTGATTAACTTATCCAATGAATCAAATAAATTATGATTGTTTTTAAGCAATTCAACTACTTTTAAGAAGTCTTTACGTTCACTTCTACTTATTCCCTGGATTGTTAATCCTTTTTCTAAAATTAACCTTGTATTGATTGGAATAGGATATTCACTTACTCCAAATAAGATTATTGACCCTTGAGGATTAATTGTATTTATTATTTGGTCAATAGCTGCTTGTGATGCATTTGATCCAACACATTCAAAACCATGGTCAATAGCCAAGTCATCTGGAACCTCATGGAATTTGTATGTCTTATCTGCAAATGAAAATAAGTTCAGATTTTCACCATGCTTTCCAATAACTGTCACTTCACTTTCAGGGTAAAACTCTTTCAGCAGCAGTGCTGTAATATATCCGAGGTTTCCGTCTCCCCAAACACCAAAGCGGTTTTTGTGTTTAATGGCTATTTTTTCAAATCTGTCTATTCCATGGCAGATTACTGAAATTAATTCTATAAATGCAGAAATTTTTAAATTAAAATTATCAGGCAGTTTAACTAGTCTGTCAGGATTTAGCTGAATTAAATCACTTGTAAATCCATCAAAACCACTGCCTCTAAATTTTGATGACGGCAGGTAATTAGCTGATATATATTCATCTTCTTTTGTCGGAGTGTTTGGTATCATTACAACTTTATCCCCAACATCAAAGCTCCCTGTATTGTCAAATACCACTTCCCCGACCCCTTCGTGAATCAGAGCCATAGGTAATTTTTCTTCAAGAACATCACTTGCTCTTTTACCCTGGTAATATCTTTGGTCAGCCTGACAAATTGAGAGATAACTTGGTCTTACAATTACATTATCTATGTTAATTTCCTCTATAGCCTCTTCAAAGAATTTTGGAGCAACTAATCTGTAAATAATATTAATCATTTTTATCATTTAGAATTGTATTAGCTAATTTCAAATCATAAGGATATGTAATTTTAATATTTGTTACATCTCCATCAACAAGAGCTACATCTTTACCTTTTAAAACAAATATTTTAGCAGCATCTGTAAGTATCTCTTTTTCATCATCAGTTAAATCATTGATTAAAGAATTTAATTTATTTATCTTAAAGGTTTGTGGAGTTTGACCCTGATAAAAATAATCCCTAATTGGAATGTTTTTAATTATCTTTCCATCTTTACTTTCCACAATTGTGTCTGTAGCAGGAATTACTGTATCACAGGCCCCACATTTTTTTGCAGCTTTAATATTATCCTGAATAATCCTATGGGTTACAAACGGACGGACAGAATCATGAGTTATAATTATTGAATCATCATCAACACTGTAATTTTCATAAATATAGTCAATACTGTTTTTTAAAGTATCATTTCTGGTTTTTCCGCCTTCAATCACAACTATCTTATCATTGTTTGGAGTATACTCTTCGATTAAATGTTTTGTGTGATTTATAAAATTTTGTGGAGTTAAAACTATCACTTCATCAATCTCATCCATAATCACAAATTTTTCAATTGTGTGGATTAAAATAGGTCGATCTCCCAGATTTAAAAATTGTTTAGGAGTGTCTGTATCCCCCATTCTTGATCCAATTCCACCTGCCAAAACAGCTACAAAAATCATTTTTAACTACTCTTTTTCAAATATTATTAAATAATGAGATTTGCCTTCAGGAATGTCTTCACCTATTTCCTCATTTAAATAAGTCATTTTAAGACCATGTGCTGAGAATAATTCCTGCAAATCATCAGGAGAACTTCTGATAGCTGTTGGAGGTCCGTTTTTAACATCCTGTTTTTTATAATCCATAATAGCTATTCTTCCACCATCGGTTTTAATTACCCTAGCCAATTCGTCCACTGCTTCATCCAATGTTCTTGTAGCTTTAAAACCATGAAAAACATTAACCATCAAAACAACATCCAATGTTTCATCATCCAAATCAATATGTTCAGCAATATTGGATACTATTGGGATTAGGTTATCTGCATTGTTTTCCTGTTTGTATTTAAGCATATCTTCAATAGAAGGTTCATACATATCCAAAGCATAAACGCAACCGTCAGTAATGTATTCTTCTAATGCTTTAATAGCTACATGACCATCTCCACAGCCGGCATCCATAAAGTTCTCACTGCCTGTGAGATTCAATTCATCTAAAAATTCTTTAGAATCAAGGAACTTTTCACTAGTCATACCTTGAATTCTGTGGCCATTTGCAGGCATCATCATTTTCTTTTTACTCATAATACCCCATCTTATAGTATATGAGTAATAATCTTTAAAAAATAGTATATATTTTTTTCTAAGTAAAAATAAGCTTAAAATTTAAAAAAAAAGTTATGGAAAAGAGGATTATTTTTTCCAGGTTTGTTTAACTCCTCTACCTCTTTTACTACCAGGTTTGGTATAACTTCTTTTTGCTCTTGTTCTTTTATTGGTTCCTTTAACTTTTGCCATAATCATATCCCCATTAAATTTAATTAATAAATTAAAACCAAATAATGTAACTATCAATAGTTAAAATTTGATTCAATATCATTTTAATCGAAAATCAAAAATAGAATTTCTATAACATAAAAATATTTACTTCTTAAAGTATTTATATCTTTTCTTTAAGTAGTATATTCAGCATTGATTTTCACATAATCATAACTTAAATCACAGCCCCAAGCTGTAGCTTCACCATCACCTTTATTAAGATCAACATTTACAATGACCTCTTCTCCGAGCATGATTTTCTCAGCTCTTAAAAGATTATCAGTTCCTTCAAAAGCAAGAATTTCACCATCTTTTACAAGGTCAACTTCATCTTGTTTATTAGCTATAGCTATTGTTACTGTATCTGCACTTACATCTGCTCCGGAATAACCGATTGCTGAGACTATCCTTCCCCAATTTGGATCACCACCAAATACGGCAGATTTAAATAAAGGAGAAGTTACAATTGCCTTAGCTGCCAATCTGGCTTCATCAATATTTTTAGCTCCATAAATATTTGCTTCAATAACCTTAGATGCACCTTCACCATCTTTAACCATTTTTTTAGCCAAATCAATACAAAGATACTCAAGGGCTTCCTGGAAATTCGGATCAATTTCACCGTCATTGACTATATTGACTCCAGACGCCTTATTTGCCATGAGCAAACAGGTATCATTTGTACTCTCATCACCATCAACAACGATCATGTTAAAACTTTTATTTGCAGCTTTTTTAAGAGCCTTATTAATATATTTACTTTCCATTACTCCATCAGTTACAATAAATGACAGCATGGTTCCCATATTTGGAGCAATCATTCCGCTGCCTTTTGTAATTCCTGCAATTTTTACTTTTTCACCATTAGTTAATGTGACTTCCAATGCACACTGTTTTGGAATTTTATCAGTAGTCATAATGGCATTTGCAGCTGCCAATGAATCTTCCGGTTTGTTTCCAAGACTGGAAAATACTTTAGAAGCCACACCAGTTATAACATCAAGAGGCATTTTACGGCCAATAACCCCGGTTGAAGAAATAGCTATTTCTCCTTTAGGAATATTCAGCTCTTTAGAAACCAGTTCAACTAATGATTCACAATCTTCAATTCCCTGATTGCCTGTAAAACAATTAGCATTTCCACTATTAACAAATACTGCTGAAACTTTTCCTTTTTCAACTACCTTTTTAGTATATATTACAGGAGCAGCCACTATTTTATTTGATGTAAATACTGCTGAAGCATCACTATTTTCACTTACAATAACTGCAACACCATATTTTCCTTCTTTAGCACCTGCCACTTTAAGATTATCAATAACTGACAATCCACCATCAAGTTCTTTAAATATCATATTACTTCCTTACAAAAAATAAATTAATAATCATCCGAATAATCCAAGTTTGATTCACCTTTTTCAAGGTAATTTGATTCATCCTTCTCTGAATCGTAAGCAAGATCATCATTTGTATCGGTTAAGTTTGTAGTCATTTCATGAGTAACATTCTCAATGTGAGTTGTGTTGTTAGCCACATCAGCACCATCATCTGAAATAACCATAGATACACCAATGCCAGCACCTACACAAAATGCAATTAATGCTATAATCATAAACACAACAAGTGTTCCATCGTTTTTAGACGCCACTTTAATCCCTTTCTTTTAATTATTTTTTAATAAACTACTATTATTTAAACATTAAGACAATACTGCATAAATAAGTGCCAATACTATTCCAACAAAACCAAACATTCCTAAACCAAATATGGATAAAACATACACAAATATAAACACAAATGCAAATATTCCAATCAATTTGCCTTTTTGATTTTCAATTAAATCTATAATTGTCCTTGAAAATTCAGAAGGAATATTGTAAGCATATAACCCGTTAGCCAATTCAAATACAACCAGTGATAATGGAGATGATGAATTTAAACTATCTACCAATTGAGCCCTTTCACCAGCTTCCCTTCTACTTCTGCCAATTCCTGCTCTGATTTTTGCACCATTATCTAAAGCAAACCATGCAGAATCAAGCCCTGCACGAATAGCCAAATCTTTTGATGGGAATCTGGCTATAAAATCATCTCCCCCTTCACGATAACCTTCTAATTCTCCTTCACACTCGGTTTCAATGAAATTTTTAATTCCTGTCATCAATTCAACAAGCTTATTTCTACCATTTTTACTGATAAAGCCTGTTGAATCTATTAAATCAATGAACAAATAATTTTGAAATTCTTTAGGTTTGGACTGCATTAGTTTAAACGGTTCGTCAAACACAAGTGCATATTCACCACCAAGTTTGGTAAATGCAACACCTGGGAAATTTCCAACATTCTGAGTGTAATTAATTGACCTCTCAATAGAAGCAGCTCCGGTCATACCTACTGCAGAAATAATTGGAACTCCTTCTTCCAGCCCTATTCCGATAATTTCAATAGCCACCCTTATTGCATCATTTTTACTTAACATTCTTGCAACAAGTTCTGTAGAGCTCTTTTCAACTATCAATCCTTTCTCATTTTCAATGATTTTTACAAGTATATTAATTAAATTAGATGGATGAGGGAGCTCGACATAGAAGTAACGGTCACTACCCATAATAATGTTACTTACAAGTGCATATTCTTCAACTTTATTTTCGGCTGCTTTCAGTTCATAAAAATTATAGTTTTCCGGGAGATTTTCTACACCAACATCCCGCTTAAGATTTTCTAAAATACTTTCAGATGTAATTTCGGCTTTTTCAAGTTCAAAAAGAATAGTTTGAGTATAATTAAATAGCTCAACATACTCTGTTTCAACAGAATTTGTTGGAAAAAACTTAGTTCCAACACTAATTGGATTAAGTTTTGTAGATAGCTTAATAAGTTCTTTAGTTAAGCTATTAACCATCCAAACTTCCTCCTTTTTCTAGCTCAATCTCAAAATCTCCAGGTTTCTCCAAAAGCATATCCGGTTTAACAGAAACAAATGGAAATTTCCAAGATCCGAGCCTTCCGGCTATAGTGCTGGCAATGTTTCTTGAATTTTTCTTAATGAATACTTCATCATGAGTACTTACGCGAACCAAAACATTATAAGGAGCATGTTCTGTAACTTCATCAGCCAGCATTATATTTAACTCAAAAGTGCCAGGTCTGGTAAATAAATCATTACGAACAGCTATCAATGGTTTTTTCTCAAGTCTTAACCTGTCAGCAACAGTAACAGAAATATTGCCTGCATTTTTAACAGCTAATTTGTAATCCTTTGGATGGACCAATACGAAAATAACATAAGGAGCAGCCACTTCCACATCATCAACCATGTCCACAATCTTGTTAAACATAGGTATTTTTGAAAAGACCTTTTCTAATTTAGAACTGGTGTCATTATCATTATCTATACGGATAATTGCCTGTTTGGCAATGTTTAATGGTGAAATTTCCAAACCTTCTTTTCCGGTATAAACTTCCCATCTTTTGAAGTTTAATTCTTTGATAATCTCATCAGATATGTGCTGCAAAATGTTTTTATCCTTTTTAGGTGATTTAGGTTTCCCAAATGTAACCCTGCCATTTTCTATTACAAAAGGAATCCTCATAGAATTAATATTTTTAAATTCAGCAGCATAGTCTCTGAATTTGTCATTAGATAAAATTTTAGCTTTTTCATTATGGGCTATATTGAGAATAAAATGATCAGCATCATTACCTGCCGGAACTTCCTCTACATTTTCACTTTCCAACAGTTTTTCAAATTTTTCTTTATCATCAATGTCATGACGTAGTGATGCATCAGCAATTATTACAAATTCATCACCGCTTTCTTCTAAAGATTTAACCGCAGCTAAAATATTGGACATTTGAGGCTGTGAATTTTCATTTTTTGTACTATATGCAACATTTGAAGCATCAACAACAACTTTCACATTATCACCTAAAATCTATTTAATTAATATTATATTATTTGTAAATTGTATATTTAAATTTAATTAAAAGTTAACTAAATGCTATTTCTCGGATATTCTCCAAATAAAAACCTTTCTCCATCAACTTTATTAAGAAATATCCTAATTGTATCTTCAGTAATTTCATATACATTATATGAATTTTTATCATCTCCTCTAAGTTTATTAGAAGATAATGATCCCGCATTAACAAACAGAGTATTATTCATTTTCCAGATATTTGGAACATGCTTGTGTCCTGCAAGTACCAAATCAACTTCATGGTCAGTTAATGTTTTAAGAACATCTCCTGCATCAGTTAATACATTACGTTCCCTACCTGTTTTTGGAATAGGAATTACGTGATGATGAAGAGCCACAATACTAAATAACTCCTCAATAACACATTGGTCTAATTGATGTTCCATCCAAAGATGCTGTGGCCTGCCAACATTTCCACTGGATATGTCTGGAGAACTGCTGTCTAATCCTATAACCACAAATTCATCATCTTTTGTAAGTTTCCAGCTACATTCCCCTATTAACTCTTCAAAAGTTTCATAACCCAAATTACGGGCATCATGGTTTCCAGGTACTGCAAATAATGGTGCATCAAACATCTCCAAATATTTGGTAGCTTGGATAAATTCACTATAATAACCATTATTAGTCAAATCACCTGTTAATATTATCATGTCCGGATTTATGGCATTTATTTCAGCTACAGCCTTTATAAAAACATCTTCTTCAAATCCCAATTCACTAATATGTAAATCAGAAATATGTACAATAAGAGGCATATTATTATCCTATTGATTTAATTTTAAGATAGCTTCTGCAAGATCACCATTAGTATCTTCCAAAGCTGCTTTTGCTTCATTTTCAGATACATTTGCTTGATTAGCTACCATTTCAATATCTTCATCAGGAATAACAAGTTCTTCATCAATTGCTACTTCATGTGCTTTACCGGTTACTTGATAAGTTTCCTGACCCATTACATTCATCAAACTTACTTCAGCATTTGGAATGACTAATTCTTTATCTTCTAAACGGATAATGACTTCTTTGACTCCTTTAAGATCTTTCATATCCATTCCCATCTTTTTCATTTGTCTTTCCATTTTTTTCATCTGCTTTGCATTCATACCAGGTATCATAATACTGTCCTCATTAATTTAATATTAGTAATTATTTATATCTTTCAATATTATTAAAATTAATTATAGAATTCAAAATTATACAAACATAACCTTTATTTATACCAAGTATATAAGATAAACTGTTTAACGAACATTAAATAATGGGGGATAAATTATGAAAGTTCTGTTTGTTAACCCACCGCAAACGGCCTCAAAATATAAATTTATGGGAGTAATAGCACCACCATTAGGTATTGCATATATGGCTGGAGTACTGCAAGAAAACAATATTGATGTTGAAATACTTGATGCATCTGCAGAAGATATGGATTTTAAAGATGTTGAAAAGGAATTACTTAAAAGAAAACCAGATTTAGTGGCATTGACTGCCCTTACTCCAACAATAGGAAGAGCACTTGAAACTGCACAGGTAGTTAAAGAAACCCTTCCCGACTCAATAGTTGTAATGGGAGGATATCATCCTACATTTAATTTCATAGAAACCCTTGAAGATGAAAATGTAGATATCGTAATCAGAGGTGAAGGAGAATACATCATGTTAAATCTGGTGCAGGCTCTGGAAAATCAAAGCAGTCTGCATGATGTTAAAGGAATTGTATTTGAAGACAAAAACTCAAAAGAAATTGTAGTAAATCCTGAAGCTCCATTGATACAAGATCTAGACGAACTTCCTTTTCCGGCACTAAACTTATTGCCAATGAAAAAATACCGTTTATTGGACATGGATACCCATATGACAACTATGATTACAACCAGAGGATGTCCTATGCAGTGTTCATTTTGCTCATCAGCTGCAATGCACGGAAAAAAAATTAGGGAAAGAAGCGTAGAAAACATTGTTGATGAAATAGAATATCTAAAAACAAATTATGATATTGACACAATTGCATTTATGGATGACACCTTCACTTTGAAAAAACGAAAAGTAATGGCTATTTGTGATGAGATATTAAAAAGAAATATTGAAATCATGTGGGGCTGCACATCACGTGTAGACACTCTAGATGAAAAACTTCTGAAAAAAATGAAAGAAGCAGGCTGCATTACAATATTTATAGGAGTGGAATCAGCAGACCAACAACAACTGGACAATATGTGCAAAAACACTACAATTGCAAAAATTGAAAATGCATTTAAAATTGCACATAAGCTAAAAATAAGAACAATAGCTTCAGTAGCTTTAGGTATGCCTGGAGATACCAAAGAAATCATGAACAAAACAGTTAAATTTGTCCATAAACTTAAACCGAATTATGCAATATACAGTTTAGCAACCCCATATCCAGGAACAAGATTCTATAAAGAAGCTTTTGAAAAAAATCTTATAAAAATAAAAGATTGGTCCAAATATACATTAATAACTCCAATTTTAGAAACAATAGACTGTTCTTTAAATGATATGAGAAAAATTCAAGCAAAAGCATTTATGAAATTTTATTTAAGGCCACATTATATAATAAGACAATTTTTACAAGACGGCCCTTACCTTTTAAAAACAATCTTTGGAGTAATAAAAACTGCACTGTCAAAAACTCCTAAAAATACAGATTACAATAAAAGAGAATTAAAAAATATGTAATTTTTAAAAATAAGTTTTTTGGTGAACATTAACTAAACCAAATTACATATTTTTTATCAATACCAGTAATAAAATAGTTTAAAATAATTTTCAATGGAGATTTAAATTTAAGAAATGTGTTTAAATTTTCTAACCTAATGGATTAATTGGGAGGTAATGTTAATTGTATTTATTGTCAATTGGGGGAAAATAATTAAACTATTTTTTACCAGCATTTAAAATAAGAAATAATTATCAAGACTTTGTTAACTACATTAAACACCATAAAATTGAAATTAATGTTTGAATTAGTTAAGGGGATTTTTCAATTTTTCGTCAGAATGTCGTACAATAATTAATTTTTAGTATTGGCACTAATAATTAGCAGAAACTTTAATAACCGCTTAATATAGCCAACAGCCCTGAAATAATTATCACTTACGGAACAATGTAATATATAGTTTACATTGTGTAATATATCATTTACATCTTATGACATATATATTTTACTATTTTGAAAAAATGAAAAAATAAAAAAAGAGAATAGATATTAATAATCTCTATTCCAATACACAATCCCATAGATTACGCATAACAAAGTGGATAAAATGATTAATACATAAACACCCCAAATCCAAGGGTCTTCAATTCCTAAAACCATCATTGTACCTCACTTCCTTTGTTGCCAATATTTTCAAATGCCTTATCAATAACCTCTTGAGCAGGAGGTTTTGTAAGTAAACTAACAACCAATGTAAATATAGCAGAAACAGGAACAGCTATTAACATTACATCAATATAAGGCCATGGCATGGCCGGCAATAAAGTTGCACAACCAAATATTGCTTTACACAATCCTAAACCTTTAGCTGTTTTTGCAAATACAAAGAGTAACCAGAATAAACTAACAAATGTTCCGGAAACAATACCTGCAATAGCACCTTTAGCAGTGATTCCTTTCCAATACAATGCTCCCAAGAACACAGGTAAAAATGCAGCCGCACAGATTTCAAAGAACAAACTTGTTCCAAGAGCAACAATACTTCCTGGAAGAGAAAATGCTAATACTAAAGCTAAAATAATAGCTATAAGAATACCAAGTCTTGTAACTGTAATTTGGTCTGATTTCTGCTTAGCTTTATTTCTTAAAGTACCATAGATATCTACACCAAATGCAGTTCCCTGAGTATGAAGCTGGGAACTGATTGTAGACATTGCCGCTGCCAATAAGGATAGCAGGAAAATATATACAAACCATTCAGGCAATGCCATCGTAATAAATGTTGGAATAACTTTGTCAACATTTCCTCCAACAACATCTACAGCTATTTTTCCCAATTTATCAAAGAAATACACATTGGAAAGTGAACCTACAATATAAGCTGTAGTAGGCATTATTGCAATAAATAATCCTCCAACAAGAACTGATCTGTTTAATTCCCTGTCAGATTTAACAGTCATAAATCTTACAATCAGTTGAGGTTGAGCCAATACACCAATACCTACACCAATAAGAGTAGATGAAACCAAACTCCACCAAAACGGTGAACCCAACTCAGGGAATGTTGTCCAACCTGTTCCCCCTGTAGCTGTAGCACTAGCCGGATATAATCCCACCATATCTGTTAATGCTGTGTTTGCATGAGTTACACCACCAAGCAACCAGTAAACAAATCCAAGTAAAAATACCATTGCACAAACCATAATTACTCCCTGTAGCGCATCAGTATACATTACTCCCTTAATACCTCCAAAGAATACATAGAATGTAATTATAACTGATAAAATAAATAAGGATATTCCGAAATCAATCATTAAAGAAGATTCTAAGAATCTTGCAGCACCAATAAGAACTACTGCTGCATAAAGCGGCATAGCACAAAATATAACTAAACCTGAGAAATAATGAATAAATTTACTATTAAAACGTTTGCCCAAGAACTCGGGAAATGTTAAGGAACCTAAACTGTGTCCCATTCTACGGGTTCTTTTACCTAAAAATACAAAAGCTATGAATACCCCAATGATTATGTTTAAAAATGCCAACCATAGAACACTCATACCATATTCACTAGCAACTCCACCAAAACCGACAATAGCTGCAGTCGAAATAAAAGTTGCTCCATAACTTAAAGCCATGATAGCAGGATGTGTATCCTTCCCACCAATCATGAAATCCTCTGAGGATTCTGTTCCTTTCCATGCATAATAACCTACCAATACTAAAGCAAAAATGTAGATTATAAATACAATCGCTAAAATCATAATGTCCATAATTTAAACTCCGAATATATTAAAAAAAATAATATATGATTAAATTTTTAATATGAATAGTTATATATAATTTTATATTAAAAAATTAGAACAAAGAAATATAATTAAGTGATACAATGGTATGGAACAAACAAGCCGAATGTATGAGTAAAGAAGAAAAAGAAAAATTACAGCTGGAAAGATTACAACAGACTGTTAAATTAGCTTATAACAATGTTTCATTTTATAAAGAAAAATTTGATGAAGCTGGTATCACCCCAGAAGACATAAAAACATTGAAAGATATTGAAAAAATCCCTTTTACAACAAAAGATGATTTAAGAGCAGCTTATCCATTTGGTTTATTTGCTGTTCCCTACGAAGAAATTGTAGAAATCCATGCATCCTCAGGAACAAGCGGAAAACCAACAGTTACCGGATATACCAAAGAAGATTTGGATATCTGGTCAGAGTGTATTGCACGCGGTCTTGGAATGGTAGGTGTTGAAAAAGAATATATTCTTCAAAATGCATTCGGATACGGGTTATTTACTGGAGGATTCGGTATTCACCATGGAGCCCAAAAATTTGGAGCAATAACCGTGCCGATTTCTGCAGGAAACACCAAAAGACAACTTGAAACTATGAAAGACTTCCAAAGTGATGTTATAACATGTACCCCTTCATATGCAATGTATCTTGGAGAAAGTCTTGAAAACTCCGATATTAACTTAGAAGACATTAATCTGAAAATAGGAATCCATGGAGCTGAAATGTGGACTGAAGAAATGAGGCATAAAATTGAAGATACATTAAACATCAAAGCATACAATATCTATGGTTTGACTGAAATTATGGGACCTGGAGTAGCTCAGGAATGTGTTGAACAAAACGGTATGCATATTCAGGATGATCATTTCTATCCGGAAATTATTAATCCGAAAACTGGAGAAACTCTACCAGCAGGTCAAAAAGGAGAACTTGTATTAACTACACTTACCAAAACAGGAATACCAATTTTAAGATTCAGAACAAAAGATTTAACCTCTTTAATTATAGAACAATGTGCATGTGGAAGAACCAGTGTAAAAATGAGCAGAATAACCGGCAGAAGCGATGACATGTTAAAAATCAGAGGAGTTATGGTTTTCCCATCACAAATCGAAAAAGCTTTACTTAAAATTAAGGGAGCAAGTCCAAATTACTTAATCAAGGTAACAAGACCTGATACCTTAGATGAAGTTGAAGTTAAAGTGGAAGCTACCAAAGAACTATTCTCTGATGAAATGAAAGAAATGGAAAAAACTGAAGCAATGATTGTAAAATCCATTAAAAGTGAAACTGGATTAAGGGTTAATGTAACATTATGTGAACCTGAATCATTACCGAGAAGTGAAGGAAAATCTGTAAGAGTTATTGATGAAAGAAATTTTGAATGAGGTGAAAAATATGGTAGTAAAACAAATATCTGTATTTATAGAAAACAAAGAAGGAAGAATGAAAAAAGCTATTAATACACTAGCTCAAGAAAACATAAACATACGCGCACTTTCAATAGCTGATACAACCAAATATGGAATCTTAAGATTAATTGTTTCAGACAATGAAAAAGCTATTGAAGCATTGGAAAAAGACGGGTTTATTGTAAGGGAAAATGACGTTATTATTGTTGCAGTTCCAGATGAACCTAACGGATTAAATACCACATTAGCTATATTTGACGAAAAAGGCATCAATTTGGATTACCTTTATGCATTTGTAAGTTCAAAAACAGAAAAAGCTATTGTAGTAATGAGATTGAAACATATGGATGAAGCAATTGCTCTTTTAAAAGATAGTGATGCACACATCCTAGAAAAAAAAGATATAGAAGATTTATAGAAAAAACTTTCTCTTTTCTTAATCTTCTTCAGTCAAAACAATTTCAATACATTCTTCTACAAAATAATAAGAATCATCTACTTCTTTTAAAGTTTCAGCTTTCTCAGTCAACTCGTTTGATTCCAGTAAATGCATGAAATCGTTGAAAAACAAATTCCACTCGTCTTGTTCATCCTCATCACAATAGCTAGTATTTAACCTAATGTCAGCAGGATTGTCAGACCAGTCCACACCATCATAAAACTCCTGAGCTTCAATATTGCCATCTTCATCATAATCAATAGCTATTGAAAGTTCGAACTTTTTGGTTCCTGCTTCTTTAGATAATTTGAATTCCGGCATTTTGAAAACCTCCATTAATAATATATTTAAAATTCTTTTAACAATGATGCAATGTCTGCTTTAGAATAACCTAAACGGACAAATAAACTTTTGACAGGTTCTGTTTCAGGAACCACTCCAAGTTCTGACCATCTTTTAAAATCATTGTGTAATATGCTGTTTATTAAAAGTTGAATAGTGATTAAATCATCACTTTTAATAGCTACAAAAGCATCTTCATCTTTAAAAACATTTTCAGGATCAATTAAAGTAACCCTGCCCGTTTTATCCTTTTTTAATATAGCATTATCAATTTTATAAGGCATATATAACACCCTCTTTTTAGTAATTAATTATTAATTAATTTATAATTATTTAAATATTTAACCTTTAATCCAATTATAACCACTTTCAATAGCTTTTAAATTTAATTCATGAAATTTCGGTTTCAAATTATTTTTCATAGCTGCAATAACAGATTCTTTGGAAAGTGGGAATTTGTCGTCTGCAGTTACAGCACCTAATAAAACCATGTTTAAAGCCAATACATTTCCGGCATCCATAGCCAATTTAGTTCCGTCAATCGGAAGGACATGTTTGAAATTTTCTTTTAAAACATCAGTAATGTTACCTACACCAGGATAAGGTTTATCTGATGAAGCTGGAACAATAGGATGAGTATTGAATACTATTTTAGTATCATCATTTACTTTATCCAAACCCCTTACAGTTTCTATAGGTTCAAATGAAAGCAACATATCTGCACCATGTTCCGGAATAATTGAACTGTTATAATCACCTATTTTTAACTCAGTAGAAACAGAACCTCCTCTTTGAGACATTCCATGAATTTCACTCATAACTACATTTAATCCTTGGTTCATTGCAGCTTCTCCAATAATTACAGAGGTTTTAATAATTCCTTGACCTCCAACACCGCAAATATAAATATTATAATGATTATCCATATTTATTCACCTCTTCCAGCTTCTAAGGCACCATATTTACAAACTTGGATACATACACCACATCCATCACACATAGACGGATCAATAGCTATTTTTCCACCATCTTTTGAAATAGCAGGACATGCAAGTTCACTTACACATTTATTACATCCATTACAATTGGAATCAATATAATTTACTGGTGGTTTCCTAGTTTTACCTTTAATTAAAGTACATGGAGCTTTAGCTATAATCACACAAACTTCATCACGTTCTAAAGCTTCTTTATATGTTTTAACTACCTGATCCAAGTTTAACGGATTAATTACACGAACATAATTGCATCCACAGGCTAAAGCCAGTTTACGTATGGAAATTTCCGGTGCATCATCACCCATTCCATCAACAGGAATTCCAGGGTTTGGCTGACCTCCAGTCATAGCTGTAATCCTATTATCCAATACAGTTAAAATAAAATTGTTTTTATTGTGAACTGCATTTATCAAAGGTGATATTCCGCTATGGAAAAATGTTGAGTCACCAATGAAACTTATTACTTTCTGATTTGTAGCTATTGAAAATCCGCAGCCGTCCCCTACACTTGATCCCATAGACAACAAGTAATCCGCAGCATTATATGGTGGATTTATTCCTAAAGTGTAACATCCAATATCTGATGCAAATACAGCATCTTTAAGAGGAATTCCCAATTCCTCCAATGCTTTATTTACTCCATAATACATTGCTCTGTGAGGGCATCCCGCACAAAGTACCGGAGCTCTGGAAGGAATTTCTTCTTGTAAATTAAGTAAATTATCAGAATACTCATCGGTATTTTCTTCAATGAAGTTTAAATATTTATTGAAACCATTAGCTACAATATCTGAATTAAATTCATGATATACTGGGAAGGTTCCATCTAATTTACCATGAACAACAGTATTTAAATTATTTTTACCAATAGCTACCAATGTATCCTTTTCTATAATCGGATCTACCTCTTCTACAATAAAGACTTCATCATAATCCTTTACAAAATCAGCTACCTTATCATAAGGGAAAGGATATGAAAATCCAAGTTTTAAAACATCAATGTCCAGATTATTATATCTGATTACATCATAAGCATAATTATAAGCACTGCTTGAAGCAATGACACCATATTTTTTATTCTGGCTGAAATAGGATTCAACATTGAAATCTGACTCGTTGGTTATTTTATTAATTTCATCCATTTTTTCCACTAATGCAACATGCATATCCTTTGCAAATGCCGGAACCGGAACAAACTGTGCAGGGTTTTTCTTGAAAAATCCTTTTTTCCAATGGCTTTCACCTTCTGAAGAATTATCTACCACCTCACCAAATTCAACAACACCCCTCATATGAGATACACGAGTGGTTGTTCTTACAATAACTGGCAATTTAAATTGTTCAGATAAATCAAAAGCATATTTAACCATGTCTTTAACTTCCTGACAATTAGAAGGTTCTAAAATAGGCACATTTGCTAAACGTCCGTAATTACGGGTATCCTGTTCATTTTGAGATGAAAAAAGTGACGGGTCATCTGCAGATAAAATAACCATACCGCCATTTACTCCACTGTAAGCAGTTGTCATAAATGAATCACTGGCTACATTCATACCCACATGTTTCATGAAAGTAAATGAACGCAGTCCAGATGCCGCAGCAGTAGCTGCAACTTCCATAGCTACTTTTTCATTTGTAGAAAACTCAAAATAAATGTTAGCTTCCTTAGCCAATCCGGATAAAACATTTCCAATTTCTGATGAAGGAGTACCTGGATAAGTAGCTGCAACAGAAACACCAGCTTCTATAACTCCCCTTACAGCTGCCTCATTACCTAACAAAAATTGTTTATCACCAGGTTTCCCTGTTACTAATTCTTTTAAGTTCATTATTTATTTCCTCAAATAATTTAAAAATCTAATAAAATATATAATATAATAGGTTTAGATATAATATAAATATTATACTTATTTTATATTTGATTATGAGTAAAGGGGTAAAGTAATGATTAAAGTATATGTATCAAGGTTTGACAGAGAAGTGGACAGTGAACCTCATTTGGAGTGTTATGAAATAGAACAGACACCTCAAATGAAAGTTTTAGATGCCATCAATGCCATTAATGAAAAATATGATGCCGACATCAGCATTAGAAGCTCATGTAGAGCAGGACAGTGCGGTTCCTGCGGAATATTATTTAATGGAAATGGGGCTCTTGCATGCCAAAAAGATATAAAGGACGGCGCAATAATTGAACCTCAAAATTTCCCAGTAATTAAAGATTTGATTGTTGATAAAAGCCAGATAGAACAGGAAGTAAAAGATTTGCAACTCTCTTTAAATCCTCAAAGACATGATGATGATTTAAATGAAAATCTAACTCCGGAAAATATTAAAAATACCAAAAAAGTTAGAAGCTGTATTGAATGCTATTCCTGTTTTGCAACCTGTCCTGTTATAAAATTCATTAAAACAAAATTTGGCGGACCTTACATAATGAGATATCTTTCCAAATTTGAATCAGACCCAAGAGATGAATTTGACAGGCTCGATGAAAGTTTAAAAGAAGGATTATACAAATGTACCAGTTGTGGAAAGTGTAAGGCTGTTTGTCCTAAAGATATAAACACCTTTGGAGATGCAATTGAACGTTTAAGGGAAATTGCATGCAAAGAAGGTAAAGGACCGCTTCCGGAACATGTTGCATTTAAAGAAAATATAGAAAAAACAGGAAGGTCAATCAAAGCTGAAGGGCCAAGTTTTATTGAAGAAGTTAAAAATGACAACGGTTCAAAAATAGCATTATTTACCGGATGTATGGTAGATAATAAATTACACCACATTGGAGAAGCATTAATTGATGTGCTTGAAGCTAATGGAATAACCATAGATATTCCTGAAGGACAGGTATGCTGCGGTTCACCATTAATAAGAACAGGTCAGACAGACATGGTTCAGGAACTTGTTGATAAAAACAATGAAGTTTTCAGGGATTATGATACTGTACTTACCATTTGTGCAGGATGCGGTTCCACCCTTAAAAATGACCATCCAAAATATGGATCCAATCTAAATGTAATGGACATCAGTGAATTTTTAGTGGATAAATTGGATACTGACAAAATGAAGGAACTGAACACAACAGTAACCTGGCATGACCCTTGTCATTTAGGCAGAGGTCAGGGAATTAAAGGCCAACCTCGTGACATTCTTGAACAGATTCCAGGAGTTACCTTTAAAGAAATGAAATATCCGTGCCAATGCTGTGGAGCAGGAGGTGGAATAAAAGCAGGACATCCTGAAATTGCTATGACTCTTGCAAAAGAAAAAGCAAAAATGATTGAAGACACTGGTGCAGAATCAGTGATTACAATCTGTCCGTTCTGCCAATACAACATTCAAGACGGATTGGATGCAATTGACCGTGAAGACATAAAAGCTATGAACATAATTGAGCTATTACAACTAGCTTATCAGAAAGATTAGATAAATAGGGGTTGATTAAAATAGGAGATGCAGCTGTAAGTGAAGAAAAAATAGTTGAAACCAACTTAAATTCACCAGAAGTCAAAGAAAAAACTAAAAGTGAAAAAAAATCAACCTCTTCGAAAAAATCAAAATCCAAAAAACAGTCCAGAGGAATAAAAATAGCTAAAGGTCCTGAAGATGATGCCGAAAAAGAATTAATCAATTTTAAAAACAACATTTACATTGTTTTTGTAGAATGTGAAACACCTGGAAATATCGGTTTTCTTGCAAGAACTATGGCGAATTTTGGACTGAAGAATTTGGTTCTTATCAATCCACCTACTTTAACCCCTGAAGCATTTTATCAGGCAACACATGGAAAATACATTGTCGATAATGCTAAAATATATCATACTCTTGATGAATTCTATCAGAGCCAAAGGATAGACTTTAAAGTAGCTTCAACTGGTGTAGCCGGAGGAAGTTACAATCTCTCAAGAATCCCTGTAAGGCCTGAAAATCTTGGAAAAAACATCAATACCAACAATAAAACAGCTATTTTATTTGGAAGGGAAGGAAATGGACTTACAAATGAAGAAATTGAAGACTGCGACATTTGTGTTTCAATTCCAACTGATCCCACATACCCTATTTTAAACATATCTCATGCAGCAGCCATTATTTTCTATGAATTATTTAAAAATATGCATGAATATCCTGTTGAAGGTCTGGAAGAAAGTACAGCTATTGAAAAAGAATATGTGCTGAAAGATATGTATGACTTGATTGATGGTTTAGATATCCCTGAACACAAAAAGAAAAACGGACTCAAATCATTTAAAAATATTATTAATAGAGCCTACATTACAGGCAGAGAAGCCCATACATTAAAAGGAATTTTAAGACGTTTAAAAATGAAAATGGGTAAACAATGAGAAAAATTAGTTTTGCAGACATAAGCATATTTATAGTAAACTACATCTTCAACTGGAGATTCAGAATAGCTAAATTAACTAAACAATCCAAAATAATAAGGAAAATCATTGACAAGGGATTATTTGAAGATGATGACGTTACAGTTATTCCAAATACAATAAAAATCAATAAAACAATAGAAGCTGAAAAATCTGAGTTTATTCCAACAGATATCTTGAAAGAAGTTATTGAAAAAATTGACGATATTGTAATAATGAACAGCTGCCTTTGTAGAACATCCAACAATTGTAAGGATTATCCTCAGGACATAGGCTGTATTTTCCTTGGGCCAACATCCAGAAAAATTCCGCAAAACCTTTGCCATAAAGCAAGTAAAAAAGAAGCCCAGGACCATGTTGATAAAGCAGATGCTGCAGGATTAAGCCATATAATCGGCAGGAATAAAATTGATTCTGTTTGGATGAATGTAAAACCAAAAGAAGGCCTTTTAACCATATGTCACTGCTGTCCATGCTGTTGCTTGTGGAAAGTAATACCTCAATTAGACGACAAAATAAGCGATAAAATGCACAAATTAGATGGTGTGGAAATAGCTATTGATAACTCAAAATGCATAGACTGCATGAAATGTTTAAATGAAATATGCATGTCTGAGGCTATTAGTTTTAAAGACAATGCCATCCAAATCAATCAAAATAAATGCCGAGGCTGCGGACTCTGTGTTAATATTTGTAAACAAAATGCTATTACTTTAAAATACAACGATAAATCAATTGATTCAATAGTCAACAAATTATATAATTTAGTTGAACTTTAAAAACCTAATATAAACTATTTTTTTACAATGCAAGTTCATTAAAAAGACAAAGCCAGGTTAAAATATTTTAAAAAAATTTTTATAATTGTAATTGAAGAAATATAATTACATAATGAAAATTTATGAATATTATTAAAAATGAAATAAAAAAGATTCTTTTTATTATGAACAAAAATTAAATTAATCGCTTATTCATTCAAAGAAAATAAAATAATCTGGAATTAATGTTAAGTTTAAACAATTATTTTGTCAAAAAAGAGTTTTTTGAAGTTAAAGGAGATAAAATGAGTGAAAATAGTAATATGCTATTAGGCGTTAAAGACAAACCTCCTGCAGTAAATTGGATTTTACTTGCTATACAGCATGTATGTGCTATGTTTGGAGCTACTATTTTAGTACCAATTGTTGTAAATACTACTGTTGGATCAGATGTCTTATCAATACCTGTAGCTCTTGTCACCTCTGGTATAGGTACTCTCATTTACATTGCATGTACTAGAGGAAGAAGTCCTGTTTATCTGGGAAGTTCATTTGCATTTATTGCACCAATGGTAGCAGGATATGCAATAGCTGGAAAAGCCAGTGTTTTTACAGCTATAATGTGTGTAGGAATAGTGTATGCAATTATTTCAACTATAATTAGAGTAGTTGGTAAAGAATGGATTAATAAAATATTGCCTCCTGTTGTTGTTGGGCCTATGATTATGATTATTGGTCTGTCACTTGCACCAACGGCAATCGAAGAAATTGGTTTGAATGCTAGTTCAGTTCCAATCACAAGTTTAATAATAGCTTTTGTTGCATTTTTAAGTACTGCAATTTTAGCAGTCAGAGGAAAAGGAATACTAAGAGTAATCCCATTTTTAATTGGAATTATAATAGGTTATATTGTAGCAGCACTTCTCGGAGTAGTTGACTTCTCCGGAGTTGCAAGTGCCCACATTATTGAAATTCCAAAATTCTACATACCATTTGTTGATTATAATCTTAATTTTGGAGCAATACTGACAATTGTACCAATTGCATTAGTAACTATGGTTGAACATGTTGGAGACCACAAAGTTTTAAGTGAAATTATCGGAAGAGACCTGATTCAGGATCCAGGTCTTGACAGAACTCTTTTAGGTGACGGTATAGCTACTTTTATTGCAGCACTTCTTGGTGGACCTGCAAACACAACCTACGGAGAAAATACATCTGTTGTAGGTATGACTAGAGTTGCATCTGTTTATGTAATTGGACTTGCAGCTATTATAGCTATTATCTTTGCATTTTCAGGACATTTAACTGCACTGTTAACTGCAATCCCTTCACCAGTTCTTGGAGGTATTTCAATCCTTCTTTATGGATTTATCTGTGTAAACGGTCTTAAAATCTTAATCCACAACCATGTTGATTTTACAAACACTAAAAATGTAGTTGTTGCAGCTACAATGTTAGTTTTAGGTTTAGGAGGAGCTACACTATCCATCGCATACGGAAATTTATCATTAGCTATTTCCGGCATGTCTTTAGCAGCAATCATTGGAATCATCCTTAACTTATGTATTCCGGAGGAAAAACATGAATGAAATTGTTCTGAACCATCCATTAATAACACATAAATTAGGTATTTTAAGGGATATCCATACAGGAACTAAAGAATTTCGTGAATTAATTACGGAAATTTCCACACTTCTTTGTTACGAAGCAACTAAAGATGCAAAATTGGAAAAAACAATAATAGAAACTCCTCTTGAAAAAATGGAAACCGGCAAACTAAATGAAGACAATTATGCAATTGTGCCAATTTTAAGAGCGGGAATGGGTATGCTTGATGGAATTATAAATGTAATTCCAAATGCAAAAGTAGGCCACATCGGTCTTTACAGAGATGAGGAAACATTCCAGCCTATTGAATACTATTTTAAAATGCCTGAAAATGTTAGTCAAAGAGAAGTACTGATTATTGATCCTATGCTTGCAACAGGCGGAAGTGCATCTGCAACTATTTCAAGACTTAAAGAAGAAGGAGTTAAAAAAATCAAACTTTTATGTGTTGTTGCAGCTCCTGAAGGAATTAATTTAATTGAAAAAGACCACCCTGATGTTCAAATTTACTGTGCAACAGTAGACAGAACTTTAAATGAAAGCGCATACATTCTACCAGGTCTTGGAGATGCTGGTGACAGAGTATACGGTACAAAATAATACTATGAATTATTCATAGTATTCCTTTTCTTTTTTAAAATACAGAATAGAAAGAGTTTAATTTAATCATATGCCTCCTTCAAATACCAAAAATATACCATAACCTATGAAAATTAATACTAAATAAATAACAGATCCCTTTTTATAACCTTGTACAGTTCTAAGATCAAATGGAACAACATTATCCAAAATATCTGGAGACGCTATGAATATTTGAGTTAAAAAAGAAAATAAAAAATACAATACTGCCCAAATTAATGGATAAGTACCATAAATCAAACTAATTAAAATAGTCCTTATTGAAAATTCAAGACCTGCCATTGTATTAAGCTGACCCAGCATGAAATAAAATGGAGGGCAATAATCTAATTGTTTGGGTGTGACAATTATCTTATTTTCATAAGCATCAATCCTTAAAAACATCAAAATAAATGGGATAGGCATGGCAATAAGAAAAGCTGTTGCTACAATTATATTACCATAATGCAAACCCATTACAAAGAAAAGTATAGAAAATAATGGAGCAGCTGTTGTAATTAAAACAATAGCTGCTTTATAAGACATTCCTTCATTTCTTCCAGGAACAATGTAGTATCCATCATAGCCCAAACCATATTTTTCATCAATCCATTCTCTTTTATATATAACCATACTAAATAAAAAAGAAAACACACTATTTGCCAATAAAATCATAATAAGTTCATTGAAGCTCCATTTAAACAATACCTTCATTAAACCAAATAATAAACAACCAATCAATAAACTTACCAAAAAAATATAAATTGAATATCCTTTGAGTTCATCATTAGGTATTTTGTCCCAACGACGAAATGCAAATCTAAAAATATTTTTCAAAATAACACTCCTCATTCATTTTTATGAATTATCATTAATAATTTCATGTACAAAACTTGGAAAAACGTCCCATTTAGCAACATCCTTAATTTTTTCTATAAACTGCACATCATATAAATTTTTCAAAATTAAGTCTTTAACTCCAAATTGAATAAATTTCTTTTCAAAGGTTACGCAAACACTTTGAAAAATAGGTTTACACACATAATAAACATCCACTTTTTTAATAGCATATCTAATAATATTTTCGCCTAATTTAATATCTCCACCAACAAAAGGTAAACGCCAAGCCATAACCGAATCAAATACAAAAAAAGCATAATCAACAGATGACGCATCATCATCAAACAAACCATCTGCATAAGCCAATATACATTCACCAATACCTGCTATAGCTATAGCTAAACATGCTAATTCAGGAGAACTCAATATTACACCTGCAAAAAGCAATATCGCACCTATAGAAATTATTTCACTACCTACAAATCCTATTGCTGCGGATATAATAAAATCTTCCCAATCAAAACCAATACTATTAATTTCATTAGTGATATTGTTACTTGTTTCTTTAATCTCATTTATTCCTTGTATAACTCCATTAGTAAAATTACCCACAGAATCTAAATATTTACTCTCCAAAGAACTCATATTTAATAAATTATAACCATATTCCCTTGCATCTTCAGTTATATTATCATGATAACAAGGCATAGCACAAATCAAACTATCAGAAAGCATAGCATCTCGAACAATACCAGTAGCTTTATCTAAAATTAAAAACATTCCTTTTTGATCGTTTTTAAAAATCAAATATTTGTCATTAGCTAAAATATCCCATGAATTGTTATTTAAAAAATCAACAACCATAGATAATGTAACTGTTCCAATTTCAGTATTATTCCATATAAAAGTTCCAACCATCTGTTCAATAATGCTGTAACTAAAAGAACATGCAAACCTGAAATTCCAAATATTAGAATCATTTCCTTGAACTTTCATGCCCATACCATGATCAGATTCACCAGTAATATATACACTTCTATAATCATTACACATAGAGAAAACTACTGGAGAAACTCTATTCCAAGTTACATTATAATAATTAGCAAATTTATCCGCTAACTTATCATGTTCATAAATTACAAGTAAAGCTGATAAAAATGAACCATATGCTGCCTTCATTTCACCTGCAGACAATAATTCACCATAATCTAACCAATATTTTAATTTAGAATTAGATACATTCGAAGTAACAAAAGCAAAACTACGCAGTCCCTCATAACCAATATTCAAATTATTTTCATCAATTAAATTATCATAATAAATTAAACTAATTCTATGAATAGTATTATCTAAAAACTTTAAGTTATATTTTTCTTTTTCATCCCCAAACATTATATTTGGTGCATCATCACCCCCATAATTTATATCAAACCCGATTGCATCTATAAATAAATGATAATGTTTTAAAACAAAATCAGTTTCATTATCTGTTAAAGAATAATACGATTTAACTTCTTGCAATAAATATAACATCAAATTAAGTTTATCTGAATCATTTAAATTTAAAAGTTCCAAATCCGCCAATAAACTATTAAATTTTGAAATTGCATCAAAAACAACATTTCGATATTCATTTTTATACATTAAATAATATTTATTAACAATATTAATCGATTTAACAATTTCACCATTTACTATAATATCAATTGCCCCATTAAACTTAGATGTTTCACGCCAAACAACACTAAACCAAATTACATCACAATTATAATCAAATTTATCCATATACAAAACAGGCCTATTCGTATTAATATCAATTGCAGTAGATGAAATCATATATTCTACAGAAGGACAACTAGATATATTAATTCCCACAAAACTTGAATCTAAAGATCCAATAAAAGTTACCAAGTTATTAACATAAAGAGCAGTTAAATTAGCATAAAATGAAGCTTTACCCTCTTTTAAAAAAGAACTTGAGATTTGATTTCCATAAATAAAATATACTTGAAGATTATCTGGAATATGACCCAAATAGGATACATCCTGATATTTATTATTAAAATTTAAATTAATAACTAAATTTGCACAGTTTAAAAAATTATTTTTAATATAATAAGAATTATAATCCACAGTTAAAATAATCCAAGAATCTAATGTAAAGTTAGCATTAGGGGAAATATAAAGATTATGATGGTAATCTTTATCATTAAATGTCATATTTGGATTATTTGTTCCCCACCAATTGTTATTTATGTCCAAAATTGTTTTTTCATCACAATAAAAATCAAATTGACCATTACTAAATATCCGATTTAAATATAAATAACTATTATTATTCTCGTGCTCAACACAAATTCCACATTCTATATTATGTTCAACATTATTACTGTAAATACAAGATTCAGTTACATCAACTAATAATAAACCATTTTTATTATTAAATAAATGATTATTATTAATCAAAGAATTAGATAAATCAGAACATGCAACCCCATGCATAAAATTAGAGACATCATTTCCACTAGCTGTAATATTATATCCACCAATAGCAATTCCTACTCCATTAGTTCCATATCCATAAATGATATTGTCTAAAATTTCAATATTTGAATTTTTTGCATTATATCCAAAATTAATCCCCCACATTATCAAATGATTATAATCAATAGCACTATCCAAATTTATATAATTCTTTTTTATAATCATATTATGGCAATGGTTTAATTCTATCCCCTCAGGACGATAATTCGAATATGGAAAAATATTTTCTTCCACAATAACATTATTGTTATAAATTAATCCATTATGAATATAATCACAAACAATAGAGTCCATAACCTTATTAAAATAATTGTTTTTAATTACACAATTAGACACATTATATAATTTAATACCTCTTCTAGAATTAATTATTGAAAATCCTTCAATAATACTTCCATTGACATTATTAATATTAATTGCAGGGTTATCTTTATTGATTGGATTTATAACAACAGATTTAGAAACTGCTCTCAAATATAATGATTTATTAACCACAATATTTTCAGTATAAGTTCCAGAATTCACCTCAATTATATCCCCATTTTTTGTAAAATTATCATCAATTGCCTCCTGAATACTATTAAAACCCTTACCATTATTTAAATTTCCAACTTTGGAAAAAATATAATTAACAACAGACACATTACTACAATGCCCACTATAATCTTTTGCATAAAATTTCAAAGAAGTAGTTGAAGAAATAGAAAAAGAACCATTATATTTAATTCCATTAATCATAGGATTAGAACCATCAGTTGTATAAAAAATAAATGGATTAATATCTACATCATCATAAGCTTTTAATTTAACTGAAAATGAATTAGAATAAACCCCCGAATTATAATTTGACCAAACAACAGGTGCTCCAATATCTGTTTTATTGATAGAAATATTATAACATTCATGATTAACTCGAGTATCATCAAAAGAATAATATACATTCCTTACACCTGCATTCAAATTAAAACTTACTTTTTCTAATTTTTCATACCATCCAATATTATCAAAACTATATTTAATAATTGTAAATTCATCAGCACATATTGAAACTCTCAAACTTGATGTATTATAATTACCACCATTAGGAGTTATAAAATAATTCCCATAAGTACTATTTAAATTATCACCAATGACTATTTTATTTCCAATTTGATAATCATCATAAATACTAGTAATTATATAATTACCTTGCATTAACCTTATATTCAATCTAGCAATTCCATAATTATCCGTTATCCTATTATAAAAAACCCCATTAATATTAAAAGAAACATTTTTATTACATAATGGTTTTCCTTGACCATCTAAAACTTTAGCTCTAAATTTACTGCCATCCATATAATTCATTATTAAATCATGAGTTACCAATGTTGGTAAAACATGAATCCAATTTGAAGTAGAATCATCATTGAATAAAATAGTAACTATATAATCCCCAGGCAATAACATAATTCTTAAACTAGCATAACCATCATTATCACTATATCTTGTATAAAACACCCCATTAATATTAAATGTCACATTTTCATGCATAGCTGGATATCCCTGTTTATTTAAAACTTTAACTGAAAATTGAGAAGAATTTCTATAATATTTTATTAAATCATGATTTTCAATTATTAAAGATTTGACTGTTATGTTAAACCCTCTTTCTTCATTATTATTTGGATTATATGCTGTTAAAATATAATTTCCAGGCCTTAAAGCAATATTTAAATTAGCAACACCCCTACCATCAGTTTACGAGTATAAACAGTGCCACCAATATTGAAAGTAACATTAGCATTAGTTAAATAAGATCCATTACTTTTTAAAAATGTTGCATAAAACTGAGTATCATTTCTAAACATTTTAACTAAATCTTTACTAATGATAGTTGATTTAATATGAACCCAAGAATACACTGAAATATTATTAAAATAAGTAATTACTGTATAATTTCCTACAACCAAATTACAATTCAATGAAGTTTTTCCAAAATTATCTGTTATTTTAGTATAATTACAACCATTTATACTAACAATCACAGTTTGATTAAATAATGGAATACAATTAACATCTTTTAATGTGACATTTATGCGAGACCCATCTCTATAAAACATAGTAACATTATCAACATTTAAAACAAAACCAGAATCATTAAAATTTTGAACATAATTATCTTCTAGATTAAATGAAAAATCATCATAATTATCATCAAGAGAAATATTTTCTTCAAAATTTGAAACATTTTTATTCATGCATCCCTCAGTCTCAGCATTAACTAAATTCAAGCCAAACATAAAAACAAAAACAATAATACAGACAATAAATCTTTTCTTAATTAACATCTATAATACTCCTAAGTAATAATAAAAATATAACTTATATATAATTCTTTTTAAATTAATCTAAATTGAACAATGAAAACATTATATTGCATTAAAGAAATCTAAACAACCACCATATAATTAAATAATCAAAACACTGAATCAGTTATCAAACAAAATAAAATACATCAAAATAATACTTAAAATATCAAATTTATCCAAAACTTAAAAAATAATAACCCACAAAAATATATTATATTAATTTTGTTTGTGTGAAAAAATGGCTATTTTAAGTGATAAAACCATAAAAGAATATCTCGAAGAAGGTAAAATTGTAATTGATCCTTTGAAGGATGAACAGCAAATCCAACCTTCATCAGTAGATATGCGATTGGGTGATGAGTTTAAAGTCTTTAAGGTAATTAGAAAACCTTATATTGACCCGAAAGACGAAGAAGATATTGCAGAATACATGGAATCCAGTACAGTTCCTGAAGGTGAAGCATTTATAATCCACCCAAATGAATTTGCACTAGCTACAACACAGGAATATGTTAAAGTACCTGATGATTTAGTAGCTAGAGTTGAAGGCCGTTCCAGTATGGGAAGACTTGGTGTTACAATGCATGTTACAGCAGGATATGTCGATCCTGGCTTTGAAGGTAGAATAACCTTAGAAATATCCAATATCGGAGCCATGCCTGTTGCACTCTATCCCGGCCAAAGAGTATGCCAGCTAGTATTTGAAACTATGACTACTCCTGCAGAGTTACCTTATGGTCATCCGAAAAGAAATAGCAAATATATGAAGCAGTTAAAACCTGAATCTAGCAGAGTTAAACTAGATTATGAATTAAAAAAATAATGGAAGTTAATACTTATGAATCATGACAAAATGACAAATATCAGTGCAAAAAGAGGATTTTTATGGCCATCCTTTGAAATATATTCCGGAGTTTCCGGATTTACAGATTATGGACCTCTTGGAGCCAGCTTGAAGAATAATATAATGCAGAAATGGAGAAAACAATATGTTTCTGGAGAAGGGTTTTATGAAATAGAAGGCCCTACTGTAATGCCTAAAGAAGTTTTAAAAGCATCAGGACATGTTGACAACTTTACAGATCCAATGACCAAATGTGAAGAATGCGGAGAAGTATTTAGAGCAGACCACATTATTGAAGAAGTTATTGGTGAAGATGTAGAAAGCCTGGAAAATGAAGAGCTTGACCAGATAGTTATTGACAATGCCATCAAATGTCCGGAATGTGGCGGAAAACTTTCCAATATCTGGAATTACAATTTAATGTTTAAAACCATGATTGGAGCCAAAGGTGACAAAGTAGGTTATATGAGACCTGAAACAGCTCAGGGAATTTTTATATTATTCAAACGTCTTGAAAGATTCTTTAGAGGAAAACTTCCGTTTGGAGTTGTTCAACTTGGAAAAGCATATAGAAATGAAATTTCACCTAGACAGGGAGTTATTCGTTTAAGGGAATTCACACAAGCAGAAGCTGAAATATTTTTAAATCCTAAAGACAAAAGCACCCCTAAATTTAGCCAGATAGCTGATGAAGTTTTACGCTTAAATTCCCAGGATGTTCAAATAAATAACAGCGAACCTTTAGAGATTACTGCCCGTGAAGCACTTGACAAAGGAATTGTAGCTAATGAAATGTTAGTTTATCAGTTATACTTAGCCAGAAAATTTTTAAATGAAATTGGTATCCCCAATGATGTTTTAAGATTCAGACAACACTTACCTGGAGAAATGGCTCATTATGCTCTTGACTGCTGGGATGTTGAAGTTAAAACCGACAAATATGGCTGGGTTGAAATAATCGGAATTGCTGACAGGGGAGATTATGACTTAACATCACACAGCAAATACAGTAATGATGATTTAAATGTATTTATTGAATATGATGAACCTAAAACAGTGAAAAAAACAGTTGTAAAACCTAATTTGTCCAAATTCGGACCTATATTCAAAGGAGATTCCCCTAAGGTAAAACAGGCAATTGAAGAAGCTGATGTAGATGAAATCAAACAGGCAATTGAAAATGATGGAAAATATGTAGTTAGTCTGGATAAGGATTATGAGCTAACTTCCGATTTACTGCTTTTCGAAGATGTTGAAGAAGAAATCTCCGGTGAAAAAATAGTTCCTCATGTTATTGAGCCTTCATTTGGTATTGACCGTATTGTTTATTCTGTTTTATTACATTCATTTAAAGAAACAGACGCAAAAGATTACTTTAAATTTGCACCTTCTGTTGCTCCTGTCCAAGTGGGAATTTATCCTCTTGTAAACAAAGAAGGTCCTCGTGAAATAGCTATTGAAATAACCGACAAATTAAGAGAATCAGGATTTAAAGTTGAATATGATGTAAGTGGAACAATTGGTAAAAGATATGCCAGAGCAGATGAAATTGGTATTCCTCTTGCAATAACTGTTGATTTTGACAGCTTAGAAGATAATAAAATAACTGTAAGAAACAGAGACAGTGAAGCTCAGGAAAGAATAGCTATTGATGAAATAAAAGATTATTTGGAAGAATATTATAAATGAGTAAAAAATACTCATTTATTAATCTTATTTTTAAAGTTTTCAAATAAATTTTCACCCCATTTAATGCATTCCTCTTTTTTAGAAGTTATTATTCTGTTTTGGTCAAAATTTCCGTCTTCCTTAAAAAGGCCAAGAATCATTACTTTATCAGTTACAACCAATAAGAAAGCATTTTCAATATTAAAAGCAGTTAAATCCACATTGTCATTTTTCAGATTTAAGAAATATTCAAAGTTCTCTTTAATGTTTTTGGGAATTATTAATTCAATATGGCTGCCCTCATCAATTAGATCATTTATATATTTATTAAAATCCCCATAGAAAAAGGGAAGAACACATTTTAAACTGGAAGCTTCATTTAACGCATGTTGAATTATATTATATGTTCTATAAACATCCTTTTCATTAGATTCAACTAAAATAGCTCTACCAAGCAGATATAATTGAGCTACTGATTTTTCAGGAATCATATCTACAATATGAGCATCCAGAATATTAAAAAACTTATTAAATAGATTTATTGTATCCTTTAATTCCAAAATATTAGACACATATAGTTCAGTTGTATTTGAGATATGATACAAATTTCCGCTTCTATAAATAAATCCTCCCAGTTCCAGTCCAAACATATTACTGGATATTGAGCTGTAACTTAATCCTGTAGTTCTATTAATGTCTTTCATGTTCAATGGCTGTTCATATAAAGTTGCCAAAATTTTCAACCTTACTAAAGAGTTTGTTATATATTTAATTTCTTCAGATATTGTTTCATAGTTTTCCATGCATTCTTGATTTTCATTCACAGGTATCACCAAAAAAGTATTACTGGCAAAGGTATTTTTAATACTAAAAAAATATAAAAACTCTCAAAGTGAGCAGATGTGTAAAATAACACATAAGAAAAATATAAAAATAATAACTCTGAGGCATTAATTTTTTTAAGATAGACAACCATAATACTAATCACAAAACAGACATTTTATAAGAAAGTGATTGAAATGATTGACACACATATGCATGGAGATTCAAGAAGTAGTGAAGATTTTGGCGAAATGTATTTATCTGGAATAGATACTGCAATAACTTGTGCTTTCTACCCGTACAAGCTAAATAATGAAAGCACCCTTTTAAATCATTTAGAGAGAATTCTCAACTATGACACCAAAAGAGCTAAAGAATATGGGCTTGATTTAAAAGTCGCTTTAGGAATTCACCCTGCAAACACAAGTGTAAATCCCGATTTAATATATGAAAACCTCTACAAATGGATTGAAAACAAACAAATAATAGCTATTGGAGAAATAGGTCTTGAAGATTTAACAGATAGTGAAATAGCCATCTTTAAAAAACAGTTAGATATTGGTGAAGAAACTAAAACAAAAGTTATTGTTCACACACCACGTAAAAATAAAAAAGAAGTTTTAAAAGTTATTCAGGACATTGTACCGCAACATATTGACCCGAAACTAGTCGTTATTGACCATATAAATCAAAATGTAGCTGAAGATGTAATTGACAAAGACTACACATTAGGATTAACAGTACAGCCTCAAAAAATGGACAAAGAAGAAGCAATAGCTATATTGGATGAATACGGATTTGACAAATTCCTTCTAAATAGTGACATCAGCAATAAACCCTCAGATCCTTTGTCCGTTCCAAAAACAGTACGTGAGCTTGAAAAATTAGGATACAAAAAAACAGAAATAGAGAAAGTAGCATTTAAAAATGCTGAAAAATTCTTTAAAATATAAGAATTTTCTTACTTTCTAACTAAACTGACTCCTTTTGGAGCTATAATAATTAAATTTTTATCATTGCAGCGAGAAAGTAAAAGTGCTTCTGCACCATAATTACTTCTCATTTGTTTAATTTTTTCACCGGCAAGTTTGAAATTAGCCGGACTTTCTTTTTCTAAAAAAGATAAATCTAAAATAACAGGATTGCTTTCTTCAAGAACTTGGTCTACAACATAATTAATATCATCAATAGTTTTCGGCCTTATCAGCATTATTTCATAGAAAGACTGTTCCGGAGAAATAGACACATCATCATAATAGCTATGACTACTTAAATCTGAAGCATTATTATTTGACATTCTAAAGTCACTAGAAGGGGTACTTGGTCTTCTATAATTATTTTGCTGTTTATTATGTAAAGATGTATCTTCTTCAAAACCTAAACTTCTTTTTAAAGCATCAGTGAAACCCATTTAAATTACTCTCCTAAATAATCAAATATCGCATCTAATAATTTTGAAGCACCATTATTATAAACATCCTCTACAGGCAGGTTATATTTGTGTTCAAAGTATTCAGCATCTAAATCCAATTCAGCATTTTTAAGATTAATTGAAATTCCTACAACTTTTGTAGGTTCAACAGCTTCAATAGCTCTAATTTCTTCTTCAATACCTCTAGGTTCCCTATATGGATGATTTGGTCTGTGTCCAATAATAACTGCATCAGGAGCAGCGCCAATTAAAATAGCTGCAGATAAACCTCTTGGATGAGGATTTCCCTTTTCGGTTAAACTGGACTGACCTTCAATGAAAATAATATCTGGTTTTTTAGTTTCTTCAACATATTTAATTGCAGACAACACTGCTGCAGGAACATCCATAGCTGATAAACTTCCTGCTCTGAAATTAAATTCTGTAGGTTCCTCAAGACCCATTTCATCAGTGGAAATAACTGCTGAAGTTAAGCCTCTTTGAGTAGCTGCAATTCCCAATTTCTTGGAAGTGGTTCTTTTACCGCATTCCTGAGAAGTTCCTCCAACAAAGATTACCGGAGCTTTAGGTTCATATGAGATTTTCGGTAAAACTTCACATGACTTTTCAGGAGCTATTCCAGCTATTTTTTCAACAACATCTAACCTAGGACCTATTTCTTTGATAATTAAATTTTTTGAATCAGCAAATTTTTTTAAAGAAATATTATCTTCAATAGATAATGACCTAAATGAAGTTATGACATTTAAACCAGCATCAATAGCCTGAACAGCATATTTAATAGCAGATCCTTCAGCACCAATAGGCAACATAATAACAAGAGAATTTGCAGAAGTTTCGCTTAAACATTCTTCCAAACTACCAGAAACAGTTTGACCGCAAAACTGAGTTCCCTGTTTATTAACATCATCATCTATAAATCCAACTGCCTCAATGCCTTCAAGATTGGAGAATTTTTCACCGCCTCCACCACAACCAACAACGATGAATGGATTCAAATCTTGAAGTTCTTTAACAGAATTTACTGAATACAAAAATATCACTCCTATAACTTATAATTTATAACAACTGTGTAACAAAATAACCTTAATTTTTTATAAAAACTTTATTAAAAAAAAGGTTTTCAAAAAATTATAATCTATTTATTAAATATTAGTTTTCTTATTATTAAAAGATAATGTTTTTATAAATAAAATATGATAATTATTATATAACTATCAAAAAAGATTAGGAGACTACCAACATGAGAAAACCTTATGTTATATTAATTGGAAGTGCCTCTGGAATTGGTAAATCAACAATAGCTGCAGAATTAGCTAAACAATTAAACATAAAACATTTAATAGAAAGTGATTTTATACGTGCTGTAGTTAGGGGAATTATTGGGAAGGAATATGCTCCTGCACTTCACAATTCATCTTATGAAGCATATAAAAGCTTAAGAAACAAGTCAAAATATGATAACTATGATGAGTTGGTATCAGCAGGATTTGACGAACATGCATCTTATGTTATCCCTGCTTTAGAAAAAGTAATTCAAAGGGCAATTACAGATTATGATGACATCATAATTGAAGGAGTGCATTTGGTTCCGGGATTAATTGATATTGAACAATTCTACGAAGATGCAAATATTTATTTCTTCATATTATCATCAGATGAAGAAGCACATAAAGAAAGATTTGTTAAAAGAGCAATTCAAATACACAGAGGTGGAAAACAGCTAGAATTCTTTACAGAAAACAGAATAATCCACAACCACCTAATATCACAGGCTGAAAAATTTAATGCAACAATAGTGAAAACTGAAAATATTAACAATACATTATCCAAACTGCTTAAAACAATAAAACAAACTTGTAAAACCGTGTGCTTAACAAACAGCGTTGATGAATTAGAAGAAGTGGTTGACATCATCATAAAACAGAATAACAGCAGCATAACAAAAATTGTATACAAACTAGGAGGATTTAAAGATTCCCTAGTTAAAACCACCAATATTTCAGATTCCGATGAAGCAACCAAATTTATTAAAAGTATAAATGAAAACAAAGATAAAAAAGAAGATTTAAATAAATTATACGCTCTGTCAAAATACAGAAAATTTACCATCTGTGCACCTGATGATGACAGTTTAAATAATATAATTGAAGAATTAACAAAAAGAGGATTTGTTTATAATGAATGAAACAGAAATTAACGAAATGAGTATTAAATGTCCTGCATGCAACACTGAAAACACAGCCAAATCCATAATGAAAGAAATTGAAATACCACATTTTGGAAAGGTTTTAGAAACAACTATCATTTGTGAATCCTGTGGATTTAAACACAGCGACATTATAGCACTTGAACAGAATGACCCTGCAAAATATATTTTAAAAATAAATAAAGATAATTTATCCACCAGAATTGTCAGATCACAGTCAGCAACTGTGTCCATTCCAGAAATTGGTGTTAAAGTGGAACCCGGTCCAAAATCAGAAGGATATGTAACTAATGTTGAAGGTGTAATCACCCGATTTGAAGATGCAGTAAAACAGGCACTTCATTTATTTAATGACAATACTTCTCAAAAAAATGCACAGCTAGTTTTAAATGATTTGAAAAGTATAGTAAATGGAGAAAAAACAGCTACTTTAATCATTGAAGATCCATTCGGTCAAAGTAATGTTGTAAGTGATGATGTTGAAATATTAGATATTCCTGAAGAGGAATTAAAATTATTAAAAACAGGTTTCAGTATTATTGAAGATAATTAAAAAGGAAGAATTTATTCTTCTTCCTCTGTTTCTTCATCATCATGTGCTAAAAAGCTGCTTAAATCATCTTCTTCAGCAACATCTTTTAATTTTAAAGTTCTTTGAACATCCATAGCTAATGCATTACAGTCTGCTTTAATAGCTTCTAAATGTAATAAAATTCTTTCTTTTTCTTGATTAATCCTTGTAATGTTGGTGTATGGGTAAGTAGATTCCTTAAGCATTTCATACTCAATAGTAGTATAAGGATAATCGTTTAATTGTTTACATACGTTTTTAAGAACTTCACCTAAGAATTTGTTCATTTCTACTTTTACTCTTTCCCTAATCATTTTGTCGTCATCAAGATTTTCTTTCATTAAACGAACAACTTCTGCTTTAGCGAAAGGTAATTTTTCTTCATCTTCTTCTATAAATTCTTCGGTTGTTTCTTCAATCATTTCTTCATCAGACATAATTTCACATCATAATGTTTAATATTGAGTAAAAATAGTAATTTTTGATAAAAAATTATCAATACATCAATATCTAAAGATATATTTGTTAAAAGTCCTATTTAAAAGTATTGATAATTTAAGAATTATGAATTATCTTTTTAATACTTTTATTAAAAAACATTAAAATAATTGATGCAAAAATCAATAATTCCTATAGTTTAAAATTTTTAAAAAATCCTTTTAAAAAAATAAAAAATAGTAGCCGAATAGCTACTTTAAATTATCTTTTCTTTGAAATTTTAATAGGTAAAAATCCGATTGATATCATTGAAACTAAAAGCAGCAGCACAATCGGCAAACCTGTTTTTGGCAATTCAATACTTGTTAAAGACTGTGGATGTGTCAAATTTTCTAATTTTGAAACCATAGACTTTTGAAGTGAATTTTTAGCCAATACTAAAAGATAAGTATCATTTACAGGATTTTCTATTTTTTCTGTTGTGTTTTCACTTACAAAAACACTTGTTCCGTCCTGATTATTGGATTTGTCATAATCAAAAGTATCAGATGAAACAGCAACTTTATTTTCAAATTTACCCCAGACATTTGCAGCAGCATTAATAGTCAGCCTGACTTTTTCACCATAAGCTAATGAATCAATAGTTAAAACATTGTTTGTATTATTGAAATTGCCTTTGGTGCTTTCAAATGAAATTACTTTTAAATTAGGGTTTAATAATTCACTTACCTTAATATTTTCAGCACTATCAGGACCATTATTTGTAATTTCAATTACATATTCAATTAAATCATTGATGTTAACTTCCTGTTTTGATACTGATTTTTCAATAGACAAATCTGCAGCCGGTTTAACATGAACTGATTTTTCAAAATGGTTGTTAGTTAAATTACTGTCTTTTTCATTGCCTTTGACATTAACAACATTTGTAATGTCTCCTGTTTTTACAATTTTAGAGACAATATTCAATTGCAGCTTTTCACCGGCATTTAAATTACCGACATCCCATATGCCATTTACCGGATTATAAAAACCTTTAGACAGATAAGATGAAATATATTCAACAGACTTTGGAAGCAAATCATCAACTATAACTCCAGTAGCCATATTCGGCCCATTATTTGAAACGATTATTGTCCATTTAATCAAATCATTATAATTGGGATTTGAATTGTTGATTAATTTAATAACTGACAAATCAGCTATTTTAACTGCATTAACCGATTCATTATCATGATTATTTGATTCATTCCAATCATATTGTGTGGAATTGACACTGACAAAGTTTAGAATTTTTCCGATTTTATTAACTTTACAATAAATATTTAAAGTTTCATCAGTTTCAGGTGCTAATGAGTCAATCGTCCATATACCCGATTTAACATCATAATTTCCTTTTGTTGAGCTAGACTTTACAAATATCAGCCCGTCATCCAATAAATCATTAACCTGAACAGTTGTAGCTATGTCAGGACCGTTATTTGAAACAACAACTGACCATTTAATTATTTCACCAAAATCCGGAGAAGTATTGTTTACATACTTTTTAACAAAAAGATCAGCACTTTGAGCAACCTCAATACTTTTATTTACAATATTATTAGTCAAATTACAATCATATTCATTTCCTGCAATATCAGCAATATTGACAAGTTTTCCTGTTTTATTAACTAAACAGATTATTGTTAATTCTTTTGTTTGATTATTAAGCAATTTGCCAACATTCCAAGTTCCATTAAATGATTTATCAATACTGATTAATCCTTCAGGCAAAATATCACAAACAACAACACCTGTTGCAGTATCAGGACCATTATTAGTAACTCTTAAAGTCCATTCAACCAATGAATTAAATTTAGGATTAGTATCATTGACTAATTTTTTAATAGCTAAGTCAGCACATACATCAACAGCAATAGACTTATTATCATAGTTATTACTTAAATTCCAATCATATTCCTTTCCAGACACAGAAGCGTCATTTGCTATTTTTCCTGTTTTATTAACCAAAGTCACAATATCTATAGAAACGGATTTGCCACTTTCCAAAGTTTCAATATTCCACAATCCTGATTTTACATCATAATTTCCGGTGCTTGAAAGATAAATCAAATCTTTAGAAAGCAAATCACAAACAACAACACCAGTAGCTTCATCCGGCCCATTATTAGTAACTCTCAAAGTCCATTTAACTAAAGAGTTAAATTTAGGATTGGTATCATTAACCAATATTTCAACAGCCAAATCTGCTGATGGATTAACATTAATGCCTGCTGAATCATTATTGTTTTTTAAATCCCAGTCATATTCATTTCCAGACACACTGGCTTCATTTATAAAAGTTCCTGTCTTATTAACTAAAGTTTTTATATTAATTATTTTGGATTCACCAATGTTAAGAGAATCAATATTTAAAATGCCTGTTTTTTTGTCATAGTTTTCATCATCACAGCTTAAAATAATTAAACCTTCAGAAATTAAGTCTTTTAATCTGATTCCAGTTCCAATATTGGGACCATTATTTGTAATTTTTAATGTCCATATTACTATATCGCCATAATTAACATCAATCCCATTAGAACTTTTATTTAGTTGAAGATCTGCTTTAGGATAAACACTAAAATAGGTAACATTTGCAATATATTTGTAGTAAGTGTCCTCGAAATGGGTTGCACTAACCTTATATCTGCCGGGTTTTAAATTTTTTAAGATATTTGAAACCTGCCCTTTAAAATCAGATTTTAAAGTTTTATTAAATGCTACAGACCCATCTTCATGAGTTACAGTTAATAAAATATCCATATTGTATTCTCTGCTGTCCTGATATAATTTTCCATTATCTACAGCTCCCAAAATAGGAGTTTCACCATTTACTTTAATTTTATCTTGTTTTGCATTATTATAAATTGCATTTGAAACAAACAAATCATTATATTTAGCTATATTATTTCCACCAAATATAGTAGCTGAAACTTCACAATCATCACCATAATAAATATTTTTAGCACAAATCGGCAATGCATAAACCCATGCTTGATTTTCTGCCATCGCATTATCTGAAATAACACAGTTCAAACCGGATTTGTCATAGTAAATAGCACTCCCATTTCTCGCTATATTATTATTGAATATATTTTTATTAATAGTAGCTGAAGAACTGTTTACATAAATAGCTCCTCCCAAACCGTCATCTAATTTTTTAGCATCCGGAATAGCTTCATTAGCTATAAATGAAGAATCTACAATAGTTGTTTTATCTCCATTAATATAAATCGCACCTCCATTTACATTAGCTATGTTTTTATTAAACTCAACATCATCAACAGTGACTGTTTTAGCTATAATATTAATTGCACCGCCATTTATTGCTGCAATATTTTTATTAAATATGGATTTATGAATTTCAATATTTTTACCTTTTAATTGAACAGCACCTCCATAAGGAGCATTATTCTGCTCAAAGTTACAATTGACTACTATCAACTCCATATCCCCATCAATATAACCTGTACTTAATGCACCACCATAAAGTTTTGCAGAGTTGTTTATGAATACACAATCCTCAATACTACCTGATGCATGGTAAGTTAAGGCTCCTCCCTGACCTGCAGAGTTATTGATAAATTTACAATTTTGATAAATTATTCCTGCCCTAACACATCCTGCACCACCATGAGAATTATTTAAATTCCTACCAATAGCCCCATTGTTAATAAAACTACAGTTTACAACATAGGAACAAAGATTATATTCATCACGACCAATTTGAATTGCACCACCATATGCTTCATGATTACTTGTTGGTTTGACTTTATTAGACACAAAATTACATCCAATAACTTTAGTATTATTTCCATAAACACCAATAGCCCCGGCAGCTACCTGTGCAAAGTTATTTGTAAAATTACAGTTTTTTATAATTAAATTTTCACCTTCTTCCGGATATTTACCACTATCATTAAAAATGGAACATACATAAATTGCTGCTCCTGCATAGTCTGCATAATTATTTTCAAAAACTGAATCTTTAATAACTACATTCTTACCCAGAACAATCATTGCACCTCCATGACCAGACATTCCATTTACAAATTTTAAATTACTTATTTGGCAATTTGAACCTGTTTTTTGAATTGAAAAAATACATGAAATATTTTTTCCATCTAAAACAGTATCTGAACCGCCTACAATATTGATATTTTTATTTACATAAACATGAGAATCCTTGTTTTGAGCACTATAATAACCATTTAAATGAATTGTTCCACCATTATCTATATCATCAATTGCTTTTTGAATATCACTAAATTTACCTCCATTTAAAGTTATTTCACTACTTCCTACAATATCATTTTGAGAATTTTCCAAATTATCTTTGCATACACTTACTTCCAGAACTTCCAAATTTTCATTTAAATCAACCCCAAAAGCTGTACCTGAAGCTGCTAAAAATAAAATCATTAAAAGCACAGAAATAAGAAAATATTTTTGTTTATTTTTAAACATTATAAATCTCCTATTTTGAGGACATTTTTAACCACCATCAATTAACCTGAATCAGCTATTAATTAGCAATTAAACTTTTTATTTTAGCATAGAACTTGAAAATAACACTTTTTAAATATAAAATTTGAAAATAAACCGAAAATTAATATTTAACTATTAGTTTAGTTAACTAAAACCAAATATTTTAAAAACAAATACCTGGCCATAACTTACAAATTTATTTCAATCTGACATTACAAATGTTATTTTTCAAAATAACTGCAATATAGAATTTAAAATAAAAGATAACTGTTTTAAATCCTCAAAAATCTTATTAAACTTCAAATTATTTAAATTTTTTCCAATAAACAAATAAAAATTAATAACATCAAAAAATAATCCATTTAAACAATAATTCAATATTGTGCCATGAAAAAATTATTATAGCATAAAAATTGAAATAAAAATATGAAAAAACAAATTGCAATTATCATACTGGCCATTCTATTATTGGCCAGTGTAATTCAGGATGTATCTGCAGCCACTACTGTTTTTCTAACGTCAGACAATATAATGGGCACAAATGATGATGCAGATATGCTTAATTCCATAAAAACCTATATTGAAGAGATCAGCAATGGAAAAATCAATGTAATTGTAGATAGTCAATCCCCAGGACCTGGAGAAGGAACAAGAGCTATTGAAGCTGATTCAAATGTTAGTGTAGTGTTTGCGGCTGTAGATCCGGGCAATTTCTTAGTTTTAAGCAAATATTCAACAGCCACCACAGATAAACAGATAATCTTTGTAAATACTGGAGATTATGATTTAGATACTGCTGAATCCTTAAGAAGAGCGTGGGACGATAACTACTCAAAAACAATTTTTGCAGGAATCAATAACCCAGGAACATTTCTTAATGATGCGGGAATTAGCTATATCCAGCCATTGAAAGAATATCCTGATGCAGGTTCTGATGGTCATTTAGGGCAAAACAATGATGATATAAACAAATATATTGCCCAAGAAATTGTTAATAATATAAACAGCTATGACAGCACCAAACATTATGACAATAATCTGGTAATAACTCATAAATTAGCTCCTTCAAATATGGCTCATGGCAGTCAAAGTCTTTTAGAAAGTTCGGATAATGAAATGAATGGAACTTACAACTCTTATTCAGCTCCACAACTGTTATATTTAACCAGCTCTTATTTAAATGGAAACGGATTAGAAAATCCCGGAGATTATAAAGCTCCAGATTCTCCATTGAAATACTCCATTTTAACTAAGGATTCCTATTCAATTTATGATTATATAAAAATGGGTGGAATTGTTAAAAATTATATGGGTGAAAACGGACAGGCTCCAAATTACATAAATTACGAAGGTGCATATATTAGCTATTACGATTTACAGTACAATTTTGCTAAAATAACTGCAAATCATACTGACGGATCACATATGGATTTTGATAGAGAATATCATTTTGATAAAGTTAATGACAGTATTTTATTAACTATATTGCCAATTGTATTGATTATTTTAGTTATTATGTTTATTTATATGATTTTTAAAAGACTATTGCACAGATAAGGTTAAATTAACCTTTTTTATTTTTTTATTTTAAAATCAATAATGTTGTAAGCATCAATTATTGTTATTGCAATTGTTGTCACACCAACTGTTTTATATACTATAATAAATATATATTAAAACTGTAAATTTTCAAAAATAAAATTTATAAAAATGATTTTTATGAAATGTGACGTAAACTTGTTTAAAAACGACGATATTAAATTTATTACATTTATTTCCATAATACACAGACAATATATGATATATTTAAATAATTATCTTAAAAAAGAAGGAATAACCGCATCACATGCACCTATACTTAGCTATTTATTATACAAAGACATATCCTGTCAAGAAGAAATTGGAAATCATTTTAAAATAGATAAAGGAAGTATAGCTAGATCAATACAAAAACTACAAGAAAAACAATTTATTAACAAGGAAATAGATGAAAACAACAGAAGAAAATACCAATTGTCTTTAACTGAAAAAGGCAGAGCAGTTGCTTTAAAAATCATGGATTTAAATAATGAATGGGAAAACCAAATATATTCAACCTGTAATACTGATGAAAAGCAGATAGTTGAACTAATGAGGAAAATAACCATATCATCAATAAACATTCAAAAAAACACACAAAAGGAGGAAAAAAATGGCTGATATGACCAAAGGAAAACATGCAAATATTGAATTAATAACTGGAGACCCTAAAAAAGCTATTAATAAATTAGCTTGGCCTATGATGCTATCAATGCTTCTTATAATGCTTTATAATTTAGCAGATAGTGTATGGGTATCAGGACTTGGAGCAGATGCTCTAGCAGCACTAGGTTTTATAACACCACTATTTATGATTATTATCGGACTTGGAAACGGAATAGGTGCCGGTGCAAACTCATTAATCGCAAGAGCATTTGGGGCTAAAAAAGACGAATTAGCAAATAATGCTGCACTGCACTCTGTTGTATTAACTGTAATCATAGGAATTGTAATACCAATCATATTACTTCCGTTAATACCTGAAATAGTTGTAATTATGGGTGGAGCCAGCGTTACAGAATTATGTATGGATTACAGTAAAGTTACATTTGGATTATTGATTGTATTTTTATTCTCATCAGTACTTTCATCAATATTAAGGTCAGAAGGAGATGTAAACAGAGCTACAATCGCAATAGCTATTACTGCAGTATTAAATATAATCATAGATCCGATTTTTATATATTATTTAAATATGGGGATAGCTGGGGCTGCATGGGCAACCGTAATCTCTGCAGGAATTTCATGTATTGTAATGGCTTACTGGATATGGGTTAAAAAAGACACCTACATGAATTTAAGCTTTGATCAATTCAAAAAAAGCAAAGGAATCGTAATTGAAATTATGAAAGTAGCTATACCTTCCACTGCAGAGCAATTAATTATGTCCGGACTTACAATGGCAATAAATGCAATGCTTGTTATAGTTTCAACAACAACTGCAGTAGCAGTATATACTGCAAGTATGAGAATTGTATCAATGGCAATGATTCCATTAATGGGAATAGCTACTGCACTTTTAACAGTAGCGGGAGCGGCATACGGTGCCCGTAACTATGAAAAATTAAAAACCAGTTTCACATACAGTATCAAATTCGGATTGGTAATTTCATTGATTTTAGGAGCTCTAACATTTATCTTTGCACCGCAAATAGCATTGCTGTTCTCATATTCTGCAGCAACAGCATATCTTACACCTCAAATTGCATTTGCACTTAGAATATTCTGTTTCTTCTTAATATTCGTACCGTTCGGTATTGCCGGATCATTTGTATTCCAGGGAGTTGGAAAAGGAACATCTTCATTACTAATAACTATCATAAGGTCATTATTTGCTGAAGTAGTCTTTGCATACATGTTTGGAATAGTGTTAGGTTACGGAGAAATGGGTATTTTTGCAGGAGTAATTATTGGAAGCTTTATCGGTTCCATGTTTGGTTACAGCTGGGCAAGATTATTCATTAAAAAACTTAAAATTAAATTTGGTCATGCCGACTAAATTTAATTCTTTTTCTTATTTTTTATTTTAATAAAAATGAAATATAGCTATTTTTAAAGCAAAAATGCATAAACTTATATGAAAAATAAAAATCAATTTTTCTTTTTACAGCAAAAGTAATTTAAAATTTAAATAATATCATCCAAATAAATAATAGTTAAGGTGAATATATGAAGATAGTTGTAGCAATTGGAGGATCAATTTTATTAAAAGAATATGACTGTAAAAAATTCCAGGAATATAGTGAAATATTAAAATCATTAGCTAGCGAACATGAAATATTCGTTGTTGTAGGTGGAGGAAAACCTGCTAGAGAATATATTGGAGTTGTTCGTGAACTTGGAGCTGGTGAAGCTCAGTGCGATGATATTGGAATTGAAGTTACAAGAATTAATGCTAAATTGTTATTATCTGCACTTGGAGATGCTGCTTATCAGAAAGTACCTCATAACTTCCAGGAAGCTTTGGAATATTCAGCTACCGGAAAAATAATTGTAATGGGTGGAACAGAACCTGCACACAGTACAGATGCAGTTTCCGCTATTTTAGCAGAATACATCCATGCAGATAAACTTATTAACCTAACCTCTGTTGACGGAATGTATGATAAAGATCCAAACAAGTACGAAGATGCTAAGTTAATTAAAGAAATTACAGCTAGTGAAATGATAGAATTCATCAGCGGAAAAGACACCAAGGCCGGAACCTATGAATTCTTTGATATGACTGCAATTCAAATGATTAAAAGATCATCTCTTGAAACTGTAATAGCTAACGGTTATGATTCTGAAAACTTAATTAAAGCTATTAATGGTGAGGAAGTAGGAACCAAAGTTATCAGCAAATAAACAGGTGATTAAGTGGAAAATCTTATTGATATTGGCCTTAATTTAATGCATCCTTCTTTTAGAAAAAATAGAGAAAGTATAATTGAAGATGCCATTGATGAAGGTGTTTCCAAATTTATAATTACAGGAACCAATGTCAAAGCAAGTCAGATAGCTTGTGAATATGCATCCAATTATCCCGGAACTTTATATTCAACTTCCGGTGTTCATCCTCATGATGCAAAAACATGTGATGACAATACTCTTTTGGAACTGGAAAAAATAGCTAAAAATGATTGTGTTATAGCTATTGGAGAATGCGGTCTTGATTATAACCGTGATTTTTCTCCAAGAGATGTTCAAAGAAAATGGTTTGAAAAACAGGTCGAATTAGCTGAAAATTTAGATATGCCTTTATTTTTACATGAAAGAGAGGCACACAAAGACTTATATGATATTTTAAAAAAGCATGAAGATGTTTGTGAAAAATCAGTAGTTCACTGTTTTACAGGAACCAAGCAGGAAGCTCAAAATTATATTGATTTGGGATGCTGCATTGGTGTTACCGGATGGATTTGTGATATGGAAAGAGGCAGTGACCTGCAGGATGCAGTAAGTATAATTCCAACCAACAAATTAATGATAGAAACAGATGCTCCATTTTTAATACCTAAAAACTTTGATAAAAAACCTAAAAGTAATAAAAATGAACCCAAATATTTACCTCATATCCTAAAAACAATTGCCCATTATAAAAACAATTATGATGTAGAAAAACTTGCAAAAGAAGTTACAAAAACTACTAAAGACTTTTTTAAAATATAAAAATATGGTGATAATATGGCTGTAGAACCACATAAACATTGTCCAATTTGCGGAACCCCTATACCTTTAAATGAACTTGTATGCTCTCCAGACTGTCAAAAAGTTTGGGATCAAAGACTTAATCAACAAAAGAAAAGCAGATATATGTTAACTGGAGTTATCATTCTTTTCTTAGCTATTTGGGCAATAATGACTTTCATGAAATAAGTGATAAAAATGATATTAACATCTGCAAACACACTGGAAAATAAGGAAATTGTTGAATATAAAGGTTTAGTAACTGGAGAATCCTTAATCGGTGCTAACATTTATAAAGATTTATTTTCCGGTGTTCGGGATGTTGTAGGCGGAAGAACCTCAAGATATGAAGAAGAAATCCAAAAAGCACGTGATATTGCACTGAACAGTATGGAAGAAAAAGCAGAATATTTAGGTGCAAATGCTATTATCGGATTGAAAATTTCTTACGATAACTTAGGCGGTACTATGGGAAATACAATTCTTGTAACAGCTTACGGTACTGCTATAAAATACGAATAATATGAATCTTAAAGAAAGAATAGAAAATGTGGAAAACTTGAAAGAAGCTATTATCTGCATTTCTTTTGGAACATTTGTTGGTATTTTAACTTATTATATTTTTTTATACTTCCATATTGATATTTATGGATGGAATTTTGGACTTATTTTTGCTCCATTAGCTGCAGGATATGCTGAAACCATATTGGCTAAACGAATAATTGGCGAAGATATTGGAGCCATCAGCGCATTTATTTTATTTCTTGTAACTGTAGTTTACGGTTTTATTATAGCCAATCCTACACTTGGAGTAAATGTAATCACTTTCGGATCAATAATTGTAATTTTACAGGCAGCTCTTCCCACACTTATTAACTATTTCTTTTTAGTTGTTATAATTGGAATAATCTCCTATTTCTTTGGGACATTTAAAAAAATTACAGATTATACCTATTCCAAATTATCTGACATGTATTATAAAATAACAGGAAAGCAAAAACCCATAAGAACTATTGATGCGGAAGTTGTTGAAAATGAACTGGAAAGCAATAAACAAATAAATGATTTGGATTTTATATTCATAACCAGCTCACATCCAATCAATAAAAAAATAGAAATCATAGACCACTTTCATGCAACAGTATTTTTGGAAAGAGATAAAAAACTAATCCACATTGACCCTGAAAAATATGAAAAAGACACTTTAAAAATGCTTAAAAAAGCTAAAGACGGTGTCCTAATCCAAATAGCTAATGAAATTAAAGCTCATGGAGGAAATGGAATCCTGGATTTAAAAATAGAATATGGGTTAATCGGTTTAGGTGGAGACAGTTTTCAAATTACTGCAATGGGAATGGGAGTTAAATTTAAAGATTAAGGAACTACTCCCAGCATTTTAAGTGAAATATACAAAACCACCAAACCAAATATCTGTTTTAATCTTTTTTCAGGAACCTTATGAGCTATTTTTGCACCATAATAAGCTAAAGGTACTGAAAACATTGCGATAACTGCAAAATTAACTAAACTTACATAACCCAATGAATACGGAAACGGATTAACTCCCCAGCCAGATATTATATATGATACGGTCCCTCCAATAGCTGTTAGGCTAATAAATACTGATGAAATTCCGATAGCTTCAATCATTGAAAATCCAAATATTGCAGTTAAAATTAGAATTATAAATACTCCTCCCCCAACACCTAAAAGACCTGAGGAAATTCCAACCAATACCCCTACAACAGCTATGTTTATTAAATTAAATTTGGCTCTAGCTTTTGAAGTCTTTTTATCGGCAGACATCAAGTTACGAATAGCTATAAACAACAATAAACATCCAAATATGATTTTTAATATTTGTGTCGGCAGCATTGATGCAATCAGACCGCCCAATATGCTCCCAACAATACCGAATAACCCCAGTCTTATTCCTGGTTTTAAAATATTGTCCATAACTTTTAAATGCCTGGATGCACCGCTTGTTGCTGTCGGAATAATAATGGCCAGACTGGTTCCAAGAGATATCATCATAGCAAGTGACGGGTCAACTCCAAGATACTCCAACAGGAAATACTGGAATGGAACAATTAAAAATCCTCCTCCAACACCTAAAAGACCTGATGCAAATCCTGCAACAACACCAATTAAAATTAAACCAATGAAATATTCTAATGTAAATATCATAAAAACACGTATTCAGTAAATCTTTTAAATCATTAAAAACTTAAATTAATTTTAATGAAAAGGAATAATATTATATTGGCCGGATTCATATTTATATTATTTGCAGGTGTACTTTTTATAACAGACATCTTCAATCCAATAATAAGGCCAATAACTCGAGTATTTCTAATGGGTTCTTCTAAAGGAAAAGATATTTTATTTTTTGGACTTTTTGGACTGTTTTTAATTTTAAGTCAAACATTTACCCTGAAAAATAAAGATATTGACTCTGACAAATACTTAAAAATAGCTATCTGTGTAGGATGTCTTTTGCTAATTTCAGGAATTATTGCCGAAATCCTGTTTAGACATTCTTTAGGAATTCCATTAAATGTGACTTTTATGAGTGAAAGTTCACAGGCTGCAAGTACCAGTATTTTACATACCCATCTGCTGAAATCCATTTTTGGAGAAGCTGTAACCTCCCTGATCGGACCGTTTATCAGTAGCGGAATCAATACAGGAGTTGGATTATACGCCTATGTTCCGAATATTGCTAAAACAGCAATCATATTATTCCCTATTTTATTTATATTAGAAATATTGGCCAATCAAAAACGTTTAGCTCCAACAACAATCCTTTTAAGTTTCTTTTCAACCTGTTTACTTATTGGAGCATTAGACGGAGGAATGTTTTCCACACCTTCAATGTTAGGTATTTGCGGACTTTTTTTAGTTTACAGAAACCATTATTATTTTGATTATTATATCGGAGGAGTTGTTTTAAAAAATAAGAAAATATTAAATGATTCCAAAAAAGAATATCCCTACTACAAGGATGCAGGGTTAAGTGAAGTGAAATTCCATCTCCACAGACTACTGCCCTACATTATAGCTATTCTTTTTATAACTTTAAGAATTTCAATAGCTATTTTTGGAGCAAATGATGAATATTACACACTTGAAGTCGTAAATCCTGCAGACAATATTGAACTAAATGATTTTCCAGTAGAAAGTATTCATCATAGTGAAAACAAAACAGTTTATACACTTGATTCCAATTATAATGAATTGAATTTAATCAAGGATTTGAAAATACCTCTAAACAATAAATGTGACTACTACACGATTTCATGGAACATTTACTCATATATTTAATAAAAACTTATAAGTTTTAAAAATTAATATTAACATATGATTTTAAGCATTATTATACCTACATATAATGAAGAAGAATACCTTCCCGTACTTCTAGAAAGTATTAAACAGCAGGATTTCAGAGACTATGAAATAATTGTTGCTGATGCTAACTCTAAAGACAATACTGTAAAAATAGCTGAAGAATACGGATGTATTGTTGTTGAAGGCGGAATGCCTGCAGTAGGTAGAAATAATGGTGCGAAAGTAGCTAAAGGTGAGTATTTACTATTTTTAGACTCTGATTTAAAACTTACCGAAGATTATCTTGCAAAAGTTATCTATGAATTTAAAATGGAAAGATTGGGTATTGCAATTACACAAATGAAACCCCTATCCAAAAAAACAGAAGATAAAATCTTACATGATTTGGCCAATTTGTTTATGATAAGCGTTGAAAAAATAAAGCCACACGGTGCCGGATGTTATGGTATAATAGCTAAAAGGGAATTGCATGAATGCTGCGGCGGATTTGATGAAGAATTAACTTTCGGTGAAGATACAGAATATATTGAAAGATTGGCCAAAAAAGAAAGATTTAAAGTATTGAGAAATGCTAAAATTGGAGTTTCCACAAGAAGGCTTGAAGAGGAAGGACTGGCAACACTAGCTAAGCAATACGGTAAAAGTACTGTAAATGACTTTTTAGGCATTAGAACAGAAGCTTCAGATTTAAATTATGGTTTTGATCATGGAAAAGAACATATAAGCAAACATAAATTAGATAAAATTGCTCTGGAATCTGAAAAATTGGACCGTTTGAAAAACAGCTATGATGAATCCAAACAAAAAATAAACACTGCAAAAGTCTATCTTAAAAAAGCCAAAAAAACAAAAATCAGAGATAAAAAAGTAATTTTTTATTGTATCTGTGGAGAGGGAATGGGTCATGCTATCCGAAGCAGCGTAATAATCGACCGTATAAAAGACAAATATGACGTTTACATTTTCAGCAGCGACCGTGCTTACAAATATTTAAATGAAAAATTTGACAATGTCTATAAAATCGGCGGATTCAACACAATTTATATAAATAACAAAGTCAGCAATACAAAAACATTAATGAATGCAATTAAACGTAATCCTCTAAACATTAAAGAAGGATATGAAGAACTATATAAAAAAGCAAGAAAATTATCTCCTGACATTATTGTTACTGATTTTGAAATCTATGCAACAATGGTTTCCAAACTTCTCAGCATTCCATTAATAAGTCTGGACAATATCCATATGATTACCCAAACTGCAATTGACTATCCTCCAAAGCATCAGGGAGAAATGCTAAAAGCAAAAGGTGTAATAAAGTCATATGTAATAAAACCGAAAATACATATTTTAACCAGCTTCTTTTATCCGAAAATCAAGCCTAAAAAAAGGGCGGTGCTCTATCCTCCAGTGATTCGTGAAGATATCTTAAAGCTGGAACCTACAATTGAAGATCACATTATTGTCTATCAGACCAGTAAAGAAAGTGTGAAATTAGTCGAGCAATTGAAATCATTAAATGAAAAATTTATTGTTTACGGATTTAATAAGGACAAAACAGACGAAAATCTGACTTACAAATTATTTAATGAAGATGAGTTCTACAATGATTTAGCCAGTGCCAAAGCAGTAATCTGTAATGGTGGATTTACCTTTATATCAGAAGCCATATCCCTTAAAAAACCAATATACAGCGTTCCAGCTATTGGAAACTTTGAACAAACATTAAACGGATTTTATGTTCAGAAATTAGGTTATGGAGAATATCATGAAAAGATGAGTCCTCAAAAAGTGGAAAAATTCTTAAAAAGGCTCTCCAAATATCAGAAAAAACTAGCTAAAGTTAAAAAAACAAATAACGATGGAATTGTCAATGAATTAATATATCGTATTGAAAAATATAGTAAAAAAAGTTAAAATAGGGTGGTTTATAAAGTTACACCCATTTCAAGTTGTTCTGTTAATTCTTTATACCTGTTTCTTATAGTTACTTCAGTAACACCTGCAATATCTGCTACATCTCTTTGGGTTTTTCTCTCACCCAACAATACAGATGCAATATATAATGCAGCTGCAGCTACACCAGTTGGTCCTCTACCGGAAGTCAAACCTTTTTCCATTGCTTTTTCAATAATTTCAATAGCTCTGGATTGTGCTTCACCAGACAAACCTAATTCACTAGCAAATCTAGGCACATAATCGACCGGAGAAGTTGGAGGTAATTTAATGTTTAATTCCCTTGTAAGGAATCTGTAAGTCCTACCTACTTCTTTTTTAGTAACTCTTGAAACTTCAGCTATTTCATCTAAAGTACGGGGAACATTACAACGTCTGCAAGCAGCATATAAAGAAGCAGCAACTACTCCTTCAATACTCCTTCCACGAATAAGTTTGTTGTCCACTGCACTTCTGTATACTACAGATGCAGCTTCCCTCACACTTCTTGGAAGACCTAATCTTGAAGAATCTCTGTCCAGCTCACTTAATGCAAATGCCAAGTTACGTTCTGTAGCACCAGAAATCCTAATTTTTCTTTGCCATTTCCTTAATCTATACCATTGTGCTCTGTTTCTTGCAGGAATATCACGACCATAAATGTCCTTATTCCTCCAGTCAATCATAGTACTTAAACCTTTATCGTGAATGGTGTAAGTGATTGGAGCTCCAACCCTAGTACGTTTATCTCTTTGTTCGTGGTCAAATGCCCTCCATTCAGGACCCATATCCACTAGATTTTCATCAATAACTAATCCACAGTGAGCACAAACTACTTCTGCCCTTTCATAATCACCAATTAATTCTGTGGAACCACATTCCGGACATACGGTTTGTTTATCTTTATCATAAACATCACCTTGCATAATTTCTTTTTCTGTTCTTTTATGTCCGACCTTTTTAGGGATTTCGTTTACTTTTTGTTTCGTGTTTTCACCCTCCTCTTCCTAGGTTTCTTAGATTTTGGTCTTGATACAAATAGTTTTTCACCATAGTTTCTCTTGATTTTATCTAAATTAGCAGATTTAAATAATTTAATTGAAACATACGGACTTTTAGTAGGTCCAAAAACATAGCTAACCTTGCCTATTTTAGTTTTATCGCTATTAAAAACAATACCACCAGGACTAGGTGTTTTAGATGATCTAGCTATTAATTTTCCAGAATTTGCAATATGCAAACTATTTCCTAAAACTTTCATAAAAAATCAATCATAAAATAATCTGTATCAACTATTAATATGCATGTGATAATATATAAATGTATCGATATATTTATATATCAATAAAATTTGCTATTTAAATGTTTTACTATTTAATTGTCCTAAACACTATTTTAACCCAGCAGCCTGAGACAAAGTTTTACCACCATTAATAGCATCAATGATACCTAATTCCTTTACTTTAATAGCTAATGTTTGAGTCATGACCTGTTTAAACAAAGACTGAGGAATAATAACAACGCCAGTTTCATCACCATAGAAAAAGTCACCTGGTTGAATAGTCATATCCCCAACAGAAATATCCACATTGATTTCTCCCAATCCTAAAGCACTTCCTGCATTTGGAGCATAATCACAAGCAAAAATAGGATAATCCATATAATACAGAGCATCCAAATCTCTGACAGACCCATAAATTACAGTAGCTTTAACACCATTAGCTTTAGCACAGGTTGAAGCTAATTCACCCCATACAGACATGCCAGAATTATTGGTTTTAATAAATAATATATCTCCATCATTAGCTTCATCAATAGCTAATGCGGAAGTTCCCCAATCATCACTGTTAGTTTTGCAGGTAGTAATTCTACCCCAAACCCTTAATCTGTTAATAGGTTTCAATTCTTTGATAACACCTGATCTTCTTGAAATTCCGTTATATGCATCGGAAATTTGGCAGGTGGAAACACCTTCAAGTAAAGACTTCAAGTTAATATAATTTTTATAGTTTTTTTTATTGAAAACCAAATCTTCAATGGATATTTCACTTAAATCTATATCTTCCACATCAATTTTCTTATTTAAGTCTTTTTTATTGTGTAATAAATCACTAGGTGTTACTGACATTAAATCACTTCTCTTAATTAATATATAGATATATGTAAGAACCGCTTAAAAAAGATTTTTCAAAAAATTTTGACATAACTAACTAATTATATATATTAGTATTTTCAAAATACTTAATGAAGTATAAAAAAATACTCACAATTATACTTAAAGAGTTTATTTACATTCATTATTACAATTTAATTATTATTCAATTTAAAAACAAAACAGGAGCAATTAATATTACTAACTAAATATAACCTTAAAAATAAAGAAAAATAGCTAATATGTTCTATATAGGCTATAAATGAAATTAGTAATATGCTCAGTAGATTTTAACTCTTTTTAGTGTATAAAAGATATCTTAACTAAAAGATATTAGATATGTTTATCAAGATTATTTCTTAAAATACCCAATTTTTAGAAAGATAAGAAAATAAGCCAATAAAAATAAAAAGGAGGCTTAACAATGGGAAAAGGAGAAGAATTAACTACAACAAAATACTTAATTCATGCACAAATTAATGCAAATGGTATTGTAGAAAAACCAGATGTAGTCGGTGCAGTATTTGGACAAACAGAAGGATTATTAAGTAATGATTTAGATTTAAGAGAACTTCAAAGAACTGGAAGAATCGGCAGGATTCAGGTAATGATCCATTCCAATGGTGGAAGAGCTAAAGGAGAAATTGTAATTCCATCCAGCTTAGACAGAGTTGAAACCGCCATTCTTGCAGCATCACTTGAAACAATTAACCGTGTTGGACCCTGTGAAGCAGAAATTCACACAGTTAAAGTTGAAGATGTAAGAGCAGTTAAAAGAGAACAGGTTGTAAACCGTGCAAAGGAAATCTACAAAAACATGATTGAAAGTGCCAGCCCTGCAAGTATGAGAATGATTGAAGAAGTAAGAGAAGCAATGCGTGTTCATGAAATTTCAGAATATGGTGAAGACAGATTGCCAGCAGGTCCAAGCATACACACTTCCGATGCAATTATTGTGGTAGAAGGTCGTAGCGATGTATTGAACTTACTTAAATACGGCATCAAAAATACTGTAGCTGTTGAAGGAGTCAGTGTTCCACAATCCATAGGAAACCTAAGTAAAAAAAGAACAACAACTGCATTTGTAGATGGAGACCGTGGTGGAGAACTTATTTTAAAAGAACTCCTGCAAATCGGAGATGTTGACTATATTACACGTGCTCCTAAAGGTAAAGAAGTTGAAGACCTTGAAAAAGATGAAGTATTGGTTGCCCTAAGGGACAAAGTTCCTACAGCACAATTTTTAGCTAATCACAATATATTAAGTGAATCTGACAGCAAAAACTCCCATAAAAAACATAACGGCAAACACAACAACAAACATTCAAATAACAAACATCAACAACACGAAACTAAAGTCAAAGAAGAAGTGCAAATTGAAGAAATTCCTATTGAAGATGACGAAACAAAATTAATGAAAGACATGTTAAAAGAATTTGAAGGCAGCGGCTGTGGAGCTATACTGGACGAAGCTTTAAACATGACTCAGGAAGTGGAAGTTGAAAACATTTATGAAGAAATTAAAAATATAGAAACAAGTGCAGACACAGTTATTTTTGATGGAATCATAAGTCAGAGACTTGTTGATGTTGCTTCATTAAAAGGAATTAAAAGATTAGTTGCATTTAGATCCATGAACATAGTTAAAAAACCGGATAACTTAAAAATAATAACCATGGATTAATAAGGTGTCCTAATGGAAACATATGATTTTAAAAATGAGATTATAGACAAAAACGGGAATAAAATAAATATTCTCGACGTTTATAATTTTAATAAAATAAAAGAAAGTTACATAACTTCTTTAAAGAACAACAACTATTCACAAAACACCATCAAAACCTATTCATCAATAATACATAAATTTACTACTTATCTAAAAAATCAAATAGCTATTTATAATGAAAAAGAGTTCATAAAATACTTCAATAGCTATATACTCTATTTAAAACAAGTGAAAAATGTTAGTCAAAATTACATTTACCTGGTTACGGTAGTTGTCAAGAAGTTTCTTGAGTTTAACAATATTCATTTCTTAGATTCAATTACAACACCAAAAAGAATTAAATCACCACCTAATTTTTTAACACAAAAAGAAGTAAAACAACTTCTGGACAGCATTACATGGGATGAAAATTCAGATAGTGATTTTCGCATCATTACCAAACTACGGGACAAACTGATAGTGACCCTATTATATTCATCAGGACTGCGTGTTTCTGAACTTATAAACTTAACTGTAGACAATGTAAATTTTGAAGGAAAACAGTTATCCATTGTAGGCAAAAACAACAGCAGAGTTATTTTACTTGATGAATCAACCAAACAGTTAATACAAAAATATTTGGAAAAAAGAACACAGAAAAGCAATTATCTGGTAGTTAACAAAAGCGGAAATCCATTAACTCCACGATATGTTCAGCTAATGATAAAAAAATACGGAAATGAAAGCGGCATCGAAAAGAAAATAACACCTCACATTTTACGCCATTCCTATGCAACACATCTATTTGAACAGGGAGTGAATATCAAGATAATTCAGCAACTGCTTGGACACAGCAATTTGTCCACAACCCAAATTTACAGTCAGGACGCTAATAATTAACTCTTTTTTGCAATGTGCTTGTACAAAAAATTAAATAGTAAAAATGATAAACATATTAAAGTATGATGATTTAAAAATCAAGGAGGAATACTATGAATATGAATAATTATTATACTGCTAGAAAAAACATATTCCAAGGAATACGCGAATCTAGCACTGTCGCTAAAATATTAATGTCATTTTTAATGGCTTGTTTTACAGGTTTAATGGCTCAAATTATCATTCCACTCCCATGGACTCCTGTGCCAATAACTGCACAAACATTTGCAGTGTTATGCTCCGGATTAATACTCGGTAAAAGATACGGCTGTTTAAGTCAAATTTTATATGTTGCTCTTGGTGCAACTTGCGTACCATGGTTTGCTAGTATGAGTGGTGGAATAGATGTTCTTCTTGGATCCAATTGCGGATACTTTATAGGATTTATTCTTGCATCCTACTTTATCGGTACTATAACTGACAAATATGCAGATGCACGTAACTTCACTAAAATGGCAGCAGTTATTGGAGTAGCTAACTTTGCAATAATTTACATTCCAGGACTTGCCGGATTAGCTTTATGGGCTTACATGAGCCAAGGTGCAATGCTTTCAATCTCTGAATTATTAATTATGGGATTCATTCCATTTATTGTTGGAGATATTGTAAAAATATTAGGTGCAGCATCTGTTTCTAAAGTATTTTTACCAAAAGAATAAATAAGGTTTTTTAACCTTTTCTTTTTTTATTTACTGATATTATGAAAATTAAATTAAGAGGACATCACTTGTTATGTCTTCAGGGATTTCAGGGTTATGGATACAACGACAGTTTTGTTAAAAATATGACATATATAAATAACCTGAGAAAATCTGAAAATACAACCATTACCATTACAAATAAAGCTGACGATATCTGCAGATGCTGTCCAAATTTAAAAAATGACCTTTGCGGAAATGAAAAACAGAATGCAGAAATCATAAAGATGGATAATGAAATCCTATCTAAAATAGATAATAGTAAAGAATATGATGCATTAAAGCTATTTAATGAAACTAAACATATTTTTAACAGCAAAAATAGTGTCAAAGATATATGTGAAGACTGCTGTTGGCATGAAGAATGTCTATTTTATAAAAATTTAAAATAAACCGATATATTTATATACTACTTATCAAATAAATATAGAATGTTGTACTACTGGTACAAACAAAATTATAGTCCCGTAGGGTAGTGGTAATCCTTCTAGGCTTTGGACCCGGAGACGGCGGTTCGACTCCGCTCGGGACTATTTTTAAAAAAAACTTTTTTTGCTTGATATTTTATGGAAAAATTACTTCTTATTGGAATAAATACTCGAAGTATGATTGAAAGCGGACTAAAACTAAATTATACTATTTATTCAACTAGCTATTTTTCAACATCCGATGTTCCGTCAATTGAAAACCAGAAAATAATATTGGATGAAAGTATTAATCCTGACTGTGGCGTTTTCGAAGATAAATTCAGCAGCGAAAATATTTTAAATGTTTCCAAAGACTATCTTGATGAGGTAGATTATATTATTCCGATTTCAGGAATTTCACCAAATGATTTTGAAAAAAAACATCAAAAAAAGATTCTGGGAAATAAAGACATCAGCAAAGTTGAAGACAAATACCGATTTTATAAAGAAATCCGAAACGAATTTTTAACTCCTGAAACTTTTTATGTGAATGATGTAGATGAAGCTGTTGAAATTCAAAAAAATAATCCTGAAGTTCAATATATTGCAAAACCACTTAAAGGATCAGGAGGATATAACACAAACTTATTAAATAATCAATCACAACTTCAATTAAACTGTGATGAAAAACTGATTGTTCAGGAATATATTGAAGGTATAAATTTAAGTTCTTCAGTATTGGCCAGTGAAAATGAAGCTGAAAACATTGTAAATTCAAGACTGCTAACCCAGCATGACTTTGAAAAAAACAGCCCGTTCAAATATGTTGGAAATATTCTTCCCCTAACCGAAAAATCAATATTGGCACCTGTAAAAAATACTGATGCAATAAACAGAGAAATGGCAGATACTTCTGAAAAACTAATCCGAAAATTTGAATTAATCGGATCAAATGGTGTAGATTTTATTTTAAATAAAAACGGATTATATGTAATTGAAATAAATCCCAGAATTCAGGGAACATTTGAATGTGTCCAGCAAGCTTTAGGAATCAATATGCTTGAAGCACATATCAAAGCCTGTCAAAATGAAATAATAGCTATTGACAAAGCTGAATATTACAGCTATAAAAAAATAATATACTCCCCCAAAACAGTAAAGTATGAAAAAATAGATTTAAACAACCTTTATGATATGCCTCATCTCGGATCAATTACACAAAAAGATGAGCCGTTACTTACAATAATAGATAAAGATAAAGATTTTGATAAGTTATATGAAAAAGTAGAATTATCTAGCCAAACTGTAAATAAGCTAGCTAATAAATCCCAATAAGTATAAAATAAATATAATTGTACCTATAGTTATCATAAACGTTACTATTATCATAGATCTAGTTAACCAGATAAATAATTTCGCCTTATTGTCAGGGTCCTTTAAAAATTGGTCTATAGGGTTACGTTGCATAAATACACCTCTTTCTAGAATTTTCCAGTAATTAAAAATTTTTACAATAACTAATAAAAATAACTTTTTTTAAATAAATAAAGCCTAACAAAGCTTAAAATTTAAAATAAATAATAAAAATAGATAGAAAATGAAGAAGTTAAGTAAAACTTAAGCTTCTACTTCAGCAGCTTCTTCTTCAATAGCTGCTTCTTTAGCCTCATTATCTTTCTTCTCGATAGTGGACCTGATCATTTTCAATCTAACAAAGTTTTCCCTTTCCATTTCCTGGAGTCTCATATCAATATATTTTTCAGTGTTTTCGAATCTTGGAATCATAATATGCTCTAACGCATTTACCCTACGTTTAGTAGCCTCAATTTCTTCAGCAAGTAAGAAAATAGTTTTTTCCACTTCACCAAGTTCAATTAAGAATTTAATAGATTCTTCAAATTTCTTAGCAGCTTCATCTAATTGTATAGTGGTGTCAGAAAAGCTGTAACCTCTGTCAATAATGGATCTTTCTTCCATTTTAACATTGGTTACAGGAACTGATACACCCATAACACTTCTAGATTTAATATCTACATCGATAGATTCTTTAACTGATAAAGATGCTTTCCTAACAGCTAAGTCACCCATAGCTATTTGAGCTTCAAGTAAAGCTTCATTAGCTTCTTTTAAGCTTCTTTCAGCAGCTTCACGAACACCTTTGACACGATCCAAAATATCAAAAAACTCTTTGATTAAAGCATCCCTTTTCTCTTTGAGTAAACCATGCCCTTTTACAGCGAGTTTAGTTCTATTTTTAAGAGATAATAATTCCATCCTTGTTGGATTTATTCCATCTATAATATCTTGTGCCATTTAATCACCCGTTATATGAATGAGCTTATTCTTTTGGAAGGTATTGTTCAATAAATTCTTCTTTAACACGTTTAAGTTCAGATTTAGGTAAGATTTTAAGTAAGTCCCAACCAAGATCTAAGGTTTCAATGATAGACCTATCTTCGTCTTTACTTTGAGTAATGAATTTACCTTCGAATTCTTCAGCAAATTCTAAGAATTTTTGATCCCTTTCGGTAAGAGCTTCTTCCCCTACAACAGCAACTAAGTCTCTTAATTCACGACCACCTGCATATGCAGAGTAAAGTTGGTCAGATACACCACTGTGATCATCACGAGTTTTGTCTCCACCGATACCACCACTCATCAAACGAGAAAGTGATGGAAGTACATCTACAGGAGGATAAATACCTTTCCTGTTGAGTTCTCTGCTTAATACAATTTGTCCTTCAGTAATATAACCAGTTAAATCTGGAATTGGGTGAGTAATATCGTCTTGAGGCATAACTAAGATAGGCATTTGAGTAATAGAACCTTCTTTACCATCAATACGTCCTGCTCTTTCATATATGTTAGCTAAATCAGTATACATGTATCCAGGATATCCTCTTCTTCCAGGTACTTCATCCCTAGCTGCGGAAATTTCCCTTAATGCTTCACAGTAGTTGGTCATATCAGTTAAAATTACCAATACTTGCATACCTAAAGTAAATGCGAAATATTCTGCAGTAGTTAAAGCCATTTTAGGAGTTAAGATTCTTTCAATAGCTGGGTCATCAGCTAAGTTCATGAATACAGTTACTTTTTCAAGAGCTCCAGTACGTTCGAAATCTCTCATAAAGAAGTTAGCTTCTTCGTGAGTAATACCCATAGCAGCGAATATTACTGCAAACTCTGCATCGTCCCCAAGCACTTTAGCTTGTCTTGCGATTTGAGCTGCTAATTCGTTGTGAGGTAAACCAGAACCTGAGAAAATAGGAAGTTTTTGACCTCTTACTAAAGTGTTCATACCGTCAATGGTAGAGATACCAGTTTGAATAAATTCTTCAGGGAATTCACGAGAAGCTGGGTTCATTGGACTTCCATTAATATCTAATTCTTCATCAGGAATTATTTCTGGTCCGCCGTCAATAGGTTTACCGATACCATTGAACATACGACCCATCATATCTCTAGATACACCAATTTTAGCAGTTTGACCGGTGAATCTAGCTTTAGTATTTTTAGTGTTTAAGTCAGTTGTTCCTTCGAACACTTGAATAACTGCAACATCGTCAGTTACTTCAAGAACTTGTCCACTTCTTTTTTCACCATTAGGTGTTTCGATATCTACAATTTCGTTGTAACCTACGCCTTCTACACCTTCAACAACCATTAAAGGACCGGAGACTTCGGAGATTGTAGTATATTCTCTTGTTTTAATATTTGTGTTCATATTTAAGCCTCACTGCATTGTTTAGTAATAGCTGCTTGAATTTCTTCACATTTAGCTGCAAATTCGTCTTGTGGAATGTATTTCATTTTACCAATTTCTTCTTTAACAGGTAATGCTACTATGTTTTGAATAGGAACTCCCCTGCCAACAGCTGCAAGAGCTTCTTTATGGAATAATAAAATAGTTTTTAACATATTGTATTGTTTGACAGGTGGACAATATGTATCAATGTCATCAAATGCATTTTGTTGTAAGAAATCTTCTCTTAACATACGAGTAGTTTCTAAAGTAGCTTGGTCAGCTTCAGGTAATGCATCAGGACCAACTAATTGTACAATTTCTTGAAGTTCTGCTTCTTTTTGTAATAAAATCATAGCTTGATCACGAGTTTCTCTCCAATCAGCAGCTACATTTTCAGCCCACCAGCCTTCAATACTGTCTACATATAAGGAATAACTTTGTAACCAGTCAATTGAAGGGAAGTGACGTTTATCTGCAAGAGATGCATCTAAAGCCCAAAATACTTTACAGATACGTAAAGTGTTCTGAGTAACAGGTTCAGATAAGTCCCCACCAGGAGGTGATACAGCACCAACAACAGTAATGGAAGCTACATCAGAAGTAGTACCAATAGTGTTTACTCTTCCTGCTCTTTCATAGAATTGAGCAAGTCTGGATGCTAAGTATGCAGGGTAACCTTCTTCCCCAGGCATTTCTTCAAGTCTTCCGGAAATCTCCCTCATAGCTTCAGCCCATCTTGAGGTTGAATCAGCCATAAGTGCTACATCGTAACCTTGGTCACGGTAATATTCAGCAATAGTAATACCTGTGTATACACATGCTTCACGAGCTGCTACCGGCATGTTTGAAGTGTTTGCAATAAGAACAGTTCTGTCCATTAATGGGTTTCCAGTTTTAGGGTCATCAAGGTATGGGAATTCAGTAAGTACTTCAGTCATTTCGTTACCACGTTCTCCACATCCAATATAAATAACAATATCTGCGTCTGCCCATTTAGCTAATTGCTGTTGGGTAACAGTTTTACCTGATCCGAAAGGACCTGGAATAGCTGCTGCTCCACCTTTAGCTACTGAAAAGAACGTATCTTGTGCTCTTTGACCAGTTACAAGAGGTACATCAGGGTCCAATTTATCTACATATGGACGTCCTTTCCTTACAGGCCATTTTTGAAGCATTTGGATTTTTTCGTCACCTTTATCAGTTGCAACTTCAGCAATGTCTTCTAATACTGTGTATTCACCTTCAGAAGCGATGCTTGTTAATTCACCTTCAATCATTGGAGGAACTAATATTTTTTGTAAAACTGCAGAAGTTTCTTGTACTTCACCAAGAACATCTCCACCTTTAACTTTGTCTCCAACTTTAGCTACTGGTTTGAATGTCCATTTTTTCTCTTTACTGATAGATTCTGCATCTACTCCCCTAGCAATGAAATCACCAGATTCTTCTCTGATGAGTTCTAAAGGCCTTTGAATACCATCAAAAATGGAACCCATTACACCAGGACCAAGTTCTACAGACAATGGACCTCCAGTACTTTCAACTACTTCACCTGGTTGAATACCAGCTGTTTCTTCATATACTTGAATGGTAGCGGTGTCACCTTCAAGCTCAATAATTTCCCCAATGAGCTTTTGTTCACCTACTCTAACCATTTCATACATCTGAGCTCCTCTCATACCATCCGCGATAATAACAGGCCCAGCAATTTTAATAATTTTTCCTTCGATAATCATTTAACCATCTCTACCCCAATAACTCTTTTGATGAGATCTGCCATTTGATCAGATGATCCTTCAGAGGACCCGTCTTTATCAGGTATCTCAATTATCATTGGTAATACACTAGAACCAATTTTCCTATTAATATGATTTCTAATTTCGTTAGCTAATACTTGAGTAATAATTATAATTGAAATTTCTTCATCTAAAATTTTATCAAAAGCTGCGACAGCTTCTTCAGCAGAATTAGCTACTTCTGCTCTTTTAACTCCACCAAGTCTAAAACCTGATACAACATCAATATCTCCAATAATTGCTACAGAACTCATATTAACATCTCCATAATTTTAGAGTTAGGGAATCCAGCCTCTCTTTTTGCTCTTGCAATAATTTTTAAATTTTTAATTTCAGTTTCTTTTTGACTTACATAACCAATAATTGGACCAATTCCTAATGGTTTTTTCATAGATAAAGATTTTGCACTTTTTGACAAGTAAGCATCTAAAGCTTTTTCAAATACTGCAATGGAAGCATTTTCATTATATTTAGCCATAGCATCAGTTAATACATCAGAGTATTTAGTGCCTTCTAAACCGGATATTACATTTGTAACATCAGGAGATTCCATTAAATCTTTAAGTTTCCATTCACGTAATTGGTAACCGTCTTCTAATATATAAGGAGCAATATCATCATAAGACAAATTGTCTTTTTTTGCCCTTATAATCAATTTAAGATTAGCTATATCTACTTGAGTTCCAACATATGAGAATAAAATTTGTTTATTTTCATCAGCAGGAACATTGGAAGAACGTAATAAACTTTCTAAATAATATTTATCTAAAGCAGATTCTAATGCAAGAACCATACCACTATTTTCGTATTTTGGAAGAGCATCTTCTAATACAGCAGCATATTCTGTGCCGTCCAAACTTGTAACTACATCAGTTACTCCGTCAGCATCAATTAAAGAACGTAAATCTTCATATAAAACTCCACGTGGAATTAATAAATCTTCAGTTTCTTCTTCAGTAAGGCCAACTTCTTTAGCAGTTAAAAGACTTTTAATGTTATTAATATCAGTTTTTTTAGACATTACAACAAAAGAACTTCTAATTTCCTTTGGAGCAATTCTTGCTACAAATTCATAAGTATCAGCACATTGAATATCTAATGCTTTATCAACAGGATATTCTTCTAATACGTCAGCATAATCAGGAACACCTTTAAGATAATTTTCAAATTCGTGAACATTGTTTGTTTCAACAATTTCAGATAATTGTTTTTCATCAAATAATCTTCCTTTTCTTGCACGTACGCTTGCACTAGGAGTAAGATATGGATAAATATCCAAAATTGGTCTAGATGTAATGATTACGACTATTGCACCTATAACGATAACAGCAATTACACATAAAACTAAGAAAGTTTCATTTGTAAGACCTGCTGAACTAATAAGTGTTGCAATTTCATCAGCCATAATTTATCCTCCTAATTTTTAAATAAAACATTAGCAACTTCACTACGTAATAATCCTTTAAATCTATCTAGTCTAGATTCGATAGTGTTATTTACTTCAATGTCACCATTTCTAGTTTTGAGTATAGCTCCACCAATAGCATCAATAGGTTCACCTAATACTAAGGTTGTGCTTACACCAGTTTTAGTTGCAAGGTCTGCAGATAATTTTTTCAAATGACCTTCAACTTTCGCAACATCAGATTCTTTAACTTGAACGATTAAATCTCCACCACCAAGTTCTTCAGTAGCTTCTTCAATCATTTTTATTAAGGATTCTGAATATTCTGCATCATCACTAGAAGCTTTAGCTTTTAAATCTTCAGTAGCTTTAGCAAAAGCTGCTTCAATGACTTCTTCTTTAGCTCCTAATTCTGCTCTACGAGCATTCATCTTAGCTTCGGAAATAATTTGCTGATATTTCATATCAGATTGTTTTTTACCATTATCTAAAATTTTATTCTTTTCTGCTTCAGCAGTTTTTTCAGCATCACTATTAATAGTTGCTATTTCTGCTTGTGCATCTTGAATAATTTTATCAGCTTTCTCCTGGGCTTCAGACTTAATGCTTTCAACAATTTTATTTGTGCCTGAGCTCATACAGATTGCCTCCTTAACCTAATATTCCACCGAATACCATAAGTAAGATTGCAATCAAGAATCCATAAATAGCCTGAGTCTCTGGCAATGCAGAGAAAATAATACCTCTAGCAAACATGTCGTTATCTTCTGCAACTGCACCTACAGATCCAGCTGCTGCCATACCTTGCCCTAAACCGGAACCTAATCCAGCGAAACCAATTGCTACTCCAGCACCAATAGCTGCTAAAGCAGTACCTAAAGCAATATCCACCATATTTAATTCACCTTTGAATAATAATTAATTTTGATATATTTAAATAAAAAATTTTAATTTTTAAGTTTTGTAAAAGTTCTGTTTGCTTTGAAAGCTTGGAACTTGTTTTTACCTTCCATATAGAACTGTGAAAAGAACTCTACGTAATGAAGACGTAAAGAGTTAATAAATGCACCTAAAATTTGGAACAAGAAGTTTGCAATATGTCCGAATATAAATATGAAAATTGCAAGAACAATACCAATAACTGGAATCATATCATTACATAAGTTAGTTAAGATATTTACAGTCATAGCAATACCTCCTGTAGCTAAACATAATGCTAAAAGACGAGCATAAGACAAGACATCTCCCATAAATCCGAAAACATCCATAACTCCATAAGCTCCATTAGCGTATATTAACATAGCAAGACATGCAATTATTAAAACTGCTCCAATTCCGTATCCGATCATACCTATTGCAGGCATCATAAATCCTAATACTAAAAATATAATACCGGCTTCTAAAACAAACCAGCAAAGTTGAGATCCAATAGCTTCTTTTATTTCTCCGTATCTGAAATTATTGATAGCTCCAATAATAAAACCAATATTAGTATAAATTATACCAATAGCTATTGCTATTATTAAAATAGTATCTGGATGTACAAAAGCTTCAACAGCAGGCACAACAGTAGGCAACTTATAATTCAACATTCTTTCTGTGAAATCTCCTAACAAACCATTAGTGAGAAGACCCAATATAATTGCCCAAATACCACATGCTGTAAGAATATAACCGAATGATTTCATTGTATCATTGAGTTTACCCATACCCCTTACTAAAACAACACCTATGATAGCTACAATAGCACCATAAAATGCATCAGTTAAACAGTACCCGAATAAGAACGGGAACACAACTGCTACAAAGAATGTTGGATCTATAGCATTATATCTTACTGGAGAATACATATCCACAAGAACCTCATAAGGTTTTACATAACCTTTATTAGTTTGTAAAATAGGTACATCTTCATCATCAGTACCTTCAACATCAATTAATTCAAAGGTACAATGTCCATCAGAACTTTTTTCTACTAATTGCTCAACTTTATCAGTATCTTTAACAGGTACCCATGCTTCTAACATATAGGTATCTTTTGTTTGAACAAAAGCAGCAAGTATTTCATTCTTTTCTTTTTCATTTTCTAATTCTTCTTTAAGAGATAAAATATCGTCATCCCATCTTTCAGCAATAGCTTTTAAATCACTTTTAGCTGAATTACGTTCAGATTCTATGGTTACTAATCTAGAATCAGCACTTGAGATAATTTGCTGTGGAGTTCCCTTAACATTGGAAACTTCAACTCTCTCAAAGTCAAATTTACGAAGTGTTGAATAAACATCTTCGCCGAATTCTTTTAAAGTCACTACGATAATATTTGCAGTTTCTTTATCATCATTAGGGACTATAAAAACATCTAATTCATCAGTCAATTTACTTAAGTTACTTTCAATTTCTGAAGCAGACTCAGCATTAATCCTACCAACAGTTATGGAAGTGTACTTAGAATCTTTTAAAAGAGCCAAGTCCATGTCTAAATTATATAAACGCTTAGCTAAACTTTTATTAGAAGTCAATACACTTGTTTCAGAGTCGAGTGCGGAAAATTTACCTTCAATAACTTTTGTTTCACTTTCAACTTGAGCCAAAAGGTCTTCTGCTTTATTTATTAAAGCTTCAGTATCTAAATCCCCAACTTCTTTTTGAATAGGCATTTCTGGACTAATAAAAGACTTTATTGTGTCTTTGATCCCATGGCCTTCGGATAAAGAATTTCCTAATAGTTCAGAAATAGCACTTGTTTTCATTAAAAGTGAAGATAACTTACCAGTGAAAGCAGATGCTTTTGAAGGAGTTACTAACTCCGCTAATTCAGGATCTTGCTGAATACTATCAGAAATCTCGTTGATTTGTACTAATCCTTGTTCGTGGAGTGCACTAACAGTAGGGGATATGTACTCATCAAGAGTAACGATTCTAATTTTACGCATTCTAGCTGTCTTGAACATTAATCTCACACTATAAAACATTTTTGACAATAATAGAAGCAGCATCATCTACATTTGCCATAGCTTTTTCTTTTAAGGAAGCTACATTAGCTTCTCCATCTTTAGCAATAGATTGTGCTTCTTTTTTAGCTTTGTCTTCTGCATCAAAAACAGTATTTTTAGCTTCTTCTTCTGCTGCTTTTTTTGCCTCATTTATAATATTTTCAGCATTTATTTTTGATTCATTTATCATGTCCACAGATTTGGACTCTGAATCAAGAATAAGTTGTTCAGCATCAGATTCAGCTTTTTTTATCATTGCGATAGCTTCTGATATCTCTGCCATAATTAATCACCATGGTATATTAATCTTTATTGGGAAGCATATATATCTTTTACGATTTATATTTAACATGACCTAATTCACTGATTTAAGGAAAAATAAAAGAATAATCGAAAAATTAAGACAATAAACAACAAAAAGACATTGAAAATTACAATTTGTTCAGAAAATTTTAAATAAATATAGCATATATTGAGCAATGTTTAATTTTAAAAGTAAAATTTTATACAGTCTGATAACGGTGCCATGAACATGTGAAATGTTAAAAAAAAGAGGAGTTACCTATAAAAATATTTTAAAATACTCATAGGTAATTTTTGCAGATATGCCAATAGAGCTATTACAACAATAGCAAGGCCAATAATACCTAACAAATAGTTATACGGAGTAGCAAGTAAAGTATAACCGCTTATTCCAATAATAATTCCTTCAAAAAAGAAAACTGCCTTAGCCCATTGCGGTTTAGCAACAATAACAATATAAGCAATTCCAATTAAAACTAAAATAATTGCACTAGCTATACTGTCATTAGTTATTGTCTGAGTAAATAAAGGACGAACTCCTAAAAATATTACCAGAACAGCTAACAGAATTCCCAATAATTTAATATTCTTAACTTTAATCATGATTATTTCTTTTAAACTTTATAATATTTATATTATAATAAAATATAATAGTAGATAAAGGTGATGAAAATGGACAGAAGCGTATGGACTATTAACAACAAACATTTTACATTGATCCTAGATGCAAAAACAGAAAGCGGAAAAGTTAGTGACAGAAAATTCAGTCCAGGAGAAGACATCTGGACTAATGAAATACCTCAGCTTAAATTTGAAGATGAAAATACCCAAAAGGAATATGATAATTTCATATCAGATTTGCTGATGTTATTGTCAGAACCTAATGTTGATCAGGTGTTTATTGATGCTAAAATAGGTGAAGAATCAGAATATGATACTTCAGCCACTTATGAACCAGTAATAATAAGAAAAATAGAAGATTATGAAGTAGAAAAAATTATAAGTTAATCTTAAAACATTGCATTAGCTTTTTCCAATACTTCATCAATAGTATTAAATTCCAAAGCATCTCCAGATTCGGCTTTGGTTTCGGTTGTTATTAAAACATTCGGACTTGTCCAAAGTAAAGAATATGCCAGATATGCAACATTAGCTATAAGCATAGGCATAAACAGGAATAATCCAATGAATAAAAAGAACATATGTGCTGCATAATTTCCATACCTTTTCTTTTTCATTAAAATATAATGATTTTCCTGCTGAGTAATTTTAAATTTCTCTTGAGCCAATTCCTCAGAAATATTATTCATTTCCTTGGAATTATCTGCTTTTAATATAAACAATTTCATTATAATCTAAATATATTCAACAAATTCATCAATTTCTTTTCTTGGAGTGTCTCTTGGTTCTGCATTTCCATATCCCAAAGGAGTAAACAATACAGGAACTTCATTATCATTTAAATTTAAAAATTCTCTGGCCTTATCAGCTTTAAATGCTGCAATGTAACAGGTTCCAAGTCCAACATTAGTAGCTGCCAAAATAATATGGTCCATTACAATAGTTGCATCAATATCAGCTATGTTCTTTCCGTCCCAAGGTCTTGTCCATGCTTCATCAACATTAGCTACAACACATAATACATAAGGAGCTTCCACAAACCATTTAGCCCCATAAATTTCAGACAAAGATTCTTTATTTTTTTTAGTGTCAATTACAAACACTTTAAAAGGCTGGTTATTCACTCCTGTCGGAGCTATTGTAGCTGCTTTCAATACATATTCAAGTTTTTCATCTTCAACTTCCTTGTCCAAATATCCTCTTACACTATACCTTTTATTAATTACATCATCAAAATCCATATTATCTACCTTCCAGGACCGTCATAAACAATGTCGTCAATGTCACAAAAACGTCTAAATTCATCTTCATCAATAGTTTCTTCATGAATATGAGCAATAATGCCCGGAACACGGCCAATAATAAATACCCCCAATCCTAATTTTGGGTCAAAACCTAAATCAGACAAAATTGCTGCATTTGCCCCGTCAACATTTAAACGAATGTTTTTCTTTTGATAAAGCAAATCTTCAATGGCCAATGCCAATTTAGTATGGGGGCCAACACATCCTTCTTTTATAACAAGTTCCATTAATTTATCTGCTCTTGGATCAGCATTATGATATCTGTGTCCAAAACCAGGAATTTTAGTATTTTTAGAGACAATATATTCATTGTATAAATCAATAGCCAAACTAGCTATCTGTTTATTGTCAATATCTGCATCTCCGGTTAACATTAAAGAGTCAATCTTGGACTGGTATAATTCCATGGTTTTTTCAATAGCTCCTGCATGTTTATGTCCAAATGACAATAGTGCACCAGCCACAGCAGCATTTAACGGAGAACCTGAAGAGGCAACAAGTCTTGCTGTTTGTGTACTTGGAGGAGTGGCTCCGTGATCACAAAAAGAAACTAAAACATGATTAAATAATTTTCCCTCTTTTATTGAAGGCAATCTCCCTTTCAGAAGAAGAAAAACCATATCACTATATCTAATTTTTTCAATTAAATCTCTTTGATTGTATCCCCTAGTAACAATTTTATCAGGTTCCACTTTAGAAATAGCTGTTCTTAGTGAATGCTCGTTAATTTTAAAATTATTTTCCGACATTGTTTTAATTTCCTCAATTTAATAATTAAAATATAATTATAATCCATTATAAATGTAATGTTGCAACTCTCGGTTCTACAAAACAGGAAGGTCTGACTGAAACAATTCTAACACCGCTTGCCCTTTGATTACCTACATTAACAAATGAACCTAAAACTGTTGTTTTTCCACCAAAACCCAATGGTCCGATATTTGTTTCGTTTAATTTCTGAGTTACATAATTTTCCAAATCGCTTTGGGAATCTAAATTTCCATAAACAATTGATTTTAACAGTAATGATGATGCCTCATAATGTGTACGGCCAATACCAACAGCAGGAACAGAAGGAGTGCATCCCAACATTTTAAGTGATTCGCTTAACCAGCCGATAGCTGTACCAATTACATTTTCAATTGATCTTTTATGATATACCCTATATGTCTTTGCCCTTATTTCAGGACCTCCTCCTTCCAGTATAAAATGGATGTTTAAAGTGTCCGGAGAAATATTTCTTTTATATGTTGAATCCTCACTGAAAGAATCTATTAAAAAGGATGCTGCTTTCATCTGCCCAGGACGGTTATACAATCCTTTTGATTGTTCAATTCGCTCAACATCATTACCTTTAACAGCCATAGGGCGGGCAGGCAAATTATTTAATCCTTTTTCAATTCCCTCATTAATCTGAACTATTAACTCCCCTGTGATTTCTCTTTTTTCACCTATTTCAATGATTACATGAGGAATTCCTGTATCATCACATAAAGGGAATTTGGTCTTACTGGCTACTTTATAATTTTCTAAAATTTGATTTAAAGCCCACAAAGCATTTTCATTATCTTCAACAGAAATGGCTTTTTTTAATGCATTGAATTTATCTTCAGAGAGATTTGTACTGGCTTTAATTATTGCATTTGAAACATCTTCTATGATATCCATATAATCACTCAGGAATAGATAAATCATTAGATCCTTTAGGAGAAGATATTGCATCACTATAATATTGGTCAATCATTCTTTTGACCAGTTTAACCTGTTTAATACGAGCAATAGCTTCTTTTTCAGAAGTATCCCAATTATGAGACTGTGCTACTGAACCTCCTGTTTTTAAATATACTGGAGAAGCTACTTTAATAATCTTCGGAACTTCATAATGTCTGATAAATCCGCCAGTTGATTTCGGATTTTCAGTATGCAAATCTAAAGGCATATACACTGCTTTACGAATAGCTGCAATCATAGGAATTTGCAAATCTCTAACTGGATTGAAAGAATTAAGACCGTTTTCTTCAAGTAATTTTGCAGATGCGGGATTTCCATGTCCAGTATGTGCAGACATTTTGAAATGAAGTGATTTCGGAAGTTCACCTGCTTTTCTCATCTGGTTTAAAGTCCAAAGTAAACCCTCATCATATAATAATATTCCACGAACTCCCAAATCAGCAGCTCTTTTAACGTCTTCAATTGCATAAACTAAATTGTCATATCCTCTTAAGCGATATCCTATCCTGCTTCCTTCCTTAGTATGGACAGTTGCACTGGTATCATAGGTAGCTCTTGGACCTACAGATAAAAAAAGTTCACATTCATATTTTTTAGCCAGGTCAACCATTTCTGTAATTTCTTCATCAGTAAGCAGCATTATTCCTTTGGTTTGAGTAATACGATGAATAGTTATTTCATTTTTAGAAGCTTCCTTAAGTAAGGTATCCATTATTTTTGGAGATTGTATTCCTGGAACCTCAAAACGATACTGTCCTCCATCATTAAAACGTTTAAATGATTCAAAATCGCCATAAGCCCTTTTAATTCCAAGCTGTTCCAAGAATTCTTCAGTTTTTTTCATAGTATCTACTCATTTAATGTTTCCATAAGTTGTTTTATAGAATAATCTTCAATATTATCAACAACAAGCAATTTATTTAAATCAAAATCAGGATTCAAACTTTTGAATTTGTCAATTAAATCTTTTAATTGATATGGATTTTCAAAATCACCTTTTGGCAATAATGTAATATTTTGGAAAATTCCCCCTCTAAAAGATTCATCCAACTTAATAATAACATTTGATGGTCTTTTATTTGGATATAGCTCATCCAATCCACTATCAGAAACAATGATTATTTTACTGGCCAGATTCTTAATACTGTTAACTTTATCAACTGTTGAATAGCTATCAAGCAGGCCAAATTCAATTAACTGATTTAAATCATCCAAATCAATTTCACCACAAACAAGCATAATGGCCACTGCATAAGGCAAACTCTGTTTTAATTCTTCGACATTTTTCGGATTATAATTATCATGTTTAGCAGCTACATCATATGTTTTGATAATCACATTTCCAATATGCTCATACTCTTCACCTATACTTGCCTTTAGTTTTAAAACCGTATCTATTGAAGAGTGCAAATGTCTGCAAAACGGATATTTTTTAAAGTAAATGTCCCTGACCCTAACTTTACCCATATTTTTTAGAGCAACATCTAAAGAAAAATCACTATCTGACAAAACCATTGTTTTTAAAAAACCTTCATCCCCATCAAAAATTGTTCCGGCACCAGTGAATCCGTTTAAAGCCAAAAATGCAGATATTAATCCATTATAAACAGCTTTTCCAACATGAAGAACTTTGCCCATACTCCCATTATGGTCAGACTCTAAAAGACCTGCAGCCTGAGTTCCACACAAACCTAAAGCATTTAATGTTTGGTTTTCATCAAGATTAAGCAATTTAGAAGCAACAGCACCTGCAACAAATGTTCCGACAGTTCCTGTTGTATGAAATCCATTGTTTCTATGTTGAGGATTGACAATTTGGCCCAGCATTATTCCGACTTCATAACCTGCAATAACCGCTTCTAAAAAAGATTTGCCGTCCAAATCATAAGCTTCACTAATAGCCAAGGCAGTTGGGAAAATAACTGCACCTAAATGAATTTGTGCGCCTCTATGACCATCATCCAATTCCAAAACATGAGCTGAAATACCATTTAAAAAACCTGCATTCAGCAGATTTGTTTTAAAATTGGGCATACCAATAACAGAAGATTCCAGCTCAAACTCCATATTTCCAAAAAATAGTTCACTAATCGTATTGAAAGCTATTCTAGAAGATTCTTCATTTACTCCCCTATATGTGACTCCAAAAAAATCAATAAATGCTGCTTTTACCACATTAAGGGTTTCTTTTGATGCCTGTTCATAACGATAGTTTGAAATAAATTTGGAAATATTTTGTAAAAACATAAAACACCTTAATAATTAAATTGTAAAAATAGTCTTAAATAGTTAACTTAAATGGTGTTAAAAATTAACACCAAGGTGTACCGCTTAGAACTAAAACTATGTGTGCAATTAATGCAGATCCAAGGTAAGTTCCAGTAATGATACAAATAGTTACTATCATACCTCTCCAACCCATAGCCTTGAACTGATCCCAGTTTTTACCAATACCAATACCAACATATGCCAAAAACACGGTTACAATAGACAATAACTCTACTTGTCCCACATATTTAACTACAAATGGAGAAGTCGGTACCATAGGTATGGAAACTGCAATACCAATAAGACTTATGTAAATAATTGAAGAGACATTAAATGGCAAATATCTCTCAAGCAATAAACCGGCCAAAGTTATAATAGATAAAATCAACATTCCAATAAGGGAATCAAATATCGGATGTTTATAACCTATCCAATTTCCGACAACTGTGATAACTGAAAATATAACCAATAATAAAATCCAATTAATTATACCATGTGTTGAAACTGTTTCTGAACCGTCAATTACATCAACCATTATTTTTCCTCCTCTAAATGAGAAACAGAAGTTTCTCTTCCAATTTTAGGTTCAAGCCAAGCATATAATTTTTGAGCTAATGGAATAGCTAAAAATATACAGAAATAAATTCCAACACAGAAGGAAATTAAATTACTGAATCCTGCAAATGCCTGAATATTTGTACTCATACTTGCCGGGAAAGCATTTAACAATGGAGCTAATGCGGCTGCATTCATACTTGCACTGCCTACCCCTGTTGCCATTGCAAATGCATATGGATGAAGTGGTAAAACTGATACACATAAACATGACAGAAAACTGATGTATAACGTTCCAATAACAGTTCCAATAATAAATACTGTTAAAACTCCCCTAGTTTCTGCAGAATCAAATCCAAATTTATCAATAACAACTGCCACATTGGTTTCACGACCAATAGAATTAGTCATACCAATAGTTTCTTTTTTAAATCCTAAAAGCAATGCCACAGGAAGTGCTAAAAATACAGTTCCCAAATTACCAAACTCCTGTAAAACTAAAGCAGGACCAACATCAAGTAAAATATGGAATGACTGACCACTAGCTACTGCTAATTTTGCAAGCAACGGCCCTATAAATAACAGCATTGCACTTTCTGCAATTTTAGATTGTTTTTTAGTAATCCATTTAACTGGTTTTAATAAGAACAAAGCCAAACCAATAACCATTGCATATAACAACGGCATAATTACAACACAAATGTCTTTTGTAAGATTAAATTCAACAGGTCCTATAAATTCGGAAATAATAACCAAAAAAAGTACAGTAATATGTAATCTATAATCTTTCCATGGTGCTTTCTTTAAAATAGTTTTATCAGTCTTATCACGATATATGTGCTCAGTTCCCTTAACTTTTTCGTTTTTATCGCTAATCTGTGCCCACTCCAACCTAATTTTATAAATATTATATTAAAATACCTATTACTTAATACATAATTCGACCTATTATATAAATTAATACTATTCCAAGCTCAAAAATTCCTTTAATAGGAACAAAAACCCTTAAAAATTAAAATAAAATTCACAAAATAAGAACGATTAAATAAAGAATCAGAGCTGATAAAAATAAAAAATAAAAATATATGATGGTTAATTTTTATAAATCCATCCTACAAATAGGTTTTGACAAATGACGCCTAGCAGAAACTGGTGTTTCATAAAACTGACCATTTTTTAATTTTCTGAAAATTTTAATAGGAACTTTTTTATTATCATTAATTTTATTTCCGCATTTTTTACATTTAAATCCCTTATTTTTTCCAGCAGAAGTCATTCTTTTTCCACATTCACAAATAGGGTTTTTATATTCAACATCATTTAATTTAACAACTTGAAACTTTTCAATATTAAATGTATTTTGTTCTCCAATTCCCCCGAAGAGTTTAACAATATCCCCCGGTCTTAAATCAGATACAAGTTTTCTAAAATTTTTTGTTGGTTCATATGCTCCACATTCAATCTCACCAGAATCATCAAAGATGTAAAAAAACATATGGCCACCATCAATAATTGTTGGTTTGTTTTTTACAGTTCCCACAACTTCATAGCATCCAAACTGTTTCATACTAGCTATATCATCCGTTTTTTGAATGTGCATATCAGTGTGTTGATTAGTCTTGAAAATGCAATAATTTTCCACAGGTTCTTCAACCAGAACTATTTTTTTAGCTCTCTCAAGAGCCTCAACAGTGTTTGATCTGATACCATACAAAACAGGACATGGAGTTTTAGGTTCTATAGCTATATAATCTTCACTATAATCAACATTTTCAAAAGTTTCAGGATAAGTTTCCCTATCCATCAAATAAACGGAATCATAATCAATGTGTCTTTTAGTACCATAATTTTCAGGCACCCTATACGCCAACAGTTCATAAGTGAAATCCTCCAAAGGCAGCCCAATAGCTGCAATAGATCCAATAATTCCTCTTCCTTTCTTAAACTTATGAAGTTCACAGCCGATAGAATTTCCAAATTCTTCAGCTTCCTTAATTGTGATAAATGAATAAATAGCCTTAAATGAATATTCAACCATTTCATCAGTTATTTCACCATCATAAAATACAACACCAGGATTTGTATTATCACAGTCAAACATAGCTAATTTTTCCACTTCATCCAAAACTATTTTCTTAGCTAAATCAGTTTTATCATCATTTAATATTTTAAAAGCAACACCGCCGTTTCCCCGTGTTTTGAATCTTGCAAATGGATTTAATCTAATTAAACGAGGATAACCAACAATTTCAATACCTACTTCCTTTAATTTATCAATAATATGGCAGGCCAAATAAGTAGTACACATACCATCTGGAGAGTCAGTATCATCAATCCCAATATGCAAATATTTAATTAAAATCACCTATTATTAATATTATAAAAAACTATAATATAAACATATATTTACATAGAGGGATTAAATTATGTTAAATCGAAGTAAAATGTTACAAGAAATAGATAATTTATTAACCTCTGAAGGTTATAAAACATCTAACATTTACGATCAAGGATCATTTGACCTTGTAGCACGTAAAAACTTATTAATTTTACTTTTAAAAACTTTTTTAAATATAGACAGTATTAATGAAGCCAATGCTCATGAAATGAAACAATTAGCTAATATATTCCTTGCTTCCCCGATTATAATTGGTGAAAAATCAAGAAACGGCATTCTGGAAGAAGGAGTAATCTATGAAAGATATGATATTCCTGCTATAAGTTTTGAAACCTTAAAAAATATGATACTTTACAAGGAATATCCTGAAATCCTTGCAGACAGAGGAGGATACTTTGTTAAAGTTGACGGTAATGTTATAAAGCAATACAGAGAAGAATATTCATTATCATTGAAAGATTTGGCTGATTTGGCTCATGTATCAAGAGCAACAATGTACAAATATGAAAATGAAATTGTCAGAGCCAATACAGAAACAGCTATGATTCTCGAAGAAATACTAAATACAAAAGTAACATTGGATATTGATTTATTAAAACCGACCATAAGCGAAGATATTGAATACAGTAATGTTGAAGGAGCAGATGATTTATCCAAACTTGGTTACGGTATTTTATCTACAAATAAAAGTCCTTTTGATGCTGTAGCAAAAATGAAAAGCTCAAAAGACAAATCATCATTATTAACTAATGTTGAGAAAAACAGAAGTGAAAAAACTTTAAAAAGAATGGCTATCCCATTAAAAGATTTGTCAATGATTACATCTTCGGAACCTGTTTTTATAATAAATAATGACAAAATAAAAGATTCGCTTGGAACCATTCCTGTGATTAAATCCTGGGAATTGAAAGAATTTGAAAATCCTTCTGAATTATTGAAAATTATTAGAGAAAGAAAAGACAACTTGTGATAATATGGTAGAAAACTTAAAAATTGAAGGAATAAAAGATTATCCTATTAAATGGATTTGTAACTTTAGAGGGCAAAAAGCTATTGGAATTTGCGGATATTCTCAAAAAATAGCTATGTTTGCAGCAGATTCAAGAGTCTCAAAGATTCTTGAAGATATTGTAATCGGAACAAAAGAAGAACTTGAAGGCTACGGCTGCGAAGAAAAAGACAGATGCTGCAACTTTGAATGTGAATTTTGTGAAATTAATCCAAGACAATACCTGCAAATTACTGGCAAAAAACCTTCAAATAAAAACATTAAAGAATTAGAGCAAGGTTTGGAAAGTTTAAACCTTGAAATCAAACAAAAAAATCTAGTCCCATTTGACAACTATGAAATAGTAGATTTTAAGGAAGATTAAATATTTTTCAATATTGTAACATCTTCCACAACTTCTTTTTTACTAGCTACACCAAAAGTCACCAAATCAACATAATCCAAAGTATTTAAAAAATCAAATGCTTCAGCAGGCTTTAAAATCCCTGCTGCCAAAATACGAGTCGCTATTATTTTTTTATCCAATTTTTCAATTTTAACTTTGAATTCCTGTCTTTCTTTTGGTAAAAATGAAGGAATATCCATCATATAAGCCAGTTTATTTATAGGAACCATATAATAATCAAACAAATCTAAAACAGGATTATCCATAAGCAAATCAGTAGTTTTATTTGGAAAAGCAGTTATTAATCCGGAGGCAGCAGATGTATCATTAATCTGAGACAAAATATTTGAAGTCAGATTCCAGTCATAACCGTCAACAATAAACTCGTCAACAAGCATTAAAGGACAATCATAATTATCAAATAATTCAATATCATCTTCCCAATCCACCTCTTTAGCTACATCATAATTGGGATTCATATAATCAACATCAGACTTTCCGACAGTAGCTACAACCTTCATGTCACAGCCCTCATCTAAAGCCATATCAAATCCTTTAATTAATGCATCATCATTAACTAAGTTAATAGCCCTAACTCCATGATTATAAGACTCAATGATAATATCAGCTATTGCATCAGGATTTCTATGCAAATCCAAATCATACAATCTGGATCTATGGCCAAAATAAGGTTCAGCTATAAAAGGAGCATTACCTAAAATCATTCTGGGAACTGATTTGTTTTTAAATTCAAAATCATCTTGAAAAATGAAATCACAACCAGATTATTCTTCTTTTTCAACTACAACAGCAGTTCCATAAGCAAGAATCTCCTGCATAACATTAGAAATATCATTAGAATCAAAACGTACTGCAACAATAGCATTTCCACCTAATTGTTTGGCATGTTCAATTAATCTTTCCAATGCTTCATCCCTTGAATCTTCCATCATGGAAACATATTCTTTAATTTCTCCACCAACTAAAGAGCGTAAACCGGCAGATACCTGACCGCCTACACCTCTACTTCTAACAGTTAAACCATAGACAAAACCTTTTGTTTCAATAATTTTAAAACCTGGTATTTCATTTGCAGTTGCTATTGGAAATTCATTTACAGATACCATAATAAAAACCTCATAAATATATGCAAAATAATTAAAATTTTAAATATTAAGAAATATAAAATTTTAATCAGTATTTATTTTATTAATTTATAAATTTAATAAATTTTTCTAATAAATAAAAACAAATAAAAATGGTGAAATAATGAAAGTACTTATTGCAGATGCAATTAATGAAAAAGGTATTGAAAATTTAAAGGAGGCTGCAGAAGTCGTTGTAGACACTACAATCACTCCTGAAGAATTAGCAAATACAATTCATGAATATGAAGGTATTATCGTAAGAAGTAGAACAAAACTTACTAAAGAAGTTATTGACAAAGCAGACAATCTTAAAATAATCGCAAGAGCAGGTGTTGGAGTAGACAATATTGATTTAAATGCTGCTACCGAAAAAGGTATTATGGTAGTTAACTCTCCAGAATCAACCTCTATTACTGTAGCAGAACACACTATGGGATTATTACTCAGTCTTGCTCGTAAATCAGCAATTGCAGACAAATCTGTAAAAGAAGGTAAATGGGAAAAGAAAAAATTCATGGGTGTTGAACTTAGAAACAAAACCCTCGGTGTAATCGGAATGGGTAGAATCGGTTCACAGGTTGTAAACAGATGTAAAGCATTTGAAATGGATGCTGTAGCATACGACCCATACTTGCCTGAAGAAGTAGCTGCTCAAATGGGAGTGGAATTAACTGATTTGGAAACTGTGCTTAAAAAAGCTGATTTCATTACAATCCATGTACCTCTTACTCCAGAAACCAAACACTTAATTTCTACAAAAGAGTTTGAAATAATGAAAGACACAGCATTTATTGCAAACTGTGCACGTGGTGGAATCATAGATGAAGATGCATTATACGAAGCATTATCCAGTAATAAAATTGGCGGAGCTGCTTTAGATGTATACGAAGAAGAACCACCAGCAAAAGACTGCAAATTATTCGAACTTGATAATATCGTATTAACTCCACACATTGCAGCTTCAACTAAAGAAGCACAAAGAGATGCAGCAATTATTGTAGCAGATGAAATTATCGATTTGATTAATGGAGGAACACCTCAAAATGTATTAAACCTCCCACGTATCGACAGAAACACCTATCAGGAAGTAACTCCGTACTTAGAATTATGTGAAAAATTAGGTAGCTTCATCTCACAAGCAGTAAACGGAAAAATCAAAGAAATAGAAGTTATCTACTCTGGAGAATTATCCAAAATCGATAATCTTGAAATGTTAACCAGAACTGTACTTCAAGGAGCGGTAAATCCATTTTTAAGCTCCCCAGTTACTGCAGTAAACGCTTCCATTGTAGCTAAAAACAGAGGAATTATCGTAACTGAAGGCAAAACTGAAAATTCAAAAGGATATGATTCCTTAATTAAAGTAACTGCAAAAAGTGAAGATGATGAATTCTCTGCAGAAGGAACTACCTTACATGACCCTAAAATCTTAAAAGTAAATGATTACTGGGTAGATGTAAAACCTGAAGGCCACATGTTCATAGCTAAATATGAAGACGTACCTGGAAGTATTGGTAAAATTGGCACCGCATTAGGAGAATACGGAATAAACATTGGAATTATGCAAGTGGGAAGAGATGAAAAAGGCGGAAGAGCTATAATGATCTTAACTCTTGATAAAGAAATTCCAAAAGAAGTAATTAAAAAAATCCAAGACTTAGACAATGTCTATGATGCTATTGGATTAGAATTATAATAAAAAACAATTATTTCACCATATTGTTTTTTATTTTTTTATTCTTTAAATTATCACTTAAAAAACACCACAATGAAAAAATAAAGATATCTAAAAATTTTCAATTTATAAAATAAACATCATCATTCAAGGTGTAAAATCGATTTTTATCCACCATATATGAATTTACCCCATTCTATTTTCTATTTCACTTATATACATTCACCTTCTTCTTTATATACTAAATCTAATAAATCTTGCCTTAATCTTTCTTTTATAGTTAGTTACCAAACTTTTGTTATAAATGTTTCGAGCCATTTGTCATGAACTTTTGTTTCATAAATCGATTCTTTGTAGGTTTTTATTGTTAATTCTTGTAAAAATTCTCTTGATTCTAGGTAATGATGTTTAATTTCTCGTTTTATTTGTCTCCATATTTGCTCTATTGGATTTAGATGTGGAGAGTATGGTGGAAGGTATATTTAATGTAATATTGAGATGTAGTGCTATTTTTTTGATGAATACCAACTTATGGACGCTGTAATTATCTAAGATTAAACATATTCTTTGTTCGGTTTGCATTTTTGTTATCAGGTCTTCTTTTTCCAATAGATTTAAGGTTATTTTTCTTCTTATTTCTCTTCTTTTTTTACATTATTGGGTGATTCTCGATTACAGTGTTTTCCAATGATTCTAGCAATTGTTGAGGTTGTATCGTCTTTATATTTTTCAATTGTTTTTATTATTTTTTCTGTGAAAACTTTGTTATTTTCATTGTTTTCCATTAAAATTTCATCTATTTCTTCATCAGTTAATTTAACTTCTTCAATTATTTTATTTAATAATTTTACGACATTTTTATTTTTTGTATTAATACATCTTAATTCTAGGAGTGCTATTGCTATTTCTGGTGTTGTTGAAGAATTTGTGATTGTGATGGTTGATTTTCCATTTATTGATAATGATCCTGTGGCATTGATTTTGAATTTGTAAAGGATTTACAGTTTGAGTGTGTTGTTCCTCTTTTATATAATGATTTTTGAGTATATGGTTCATTTTGAAAGGATGCTTCATCAAACAAGACTATAATATCGTTATATGATATATTATGTTCTTCTAAGTTTTTTTAATTGTTCAGGTGATTTTGAAAATTTAGGATATGCTTTGCTGTAATTGTACCCTAATTTTATCACAATTTTGCCTATTTGCTTTAAACTATAATCTACATTGAATTTTTCATTAACAAGAAGATGTACATCTTTCATAGACATATTTGGTGTTTTTTCAATGATTTTATCTAATTCAATCAATTGGTCATAAGTTAATTTTGATGGTCTTCCACCACCAAATGCTGGTTTTAAACCTTCCAATCCTTCAGATTCACAAGTTTTTATCCATCTATGAACTGTTTGATAAGATTTTCCCAATATATTTGCCGTATCTGCAATTGTATTTCCTTCACTAACTATTTTAACTGCAATTAACCGCTGATAGTATCTATGATATGCCACATAAGTACTTATTTCTTCATCCAAAGCAGTTTTTGTCATTTTGTTAAAAACATTAATTTTAGATTTTCCCGACATATTTTATAATCTATCACCCATCTATAATAAAAGTTTGGTTAGTAACTATAATAGAATAAAGAAGATCTTAAAAAGATACAAGCAAGAAAATGTTGATCTAGTGGATTTAGTATCATAATCCACATCTAACATTTTTTAAAAGGTGATTTAGATGATCCTCGAATTTGAAACAGAAAAAGTAACAAGCATCTGTAGAGTAGCTAGTATTAATGGATTTGGCGAAATAGTTGAAGATTACATTTCTAATGAGTTAAACAGGTATGTAGAGATACGGGCTGATAAATTATTTATTAATGTCCATAGAGAAGCAGATGAGCTAGACACAATAACTGAAATTCTCCAAAGTATTTTTACATTTCAAGATTTCAAATGTATTTTCCTTAATCAGATTTTCAATTTAGATGAGGTTACTCATGCACTAGCTAGAATGCATCAAGGACATGATGAATTAGCTAGTGTATGTGCAACAAGAGTAGCTAGTAAATACAAAGAGGTATATGAAATAGTGTGTGGAAACAAATATAAATTTGGATTAAAGGGGTTTTAGATTAGCTATTCCTGTCCATAAAAATTATAAATTGAGGCTGTCCACTATTTAATTTTAATTTTTTTATTTTGCAAAGTCAAAAACCCATTTGTTGGATAGATTCACAACATAAAATATTTTATGAAATACACACAATATAATTATATTAAGTGATTTTTATGCCGGAAGAAATTGATTTAGAATATTATGTTTCAGAAATATCTAACCCAATGTCAGGTATATTTTTTGCAATTGAAGGTTATGAACCTGTTTTGGACGTATTGATGGAAATTTGGATTCTATTCAAGAAGCATTAGATAACCATGGCAAAGTATTTCTTGAACTTGGAGATTTTAGTTATGATGAGACCTGTGAAACACATTTAATGTTTAATGGGCATGAATTTATGATTGGTTTAACTGATAGATATTATGACAAATATAAATTTTCAGTTGCAGGATATGGGATTTTTCTTGATAATGACTTAATGTTGAATGTGGATATTATATAACAAAACTCCTACCATATGGGCATTGTCTAACTGAAACTACTCTTTATAATTTTAAAGATGCAAGAAAAGACGATGTAATTAAAGAAAAGATTTATTCATTATTATATTGGACAGGTATTGAAAGTTCACAGACACTTCATCATGAAGATCATGCTAGTTGGATTGATAATAAAACAAATACTGAATTTTTAGAAATTTTACAAAATCATGTGACATGGCTGCAATATAAACTAACTTCACTCATTAATTTGAATAATGAGGCAACAGATATTCCACAAGACGAAAGGGAAATGTTGGAAGATGGACTTATAGGTTCAGTAGTATCAGCGGAAAAGCTACTTGCAAAGATAAAGAGGAAGTTATATCGCAGAAGTTATTTTGAACATGAACTAAATGAGATTAACAAAATCGAAAGAGAAATTAATAAAATCAAAAAAGAAACAATTCCAAATATAAAACAAAGCCTTTGTGGTGACTTATTTAAAAGAGTATATGCAGAAATTGATAAAGACTATTATTCATCTTTATGCAAAAAAATAGCTGATTTCTTCTCATTAAATTATGAAACAAATGATAACATTTTGAAATATTTATGTAATAATTTTCCTGAAAATAGTGTTTATTTATTTATTTTACATTATGAACCTCATGCATTACTTAGTGATACTTTTGATAAAGCATTACACGAAGGCAGATTATTAATAAGATTAAAAAATGGAACTATTTTAAGTAGCTGGAATGATGTAGTTAAAAAATCTAATGTAGAACATGTTTTGAAGATTTATCCAATGAAACAAACTTATCTATCTAAAGTTTGGAATATGAATGATATGTTTGAGGATTGTGAATCTTTGGTTGACAATCCTCTTTTAAAAAAATAGGAGTGAGAAGATAAAGTAAATTAATATTTTTAGAAATATGGTTATTTGTAGGAGTGTTTAAAACTCTTAAATTCTTTTATAATTTTTGTATGCAATTAGTATTCTAATAATGGTGTATTAATTGCATTATACTGTTTATTTAATGTTTCTTCGTTTTATTTTTTATTTTTATATTAACTGATAAAGGTAAAAAAGTAGTTAAAAAATTAAAATAAATAATAAGAATTGGGATTTAGTTAATTCCCAATTTCTTCGAAGCTTCCAATTGTTGAATCTAAAATATATGCTTTATCATAGTATTCATGAGCTTTTTCAAAATCTCCCATTTCTTTATATGTTGCAACAATATTTTTTAGATAAAGGGCTTTTTTGCCATCAATTTCAATTGCTTTTTCATAATTTTTAAGTGCTTCATCAAATTGATTTAATTTTCTCAAACTCCATGATTTGTTGTTATATAATGCTGGACTTGGAGTATTTTTGAGTCCTTCATCATAAATTTCAATTGCTTTTTCATAGTCTTCTAGCATTTCATAACACCATGCAATATTATTATATACGCTAGATGAGGGAGTTATTTCAAGGGATTTTTTTGACATTTCGATTGATTTATTGAATTCCCCTAATTGCATTAAACAAAATGCATTATTTGCAAGTGAAGTATCATCATCAGGTATTAGATCAAGTGCTTTATCATAGCATTCATTTGCTTTTTTGAAATCCCCTTCTTTTAAATAAACCATTGCCATACTTGACCAAGCAACTTGTGCTTTAGGTTGATATTCCAATGCTTTTTGATAACATTCAATAGCTTTATCTGGTTGATTTAATTCAGAATAAATATGGCCTTGGTGATTGTAAGCTGGAATGCAATCCTCTTGAATATTTAAGATTTGATTATAAATTTTCAAAGCATCATCATATTTGTATGCTTGTTGATACATTTGTGCTTTCATAAGTCCCTCTTGTATTGAATGAAATTCCAAATCTCTGCTATTTTTAATTTTTTCAATTTTAATTTTAGCTATGAAGTTATCTGGATCATATTTTAAAACTTCTTCGAATTTATTCAATGCTTTATCATTTTCATTTAATTTTGAATACATGAGGGCGATATTTAAAATAATTGTTGGATTTTCTTTTTCAAATTTATTACTTTCTTCAAAGCATTTTAATGCTTCAGCATAATTTTCTTGACTTGCATAACAAACTCCTTTACCATTTAATGCCTGGGGCGTTGCAATATACTGCGGGTCATATTTAATTGCTTCATCAAATGTTTCGATAGCTTCATCGTATTGCCCAAGTTCTAAATGAGCATTCCCTTTTGTTATGTAGGCATATAATTCTGGAACTTTTTCAAGAATTTCATCAGCTATTTTGATTTGATCTTCAGGATTTGCTGTGTTTTGTAACTTTTCAAGTAATTGAGTAACCATGATAATAGTTATTATAGTAAACTATATATTAATTTTGTGATTAAATTATGAATAGGTATCAAAGAGGTTAATCTATTTAATATCATTAGAAAAACTTTCAATTGGTACGACAAAATCTTTTTCTGTTTGTTGATAACATTTATAAATAGCTTGATTGCTGTTTTCAGCATGTTCCCAACCAGAATAAATAAACAATGCCCATTGATTCTTAATCCTATCAGTTTGCTTAAATTTCATCAATTTATCATTTATTTTTAATAATTCTTCGTTTAAAGGATTAAATAAATATAAAGAATGTGCATCCAATTCTTTATCATATATTAATTCCCGATATATTGGTTGAGCACATGGTCCATTTAACATAATAACATCTTGTTTTAAACTACCATTTTCAGTCCTTTCAAACTTACCAATAATATAATATAATTTAAAATCTGAATATGATGTTAAACTATCGAAAGTATCATATAATAAAGGTTTTAAATGATTTATAACTTCTTCTGCTTCAAATTCATTTGTAATTGGTCCATGAGCATCTTCATTACGTGCATTTTTAGCAATATTTAGTGAATTAAAAATCTTTTTACTACATAATTGTTCAAATAACTCTGATTCAATAATTGGATTAAATTCATGAGCAGAATATATATTTCTTAAAAATTCATAAAGTTTTAACCATTTCCCAAAGGTCATGAAACTATAGAAATTATCATGTTTTGTCCAAATAAATGTATTTTTATTCTCTTCATAATAATCTTCTGGAATGGCACTGATTAAAACAATGCTATTGAATAAAGTTACAAATTCAAATAACTTTAAATAAGCATTTGCTTTTTGGACTGTTTCAAATCCTCCTCTTGTAGCAGAAAGGTAAGTAATAGCTAACGGCCAGGGCAATCCTTCATATACGTGTCTCCAATTCCTATCCATTTTTGTAAATTTATATTCTTCTTGTGAAAATTCTATTTCGCCCTGAAATTCCTCAATATCTTCCAATACACGTTCATAATTTAAAATGTTATTTTGAAAATTATTTTTAAGTAAATTGACCGAATCAAAGAATTCTTTAGTCTTTTCAACAGCACCAATAATCTCCCTTTGTCTTTCTAAGGATGGGACTGGAACTTGTATAAATCTTAAATCTGATTTATTTATTATGTTACTTCCTTTAGAACATTCTTTTAGCTCTAATTTTCCTTTATTTGAATTTAAATAATAAAGTAAAAAATCTTTACTTATTTTATCAGTATTTATTTCAAAAGGAATCATATTATGTTGATTATATCCTCTTAATTCAGATTGATAAAAAAAAGGATTTTCAAATGAATGTTCATTTTTATTAAGTGGAATTAAAAAAATTTCTGCTAGCTCTTCATTTGTAGAGGGGTTAGGATCATTAACTAAATCCACTAATTCACCAAGATAATAAATAGGAGTTCCATCAGATTCGGTTTCATCTTTTTCTCCATGAATCAATCGATTGAAATTAAATTGAACTTTACAATTTTCAAAATAATAATCTTCAATTTCATCAACAATGCTCGAAATTGTTTCATTAAATGGTGAATCAAAAATATTCATATCTTTTGTCATTAAAGATGCTTTTTCAAATGATTTATTTACCATGTCTTTATATTCTTTTGTTATGAAAGAAGAATTGCGGATTAAATGAATATTGTTATTTTCTTTGAATTTGAAATAATAATTAACAATCTTTTCTAATAATGGTTGAGTTATATTAATACAATGGACATTGCGAATTTCTGTCATGACCTCATTTCCATCGATTAACAAGAATCTATTTTTTCTTTTTTTATGTTTATTTTTATTAATTGATAAAATCACTAAATCTGAATCAGTACCGGAAATATCTATTCTAGTAATTAATTCTAAAAAATCATTATAAATCATTTCAAAAATCATATGATGATTTTTTGTCAATGTATCAAATGAGGCTGTAGAAACAAGTTTTCCTGAATTGTTTAATTTTTCAACAAAATATTCTAAAGGGTCTCTATTAAAAAGTTGCATACGGTCATCATAACTTAAAGATATGTCTTTAATTCCAAAATTAGATATTATTAAATCAAATTTAATATTTTCATTCAATTCCAACAGTTGTGATTTTAAATCATAAACCTTTAAAATATTGGATGGATTTTGTTTATCTATAATCATTTTTGATAAACAGATGGCATATTGAGAAATATCTTCTTCTTTTCCAAATATCTCGACATTACAGTTAGGATTAATTTCTTGGATTAAACGTTTTGTTTCAAAAAGTAAAAAACCATCACGGCAAAATGGATCAAAAATTTTAATTTGTTTTTTCTTTTTTAAATTAACATCTTCCAACAATATTTTAATTAATGAATGTGGAATAAAATTTTCTGCATTAATACCTGAAGGTGCTTCGTTTCTTAAATCTTTCCATATATAAAACTCATTTAAAAATGATTCATAAGATGATTGCATATTCTTAAAATTTCTAGTTTTATAGTCTTTTAAATCAAGATTGTTAAGATTTTTTAATAAATCAAATAACAAATCATTGACATGCAAAAACTCAATAATTGTGTCGAATTCATAATTTTCAAACACTTTTTGAGTATTTTCATCAAAAGAATTAATATATTCCTTGAAGTTATTATAAATATTAGTTTTACTAGTTGATAACTTTTCTAAATCATAATTAGAATAATTATAAAATCCTAATAATTCCCCATTGGGATATTTAGCTTTGTTAAATAATTTATTTACAATATTTTCATCATCTTTTGATTGTTTATATTCATTTATGATATCATTTTTAGAGAATTTTAATGCGGAATCAATTAATTTTAAAAAACCGAAACTTAATAAATAAATATCATCATATTGTGTGTATTGAGTTTTATAAAGATGCCTGAATTCTTGGTGGAATATAGGTTCATAATTTTCACTAATCATATTGCTTAACTTTTGGAAAAATTTTTTCATTATAACACAATCAATTTATTTTTTCATTTAATCTGTAGTAATGCTATTTATTTAAATCATAGTATGTAAACTTAAGGACAATTCTCAAAGTTTACTTTAGGAGTTTGTCCAGCAATTAATTTTTATTTTTTCTTTTTCAAGATTAATTAAAATATCCAATATACTTTAATTTTTATAATCAAATAATTCATAGAAACTTACAAATCAAATAAACAATTTAAATTATTTAATAAAGACTTATAACTATTTAATTTAAAATTACATGTGAGCAGGTTTAATATCTCCACAAATTTCTATAAATCCCTGCTCTTAAAGTTTCATTAAAATTAGAATAAATCTATATCATAATAATATAGCTATTAATTCAAAAAAAGGTAAGAGAAATGAAATTAATCTCAAATAATGAAAAATACATTTAAAATCCAATATTGTCCTAGAATTAAGATTTTAAAAATAAATAAAAAATTAGGGAATTAATCATCTTTTGGAAGTTTATAAATACGTTTAATATTTCCGTTTTCATCTAATTCAATTTGAATATTATCCCCGTCAGAAAGTGGAGGTAATTCTATATTGGAAATTATGGTAGGATTACTGTTTTGAGTTCTCATCTCATATTCCCTGTAATCCTGATCGATATCTTCATCTTCCAGGTCAAAATCATCTTCATCATCAAAAAATCCAGGTTTTAACTCTTCACCATCTTTTAAAACATCATCTTCATCAAAAAATTCGCTAATGTCTCCGTCGATTTCATCGGCAAAGTCACCTACAGTATAGGATATTGGCTGGCCGTACTTGTCATATGCCATAAATGTTTCCAAGCTATATGGCAGACATACAATCATATGAAATAAACCATTTTTAGAAAATGTTTTTAAATCTGCACCGGAAGGCTGTGCACTTGGTCCCGGATGTGAATGAACTGATCCCCAGTATTTTAAAGTGGGGGGTAACATCTCAGTATGTACAACAGCTCCAACATCACAGGTTTCACCAGGCAAAAAAATCAGACTGGTAATATAGAGTATTTTATCTTTTATTTTGCCATCAAAAAAGGCTAAAAATTCATTAGGATAAGCTTTCTTAGCATAATAAATTACAGATTCAAGGACTTCCCTGTCAACTCTAACTTCTCTGAATTCATCACTGTCTGTATTAAATAATTTTGAAAGAAACCCCATAATATCACAATTAAATTATATTTATATCCTTAAAAAAGTTTTCGCTGAAAATTGGAATTTCCAAATCTGCAAATAAACAGCTACGGTAAGATACCTGGTTTTTGTTTTCCTTTTTATTGTAACCTACAATTTCTTTATCTTGTTTGTAAATAGCTATTCCCCGTTTTTTCCAATTATCTTCATCATTGAGATTAATTCCTTCTCTAAATAATAGTTCATGAATATCTGATGACTTCAATCCTTTTATTTTTTCATTAGCTACATTATCACCATATTTTGATTTTAAAATATGGATTCCATAAGCATTTATGCAGTTTCTCCAGGCTTCATCCTGTCTCCATTTAAAATATTTATAAATATCATCGTCAATTATTGGGATAATCCTGCTGTCAAATGCAATCGGCTTGGCAATTTCCTTATTTAAATTGTATGTAAATGAACTGGCTGCAAAACTGGCTACTACTGAATTTATTTTTTCAATTCTGCCATTAAATGGAATATTATCCAAAAGAATGCTTATTTCATCTGAAAATGTGTAAATAAATACTGGAGCAAACTCATTGAATAAATCTTTAGACACTTTAACCATCAATCTTGCAAAATCTTCATCATAGGGTTTTTCAAGGTTTAAATTTTTAGCTAATGAATGGAAACTTCTCCCATCCAGTCTTAAGATAATTTTTGAGTTTACGGGAACTTTCAAACCCCCATAAACTTCATATTCCTTCATTTCCTACAATCCTACAGTAATAGATTCATTGAAACTTTTAAGTAATTTAATAGCTGAAAGTGCAGCCAGCATACTGGTTTTCGGATTTGCGCTGCATGGGAAATTTTTAGTAGTTGTTTTAAACTCACCAAAGTCTCCTTTTGCAGTAATTTCATGAACATTCCTGTCTACATTCGGATCTACAATGATTTTTACATTAATATCCTGATTACAGGCCAAACTTATAGTTGCAGCTACATTGATATTAAGTGGAAATTCTTTTACTGCTTCTGATGCCTTACCTTCAAATAAAACTTCCTCTTTATCAATGTCTTTACCTAAAGATTTAGGGGATTTACGGGTAACCAAGTTAACTTCCTCTAAATTAAAATCAGCTACTGCTTTAATACCGTCCAATCCTACAACTGCTCCTGAAGGAAGGTGTATTCTTGTACCTTTCTTTTTACAAATATCATTTACTTTATTGTAGAATTCCTTATCCATAAATGCGCCAATACTCATAATAATCATGTCTACACCATGAGACAATACATTTGGAGCATGTTCTTTAACTGAATCCGGAGAAGCACATTCCAAAACCAAATCAACTTTGTCCAACATATCCTCCAAATCTAAAACAGCCACACCATTAGCAAAAGATGCTAAGTTTTCTGCCCTTTCAACATCATTATCATAAAAATATTCAATATCTATATTATTATCCTCTGGAACAATGCTACTTGCTATGATATTAGCGATAGCACCGCAACCTATAATTCCCACTTTCATAAAATCACGACAAAAAAAATAATTTAATTAAAAATACAAGAAAAATAAAAAATAAATAAAAAAAGATGAAAAATTAACCTTAGAATTTTTCAAATTCTGCTTGTGCTTTAGGCTCACTTTGTTTTGGAACCTGAGCTTGTTGATTAGGAGAAATAGCTTCAGACACTGGTGGTTCATGTCTTACTTTTTTCATATCCCTTGGATTAATCAACATGATATCGCCAATAGCTTGAACTTTATCAAAATCAATAGTTAATAAATCATTTTTAAAAGATCTTACATCATGTTCCTCTTCAGGAGCTACCTGAAAACTCCTTTTCATAAGGTCCCTGAAACCTACCTGTTTTTTCTCAGGTTCAATAGCTCTTACCTGCAATTTAGAAATTGTACCTAATCTAATGTTAAGAATTACATCAGCCACTCTTCCGACATAGTGTCCTGTTACTGTATAAATATCTAATTCTTTTAAACTTGAAACTTCCACCATTTGATACACCACAATAAGTAATCTAATTCGTGTTATACTTAAAGTAAATTAATAACTTTAACTTATTTTAAATTTATTTACTTGTTAATATAAATAGTTTATGATGTAACAAATTTTTAAGCAAAATAAGCCATAAAACAAGGAAAAATATAAGAATATATTGGAATAAATATTTTAAAGAGAATACAAAGGAGACTATAAATTGTGGGACACAAGTAAAGATTATAGAATTTTAGTAGCAAACCATGCAAGAGAACAATGTTTAAATATTATTCAGACTGCATCATTTAGAGGAAATTGGAATAAAAAATTAGCTATTGAAACAGCAAAAAATATGAATAGTGATTTTCAATCATTAAGTTACTCTTATCTTGAAGGAGACGATTTGGTTAACTCTCCAGACGTTGCATCAATAATTGAAAAAGGAGAAAAAATTGTTGAGTGTTTAGGTGGAGACGGATGGAACAAAACTTTCATAAGCAATGCTCCTAAAGAAGATAAGGAAAAAACAATGGAAAATGTAGCTAAAGTAAGATTTTTCATAGACTCTGTTTTAGGTCTTAAAGACCGTTTAGCCCTAGGTCCCATCAATGATCCGATTATCGGAATCGATATAAAAGTTGGAGAAATAATGAGTGTTACAAAACACCCCAATGCAGATTCTTTAATGATATGTAATGTTAATTTAGGAAAAAGAGCCATAACTGTAGTTACAAATGATTTAAATGTAAAAGAAGGAAACAGTGTTGGTGTTTCATTACTTCCGCCACAGTCATTTATGGAAACCACCAGTGAAGGAATGTTCCTTGGAATGGACGGAAATATCTTAAAAGAAGTTGAAGGAGAGCTTGGAGAAATGCCAAAAGGAATTCCTATGGACTCTCTTAACGAAACACGTAATCTGGTAGAAGCGTTTTTAAAATAGACTATCTTAAATTTAATCCTATTAATTTTTCTTTAGTCATTTCTTCTACTGCATATTTTACTCCTTCTTTTCCAGTTCCACTATTTTTAAATCCTCCGAAAGGCATGTTATCAGTTCTGAATGTAGATTGTTTATTTACAAAAACCGTACCTGCCTCGATTTCATTTGCACACCTTAATCCATCTTTAAAGTTTTCAGTAAATACTCCTGCCTGAAGACCATATTCCGTATCATTAGCTACTTTAATAGCTTCATCAGTTGATTTTACTTTTATAATCGGTGCAACTGGACCGAATGTTTCATTTACAACAACATCCATATCCGGAGTGACATTATCCAGTACTGTAGCTTCGTAAAATGCACCGTCTCTTTTTCCACCAGTCAGTATTTTGGCACCTGCCTTAACTGCATTATTAACTGTTTCTTCAACCATGCGAGCAGCATCTTCATCAATAAGTGTTCCCAATACTGTGTTTTTATCCATAGGATCACCCATTTTGATTTTTTTAGTTTCCCTAACCAATTTTTGCGTAAACTCATCAGCTATTGACTCATCAACAATAATCCTTTTAACGCCCATACATACCTGTCCGGCATTTAAATAAGCACCATTCATTACTCCGTTAACAGCCCTGTCAATGTCCGCATCCTTTAGAACAACAAGAGGATCATTACCTCCCAATTCCAAAGTAACTTTTTTCATTCCTGCTCTTGAAGCTATAAGCAGTCCGGTAGCTACACTTCCAGTAAATGAAATTTTATCTACTTTAGGAGATGTTACCAGTGCATCACCTACTTCTGAACCATATCCTGTTACAGTATTGATAACACCATCTGGAAACTCATCATTTACAAGTTCTGCAAATTTCATAACTGTCAATGGTGCATTTATTGGAGGTTTTATAATTACAGTATTTTTACATGCAATAGCGGGAGCTATTTTATGAATTGATAAATTTAGGGGATAATTAAATGGAGTTATAGCTGCTACAACACCTAATGGAACCCTCTGAGTAAATGCAAAAAAACCTTTACCGTTTATCCCCCCATCCAGCGGAACTGTTTCACCATAAATTCTTTTAGCTTCTTCTGCTGAAAGCTTTAATGTTTCAATTGAACGGTTAACTTCAACAACAGACTCATTAATAGGTTTACCTACTTCTTTTGTAAGCAATTCAGCCAATTCATCTTTGTTATCTTTTAATTTTTCGTAAACTGCATATAATTTATTTGAAATTTTAAATGCAGACATTTCCTGAATAGAATCTTTAGCATTAACTGCAGCACCAATAGCCAAATCCACATTATTTAAATGGGAAACAGGAACTGTATCTATAACTTCCCCATTGTATGGATTTTTAACTTCCGCCAAATCATCAGCTGAAATATGTTTACCATTTATTAACATATCCATTTTATCACCTTATTTAATTATATTAAAAAAACATATATTTAAAGTAATTAACTGAACAAATATTAATATTATGGAAACTGCTAGATTTGAAACATTTGCTGATGCAATAATTGCAATAGCTATGACTGTACTTGTTCTAAAACTGCCCCAACCAGAAAATGCAACAATTGCTGCTTTTTGGGCATTGAAAACTTATTATCTTGCTTATTTCATCAGTTTTTTAACATTGTTCAACATATGGTACAGCAACCACAACCTATTCCAGATTGTAGAAAATATTGACAATACTGCAGTAATACTGAATGGAATCCTGATTTTTGAAATAACATTGATCCCATATTTTACATTATGGTTAACACAGGATGCATATTCAATAGCTAGTGAAACCAGCTTTGGATTACTGTTTATTGGAATAAATATTGCATGTAACTTATCAGTTAGGGCTGTTCATAAAAGCGACCCATATAATGACAAATTAATAAAAGCAGATTATGACAATCTATATGCATTAATCCCATTAACTGTAATTCTGATTGGTTTTGTATTAACTTACAGTGTTTTTATTCCAGGAATTTATATCAGCTGTTTAATTGCAGTTATAATGTGGATAGCTATAGCCAGAATACATAGAAAAGGTGTTGAAAAATGGAAAGTGAAAGATTTGAAGCATTAATTGATGCAATTCTTGCAATCATAATAACAATAATTGTTTTAGAAATTCCAACACCTGCAAACGGCAGCTGGCAAGCTTTAGGAGAACTGCATCTGGAATTTATTGTTTATTTAATCAGTTTCATAGTTTGTTTTAACTACTGGAACTATCACAACAACTTATTCAGCATCGTAAACTATATTGATTATAAAGTCATCTGGTCAAGTGGACTTTCAATATTTATATTGTCCCTGCTTCCTTATCTGACAAGTTTTGTAGCTAATAACTTCCATTCATTCTTTGCTCAGTCAATATATGGACTGGATTTCCTATTAGTTAATTTAATTTACATCTATACTTCAGAAAGTTTAAAAAATGCAGATAAAGGGAATATTGCTCTGCAAGTAGCGCTAGATAAGAATTATGAATTTATAGCAACAATAGTTACCATCATAATCGGATATGTAATTGGTTATTTCTTCTATCCTCCAGCAATAATTGCTTCCTGTTTAGTTGCAATAATTATCATATGGTCCATGCCATATATAACTAAGTAAAATATTTTGATAAAGAATCTAACTTATTATTAAAGTTAGAAACTTCTTCACATTTAATTTCACCAGACAGGCCAGTGATATAATTCCTGTAAAACATTAAAGTCAATAAAACAACTACTATAATCCCGCCAATCAATAAAATAAATTCTGCTGAAGTCTGACCTTTATTATCCAACATATTATCACCTAACTTAAAAACATAGCACCTGCAAAATTGGAAATCAGATAAAATATCCCATAAGAAACCAGAGCCAACGGTACAGAAAACTTGATTCCCTTTTTAACATTCCCATACATTATTATGCTTACTATCAAACCAACCAAAACCGAATGAATTACCAGATAAATCTGTCCTGCAAATGGCGCTGCCAAAATTAACTGTGTCTGCTTCCCAAAGCTTTGCATAAACTGGGAGTAAACACTAACCATCCCTAAAGCAAAAGGACTGGCTACTACTGCAGAAATTATTAAAAACATAACTGCCATCATAACAGAAGATTTTCTTTCGCGTTTTAGAGCCAGCATATCCCTTAAATTATTTGAAACATCAAAAATGACATTGGCAATACTTGATCCACTTTTACGGCTTCCCAATATTATTGTAAAAATCCTCTCAAGTTCTTTTGACTTTAATCTTTGAGCCATAGCCATCCATGCATCATCAAAGTTTCGCCCAACTTTAATCTCAGCAATTGCCCGTCTTGTTTCATCATATAAAGGCCCTTCACCATATTTGGACATATCTTCCATTGCATTTTCAAAACTTAAACCAACTTTTAACATAGCTGAAAGCTGTCTTAAAAAGTCAGGAGCTGATTTTTCAATTTCTGCTGCCCTTTTTTCCTGTTTTATAAAAACATAAGTGGCAACGAAAGGAATGATTAACAAAGGTAAAAATAAAGACAAATCAGAAATTTTAAAAAATACAATGAATATTCCAATTACAATATCTGCAAATAAAATAAAAAATATTAAAATAGCTAAAAATTTAGATGCAACTATCCCAATGTCCCCGCTTAGCAAAAATTCCTGGACTTTGGATAATTGCTCTTCAGAAAGTTTATTTTCTAAAAATAAAGATAATGAATAAATAATTTTAGATTCCATAGATTAAAATACAACTTTAAAATATATAAAACCTCAGTTGTAAATTAAATCAATTTTTGAAAACTTATTCAATAATTAAAGGTAAATCACCAATTATCCTTCCTTTATTTTTTTCAATAGCTATTGTATCTTCAAGTCTGACACCAAAATTATCTTCCAGATAAATTCCTGGTTCAACTGTAATAACCATGCCATTCTCAATTACTGTTTTGTCCTTAGTTGAAAATGTAGGTATTTCATGAATATCCAAACCTACACTATGACCTGTTGAGTGAATGTAATTATCACCATAACCATATTCACTTATAATATCACGAGCCACCTTATCAATTTCACAGCATTTAAGACCAGGTTTAATTGCTTTTATAGCCTTATCATGAGCTTCTGCTACAATATCACAAATTTCATTTTGTTTTTCTGTATACACAATAGTTCTTGTATTATCTGAACAGTACCCATGATATTTTGCTCCCCAGTCAATCAATATTGGTTTTTCCAACTGTTTATCTTGAGGTGTTGCATGAGGCAGACTTGAATTTGAACCGCTTGTTACAATAGTATCAAAAGAACTGCCATTCGCACCATATTTTCTCATTAAGTTGTCCAATTCCAGAGCAACAATATTTTCAGGATTTGTATTGTTTAAAATATCCAAATCAACAAATGCTTTTTGAGCAATCTGTGTTGCTTTTTGGATTTTATCTATTTCATCAGCTGTTTTAATTTGTCTTTGAGCATCAATAAATGTTTCAGATTTTATATTGAAAGAATCTTTGAATTTTTCATATGTACTGTAAACCAAACTCGGTTCAATAGCCAAATTGGAAATTCCTTCCTTTTTAAGCTCTCCAAGCATGTCTGAAAATGAAGTAAATTCTTTAACTTCAATTGTTGATGTTTTATTAGCTATCTCCATATCCATTTTTGATACATAAATAATTGGATCTTCTTTTATAACACAAAAAGCAAAACTAGTAGGTCTGTAATTTGAAATATAGTGAATATTTGTAAATTGTGCAAGCAAATAACCCTGATACTCCTTTTTTTCCATGTCTTTTAAAATATTGTTAATATGAAATTCATTTATTTCCATTTTTACACCTTTCATCAATAAACATTATATTTTTCTGGTTTTAATATCTTTCAAAATATTGGAACAACAGTTATATATAATTTTTATTTTAAAATTATTAAATAGCATTTAATCTAAACACAGAATAAAATATTAATGAAAAAAAGATTATTTTTATTTCATGCTTCAGTTAATAAAATTAGCGAAACTGCAGCAATATATTGGACGGGCAGATTAATGCTTAACTGTTTATCAAATGACATAATAAGAAAACTTACTTGAAAACATTTTATAAAGCAATGACTGATACTAGTGAAGGTTATGTATCTAGTTTTACAGGATTTCCTTTACCATAGGTGATTCTATGTTAAAATTATTTAATTTATTTAATATTGATGAGAAATATTTTGCAGATAAAAAAACCGTGAAAAAAAGATTTATAAAAGTATTTGGAGGATTTTTATTAATAGCAACTGCAATATCACCATTTACATGGATAGGATTTTTATTTTTCTTATTATTATTGTTTGCATTAGGAGGAATATTTCTAATAGAATATTATAGTGATGAATTAGATAAAAAATATAAATTATACAACTTTAACAATTTTAGAGGATATTCTTATCAAATATTTGCATTTACTATTTTAGGATTTTCAACCACATCTTTATCTGTGCTTATGATGTGTTTGTGTGCTGGAGCAACTGTTATGAAATCCGTATTACTAGCAATAATATTTGCACTGCCATTTTTAGGAATCGGCCTTAAATTTAAAACATTTAACGATTCCAGCCTAGAAGAAAATGGAGAAATCGTTTATGATGCAGGTTATGAACCTAACTACTATTGGCCAGCACTATCTATCTGCTGCTATTTAGGATACACACAAGGACTCTACGAAACATCCCCAATAAACATAGCAGGATTACTGATATCAACAACAGCATGCTTCATATGGCTAATATACCCAAACAAAATCAACAAATATTTACCATTTGAAAACAGAACCAAAAAAGGAGAAGCAATATATTTAGCAATAGCATTAATCACATTCTTCATATTACTCCACCAATTTACTACAATCCCATTTACAGAAATTTTAGGAATTACAAATTAAAAAAAATAACTATTAATCAACAAATCATGATAAAAATATGAATATGTTTAAAATAATAACAATTAAATAACAACTATTAATATAACTCATTGAAGAATTAGATAAAAATTATAATATGTTTATTTAAAATTATTAACATAGTACTTTATATTTATTACTATTGTGAAGTACTTTTATTAAAATAAAATGATGTGAAATTAATGAATAAAAATATATTAATTTTAAGTTTTATTATGTTTTTTATTTTCATTTCTAGTGTTTCAGGTAGTGAAATTAATGAAACCCTCCAAAACACAGAAAACGAAAATAATTACAATATAACTTATAATTATGAAAATGAAATCAAAATTAATAATAATACAGATTACAATTTAAACCAAGACTTTCAAAAAGTTACAAATAAATTCATCACATACACAAATAACACAAATGTAGCTTTTAAAGATATTTCAAATCAAAATAATTTTATCAATGATGATAACTGTTTTGATATAATTTTAAACAAAAATTTAAAGAATAATAGCAATTATGGACTATACTACAACACAGATACACTAATAAACAACTCATATTTAATTGTTAATGAGATTCAAAGTAACAACAATCAAGAAAATAGTGTTCTAACTGGACATAATACTATTCTTTTTTATAAAAATGGAAAATATTCCATCCATTTAAAAGACACCTACGGCAATCCTTTAAATAACGAAAGGATTATTTTTAACATAAATGGTGTAAGTTATAATCGTGTAACAGACAATAATGGTTATGCTTACTTGAATATTAATTTACGGCCAGGAAATTATACAATTACAACATTATTTGCAGGAAGCAACCAATATAAATCATCCACACTAATAAATAACATATACGTTATTTCAACCATATATAGCACCAATCTTATTAAATCATACAAGAATGATTCACAATTTACTGCAATGGTATTTGATGGAAATGGTAATCGTTTAAAAAATTCTGTTGTCACATTCAATATTAATGGAGTATTTTACAATAAGACTACTGATAAAACTGGTGTTGCACAACTAAATATTAATCTTGACCCTGGAAAATATATAATTACAATCACAAATAACAATGACAAACTCTCAGAGTCATATAACATTACAGTATTAAAACAAGATATTATAATAAAATATGATAACTTTGTTATCAATCGAAAAGGAGAATACTTCATAACAAAAGTAACTGACCCATCAGGAAAACCATTAACTAATTTTAATATAAATATTATTGCAAATGGTGTTTCATATACCAAAACAAGTGACACCCAAGGTATTGCAAAATTAAAAATTAATTTTGAAACTGGAAATTATAATATTTACTGCACATTCCCTGGAACATATCACTACAACAGTTTTAACGGACCCAATAAAATTATAACAATGCTTCCCACATCTACAAAACTAAATGTAAACTTAAATACAAACAATACAATTTTTAGAGACAAAGGACACTCATTTAATGCCGTTTTAAAAGACAACAATGGTTTACCCATGTCTGGAAAAACAATCATATTCAAAATAAACGGTATTTCTTACTCTAAAACAACTGATGAAAATGGAATTGCAAAACAAAACATAAATTTAAACCCCGGACAATATTCAATATCAACAACATACTCTGACTCAACCTATTATAATTCAATTACAAAAAATAACATTATCAAAATGAATTTAACACCAAATATGGTTTATTCCGTAGACATTCCCATGTATTTTAATGTAAGTGGAGTTGATTATGTTACTGGTCATTATTTACCAGGATATGTTGCCAAACCGGGAATTGGTGATGGAATAGTTAAAGTATATCAAACTAGAGAGATTATTATTAACACCAAACAACCCCACGCTTTTGCATATGGACATTATAGTTACATATATGATGAAAATCATACAAAACTCAATACCCATGATGTTTACTTTATTTCAAAAGATGGGCAAAAAACAAAAGTTAATGATAGTTATAATCCAACAGAACAAGGCATATTAATTAAAACTGAAAAAGATTTTATTAAATTTTATTATTATGATACATTGAATAAACAAGATATTAATCAATTTAGTACATTATATCATTCTTTTTTAGAAACAAATTATGAAGTCCAATTATTAACATTTATTAAAAATCTAAAAACCTGGGGAAATATATTATATACAACTTCCAAATATAACGATGATTTAGGGCTTAAATTAGAACTTTCCGGAGGCAAATCAACTTTTAATGGAATCCCATTAGGAAGTGCAACTTACAATCAACTTTTATATGGTGATCTTAATAAATTAAAATATACTAATACTAACACATCATTACAATATGATAATAATACATCAAAAATTATTAAAAACCCCTATTTTGAGTATATGTTGACTAAATTTAAAGTAGATGATGAAATAATTAAAAAAGTAGAACCTATAAGTCCTTACTGGAGTGACCCTCAAGCAAGATTTAGTACAATGCAAACTTATGCAATAACTGATAAAAAAATATCTAATGAAGATATTAAGCATTGGTTAAACATAAACAATCATGCTCCAGGACCTCTAAAAGCATCATATGGAACATTCTTAACTGGATTGATGACATTGTATATGCATGATAATTTAGCAAATGAAAAAGACAAAATTTACAATTTAACTTGGGTGCGTAATAAAAGTACTGTTGTAATGACTGGTATTATGAGTGGTGGAATGAATGGTGGAACAAGTTATATTCATACCCCCAATCCTAGTATGAATATGGAAGTATCCTGCAACAATGATAAAAATATTAAAAATTTCAGGTTTGAATGTTCAATCATACTTAGCGAAATAGAAAACATAGCATTAGAACTAAGTAATTTAAACTCAATTGGATCATTATCTTCCATAACTACACATATCTTAAGTGGAGATTGGTTTAGTGTAGAACAAAAAAATGGATCATTATATCTTGATTTAAAAGATTACAGGGATAAATTAATAATAAATCAATCTACAGGAATTGTTTATGTTACCACAGAACTAAATGGATTCTTTTATAAAGGAGCATTATCTTCTGACTATTCCTACTGTTTCTGTGATGAATTAACCAACAATATACATAACAACTCCAAAAAAGTTTATGAAATATATATGGTGAATAATTCCCAAACAAACATCAATAATAGATTTAATAATGATGGAAACAGTTTCACAATTACAGAAGAACAATGGGAAGCATTTAAATTTGCTACAGGTGTTGGAGGAGACATATTAATAGATGCTTCAGCAATGTGCATAACAACAATGGTAAGATGTCCAGCTACAGCAGAATTTTTACTAATGCCCACAATAGTTATAACCACTTCAGGCATTTTACTTAATTGTTTATCAAATGACATAATAAGAAAACCTACCTTGAAAACATTTTATAAAGCAATGACTGATACTAGTGAAGGATATGTATCTAGTTTTACAGGTGTGCCTATACCATAGGTGATTTTAATGACAAACCTATTTAATTTATTCAAATTAGATTCCAATAGAAAGTATTTTCCAAAAAAAGAAGATATTAAAAAAAGAGCAATCAAAAGTTATGGAATAATCCTATTTTTAGCAATAGCTACATCTAGCATCACATGGCTAGGATTTTTCTGTTTTCTTTTTTTTGTATTTGGAACATGTGGAGTATGGATTGTGGAGTATTATGGTGACGAATTAGATGAAAAATATGGATTGTACAACTTCACTAATTTCAGAGGATTTTCTCTCCAAATTTTCTCATTCATGCTTCTAGGAGCATCAACCACATCTTTATCTGTGCTTATGATGTGTTTGTGTGCTGGAGCAACTGTTATGAAATCCGTATTACTAGCAATAATATTTGCACTGCCATTTTTAGGAATCGGCCTTAAATTTAAAACATTTAACGATTCCAGCCTAGAAGAAAATGGAGAAATCGTTTATGATGCAGGTTATGAACCTAACTACTATTGGCCAGCACTATCTATCTGCTGCTATTTAGGATACACACAAGGACTCTACGAAACATCCCCAATAAACATAGCAGGATTACTGATATCAACAACAGCATGCTTCATATGGCTAATATACCCAAACAAAATCAACAAATATTTACCATTTGAAAACAGAACCAAAAAAGGAGAAGCAATATATTTAGCAATAGCATTAATCACATTCTTCATATTACTCCACCAATTTACTACAATCCCATTTACAGAAATTTTAGGAATTACAAATTAAAAAGGAGGCAAAAATGAATGCAAAACAAACAATAGCTATCATTATCCCAATAGCTATTTTTATTATTAAAAAATATATCAGTCTTTATATAACTATTCCAGTTTTAATAGCGGGATGTATCATAACATATTATTTATACACAAAATCTGATGAAGATAAATACTTAAGAGGTGCTCTTTCACTGTACTGCTTAAATTTCTTCCTTATCATACTTGGTATTGTGCTATATTATATGCTATAAAAAGCAATTTACTGAAAAAATTTTTATATATAAAATTAGATATGTAAAAACCATGTTTAAATTTACAAGCAATGAAGTGAGGGACTTAATAATTTCATTTTTCGTTATCTCACTTTCTTTTTCAATATTGTATACAGGCAGAGATTTCTCTGCAATGTACTTTATATTACCTATTGTAATGGTAGGTGTAGGTTTAGGATTTATTCTCCACGAACTTGGACATAAATTCAGTGCAATGCATTTTGGTTACTGGTCTGAATATCAGCTCTGGCCGGTTGGTTTGATTATTGCTTTAGCCAGTTCCTTTTGCGGAATTGTATTTGCAGCTCCTGGAGCAGTTTATACTTATGCAAATTTCTTAGATGACAGAACCAATGGTATCATATCTATAGCAGGACCTATAGTCAATATTGTACTTGCTATTGTATTCCTATTGATAGCTACTGTAGTTTATCCTATGGCATTTTTCAATCCAACAATGCAAATCATATTCCTTGTCTGTTCACTTGGATTTACTATTAACAGCTATTTAGCTACATTTAACCTGATTCCTATTTGGAATTTAGACGGCAGCAAAGTACTCAGATGGAATGGATTAATCTGGATTGTTACAATTGCTATTTCAGGAATTATGACTTATCTTTCCATGACAGTAGGTGTTGAAGGTATAATAAAGATTTTAATAGGATAATAGACAATGGAAAATCAAGAAATAACATTTTTTAAAGGAACACACAGAATAATCTCCCCTTCAAAAACAATCAAAAACAATGAAAGCAAAATAAAAACCGCCGGAATAACCCGTATAACTGAAATAACACATCTGGACAGAATTGGAATTCCTGTTTTTTCAGCTATTAGACCTACTGCTCAGGATGGTGGAATAAGCATCTATGGAGGTAAAGGAATTACACCTGAACATGCTAAAGCTTCAGCTATGATGGAAGGTTTTGAGAGATACTCTGCTGAAAAGCAGGACACAGATGAAACTGTTATTGCAGGTTTAAATGAAATAGAAGGAAAATATATTGATCCGATTTCTCTAAATCTGCCAAAAGATTTCAGTAAAGATTTACTCGACACAATGAATTTGGAATGGAGCATCTCAAAGGATTTAATATCTGGAGAGAATTATTATATTCCATCCAATGCAATTTATCATCCGTATGTTCCTGAAAATAATGTTCAGAGTCTATTTAAAGGAAACACTAATGGTTTGGCTTCAGGAAATATTTTAGAAGAAGCAATTTTACATGGAATTTTTGAAGTTATCGAAAGAGACGCATGGAGTATTTTTGAGCTTACCCATAAAAATTCAAAACAGATTGACCTTGAAAGCATTGATAGCGAAAATATTAATCAGGTTCTTAACAAATACCATGAAAATGGAATTAACATTAAGCTAATGGACTTAACAGCAGATATTGGTGTTCCCACAATAGCTGCATCTGCAGATGATACTGTTTTAAAAGATGCAGGATTATTGTCCTTAGGTATTGGAACTCATCTTAATCCTGAAATAGCTGTTTTGCGTGCTCTTACTGAAGTGGCTCAAAGCAGAGCAACACAAATTCAGGGTGCTCGTGAAGATACTGTAAGGGCTGATTTTGCACGAAAAGCAGGTTATGAACGTATGAAAAGAATCAATAAATGTTATTTTGAAGATGAAGAAGACAAAATATCTTTCAGAGATATTGAAGATAAAAGTACCAATTCCATAACCCAAGACATTGAAATTGTTAAAGATGAATTAATGAAAAATGGGCTGGACAAAATATTGTATAGTGATTTAACACGCCCTGAACTTGGAGTAAGTGTGGTCCGTATTGTAATTCCTACAATGGAACTTTATTCCATAGACAACACCCGTGCTGGAGACCGCTGCTTAAAATTTTAGATTTATATGGTTAAAATAATAATTTATACCGGATTATCACTTTCCTTTGATGAAGCAAAAGAAATATTGGATAGCCACGACGATGTTGAAGTTATCTATAAAAGACCAATCAAACGTGGAGATATCGGACTGGCCATCAATGAACATCCGGACATTATTGGAATAATTGATGGTGTTTTTCATCAAAATTCGGCAGTTGCACATAGGGAAATCCTAAAAGCAATTGATGAAGGAATAACTGTTGTTGGAGCATCCAGTATGGGAGCTTTAAGAGCTTCCGAACTGGATACTTTAGGTATGAAAGGAATCGGTTATGTTTATGAACAGTATGCAACAGGTAAGGTAACTTCTGATGATGATGTTGCAGTTATGCTTGACAGTGAAACTTTAGAGCAATTATCCGAACCTTTAATTAATATGGAATATACATTTACAAAAGCAGTAAAAGAAAATATCATTACTGAAGATGAAAAGGATGAATTGCTTTCTATTGCCAAATCCACATTCTATCCAAAAAGGAATTATGCACAAACATTAAATAGTTCAAAATTAGATGATGATACAAAGGACCGATTAGTTACCTTTATTCGATTTTGCGAGGATATTAAAAAAGAAGATGCAAAATCTTTAATAAGGCATATAACACATGTGATAGAATGAATTTGGATGAAAAAATTGAAAAAGTAGAAAACACTATTAAAAATCGCAAAATAGCAATAGCTTTTTCTGGAGGTGCAGACAGCACATTACTTGCATACCTTGCATCTAAAGTTAGTGACAAACCAATAGCTATAACTATTGACAATCACATCTTTCCTACTGGTTTTATTAAACATTGCAAAAAAACTGCCAAAGAATTTGGAATAAAGCACAAAGTTATTGATTTGAATTTCTACGAGCACGAAAATTTACTCTCCAATAAATCAGACAGATGCTTTGTATGCAGAGATTTAATGTATGGAAATATTAAAAAGTATGCCACAGACAATGGTTATGAATCTGTTCTAGACGGAAATAATATAAGTGATCTGGTTTTGGACAGGCCAGGAATATTAATTACATATAAAAACAATGTTGAAAGTCCATTTATTCATGCCAAGTTAACTTCCAAAGAGATTCATGAATACTTAAACAAACACAATATCCCCTTTTCAAGATCAACCACCTGTCTTGGAACCAGACTACCTACCAACACCAAAATGACTCCGGAAAATATTAAACAGGTCAGTGAGAGCGAAGATTTTATTTATGAAAAAACAAAGTGCGAAATCGTAAAAGTTCGCAACAATAATGGGCTTGCCCTATGTGAAGTTGATGACTTAAATAAAATATTAAATGAAAACACATTAAAACAAATCAAAGACAAATTAAAATCAATAGGTTTTAAAAAAGTAGCTTTAAATTTATCAGAAATTGATGATGACGAAAGCATTACTATTGACTACTCAAAGGGTGCTTTTGAATATCAGCTCCCATACACAATAGACATTGAAAATACGAAAAATCAGCTGAAAGACAAATCAATTTCAAGTGATTCCAAAAAAATACTTATTGAAAATCAGGAAATCCATGAAAACGGATTAATTAAAGGGAGTAATTTCAAATCAAAAGAAGAATGTTTAGATAAATTTATGGAATTATTACAAGATATACGAAGAAATGTATAAAATTATTTATTTTTCATTTCTTCATATTTCTTTAAAACAATATCCGGCGTTTCTATCTTTTTATCAAAGCTTTCATTAAATTTAAAGTCTGTTTGTTCAGAATTATCAGTGTTTCTAAAACCCTGAAGAATTAATTGTTTTCCATCAATTTTAAAGCCAATACCATCAGCTTCAACTTCAATCAAATTAATTTCTATTTCAGATGCATCTTCAAGTTTTGCATCTGCCTTAACTTCATATTTTAAATTTAAGTTTTTATGAGGCATTAGCTCATTAATGGTTCTTTTTATAACAGATTCAAAAAGTTCTAAAAATTTTACAACAGGAGGGAAATCATTGGCCCAGTAATAAGCAAGTACTGAATTCAAGACAATTTCATGTTCAACATAATCATCTTTAAGTCTTGCTCTAACACCAACAGAATTCCCATCCATAACTTTTATTACCAAAACTGGATTAAGAGCCATATACACCACACTTAATCCACTAAAGCTTTAATTAAATCACTAGCTCTTACAAGCCCTATTAACTCTCCTTCCACACCAATAACTGGAATTTGTTCAATATTTAATGTTTTCATTTTTTTAGCACAGTCAGATGCTTTAGTTTTAGAATTAACTACTTCAACTTTATGTGTACCAACATCTTCAACAAGCTTGTCAGTGAATTTTAAACAATTTTTCTCAATATATAAAACAGAAGTACTGTCCCAGGACCATTTATCTCCTTCGGTTCCTACTGTAGAACTGTGTTCACTACGTTCTGAGATAATTTCTGATTCTTCAATAAAATCAGTTTCAGTTAAAATACCCACTAATTTAGCAGAATCATTTAAAGCTAAAACAGATTTAAGACCGAACTGTTTCATAGTTTCAAATGCAACATTTAGAGGAGTTTTATACCATGTTGTTGGAACTGTAGTAATCATGAAATTTTCAACAGGATCATCACTTTCAAGTTTAATTAATGCATTGGATACCAAATCAAAGGAAGTGATAATACCTACCAAATCACCATTATCATCAACAACAGGAACTCTCCTAACATTATTATCAATCATTTTTTTAGCTACATCCTTAACATCGTCATCAGGACTTGCAGTAACCAAATCAGTACTCATTAAAATAGCTATTTGTTCTTCATCAGGATTGACAATTAAATCTGAACGAGTTATTAATCCCACTAGCTGTTTAGTGTCACCTTTAACAACAGGAAGAACCGCTTTATCTTCTTTCCTCATTAAGTCTAAAACTTTTTCACGGTTTCCAGGAACTGAAACACTAACAACATTTTTAGACATAGCTCTTTTTACTAACATGATAAACACCTTAAAATAGTTTATTAAAAATATAAAAAAAGGGAATGTTGAAAAATTAGTGAATAACCAACACCGCACATTTAGCAGCGTTAACTACTTTTTCAGCAACACTACCCATTATAAATCTGTCAAATCCGGATTTACCAGAACTACCAATAACAATCAAATCAATGTCTTCTTCTTTAGCTACTTCCAAGATAGTTTTAGCCGGTGAACCTTCCCTAATAATTCCATGGAATTTTATACCTGAAGTTTCATCCATTTCTTCAAATTCTTTTATATTATCTTCAGAACGTTGCTTGAGTAATTGGTTTAATTGATATACCTCATCATCTAATGGAAGCCCGTTAACAAAATTATTTTCAGTAACACTAAGCGCATAAATATCAGCACCAGTAGTTTTAGCTAAAAATAATGCATGTTTTTCAGCTTTTTGAGCAAATTCTGACCCATCAGTTGGGACTAATATTTTTTTGTACATGTTTCCATCTCCCAAGTAATTTGACTTTATGTTTTATTTATATCAAACATTTTTAATATGAATATCTCTGTTCATAATATATAATATATCTTTCGTTCCACAACGATTTATAATATTTAAATAAGGATTTTTTGAATATTTTTTAGAAATAAATAAGTTTGCTTCCTGATTAACATCAATAACCGGCTTTTCAATATATCGGTTAATCTCAAAATTACAGATATTGGTTGTTGCAGTTTTCAATAAATCTTTAGGATTCAAGTAATTTTTGTAATAAACAGACATTATCTTTAAGCTGAATTCCAATTCCCTAAACAAATTAGGTGAATTCAACATTAAATTGTCGCTGCCCAGCAGGGGTTTGATTCCTTTAGAAAACATCTCATTTAAAGGAGCCACACCAACATTTAAAGTGGCATTAGCTCTTGGACAAACAACAACATTTGAATTTTTAATCAATTCCAAATCATTATTTCTCGGATTTGTACAGTGAACCAGCTGATCAAAATCAGCATCCACTCCCCTTTGAATTTCAGTTTTATTGAAATCCCTTAAGGAATCGTCCTGAAGATGCATTGATTCAGCTACATGAATTGAAGATATTTTACCTGCTTTCCTACATTCAGAAGTTATTAAACTAGCTACTTCATCACTAATCTCGCCAAATCCGCTTAATGCAATACCGTCAGCCAATTTTAAAAGTTTGCGAATAGCTATTTTAACTTTTCTCAAATCAGGATTTTGGCCATAGAAACTATCGTCACGGCCAAGAATAACAGGAGTTACAGGTAAATTTTTAGAAGCCTTTCTTAAAAGCTCAACACCTTTAATTCCACCTTCCCGATAATCAATAAAATGAGTTGTCCCCGATTCGAACATATCCCACATTGACTTTTTCATAGCATCAATTATTTCGCCGTCTTCAGCATTAGCCAGTGCTTTATGTTTAACGCCATTTGGAGGTTTGACCATTTCCCCCAATGATAATCCGTAACCTTCATCCTTAATTATGGAATCTCCAATATGAGTGTGGCCATTTAAGAAAGTTGGACAGACAATTGAATCTGTGGCATCTATAATTTTACCTTCACAGACATCTTTAGCCATTTCTATAATTTTGCCATCATCAATGACAATGTTTTCACGAACTGGAGTTAAATCCTGTCCCTTTAATACAATCCCATCTTTAATTGTTAACATTAAAAAAAAGTTTTCTAATTTGTTTTATATATAGATTACCTATTGAATGGAAAGTTTTATAAAAATATAAGAAAATATATTATTCTGGCGAAGGGCTATATTTTAATTAATATAAATACAACCTCAATTAACTTCAAAAAAGAAATTAGAACACTTTTTATACCTCCCAAAATATGGCCTTTACGCCTTTCTTTAAGCATAATAGGAATGATTACTATTAACTCACAAGAAATAAGATATTTTTACAGAAATATTGTAAAATCCGGAAATGTGTATCGGATAAAATATAATAATAAAGACTATGGTGAGTTTAAAAAGTTATCTGATGCTTTATATGAAAGAGACGCTCTTTTTTACTGTAATTTTGATTATGATTTGCTTGTTGAATCAGATTTAGAAAATAAATACGAAAATATGAAATTGCCTCCTTTTCCTGAAAAAAGACCCAAAGGCCGAATCAAAGGAAGCAAAATAAATAAAGAGGAAAGAGAAGGTAAAATTCATTTTGACCATAAAAAACGGGAATTTTTTGTGCAGAAAGGAGAAACTATTTTTGGATACTATAAAAGTATGACTGAAGCTTATTACTATAAAAAAAAGCTGATGGATAATAACTGGGATATGAATGCTCTAAAAACAATGATTAGCTTAAGAATAGACATTAATAAAAAATTAGACTTAAATAAGGAATATTCTGTTAAATTAAATTATTGTCCCAAATGTAGGCGTAAATTAAAAAATAAAGAAAAAGAATGTCCATATTGTGGAATAGACATTAAAGATTATTTATATAATAATTAACCTTATTCTCCATCAATATGTTCATTTAAAGATTTTACTGTAATTTCATTATTTTGAACAGCTTCAATAGCATTTAAAGCAGCTCTAGCTCCAGACAAGGTAGTAACATAAGGTATACCAAGTTCAATAGCTAAACGTCTGATTATATATCCGTCCTGAGCAGACTGTTTACCCTCTGAAGTGTTGATAATCAGGTCAATTTCCTTGTTTAAAATTGCATCCCTGATGTTTGGAGATCCTTGAGATACTTTTTTAATTTTTTCAATGTCAACACCCTTTGCTGCATCAGCAGTTCCGCTAGTTGCTGCAAGTTCAAAACCTAAATTAGCTGCTTTTTCAGCAATTGGACGGATTTTCTTTTTATCCTGTTCTTTTACGCTGATAAAGATTTTACCTTCTTTTGGTAAATCCATACCTGCAGCAAGCTGGGATTTGTAAAATGCCATTCCAAAGTTTTCATCTACACCAATACTTTCACCAGTGGATTTCATTTCAGGTCCAAGTACTGTATCGGATTCCGGAAGTTTTAAGAATGGGAAAACAGATTCTTTTACAGCAACATGATCTATTTTTATTTCTTTAGTTAAATTAAAGTCTTTTAATTTAGCTCCAGTCATAATCCATGTAGCTACTTTAGCCAATGGCACTCCAATAGCTTTACTTACAAACGGAACTGTCCTACTTGCACGAGGATTAGCTTCAATAATGTAAACCATTTCCTCATCAAGTTTAACTGCATACTGGATATTCATTAAACCTTTAACATCCAATTCCAAAGCTAATTTAGTACTGTATTCACGAATAGTGTTGAGAATGTGTTCAGGAATAGTTTGCGGTGGAATTACACAAGCAGAATCTCCGGAGTGAACACCTGCTTCCTCAATATGTTCCATAATTCCTGCTATAAACACTTCCTCACCGTCACACAATACATCCACATCCAATTCAATAGCATCTTCAAGGAACTTGTCTACTAAAATCGGATGTTCAGGTGAGACTTTTACAGCTTCCTTCATGTATTTTTCAAGCTCATTATTGTCATAAACAATTTCCATAGCCCTTCCACCAATAACATATGACGGACGTACTAAAACAGGGAAAGTAATTCTTTCTGCAATTTCACGAGCTTCTTCAAAGGAATTAGCTGTTCCATATGGTGCCTGATGAATATGCAATTTATTTAATAATTTTGCAAATAATTCCCTGTCTTCAACACCATCAATACTTTCATATGGAGTTCCCAATATTTTAACTCCAGCATTAGCTAATGGTACTGCCAAATTAATTGAAGTTTGACCACCAAATTGAACAATAACTCCATCAGGTTTTTCCTGATCAATAATACCCATTACATCTTCAAAAGTGATAGGTTCAAAGAACAGTTTATCAGAAATATCATAATCAGTACTTACAGTTTCCGGATTGTTATTGATTAAAATAGTTTCAATTCCCTCATCTTTTAGAGCAAGTGAGGAATGTACACAACAGTAATCAAACTCAATACCCTGACCTATTCTGATAGGACCCGCACCTAAAATAACGATTTTCTTTTTATTGGATGATTTGAGCTCGTTACCTGAATCATATGTACTGTAATAATATGGTGTTTTAGCTTCAAATTCTGCAGCACAGGTATCAACCATTTTATAGGACTGTTTTATATTGAATCTGTTAAGTAAGTTTCTAATGTATTCTTCAGTCTGATTAGATAGGGCGGCTAATCTTTTGTTTGAACATCCCATCTGTTTAGCTTTTCTCAGGAAGTCAGCATCGTTTAATTTTTCTTCTGTAACTTCATTTTCAAAATTAACAATGTTTCTGATTTTGTATAGGAAAAATTTGTCAATATTTGTTAATTTCTGAATCTTATCCAAATCCATTCCATCTTTAATGGCTGAATATAACTGGAATAATCGCTCATCAGTCGGATTGGCCAAATCATCTTCAGTGTATTCAACATATTCAAATCCGTCATGACCCATATCAAGTGATCTGATAGCTTTTTGAATTGCTTCTTCAAATGTTCTACCGATTGCCATTACTTCACCGGTAGCTTTCATTTGAACTCCTATTTCACGGTTGATTCCTCTGAATTTATCAAATGGCCATCTTGGGATTTTTACAACTACATAATCAATAGCCGGTTCAAAGGAAGCGGGGGTTTCTTTAGTAATATCATTTTTAATTTCATCTAAAGTCATTCCCAAAGCTATTTTAGAAGAAATTTTAGCTATAGGATAACCTGTTGCTTTAGATGCAAGTGCACTACTTCTACTTACCCTAGGATTTACTTCAATTACCTTGTATTCTCCGGTTTCCGGATTAACTGCAAATTGAATATTACATCCTCCCTGAATACCTAAAGCTCTGATAATTTTAATGGAAGCATCCCTTAATGCCTGTGAATCCCTATCATTTAAATTTTGAGCAGGAGCTACAACAACACTTTCACCAGTGTGGATTCCCATAGGGTCTATGTTTTCCATGTTACATACAATGATACAAGTGTCTTCTTTATCCCTCATTACTTCATATTCGAATTCTTTCCAACCTAAAACAGATTCGTCAATAAGAACCTGGTTAATGAAACTCATATCCAATCCATGAGTAGCTATTTCAATTAATTCTTCTTCATTGTAAGCTACTCCACCACCGGTTCCTCCAAGTGTAAATGCAGGTCTTACAATTACTGGATAACCAATGTCTTTTACTGCTTCTATAGCTTCTTCAACACTTTCTACAGCATGACATTTTGGAATAGGTTCGTTAAGTTTATCCATGAAATGACCGAACAAATCACGGTCTTCCACATCTTTAATTGTCTGAATATCAGAACCTAAAACTTTAATTCCGTCAAGTAAACCTAAATCTCCAAGTCCTGTAGCGATATTTAATCCTGTTTGTCCACCCATAGTCGGTAAAATTGCATCGACATTTTCTTTTTTAATAATTTCTGAGACAATTTCAGGAGTTAATGGTTCGGTATAAACAGTATCCGCCATATCCATATCAGTTTGAATAGTAGCAGGATTACTGTTAACAAGGACAGTTTCAATTCCCTCTTCTCTTAGTGATTTACATGCTTGTGAACCAGAATAATCAAATTCTGCTGCTTGACCAATTTGAATAGGTCCAGAACCGATTATTAATACTTTTTTAATATCCTTATCAATAGGCATTTTGTAATCCTCATTAATTTTTATTATAAAATGGTAATCTTAATATTCATCCATCATTTGACTAAATTTATCAAAAACATATCTTGTATCATTTGGACCAGGTCCTGCTTCAGGATGGTACTGAATACAGTGAACAGGCAATTCCTTATGTGAAAAACCTTCAGGAGTTCCATCATTAAGATTTACTTGAGTTAAAGCTAAGTCAGTCTCATTAATAGACTCTTTATCAATAGTAAATCCGTGATTTTGAGAAGTGATATATACTTTGCCAGTATGTAAATCTTTTACCGGCTGATTTGCCCCTCTGTGTCCAAATTTCATTTTGTAAGATCTGGCTCCAAAAGATTTAGCTACTAACTGCTGACCCATACAAATTCCAAAAATAGGTAATCTTTCAGATAATTTTTGAACTGTGCTGATAGTTTCATGTACCCTATCAGGATTTCCTGGTCCTGAAGTAATCATCAGACCGTCCGGAGAGTAATCCAAAATAGTTTTATAATCAGTATCATATGGGAACAAAACAACTCCGATTCCACGTTCCAAAAAGTTGTTTATAATATTTTTCTTAACACCGCAGTCAATTAAAGCTACTTTTTTGTTGGCATCCTCATTGAAAACTTTAATTTCTTTAGTAGATACCTGCGGCACAACATCAATATCAACAATACTTGGCTGAGCACGTGCAAGTTCTATTAATTCACTGTCAGGAATGTCTTCAGTTGAAATAGCTGCTTTCATTGAACCTTCTTCACGAATTTTAAGAGTTAAATCACGTGTGTCGATTCCACTAATTCCAGGAGTTTCAAATTCATTTAAAAAATCATCTAAAGTTTTTTGTGATGAAAAATTAGAAACTTCTCTGCAAACTTCCCTTACAACAAAACCTTCAGCTTGAATTTTATCTGACTGATACCATTCTTCACTTACCCCATAATTTCCCTCTAAAGGATAAGTAGACATTAATATTTCTCCTTTAAAAGAAGGATCAGTTAAAGATTCAGTATAACCAACCATACCAGTTGAAAAAACAAGTTCCCCTACCTTAGTAGTTTCATAACCGAAACCATCACCTTTTAAAACTGTACCATCTTCCAAAGCTAATTTAGCCATTTTTACCATTAAATCACCATTGTAAAAAAAATAATAATCATCTATCTTTAATAATTATGATTTTTATATATTATTAAATTTATCATTTTTTAGCCCAAAATACTGCAAAAACATAATATTTATAAGGAATCCCAACATGGTCAAAACCTGCATTTTTTAAACATTCCAACTGAAAATCCACAGAACTGGGTTTATCATAAGTTCTCCTAATTTTAGCCTCTCCATAAGCTTTCTCACTAATTTCACCAGTATGTTCATCAAGTTTTGATTTAAAATAATCTTCAACACCTTTATTAGGATTTAAAACCTGATCTGCATTGACAAAGTTTCCACCATCATTTAATAAATCATAATACTTTTCAATTAAAACTTTCTTTTCCGTTCCAGTCAAATGATGGATAGAAAGAGAAGATATGATTATATCAAACTTTGTGTTGAATTCATGAGTTATATAATCGTCACATATAAATGAAATATTATCATTTCCTTCAAATCTTTTTTCGGCCTCTTTTAGCATTTCCTCAGCCAGGTCAATAAGGACAATTTCTGCATTTGGATATTTTTCAAGTAAAAATTGAGATAAAATACCCGTTCCCGCACCCAAATCTAAAACTTTCGGGTTATCTCCTTTAAAATCAATACAATCAATAGCTATTCCATAAAAATCATCAAAACATGGTATTAAAGCTCTTCTTTCACTATCATATTCTTTAGCTTTTTGGTTGAACTTATTTACAACAGACATTCTTTAATCCTCTAGTATTCTTAAAGAAAAGTTTAAACTTCTGCTTGAATGAGTCAGAGCACCAAGAGAAATTATATCAATTCCCAATTTAGCATAATCCACAATATTTTCAGCAGTAATTCCTCCAGAAACTTCAATTAAAGAATTGTCACGAATATTTAATTTGATTAACTCTTCCAAAACTTCTTCAACCTCTTTAGGAGACATGTTATCCAACATTACAATATCTGCTTTATTTTCAACACAAACAACAGCATCTTTTAGGGATTCGACTTCTATTTCAATTTTTTTAGAAAAGCTAACATTTTCTTTAGCTTTTAAAAGTGTTTCCAAAGGAGTTCCAACACTGGCTATATGATTATCCTTAATCAACACCATATCATCAAGGGAGAATCTGTGTGTATCTGCACCGCCTATTTTTAATGCCTGTTTATCGAATTTTCCAATAGCTGGCAGTGTTTTACGTGTTCCTGCAATTATTACATCATAATCATTTACCAAATTAACATGATAGTCAGCAGCACTGGCTACACCACTCATTCTCATGAGCAGATTTAGTGCAGAACGTTCAAGCAACAATATTGTCCTTGCATCACCTTTTAAACACATTAACAAATCATTTTTAGCTATTTTAGTTCCATCTTTTAAGTTAAAAATTACTTGGACATTTTTAGACTCAAACATTTCCTTAATGATATCAATACCTGCCAAAATACCTTCATCTTTAGAAATAATATGAGCAGTTACAGTTTTATCTTCATCAACTACTGCTTCAGATGTAATATCTCCAAAACCTTCATCTTCTTCAAGCATGTATTCAATTATTCTATCCAAAAAATCACCAAAATTTTAAATTATATGTTGATATATATTTTTATTATAATTAATATAAGTGATTAAATGGAAATTACATTTTTAGGAACATCTTCAGCAGTTCATTCATATACAAGAAACCACCCAGGGATAATTTTAAAAGCCTTTGGTGAAGTTATGTTGTTTGATTGCGGAGAATCCACCCAAAGACAGCTGATATATGCAAAGATAAGTCCGATGAAAATATCCAAGATTTTCATTAGCCATTATCATGGAGATCATATATTGGGCCTTCCAGGACTTCTGCAATCCCTGAATTTCAGAGGAAGAGAAAAACCATTAACAATATATGGGCCAAAAGGTCTTAAAAAAGTTGAAAATGCAATATATTCATTAGGTTATTGCAAATTTGATTTTCCGATTGAATTTATAGAAATCAACAGCGGAACAATACTTGAAACTGATGAATATATCCTTAAATCCCAGGAAGTTATGCATAATGTAACCAACCTTGCATATTCAATAGAAGAAAAGAAAAAACCCAGATTTTTGAGAAATAAAGCTATTGAACTTGGTGTTCCCGTAGGCCCTCTTTTTGGAAAATTGCACAATGGTGAAGAAGTTGAAGTAAACGGAAAAATCATAAAACCCGAACAGGTTCTTGGAGATGCCCGAAAAGGAATAAAAATCACATACTCCGGAGATACCAGACCATGTGAAGAAATGATTGAATTTGCAAAAAACAGTACTTTGCTAATCCATGAGTCAACATACACGCTTGAAGATGATGATAAAGCTAGAGAAAATTTCCATTCAACATCACAGGATGCTGCTACAATAGCCAAATGTTCCAACACTAAACGATTAGTATTAACTCACATCAGTACCAGATATACTGACACAGAGGATTTATTAAAGGAAGCTAAAAAAGTTTTTGAAAATGTTGAAGTTGCAGACGATTTAATGACAATAGAAATTTTAAGTGCATAATATGAATATTATAGATATGTTAGAAGACCCTGTTTCAAAAATAATCATTATTTTATTAATTATAATTACTACAAGCATTATTGTAAGACTTGTAGCTTATTTAATGAATAAAATGAAGAGATTTAAAAAAGATATTACTTTGATTTATCTTATCAGAGACATTATAAATTATATAATTTATTTCATAGCATTAATGTCCATATTGCAAATATTTGATATAAATCTGGCAGGAACATTATTAAGTTTAGGAATTGTAGGTATTGCTGTGAGTTTTGCAGCTAAAGATCTCATATCCAATTTCTTTTCAGGAATCTTGTTAATAATGGGCAGAAGTGTCAAAGTCGGAGATACTCTTGAAATCAAAGAAATGAAAGGAACAGTAGAAACAATAAGCCTCAGGTCAACAACTATCAGAGATGACAATGGAGTGTTAAGCAATATTCCAAATTCCATACTAACCAACAATACTTATTTACAATATAACAAAAAAGAAAGACACAGAGTAGATTTGATTGTTGGAATAGATTTAAATATAGACATTGAAGAATTTAAAATACATATTTTAGATTTTATAAACAGACAGGAAGGTATTTTAAAAAATCCAAAAGCTCAAGTTTTTTCAAAAGGCATTAATTTTGAAGAAAGCTCACTGAAAATATCCTTTTGGATAAAAGACTTTAATAAAAAAGAAAAATATAAGTTAATTATTACTAATGAAATTAGAAAGTATGTTAACAACAGGTGAAATAATGAGTGGGTCTTTACAAGATGAAATTAAACAATTGAAAGATGAAAAAAATGCAATAATTCTTGCACATAATTATCAGCCTAAAGAAATTCAAGAAATAGCTGATTTCCTTGGAGATTCATTAGAATTATGTATGAAAGCTGCTGAAATAGAAGATAAAGACTTAGTTATTTTCTGTGGAGTAGACTTTATGGCTGAAACTGCTTATATCTTAAATCCGGATAAAAAAATCGTAATTCCAGATTTGGAGGCAGAATGTCCTATGGCACATATGTTACCGGAAGACGAATTATTAAAAGCAAAAGAAGAACATCCTGATGCAGGAGTAATTCTTTATGTAAACAGTATTGCTGAAGCCAAACAACACGCAGACACATTATGTACTTCAGCTAATGCACTAAAAGTTACTGAAAGTTTACCTCAAGATGAAATACTCTTTGGACCTGATAACAATTTAGGCAGCAATGTAGCTAAACAAACTTCCAAAGAAATTATACCTGTTCCAAAAGGCGGACACTGTTATGTTCATAAACTATTCCATATTGAAGATGTTGAATTAAAAAGAAAACAGCACCCAGATGCAGAAATAATTTGCCATCCCGAATGTAATATGGATGTTCAGGAAGCATGTGACAAAGTCCTTTCAACTGGCGGAATGTTAAAATATATTGCTCAAAGCGACAAAAAGGAATTTGTAATTGGTACTGAAATTGATATGATTACCAGACTTGAAAGTGAAATTCCAGGTAAAAAATTATATCCTTTACTTGAAGGAGCTATCTGCAGCACTATGAAATTACATACTTTGGAAAAAGTAAGAAATGCGCTTAAAAACGAAGAACCTCAAGTAACTGTTCCAAAAGAGATAGCTGAAAAATCCTTAAAAGCTACCCAACACATGTTAAAAGTATCAAAATAGCTGGAATAACTCTAGCTACTTGAAAACTTTTTTTAATCCATATCTTCTAAAAAACTAGATAAAAATATTGCCATTTCAATTTCTTCTCTTGAAATAAAATCTTCAACTTTGATTTTGGATTCTCTGCTTTGAAATGGGAAAAACTCTTTTTTAAATTTTGTTTTTAATATCAAATTATCATTTGTGATTTGTGTTTCGTCATCAAGATTATTATTTAAAAATTCCAATTGATTTTGGGATAATCCACTTATGTTATAGCTAATAAATCCCCCATCAGCATTTTCTCCATAATCTACAATCCTAACATCCATACCATCACCTGAAATTTTTCATAAATTCGGACAATTCTTCTTCAATTGTTTCAAGTTCCCGAAATCCGATATGACCCAAATCAGAATCATAAATAATCAATTCAGAATCTTCAATTAAATTATGCATTGGAATTGCATCTAAATTTGGAGGGAAATACTGGTCCTGATTTATTCCAATTATTAAAACTTTAGATCTTATTTTATTCAAATCCTTTTCAATATCATAATCCAGAGTTGCATCATTACAATATTTAACATCAAAAATGCTGTCAAGCAATCCTTCATCTCCAAATTCATCAAAATCCACATCCAATTGACTATTCGGAATTTTATGAAGAGCTTCCTTTGAAATTCCGAAACTGTAAACTGCCTGAGTAGCCAGTCTTAGGGTTCTAACTAATGAAGAAGTATTTTTTCCAGAATCATAATCCCCGTCAGTTGAAATAATCTCATCAACTAATTTTGATAAAATATAATTGCGTCCCGCTACTTTATAACCGCTTGCTCCGGAAATAATGAAATCCGCATAGTCAGGATATAGAACTGCACATGTCAAAGCTACAAAACCCCCCATGGAGTTCCCAATAATCCCCCTAACATGAGTTATTCCGAATTTGTCTTTTAAGAACTTATTTTGAAAATTAACCATATCTTCAATACTATACTTTGGAAATGAATTATTTAAATTAGTTGTTGATGGGCTACATGAACCTGGAGCACCTAATTCAGAAAGCGAAATAATAAAGAATTCATTTTTATCAAAAGGACCTCCAGTATAAGATAAAGGACATAATTTGCTAACTGAAGCATAATTTCCCAAAGAACCATGACAGTATACAATAGCATTATTAATACAACCATTATCATCATATTTTGGAGTTCCAAAGGTCATATACTCTACAGAAACATTATTTAATACATCTCCACTTTGGAATTTGAAAGAATCCATAATATATTCTTCACGCTTTGAAATAAAATAATCATCTAAATCCATGATAATAATTTCCATAATAAAATATTTAAACTAAACTACAGTAATCTTATTTTAATGAAATATAAAATACTAGAGAACCCAAATTGTGAAGATGCTTACGGTTTAATAGAAGAAGCATTAAGAAAAAGAGCTACAATTACAATATATGCCTGCTGTAAAGTCAATTATGAGGGAAGAGCATTAAGTGAATTGAATTGGGGAGAACGTATAATCCTAATAAAACCAGACGGTTCATTTTTAATACATCAGGAAAAAAAAGTAGAGCCTGTAAATTGGCAACCTCCAAAATCCAAAACAAGAGGATATATCCAGGACAATAACTTAATTTTAGAAAGCCACAGAAGAACACCTAAAGAATTATTAACTGTTGAAATTAGAAAAGTCCAATACATAACTTATGCAAACATTGAAGACTTTGAAGAACTTGAACAGGCAGGTTATGAAAAAGATATGGGAGACATGATTATGGAAAAACCCCATATGATTGAAGAAGGCTTCAAGCCAACAGCAAGAGAATACAGTGTTGAACACGGTTTTATAGACATTTTAGGAAAAGATTGTGATAACAACCTGATGATTTTGGAATTAAAAGCACGTAAAGCAGGAGTAAGTGCTGTAAAACAACTGAAAAGATATCTTACTGATTTTGAAGATGATGACAATGATTATTTAAAAGAATGTCTTGTCCAAAAAAAGAAAATCAGAGGTTTGCTTGTAGCACCATCACTTGGAGAAGATGCTAAAGAATTAATAGAAAAAGAAGGCATTGAGTTTGTAGCGGTAAATCCTCCAAAAGAATTAAAAAGAGATAAAAAAGTAACATTGGATGCTTTTTAACTTAAAGACTTTTCAATTCTTTTTAATTCATCAACATAATATTTTTTAGTATGCAAATTAGCGGGAATTGAATTGGTTACATGACACTCTTTTTCCAATTTGAAAATAAGATAATCTTCAGTATCTAAAGAAACAGAACCATCATCACTTAATAATTCTAAATTATCCAATTCTTCAAGAATACTTTCATATTCTTTTTGTTCTAAAGCAATAACATCATCCAAATCCATTTTTTGTATTTTAGGATTTAGCTGTAAAGCAATAGCTACAAATCCGTTAACAGTTTTATTATCAATGTCAAATTCAGATTTTCTAATTTCCTCCATACTTAGTTTAACATGATGTAATGTAGCATTAGTAACAGGAATTTCTCTAGACAATCCAATTTGATTTATTTCATAATGATTTTTCCAAGTACCAACTTTATAAATTGCATAATTTATGTTATCAAAGTTTATAATTTCAGGTTTTGCCATACTATCACACTTACATATTATTTATATCCACTGATTAAAAAACATTTAGTTTTAAATATTATAAATAATAAAAGTTAAATTTAATGGAGGTTAGGCTGTGAAAAAATGTCCCGAATGTGGAAATCCTAGTTACGATGGTGCACCTGCATGTGGGAACTGTGGATATAAATTTCCAAAAATGAAACCCTCAGCTCCTAAAAAGGAAATATTTGATAAAGCTCCTGAAAAAAAGAAAAAACAATTTAGCGACGAAGAAAGTACAATTGAAATCATTAAAGAAAACAAAATTCTCATTGGAGCAATTATACTTATTACAATAATCGTCATCTGCGGAATTGTCATCACAGGACCAAACAATAATAACCAAACTGCACAAAGTGGAGATATGGTTAAATTTTCTGAAGCAGGATTTTCTTTCAGCTATCCAAGCAGTTGGAATGAAGTAAATGGAACTGACAGCGACCATGAAGGTTCCATCTTCTTTAAAAACGAAAATGGCACTATTATCCAATATTATAATGTATCTAATGATTCCACATCATTAAAAGATATAACTCAAGATAGAATTAGTTATGCTCAGGAAAATGGAAATTATATAGATACAGTTCAGACAATAACATTAGATGGTAGAAATGCTTCAGATGTAATTTTAGAGCAATCAAATGGAAATTACACCAGATATGTATCATTATTCAGCAATGGAGAATTATATGTATTTAAAATAAGTGGCGATTCATTAAATTCCATTAATTCTAGTGATATTAATGCTGTACTTCAAACCGCAGATATTGCATAAGTATGAATTATTTCATACTTTTTTCTATTTTTTAAAGTGTTTAATATGAAAATTAAAATTGCACTATGTCAGATTAATGTAGTTGACAATAAAGAAAAAAACATTGAAAATGCCACATCTATGATTTTAAAAGCAGTTAAACAGAATGCTGATTTTATTGTTCTTCCCGAAATGTTTAATTGCCCCTATTCCAATGAAAAGTTCATAGAATACTGTGAAGAAGAAACACATAGCCCAACATTATCCAAAATAGCCAAATTAGCTAATGAAAATAATACATATATTTTAGCAGGATCCATTCCTGAAAAGGAAGGCTCAAAAATCTTTAACACCAGCTATTTATTTGATAAAAACGGTGAAATAATAGCCAAACATCAAAAAATGCACCTATTTGATATTGATGTTAAAGGAAAAATTTATTTTAAGGAATCAGACACATTAAGTTCCGGAAATAAAGTTACAATAGCCAAAACAGACTTTGGAAAAGTAGGTATCGGAATCTGTTATGATATTCGTTTTCCTGAACTGGCTAAACTAATGGCAGAAGCCGGAGCTCAAATTCTGTTTTATCCCGGAGCATTTAACATGACAACAGGTCCTGCCCATTGGGAACTTACATTCAGATCCAGAGCTTTGGATAATCAGGTTTATTGTGTTGGTGTTGCACCTGCACTAAATAAAGATGCAAGCTATCACAGTTACGGCCATTCAATTATTGCAAATCCATGGGGTGAAGTGATTGTCCAGCTGGATGAACAGGAAAACATGGAAATAGCAGAAATAGATTTAGAGGAAATAAAAAAAGTAAGAACAGAACTTCCTCTTTTAAAAAACAAAAGAAGTGATTTATATAAGATTAACTTAATTTAGCTAATCTTTTTTCAAACCAATCTTCTTTTCCCGGTTTTTTCTTAGATAAAACTTCAATAGCCTTATTTAAAATTCTGATTTCATTTTCCAAATCATTGTTCTTTCTATAAAGAATACATAATCTTTTATAAGGAGCATCTTTTGGCTGTTCTTCAGTTACATACTGTTCATATTCTTTAATAGCTTTTTGAACATTGGTTTTTTCCATTTCCTTAATTGTACTCATTGGTTTTACTTTTGATAAAGTTTTACCAGATGCTTTTGCTTTTTTAGCCTTATCTGCTTTTTTAAGAGCCTTGTTACATGATTTTTTAAAGTCTTTATCTTTTTCCTTACGTCTTGCATCTTTAATTAAATCAATGGATTCGTCAGAAGCTAAATCCCCCAATGCATAAATAGTAGCTAAACGGACACCCCAGTCTTCATCTTCAAGTCCTTTAGCTATTGTATATAATTCATCATGTGCCTGAAGCTCCCCTAAAGCTCTTATTGCTGTTTTTCTTACTCCAAAATCATCATCCTCTACAGCACCTGCAAAATAAGGAATAACTTTTTCATCCTTAGTTTCTTTAAGAGCAAATGTTAAAAAACGTTTATTTTTACCTTCTGATGCCTCAAATTTTTCAATTAATTTATCCCTGGCAACTTCCCCCATGTTACCTAAAATTTCAGCTGCTTTAAATCTTATTTGAGCATTATCATCAGTAGTTGCTTCAATTAATGGATCAATAGCTTCAATGTCAGTTACACCAATCAAAGCATTGACCGCTTCCTTTCTTACACTTACATCATCATCTGAGAGATTATCAATAGCTTCCTTTAAAATTAAATCAGACATTTTATATCTCCTAAAAGTTTAAAACTTATATTAATAATAAATTAGTTTTAGTAAATATATAATCTTTAAGATAAAAGTTGAGATAAAAATGATAACTGAGCAAACAAAAAGCTATTCAAAAAAACAAATATACAAAACCCTACATCCATGGGTTAGACAATGGTTCGATGAAACTTTCGAAGATTTTACTCCAGCTCAGAAAAAGTCAATTGTAGACATTCACAAAGGAAACAATATTTTGGTTTCATCACCTACAGGATCAGGAAAAACATTAACTGCTTTTTTATCAATACTTAGTGAACTAACAACTCTTTCCCAGAAAGGTGAACTTGAAGATAAAGTTTATTGCATTTATATTTCACCGCTGAAAGCTTTGGATAATGATATTGAAAAAAATCTGGAGGAACCTCTTAAAGGCATTGAAAAAATTGCAGGAAAGGATTTGGGAATCAGAAAGGCAGTCCGAACAGGTGACACTACCCAATATCAAAGACAGAAAATGCTTAAAAAGCCCCCACACATCCTAATTACCACCCCTGAAACTTTATCCATTTTACTGGTAGCACCAAAGTTTAGGGAAAAATTAAGCAATGTGAAATATGTTATAATTGATGAAATACATTCACTTGCTGAAAATAAACGTGGTGTACATCTAAGTTTATCACTTGAGCGTTTACAACATTTAATTGGACAATATACAAGAATTGGACTTTCAGCTACTGTCAGCCCTCTTGAAGAAGTCGCCAAATTCCTTGTAGGTTATGAATACGGAGTTGAGCGGGATTGTAAAATCATCAATATAAATTACCTTAAAGACCTGGATATAAAAGTTCTATGTCCTGTTAGTGACATTATGCTGGCAGATAGTGAGGATACCCGACTTGGAACATATAACTTATTGGATGACCTGATTCAGGAAAATAAAACCACCCTTGTCTTTACAAATACAAGAAGTGGAACTGAACGTTTTGTCTACAATCTTAAAAAAATGTTTCCAAAAAACTACAATGATGAAAATATAATGGCCCATCACTCTTCACTTTCAAAAGAGGTTCGTCTAGCAACTGAAAACAAATTAAAAGAAGGAAAACTTAAAGTCGTAGTTTCATCAACATCACTGGAATTGGGAATAGACATCGGATATATTGATTTGGTTGTTCTTATTAACTCTCCAAAATCCGTTTCAAGAGCTCTTCAAAGAATCGGAAGAAGCGGACACAAATTAAATGAAAAATCCACCGGAAGACTTATTGTAACAAATCGTGATGATCTGGTTGAATGTTCTGTTTTGTTAAAAGATGCCAAAGAAGGTAAAATTGATAAAATAAACATTCCTCAAAATTGTTTAGATGTTCTGGCCCAGCACATTTACGGAATGAGTATTGAAAATCCCTGGGACATCGATTACGCATATGATGTAATCAGAAAAAGCTATTGCTACAAAAATTTAACCAGAGATGATTATGAAGATGTTTTAAGCTATATGGCTGGAGAATATGAAGAGCTTGAAGAGAGATATGTCTATGCTAAAATCTGGATAGATTATAAGGAAAACACCTTCGGCAAACGTGGAAAACTAGCCAGAATGTTATATTCAACAAATATTGGAACAATTCCAGACAGCTCAGGAGTTTTAGTTAAATGTGACGGTGAAACTGTCGGAAAAATAGAAGAGGACTTTATGGAAAGACTGAAAAAAGGAGACACTTTTGTTTTAGGCGGACAGACATACCGTTTCAATTATGGAAAAGGAATGACAATAAATGTTTCACCGGCTAATGGCCCTCCAACAATTCCTTCCTGGTTTTCACAGCAATTACCATTATCTTTTGACTTGGCTATGGATATTCAAAGATTCAGAGCACATATGGATGCCAAATTCAGATACGGCAAAAGCAAACAGGAAATTATGGAGTTCATATACGATTACTTATATGTAGATGACTTTGCAGCCAATTCAATTTATGAATACTTTGTAGAACAGTACACATATGCAAAAATACCTAGCAATCAGAGGTTATTGATTGAATACTATAAGGGATTTGGTGACAGGCGTTTTGTAATATTCCACAGCTTATTTGGGAGAAAGGTAAATGATGCACTTTCAAGAGCAGTAGCTTACATTGTTGCAAGACAGTACAATACAAATGTTACAATATCCATCTCAGACAACGGATTTTACTTAAGTGCAGAAGGAACCCTTGGAGGGCTGGAAGCATTTAAACAGCTAACTCCAGAAAACTTTAAAAATATCCTAACACAATCATTAAATAAAACCGAAACATTAGCCAGCAGATTCAGACATTGTGCCGGCAGATCACTAATGACCCTTAGACACTATAAAGGAGAGGCAAAATCTGTTGGTCGCCAACAGGTGAGAGGAAAAATATTACTTAAATTTGTTCAGGAAATGGATAATGACTTTTCAATCCTAAAAGAAGCCAGAAGAGAAGCATTGGAAGATTATATGGATGTCAATAATGCTCTTAAAGTTATTGAACTAATAGCTAACGGGCAAATGGAAATTAAAACGATAAATACAGTTATCCCAACCCCATTTGCATTTAATTTAGTTTCACAAGGGTATTTGGATGTATTAAACCAGAATGATAAAGCAGAATTTACAAAAAGAATGCACAAAGCTGTTTTAGAGCAGATAAAAGAAAAATTAAAAGAAAGTGATTTATAAAAAGTGGTAATATGAAAACATTATTAGTATATTATTCAAGAACACAAATAACCGAAAAAATAGCTAAAACCATTCAAAAAGACCTGGATTGTGATATTGAAGAAATTACAGTTGGAGACAAATATGACGGAACTATAGGATACATAAAAGGAGGATTTGATGCAAGTGCAAACAGAGTCTGTGAAATTAACAAGGTAACTAAAAATCCCAAAGATTACGATTTAGTTATAATTGGAACTCCTGTCTGGGCAGCTACAATGGCAACACCAATATATAGCTATTTAAAAGAATATGGCAATCAAATCAAAAATCTGGCCAGTTTTTGTACATGTGGAGGCAGCGGATATGAAAAAACCTTAAAGAAAATAGCTAAAATAACCGGCAAAACTCCAATAGCTACAATGTATCTGACAAAAAATGAAATTGAAAATCCTGAAGAAAACATAAATAACTTTGAAAACAAAATTAATAACAGGTGATAAAAATGACTAAATGGGGACCAGTATTTCTTGGTTTTATCCTTGCAGTAATTGTAAAATCATTCTTTGCACATTATGAATTTATAGGATTGCTCCTTGTTGGATTTATAGTAGGATATTTATGCCGTGACGGAGCAATAAGCGGAATGTGGAATGCAGCAGTTGCTGGTGCATTCGGAACCATAGTATCTGCAATATTATTTGTTATAATTGCTACCTTTGGAGGAGCTCTATTTGGAATCTTCGGAGGTTTAGTTGGATTTACAGTATCCGGAATTACAACAGTCTTTATAGTTTTAGGATATTTAATATACTATGCAATAGTCATGGGTATTGCTGGCGGTGTTGGAGGATTAATTTCTTCTAAAAAATAAGGGGAAAAATATATGGATTTTAAAAATTTTATTGATTGGAAATCATTTATAATGGGAGCCGCATTTGCTTCATTTATCTGTGTTGTTGCATCACAGTACCAATTAGATTGGTTATATGCATTTGCAGCTATTGGTTTACTTTATGTTGGTTATAAAGCTAAAAATATGAAATGGGGAGCTATCTTAGGTGCAATAGCAGCAACTCCATTATTTGTACTTGCAGCATATGGTGTTTTCGGACCTCTTTCAGACAGTTCTTTTGATCCGCAGGTAAGTATGTTTGTTACACTTATTGCTGTTCTCATGGTTGGAGCATTAGTTGGTTTTGTTGGAGCATACACTTACAGAAATAGGCAAAGAGCAATTGCTGCAAAGGAAAAACAAGCAAAAACAGGTAAAAATAAAAAAGGAAAAAAATAATTTTAAGTTATTATTTTTTCCAATTCTTCTTTTTTAATTGCATTTTTAATTTCAAGGGCAATTCTTCTACCCATACTCATAGGTTTTCCATAAGTTAAATAGCTGTAAGGTGAACCTCCCATAAAAGTATTAGTTCCACCATCGGTTCTAGCACTTATTTCAAAACAGATTACTTCTAAATTATCATTTACTAAAGTTTGCATACAGAACGGACCGTTTAATCCAGGAGCAACAAGTTTTTTAGCACTTTCCACTAATTTATCCGCCATTTCAAATACTTGAGGAAGTAAAGATTCTCTGATAACTGCAGGATGATTACCTGTAACCACATAAGATGGGCTTAAATCAATATCTAACTGGTCTTTAGCAGGCATTCTTACAAAACCGTCAATACTGGATTCATATCTTGTATCCATACCTAACAATTCAACTTCATCTTCCAAAGCGGAATAGAAATAATGTATACAGTAATTACATCCGGAAACATATTCTTCAATATGTGCATTAGCTACATCTGAGTCTTCCAGCCATCCGCGAGCTTTCATGGCATCTATTTTTTTATTGAATTCTTCAGGAGATGATGCTACAAAATAACCTCTTCCTCCCCTTGCACCAGGGAATTTAACCATAACCGGACGGTCAATTTCTGAAGGATTATCATATTTGTAAGGTATTCTTACTTCACCTTCAACAAGAAGTGCTCTTTCTTTGTCTCTTTCAGCTTCCCATCTTAAAATATCCCTATTACCAAACATAGGAACATTAAATTTATCTTCAACATTGTCAAGACCTGCATATGCTACAAATGAACCGTGAGGTATAACAATAGCATTCATGTCTCTTAGCTTTTGCTGAACATCTTCATTGACAATGTCTTTAAATTTGTCAACGATTATATATTCATCTGCAACATCAAAACGTTGATATGGTACTTCTCTTCCTTTTTCACAAACAATAGCTGTTCTAAAACCTTCTTCTTTTGCACCTTGTAGAATATGCAAGGAAGTGTGGCTTCCAAGAGTAGCTATGGTTATATTGTCTTTGTCGTAATTGTCTAATATCTCAAAAATATCTTCAAGTTTAACTTCTCCCATTTTAATATCTCCTCAAAGAATTGATGTATAATAATATATATTTAAGATATTATAACCCTTTTTGTTTTTAAAAAAAAGATTGAACAGAACAGTTAATTTTTAAAAAAACAATTAACAAAAATTCAATCAAATGTTAAAAACAAATATTAAAAAGGATAACTGATAAAATAATAAATTAGAAATTTTTAAATCATGAGATGAACTTTATGCTAATCGGATTAATATCAGATACACATATTCCAGACAGAGCTAGAGAACTTCCTAAAAATGTAATATCCTCATTTGAAAATGTTGATTTGATATTGCATGCAGGAGATTTAACTTCCACAAAAGTAATTGATGAATTGGAAAAAATAGCTCCAACAATAGCTATTCAGGGAAATATGGATAGGGCAGCTGGAATAATGTTGCCTAATGCAAAAGTTATCGAAGCTGAAGGATTGAAAATCGGAATTGCTCATGGAGAAGTATATCCAAGAGCAGATACACAACAATTACTTTATTTGGCAAAACAGTTAGACGTAGATATTTTAGTTACAGGACATTCCCACCAGCCAAAAATAGAACAGATTGACGGAGTTTTATTATTGAATCCTGGAAGTCCTGTTGTTCCAAGACTTGCAGACAGAACTGTAATGTTACTTGAAATTAATAATAAAGAGGTTGATGTGGAAGTTATTAAAATTGGAAATCCTGTGTGCAGTACATTAGATTTAGACAAATTTAAAGGAGAATGAAAAATGGGCAGTCGTTGGCAAATGGAAAAAAAACATGATCCATATTACAAAAAAGCTAAAAAAGAAGATTATCGTTCAAGAGCATCATATAAAATCAAACAGTTAGACAAAAAATTCAAACTTATTAAAGAAGGAGATACCGTTGTAGATCTTGGAGCAGCTCCAGGAGGATGGTCCCAGGTAGCTTTAGAAAAAGTTGGAGAAGAAGGTCTTGTAATCGGAGTGGATTTAAACAGAATAAAACCTTTCCCTGAAGAAAATTTCCATGGAATCAGAGGAGATTTTACAACTACAGAAGTTCAGGAAAAAGTTATGAATTTAATTGGAGGAAAAGCTAAAGTCGTAATTTCTGATGCGTCACCATCATTATGCGGAATTAAAAATATTGACCAGTTAAGATCAATTGATTTGACAAACACAGTTATTGGAATTGCTGATAATATTTTAGAGCCTAAAGGAAACTTAGTTATGAAAGTATTTCAAGGTCCCGAATATAAAGACATGCTAACCAGACTTAAAAAGAAATACAGGCAAGTAAAAACAACAAAACCTCCATCATCCCGTAAAAAAAGCTCAGAAATGTATGTTGTGGGATTAGACTTTAAACCTAAAAAAAATAAAAAAAGTAAAGATTAAAGATTATTGTATGCTACAGTAGCATTCTGTAATTTTTCCTTAGCAAAATCTATTCTACTATCAACTTCGTTTGATGACTTGCCGGAATCCAGTGCACTTTGAACATTTTGAATAGCGGAATCAGCTTTTGTTAATTCCAATCTTGCATCATTATATTTTTGAACCTGAGCTGTGTCCCCATTATCATAATACAAAGATTTTACACCATCAAATTGTGATTCCAAATCACTATATGAAGATTTTAGCTCCGCAAGTTCATCATATTGATTACCAGAAGAAATTTCATTAGTAATTCCTGATGAAACAATACTAAATCCAACATATGCCACAACAACAATTGTTGAAATAATCATTATAATTCCAACAACAGAAATAAGCATGGATGTGGATTTAAATAAATTTAATCTAGATTTTCTCATATTATCCTCATTTTATTAAATAAAAAAACTATCTAATAATTTAATAATATTTTTACTTGTTTTTAGTATATAATATTTTACTTGCCAAATGCTCAATACAATATTTTTTAAAGTATGAAAAATTAATAATATTTTAATGAATGCTAGTACAAAATCACGAACATCTGTTGCAAAATTTGAGGAATTTTTCGCTACAACATACAAAGATGATGTATTTGAAATCCTTGAAAAATATCCTGATGAAAGGTCACTTACTGTAGATTACAATGATTTAGAAATGTTTGACCCTGATTTGGCAGATTTATTAATTGAAAAACCTGAAGAAGTTATTGAAGCATCCAAAAGTGCAATAAAAAATATTGACCCTTTAGTAAAAGATGCTGATATCAATATTCGTTTTGAAAATCTTTCTAATATAATTCCTTTAAAAACACTATTAAGTAAGTACATTGGGACATTTGTCGCTGCAGATGGAATTGTAAGAAAAACAGATGAAATAAGACCTAGAATTGAAACTGGTGTCTTTGAATGTAGAGGATGTATGAGACTGCATGAAGTAGAGCAACGTTCCGACAGCAGAATTATAGAGCCTTCTTTATGTAGTGAATGTGGTGGAAGATCATTTAGATTGCTGCAGGAGGAATCAAAATACATTGATACTCAAACAGCAAGAATGCAGGAACCATTGGAGAATTTATCTGGAGGAACTGAACCTAAACAGATGTTAATGGTTTTGGAAGATGATTTAGTAGACCAATTAAATCCCGGAGATAAAGTAAGAATTACAGGAACTTTAAAAACATTCAGAGAAGAACGCAGCGGCAAATTCAAAAACTACATTTATGTAAATCATATCGAACCTTTAGAGCAGGAATTTGAAGAATTGCAGCTTACAGAAGAAGATGAGGCAAAAATCATTGAACTTTCTAAAGACCCTGACATTTATGAAAAAATCATCAAATCAACTGCCCCATCAATCAGAGGTTATAGAGATGTAAAAGAAGCTATTGCTCTTCAATTATTTGGTGGTGCTGCAAAAGAGCTTGAAGATGAAACTAGATTAAGAGGAGATATTCATATTTTAATCGTCGGGGACCCAGGTATCGGTAAATCCCAAATGCTTAAATACGTTTCAAAATTAGCTCCAAGAAGTATTTACACAAGTGGTAAAGGTACAACAGGAGCAGGGTTAACTGCAGCAGCAGTTAGAGATGAATTAGGCGGATGGTCTCTTGAAGCAGGTGCATTAGTACTTGGGGACCAGGGTAATGTATGTGTTGACGAACTGGACAAAATGAGGTCAGAAGACCGTTCAGCACTTCACGAGGCACTGGAACAACAAACTGTAAGTATTGCTAAAGCAGGAATCATGGCTACTTTAAATTCAAGATGTTCAGTTCTTGCAGCAGCTAACCCTAAATTCGGAAGATTTGACAGATTTAAAATACTTGCAGAGCAAATTGATTTGCCTTCCCCAATTTTATCTCGTTTCGATTTAATATTTGTTGTTGAAGATAAACCAAGTGTAAAAGGAGATTCAGAACTTGCACAGCACATTCTCCAAATACACCAGCAAAATACTGTAAATTATGAAATTGAACCTGAATTACTCAGGAAATATATTGCATATGCCCGTAAAAATGTAAATCCGAAACTTACTGATGAAGCAAACATGGTTTTAAAAGAGTTTTATGTAAGTACAAGAAACAGTTCAGGTGATGAAGAATCCCCAGTTCCAATTACTGCAAGGCAATTAGAAGCTATCATTCGTTTAGCTGAAGCTAGTGCTAAAATAAGACTAAAAGACACAGTAGATAAAGAAGATGCGCAAAAAGCCGTGAGACTGCAATTAGCTTGTCTTAAAGAAGTCGGTGTTGATCCGGAAACCGGAGAAATAGACATTGATAAAGTAGAAGGAAGAACACCTAAATCAGACAGAGACAAATTGCAAAGAATCATTTCTGAAATTGAAATACTTGAAGAAGAATATGCCGGACAAGCTCCAATGAATGTTTTAGTATCCAATATGAGTGATAAATACGACATGAGTGAAGAAAAAGTAGATGAAATGGTTAGAAACTTAAAACACAAAGGAGTAATCTACGAACCAACAAACGGTTATCTCAAAAGAGCATAACCTTCTTTTTTTATTTTATATTTTTTAATCAAATAGGATAACTTAATAAATGATTAAAATCAAAATTAATATATTATATTTATACTAATTTTACGGAGCGATAATATGGAAGAATATGAAAATTTATTAAATAGAGCAATAGACCAATTACCTCCTGAAGTATTTGAACACAAAAGATTTAAAATTCCTAAAGCTTATTCAGATATACAAGGTAACAGAACTTTTATAAAAAACTTTAAAGATGTTGCTGAAGATTTAAACAGAGATCCACAACATGTATTAAAATTTTTATTAAGAGAATTAGGTACTGCAGGTAATTTAGAAGGATCAAGAGCAATCTTACAGGGTAAATTTACACATTACTTAATCAACGAAAGATTAGAAGATTATGTTGAAAAATATGTTATTTGCCATGAATGTAACAGGCCAGATACCAAAATTATCAGAGAAGATAGGATATTCATATTAAAATGTGCTGCATGTGGTGCTAAAGCTCCATTAAAACCATTATAATCCTATTTTAACTTATTTTTAATGATTTTTATGTTTTGTGTAGAATGTGGAAGTACTGATAAAAAAATGGTTGGAGATATCTGCATTGACTGCTTTTTAAAAGACTTTCAAATGATTGAAATTCCAGAAAATATTAAAGTAGAAATCTGCAGCCACTGCAACAGTAGAATAGAAGAAGGAAAATGGACTGATTCATTTTTACCGGAAGATGAAATAATTTATCGTGCTTTAGAGCGAAACATTAAAATCAGCGATCTTGTTGAAAATGAAATTATCAATCTTGAAATCGACCAGATAAAAGGAACAATAGCCAATTGTTATGTGGAAGTTGTTGGAGAAGTTTACGGAGTTCAGCTTGATGAAACTCATGACACTTCAGTAAGAATAATGAAAACAGTTTGTCCAACATGCAGTAAACTTCAGGCAGGCTATTATGAATCAGTTGTTCAGTTTAGAGCAGACAACAGAGATATAAAAGCAGAAGAATATGATAAAGCTGATGAAGTTGTTAAAAGAACTTTAAATAAGCAAAGCAAAAGCGACAAGCTTGCTTACTGCCCGCAAATAGCTAAACTAAAAGAAGGTTACGATTATTATATTGGATCATTAAAATCCGGCAGAAAAGTAGCTGAAAGCTTAAAAGAAGAATTTGGAGGAATTATTAAAGAATCTCCAAGACTTATCAGTGAAGACAAATCTACTGGAAAAGGTCTTTATAGAATTTGGATTTCAATTAGAATTCCGGAATTTGAAATAGATGACTTTATCAAACATGAGGGCAAAATACTGCAGGTAAAAGATATTGATAAAAATAGAGTTGTTGGAATAGATATCACTGACCATAAAAGACACACAATACCTTTAAAAGAAAGTGAAGATATAACACTTCTTAAAAAGGCTGATGAAATTGAAACAACAACAATAATATCAAAATCCCCAAGCAACATTCAAATTTTAGACCCTGCAGATTATTCTGCTGTTGATTTGGATATGATGGATGAATTTAAAGATTCCAATATTGGTGACGAAGTTAAAATTATTAAAATTAACAATTACATTTATTTGATTAAGTGATTAAGATGAGCATTGAAGAAAAAATTCAATTAATTGAAAAAGGAACATTAGAAGTTATAGATGCTGAAGAATTAAAAGAAGTTCTTAAAAAAGAACAACCTATAGCTTACACAGGATATGAACCTTCAGGTAAAATTCATTTAGGCCATGCAGTAACAGTACAAAAACTTAAAACCCTTCAAAAATTAGGTTTTAAAATTAAAATACTTCTTGCAGATTTCCATGCTTTTTTAAATGGAAAAGGAAGCATTGAAGAAATTGCTGAAACTGCAGAGTACAACATGAAATGTTTCAAAGCATTAGGTTTAGATGAAACTACTGAATTCATATTAGGTTCAAGTTTCCAATTAAACGAAGATTATGCATCTAAAGTTTATAAATTAGCTACCCTGACTACTTTGAAAAGAGCTAGAAGAAGTATGGATCAAGTAAGCCGTCATGATGACAACCCGAAAGTGGCTAGTGTAGTTTATCCAATTATGCAAACTGTAGATATGGTTGCTTTAGATGTAGATGTTGCTCTTGGAGGAATGGAGCAAAGGAAAATTCAAATGCTCGCACGTGAAAACTTAGAGAAAATTGATGAAAAAGTTCCTGTCTGTATTCACACTCCATTGTTACACGGCCTTGACGGAGATGCTAAAATGTCTTCAAGTAAAGGAAATTACATTGCTGTTGACGATTCAGTTGAAGAAATTACTAAAAAAATCAAAAAAAGCTATTGTCCTCAGGGAGAAACTGAAGGAAATCCGATGATTGAAATAGCTGAAACATTCGTGTATCCAAACCAGGAAACTTTACTTATTAAAAGGCCTGAAAAATTCGGAGGAGACATTGAACTTACACATGAACAGTTAATTAATGATTTCTCAAATGGAGACTTACATCCAATGGATTTGAAAAACGGAATTAAAGATTTCTTAATTGAACACTTTGCTCCTGTAAGAGAATATATGGAGGAATAAACAATGGATGAAAAACAGGAATTTGAAATGGGTTTACCTAATGGTGTAGGAGAACAGATGCTTGCTCATACTATCGAAAAGTTCGATGTAAAATTAGAACATACTGAATTCGGACCTAAACTTATAGGAACTTATGAAGAACTTGAAAAAGCTAAAGTTTTCTTATACGAAGCTATTGAAGCCAGATTAAATCAATTAGAAGGTAAAAAATAAAATTTACCTTTTAATTAAAATTTAATTAAAAAAATATAAATAAAATTTTATTTTATAAAAGCCAAATAAAAGCACATAATTAATAAAACTCTCATTTTTCAAATAAAAGAAAAATAAGGTACTAATTTTAACTATTTTTAATAAACACCTGCCCTAATTAAAATATATTAATTTTAAAACAAATAATTTCATTTAATTTAAAAACAAATCCAATATATTAAATTAAATTAAAAAATCAAGCCAATTAATTTATATACTTTTAATGATTATTATTAACCATCTGAGGTGATACTATGAAAAGGTATACAAAAATGGAGTACGAAAATCCTGATGAAATGACCTTTGGATTTTCAAAACATCCCGTTAAAACAAAAAATGGATTAGAAATCGGAGCAGGTTATGTTAATCCGATAATCAAAGTTGCTCCAAAAGAAGGAACTGAAAATTCAAAAGACACCATGGTATCAGAATGTAGAAATATTGCAATAAGTGCTTGTCAAAGAGCAGTTAATATTGGACTGCCTTCATTTATCTTAGAACAGGAACATATTGCACAACAAACTGCAAATCCTGATTGGGCAGGAGAGTGTACTCAGGCACAAGTAGAAGTTCTTGAAAAATTTCAAGACGAATATGGAATTAAAACTGCACTTAAAGCTACTCCTGCAGATATCAGAGATGAAGCAAAAGGAGAAAATTATAGAACTTCCTCCCAGTATCAGCAAGTAATGGAAAGTATAGAACAATGCTGTGAAAATGGAGCATCAATAATCTGTATTGAAACAACAGGAGGAAAATCTGTTTCAGATTACGGAATATCCCGAGGAGACCCAAGAGCAATATTATTTGGAATTGGAGTTTTAGGCAGCATAGATATGGAATTCATGTGGACAGAAATTGTAAAAATCTGCAGCAAACACAATGTAATTCCAGGAGGAGACACTAACTGTTCACAATCAAATACTGCAATGTTTCTAGCAGGAGGATTGTTAGATAAAGACTGTTCCCATACATTAGCAGCAATAGCCAGAGCTATTGGCGCATGTAACAGTTTGGTTGCTGTAGAATGTGGTGCAAAAGGACCTCTTAAAGACTGCGGTTATGAAAACCCTATTGTAAAATCAATAAGCGGAGTTCCTATTGCAACAGAAGGTAAAAATGCTGTTTGTGCACACTCTGATTTAATGGGAAATTTAATAGCTGGAATAACTGACTGCTGGAGCAATGAATCGGTTTATCATAGAGAAGAAATGGGTGGAACAACACCTGAAGTCTGGTTACAGGCAACAGGATACGAAGCTGCATTAATGAATACTGCTATTGAAACCGGAAATGATAAAATATTAAGAGACCTGTATACATTAGCAGACAAATACAGAGACCCTCAAGCATTAATTCTCGCATATGACAATGCACATAGAATTGGCCGTGCTATTGTAGAATATGGTGATGACCCATATCAAAGAAGTATAGCTGGAGCTCTTGAAGCTGGCACCATTATAAGAGAAGCTGTTGAAGACAAAAAAATGCAATTAACCAGATTCGAACAGGACAGCCTTGATGGAGCTATGAAAATCTATGAGAAATTACCTGATGATTCAGGCAAATTTATCAAACAATCATCCAAACGATACGGACGTAAAGTAGAGGACTTTGATCCTAAAAATTATGAATTATAATAAAAAGAAGGGATTAAAATGACTTATAAAGATTTAGAAAATAAAATAAATCAAAATAAGATAGCTATTAGATACAATATAGTTGTGGAAGGTGCAGCTATAAAACCTGAAGAATATCCTGAAGTAAAAGAAGGATTGCCAACAGAAGAACCCTTTAAATCAATAGCTTTAGGAGTGCTCTATGAAGATAAAGCAAAAGTATTAAGCGATGTTAAAGAATCTCTTGAAAATGAGATTTCACCATTGGACATCATAAACAAAGGACTTATGAAAGGTATTGATGCAGTGAGCTTACTTTATACAAAAGGAGTTTATTTCTTACCTGATTTAATGCTTGCAGGAGATGCAATGATGGAAAGTGTAAAAGAATGTGAAAAAGTTCTTGGACACAAAAGTGAAACAAAAGGAACTGTTGTTTGTTTTGTTGCTGAAGGAGATCCACATGACATCGGTAAAAACTTAATCTTGATGTTTTTAAGAGCCGGAGGATATGAAGCTATCGATTTAGGAAGAGATGTTCCTACCGAGAAAGTTGTTGAAGCTGTTAAAAAGTACCATCCATTATTTATGACCGGTACTGCACTTATGACAACTACAATGACTGCATTTCCAAAAGTTGTAGATGCTCTTGAAAAAGAAGGTCTTGAAGTGCCTGCAATTGGATGTGGTGGAGGAGCTGTAAGAAAAGACTATGTTGAAAGTATGCCTATGACAGTATACGGCGTAGAAGCTTACCATACACCAAAATTAGCTGATGCAATCCTGAAAAACCATAAAACATGGGAAGATTTAAGAAAAGAGTACAGCGACATTGTAGGGGAATTCGTACCGGAATATTCAAACTAGATAACCATGGCAGAACATTATGCAATAGCTATAGATATTGGAACTAGCGGTATTAGAGCTCAAAGCTACAATCTAACTACCCATAAAACAATATCTACAGCTATAACTTTAAGACATCCATTGCCTGGAGCTAATGTAGTAGATCATCTTCACTTTGCATTAAATATAGGTCGCGAAACTGCCCATAACATTCTTATAACTACAATAAACAGAGTTATAGCTAATTTAAATATTGATTTAAATAAAGTAGAAAGATTAGCAGTTTGCGGAAATCCAATACAGTTATCCTTATTTAACAATATTGAAATAAGAGATTTGGCTTTTTGGGGAGAAAATGCTTTAAAAGAAAAAAATATAACTCCTCCGTCCAGACGTGGAAAAATATTAAATCCTCAAGCAATCGGTTTAGATATTAATCCTGATGCTAAGATTTACATTCCTCCAGCCATTAAACATGAAATTGGAGCAGATGCATTAGCTATGCTTTACAAATCCAAAGCTTTAGAAAAAGATGAATATTCACTTATTATAGATTTTGGAACAAATGCTGAAATGGCCCTGATTGCAGACGGAGAAATTTATACTGCATCGGCTGCTGCAGGACCTGCTATTGAAGGGCAAAATATTGAAAAAGGCAGGCTAGCTTCCCCAGGAGTAATCTGCGATATTAATGAAGAGGAAATGTTCTGGAGAATGAAAATTCTTAATGACAATTTAATAGTTGAAGACGGAGATTTAATTGATCCTGTTAATGGAAATGTCATTAAAAAATCAGACATACAAGCAAAAGGAATTACAGGAACCGGTGTAATAGCTGCATTTAGTTTAGGTAGTGATGATAAAATCATAAAAGACGGCAAAATTAAAGATACAATTTATCTGCAGGATGATGTTTATCTCAAAGAAAAAGATATTTCAAATATTGGAAAGGCATTAGGTGCTTTTAGAGCAGGACAGTTAACACTAGCTGAAAGTGCAGATATCCTTTTAGATGAAATTGAAAGTGTATATATGGCCGGAGCTTCCGGATTTTATGTTGATGCTAAAAAATCATTAAACATAGGACAAATTCCACCAGGCCCCCAACAAGTTTATCAAATTGGAAATACATCATTAGCTATGGCTAAAGATATTGTATTAAACCCCGAATTATTAGATGAATTGCAGAAATTGGCTGATAAAATTGAAAGCAATCATATAATGCTTGCTACTTCTGAAATATTTGAAAAAATATATTCCCTGGAACTGGCTATTTATGAACAGGGAATGCCATTTTGGATGTATAATCAATGGCTGCAAAAATACGGCATTCAGGAAATCCCAAATATTGAAACAGAACCTGAAATAACTAAATTATACCCAAGAGATATTGCAGATTTGGGAGAAAATGATTTAAACACAGTTGATATTGAAAATACATTATCTGCAAAATTTGACAGATGTATTTACTGTATGGACTGTGTTAATTCATGTCCTGAAAATGCTCTGTCTTTTGAGAAAGATGAATTTAAATTAAGAACAGACTTATGTTCAGGCCTTGGCTGTTTAAGGTGTGCTGGAAATTGCAAAGAACATGCTTTTAAATATGAAGAATTTTACAAAGATATATAGTGATTAATATGAATCTAAAAGAAAATCTTGAAAATGCACTTTCAGGTGAAGATGTGGAAGTTAAACCTGTTATAAGTGTAACACAAGCAGGAATTATCGAAGCAATGGAACAGACTAATGCTTCCTGGCCGGAAGCACATACAAATCCTGAGCAAATGGCAATTTTAGGAAGTTCCCTACATGAACTTGCAGGCCTTGAATGTGCAAGAATACCTTTTGGACTTACAGTTGAAGCACAATCTATGGGAGCTGAAGTAAATCTCGGAAACAATGAACGAACTCCGGAAGTAACTGGAACTCCTTTTGAATCTGCAGATGATATTGAAGCACCAGATGATTTTTTAGAAAATGGGCGCATTCCAGTAGTTCTTGAAGCTATTGATATTTTAAAAGAAAAATATGAAGATTTGCCGATAATCGTTGGAATTACCGGACCATTTACATTAACAGGACATTTGCTTGGAATTGAAAATGTCGTAAGATATATGAAAACTGATCCAGATGAAATAGAAATAGCTATGGAAAACTGTCTTGATGCAAGTATGGATTACATTGAAGCAATTCAGGAACATGATGCAGATGTTATTTGTGTAAACGAACCTACAGCATCCCCAGAATTAATTGACCCTCTTCAATTTAAATCAATGATTAAACCTAATCTGGAAGATTTGGCAGATTTTATTGATGTGCAAAAAGTATTGCATATCTGCGGGTCAACACAACCTATTATAAGTGACATGTCCTCTGTCGGCTTTGAGGGAATAAGTATTGAAGAAGCCGTTGACATCCCAAAAGCCAAGGAAAGCATCAAAGATGAATGTGTCATTGTAGGAAACATCTCAACATCCAAAACATTATTGAGCGGAACACCTGAAGATGTAAAAGAAGATGTAAAAAAAGTATTAAGTGAAGATATTGATATTATAGCTCCAAGTTGTGGATTAGCTCCAAAAACACCACTAGCTAATGTTAAAGCACTAGTTGAAGCTAGAAATGAATATTTTAATATTTAAATATTAAATGAAACAATAATTGTAGCTATTGAAGAATCATCACCATAACTATACTTATTTTTTAAATATTCGTCAGATTTAGTTGACGGACTTGATGAAACAACACCATCTAACTTAAAAGGATCCAATTCCGGAAATGGAACAGGAGGTAAAACAAAATATTCATTGCCTTTTTCCAAATTGTAATTATTTAATACATCTTTAAAAATTACAAAATCATCACTTAAAAACATGATATCTTCATCATCCCTAAATTTTTTCTTATCTTCAGGATCAAAAACATCATGACCCAATATTTCTCCGTCAAATGTCAGTAAAACAGTGGGAGTTGGGGGAACTCTGAAATATCCTTTTTTAAAAATTACAAAACATACATCTCTTTTGAAACATTCCTGAACTCCTTCATTGAATACCGGAACTATGTCCTTTGAGCGCTGTGCTTCCATATCAATTATCTTTAAAATATCATCATTGGAAAGTTGCCTTACTTCCAAAACACCATCCAAACCACTTATTACATTTACTACATTGTTTAAGACTTCACACATACTATCACCTAATACAATCAGGACAAATACCCATGTACGGAGCTACAGCTTTTTTAATATCTGTTGATACTTTATTTACTCCAGTACTTGCATCAATTATCTCATGATTGAAATTGCTGATTAAATCCAAATAATTAGCTTTGACGTTACTTAAAAATTCTTCATTTTCAAATTCGTCTTCTTTAGAGCATCGATTTACAGAGGTTTTAACATCTACATCTAAAAGTAAAACCAGATCAGGTTCCTTTGCATATTTATTAATCTGTTCAATCCAGTCTGCAGGTTCCTGATAAGCTAAACTAGAAATAAAAGAGCGGTCACTTAAAATAACTTTAGAATCATCATTAAGTTTATCCATAATAAGCATCCTGTCTGCTGCAAATAGTAGACCTAATGTTTTTTGAATTCTGTCAGTTGTTGCATCAGGCCTTTGCAGTATTTTTCTAATTAACTTACCGACTTCAGAATCTGTCGGTTCCACAACTGTTTCAACATCAAAACCATTCTGCTCCAGCCAATCTTTTAACAGGTTAATCTGAGTAGATTTACCTGCACCATCAATTCCCTCAAAAACAATGTACATAATTTTAAATTTGAATTAAACTATATTAAACTTTAACTATTTTTTCAATGTTTCATTAAAACAAAAAGCAAAACATCTATTTAATAAACACTTATTTTACATATAAATGACCTATGAAAATCCCCACAAACATGAACTATAATTTTATTAAGCATTATTTATAAAAAAATGATACAATATGATACAAATAAATGATAAAAAATACATACTCACTTATTTAATCGGGTTTATATTGCTTGCAACCTTTTTATTTTCATGTAACACCCATAATCATCCGAAAGCACAGATAATATTAAGTATTTTAACTGTAATAGGTGGAATAATTTGTATAAGATATTCTATAAAAAATAAAGATGCATTACACAAAACAGCTTTTTTAATAATCATTATATTTGGATTACTAACAGTATTTGCTTCACCACTTCTTGTAGCTCCTGATGAAGTAGAACATTTTGCAAGATCTGATTTAACCTCAGAAGGAGGACTTATACCAAATTACCATGAAAATCAGGGATATTTCATAAACAACTATTTTTATCAGATGACATGTTCTCAAGGTAGTACCCTACTAGACAATACTTCCTTTATGCATCAAGATATTACGCACTGCAAATCATTTTTTACATCAGTATTTTCTCAAAATCTATTTTATGTCTATTTAGCTCAAGGATTTGGAATATTTATTGCAAAAATGTTGGAATTACCAGTAATATTCGCATTATGGTTAGGTAGACTTTGTAACTTATTATTATACTCAGGAATTGTATATTTTGCAATTAAAAAGACACCTGCTTTTAAAAAAGAGTTACTTGTATTATCATGTCTTCCAATAGCTGTTTTTCAAGCAGCATCAATGAGCAGTGATGGAATTATTTTTGCTCTGGCAATATTAAACATTTCTTACTTCATACAGATGTATAAATCAGAAATAATCCCAAATAAAAATATAATCATTTATTTGGCAACAGGAGTATTAATTGGACTTATTAAATTTCCATATATCTTTTTATTACTAATGTTATTTTTAATACCTGCACACAAATTTAAAACAAAAAAAATAGCTATTATATCTAAAATGACAGCTTTACTCTTAATAGTCATAGCTGGAGCATATAGTAATTTTTATGCTTCAAAAGAATTGTTAAAAGGTGGAAGAATAGACTATTACATTCAAAATAATGTTAATCCAGCCAATCAAATAAATTATATAATTCACAACCCTGCATCTGCAGTTATAACCTTTGTAAAATCATTAATCTTTTTACCATACTTGATTTTTATTAAAGATTGTTCTTTTTTCCATTTAATACTTTTCCCGGGGTTAGATATATACAATGCATTGTGTTTAATCTTCTTTATTGTATTTTTATTCTTATCTGAAGATTTAAAAATGGCTAAAAGGAAAAAATTAGAATTGATAATATTATTTTTAATAATTTATACAAGCATATTTTTTATTCAATATTTAAGTTGGACTCCAGTAGGTTATGACGGTATCTTAGGCGTTGGAGCCCGTTACTTCATTCCAATATTAGCAATACTGCCATTAGTATTTGGACATAAGTCCAACAGTGAAAAATTAACAAAATATTTCATAGTATTTACAACAATATTCTTATCTGGAATGTTACTTATAATAATTGCAGGATTTTATTAAAAGAATAATGCATGAGCCCATCTCTTCTTAAATTTCTTATTTTTTCTTTTACTTGATTTATATTATTATTTATGAATTTAAACTACATCTTATCTTTTTAAAATAATATATAAAATAAAACTAAACAGCAAGTCACAACCCTAACAATGCATTATCAGCGATATTTTAAAATTTATTTATATTACAAAAAACATATTCTTAAATGATTAAATCTTAGGGTGTAATAATAAAATGGTTTTATCAGAATTATTAGCTCCAGCTGGATCTTATGATGTGCTTGTAATTGCAGTTAATGCAGGTGCTGATGCTGTTTATATAGCTGGACAACAATACGGAGCAAGAGCATTTGCTAAAAACTTCACAATGGAAGAAATAGAAAAAGCTGTCGAATATGCTCATTTAAATGGAGTTAAAGTCCATGTTACTGTAAATACATTAATAAACAATTTTGAAATAGCTGATGTAATGAACTACCTGTTTAAATTATATCAAATAGGAATAGATGCAGTTATTGTTCAGGATTTTGGAATATGCTGGCTTTTAAAAACTCTGATTCCTGATTTGGAAGTCCATGGATCAACACAGATGGCATTGAGCAATTACAGTTCCATAAAATGGGCTGCTAAAAACAATATTAAAAGAGTTGTTCTTCCACGTGAAATTAATGTAAAACAGATAGCTAAAACACATGAACAGCTAAAAAAAGACAATATCAATATGGAAATTGAAGTATTCGGACATGGAGCTTTATGCTATAGTGTTTCCGGAAACTGTTATATGTCTTCATACAACAGCGGACGCAGCGGAAACAGGGGTGCATGTGCACAGCCATGCAGACGGGAATACCGTTTAAAATACAGAGGATACAATATCGGAAACGGATATCTTTTATCAACCCATGATCTGGCTACCTACAATAATCTGGACGCAATTTCAGATGCTGGAGTAACTTCACTAAAATTAGAAGGCCGTATGAAATCCGGAGACTACATAGGAACCATCGTAAACAGCTACCGCAATATATTGGACGGAAATACCGGAGATTATGCCAAAAATTTACATCTTGTATTCAACAGGAAATTTACAAACGGATACATAATGGGAGATAAACCCGGTGAAGTAATGGGCAGAGGCAGTTCAGGCCACGAAGGTTTATACATAGGAGACATTGTAAAAATAGATGGAACTGAAGTTACAATTGAAATCAAAAATAAAGACAATTACATCACACTAAAAAAAGGTGACGGAATAGCTTTTAAATACAACGGCAAAATCAAAGGAATTTATTTAGAAGACATTGTTAAACAGGACGAAAATGAAATTGTAATTAATACAACACGTTTGGTTAAGGAAGGCACAGAGGTATTTATCAGTTTTTCCAAGTCAATTCATGAAAATCTTAAAAAATTCCAAAAAGAAGTCATTAAAAACCATATCCCACTTTCATTAACCCTAAGCTGGAATGAAGACTTAACAGGATTTGTTAATGTTGAATATTATTTAGATGACGAATTAATCAATTTCAGACATAAAGTCATAGGCAAATTTGAAAAAGCTAAAAACAAACCTATTACAAAAGAAAAAATTGAAAAACAGTTATCAAAAACCGGAGGAACACCATTCTACATAGATGAAATCAAATTCCACAATATGCCGGACAGTTTATTTATTCCAATCAGTGAACTTAACCAGATTAGAAGGGAAGTTCTATCTCAAGCACAGGACCTTCTGTTAAATCACTACACCCCAACCAAAAAGTCCGTTAAAGCTACAAGGAAAAAACTGAACAAATTTTATGAAGATTATGAATCTTTCAATAACCTCAGCAAAAAGAAAAATCCTAAAATATCATTATTTATTGATAAATTAGACCAGTTAAAATCAATTTCCGGATTTGACCTTAAACGGATTTACTTTGATGGAAACTGTTTATACAATAACCCTGAAGATTATTATGAAAATATTCCAAAGCTTTTAGAAGAAGCCAGTCTTATGACTCCTGATGCGGAACTTGTTTGGGTATTGTCATCATTCATCAATGAAAAAGAAGCATCCAAATGCAATGAAATAGTTAGAGAACTTGAATCAAAAGGAATTATTATTTCAGTTATGGGGGATTTCCCTGGAATGGGTGAGATTTTTGACTGTCCTGTTTATGGAAACCATAATCTGAATGTTTGGAACTCATTTACAGTTAAAAATCTTAAAGAAGCAGGATTCAATGGTTTAATTTTATCTTCAGAACTTTCAGGTAATGAAATTAAGCATCTGATTTCTAAAAATAACACCGAAGACATTGATTTGGAACTGATTGTAAACGGAAATTTAGAGGTTATTGTAAGTAAGGATGATTTCAGTAACTTAAATGACGGTAAAGATTTCATAATACATAACAATGCGGATTATGCCATTTTAGAAGATAAAAAAAGGAAAAAATTCAAGTACAAAGTATTATTTGACTATAATAAACAAAGCCACATTATAAACAAAGACTGCCTATGTTTAATTGAAGAAATGAACGAAATTAAACACTTAGGTCTTGATTCCATAATCCTGGATTGCAGATATTCCAATGAAAAGTACACAACAAACATATTATCCATTTACAATGATTCCCTGAAAGACAGAGATGATGAAGAGCTTTCCAAATACAAATATCAGATAATGGATTTCTCACAGTCATATATCAACAAGGGAAATTATATTGAAGGCAGATTACACGAGGACAAACATGAGAATTCCTGAATTACTTGCACCTGTAGGTTCCATGGACCACCTTAAAGTAGCTATTAATGCAGGAGCCAGTTCAATATATTTATCTGGAAAAGAATACGGTGCCCGCAGGTTTGCTGAAAACTTTACTTTAAATGAAATAGCCGAAGCAGTTAACACTGCTCATCTGCACAATGTCAAGGTTTATGTAACTGTAAACACATTAATTAAAGAAGATGAACTTCAAGACGTAATGAATTATTTGTCCCATCTATATTCAATAGGTGTAGATGCAGTTTTAGTTCAGGATTTAGGTCTGGTTGAGCTGATAAACAAACACCTGCCAAAACTAAAAGTCCACGGTTCAACACAGATGACTGCAGAAAACCAGCTTAAATTAGATTATCTTGAAAGCAAAGGAATTAAAAGAATAGTTCTTCCCCGTGAAATGAGAAAAGATGAAATTAAAAATTTGAAAACAAATATGGAACTTGAGATATTTGTTCATGGAGCTCTGTGCTATTCCTATTCAGGACAATGTCTAATGAGCAGTTTTAAAGGAGGTCGAAGCGGAAACAGAGGAAGTTGTGCACAGCCCTGCCGCCAAAAATACAGATTATCCTGTTTGAACAGTGAAGATTATTACCTCTCACCTAAAGATTTGTCATTATACGATCATTTAAAAGAAATTGCAGAGCTAAACATCAGCTGCATCAAAATAGAAGGGAGAATGAGAAGCAAGGAATATTTGGCTATTGCAGTGAGCAATTATAGGAAAGCCTTAAACAAATTGAAAAGCAATAAAATCAGCAAAAGTGAAGAAATAAGCCTTGCATTTAATAGAGGATTTAGCGAAGGGCAATTTAACTATGCATCTTCAAGAAGTATCCGTTCAGGACATGTCGGTTTAAAATTAGGTAAAGTCTGCAATAGTGAAAACAGCCAAATAGTCATTAAATTAGATGACGGTTTAAAAACAATTCCCCAAAAAGGTGACGGATTATTATTAATAAAAGCAAAAGATGACTACGGATTTGAAATTTCACAAAACCCTCTTTTAACAACATTCAACCATTATAAAAAAGGCAGAAATAAAGAAATTAAAGACATTAACAGAAAAGACAGAGTTTTAATCATTAAAAAAGTAAAGCAGAATAAAAAACACCATTTCAATTTAAACGATTCAACAGCATATCTTACAAAAAGAAACAGATTAACTTCAAAAGTTAAAGAGATTGAAAATAAGGGCAGCAGTTTTATCAAATCCAAATTAATACTTACATTTTCAATTAAAAACAAATATCCTCACTTGAAAGGCAGGTTAACTCTTGCAAATAAAAAAGAAATTGAATGTGAAGTTAAAGGAGAAGTTCCCTTTGAAAAGCCTCTTAAAAGAAGTGTAGATACAAAAACAATAAAAAAACAGTTACTGAAAGTTGACAAATACCCATTTGACATTGTTGGAGTCAATATTAACTATGACGGAACATTATTTATCCCAATAAGTGAAATCAATAAAATCAGAAGGGAACTTTTCAAAAAATTAGAAAAAGAAGTGTATTCCTTATACTCCAATAAAAAGGTAAAAATAAATCTTGAAAATGAAGGCAATGCCCTAAAAACTGACCAATACAGTTTATCTTATTATACAAATAACCTAACTGATTTAGATAAAATAAATAATGTAAAAAGGGTTTATTTGGAGATACCTCCTGAAGACCCATCAGTAATAAATCAAAGCAGGGAAGAATATAATATAAATTATATGGTCAGCTATCTGCAAAAGGCTATTGACATTTCCAGAAACAGAGACTATGAATTAATCTGGAAATGGCCGGACATTGCTCATGACAATTTAATAAAAGTTTTAGGAAAAGTAAGAGGCATATTAAACAAACTGCACTACCCTATTGAAATAATGTCTCCCGATTTTACAGGCCAATACGGACCATACTCCATGAACGTGACAAATACACAAACAATAAAGAGTCTTGAAAACTACAAAATAATTACATTGTCACCGGAACTGAAAAAAGAAGATTTAAAAAATATTTTAGACAATTGTAGTGACAATTCCAAATTGGAAATTATTGTTCAGGGATCTGTTGAGCTAATGAAAAGCAGAAACAGATTATTTACCAAAAAAGAATCTAAAAAGTTAAAGAACAACACAGATGACATCTTTCTGATTGATAAGAAAAACAAAAGATATCCGATTCATAAAAGCTTATCTAATGAAGAAATTATAATTTCAAATAGCGAAGATATTTCACTTTTAAATGACATTACCTACTTAAAATCAATAGGGCTTGTTAATTTTGCTATTGACGGTCGATGGAGAGATGAAAACTATTTAAATAAAATACAGGAATATAACACAGCTATTGACAAATAAAAAATAATACTTCCCAAATGCTCTAGGGAATTTTGGATATATATTTAAATAAAAATGTATAGAAAAAAGGGTTTGGTTAAAATGCAAGGAGAGAAAGTAACATTGCAAAACATAAAAGGTATTGGAGATAAAATCTCTGAAAAAATATTAAATAGTGTTGGAGGAGAAGAAAATCTTCAAAAAATAGTTGAAAATGTGGATGTTGAAAAAATAGCAAATATTGATGGAATCAGCCAAAGGAAAGCTATTGAAATAATGAACCAGCTATTAAATAATCCTACATATGAGTTTATTAAAAGCGACAGGGCAATGGAGATTTATGAAGACATCATAAACAAAATATTAGCATATTCAAACACTTCCTATTCAAAAAATAGGATTTTGCTGCTTTCCCCTTCAAAAGATATTGAAAAAATAGAAAAACAAATCAGTTTTGTGATGGATGCAAAAAAACAGGTTTCACAGCTTCCAATAATCAAGTTAAGAGGATTGATGAAAAACTTAAAGGAAGTTGAAAATCCGAAAGCCGAATATGATGCAAGTAAAGTTATTTTAGTGGAAACAGAAGAAGACAATTCATATCTTACTGATTTAGGTCTGAATCAGTATTATCCAATAATTACAGCCACTGATTCCCCGTTACTGCAGGAGGAATTAATGAATTATGACCTTATATTTTATGTATATTCACAGGGAATACTTGATTTTGAAGGAATGCCAAACCTTGTAATGATTAATATTGAAGAAAATGATTATGAAATAGTTCCTGAAAAAATAATAAACTTCTTTACACATAACCAGGATCTTTTTAACAGAGTTTATGAAATACAAAAAATCAGAGGCCTGGAAACAATTTTGGGAGAAATTATCCCAATTATTGATGAACTTAATGTTATTGATAAAAGAGAAGTGGACATTGAAGAATTAGTCAATTCTTTAAAAAAGGATATGGATGAAGAATTAGAAAATGCCATACAAAATGTTGATCTTGAAGGAGATGAAATTCTCAACCTATTAAATAAGAACCTCCCTCCAAAGATTAATAAAATATTTGATGAAATTATAAATGAAAGGAAGAAAATCATCAGAGAAAAAACAGGATTTGATTTTGATCCGTATCTTAGAAAATATCCTATTGAAATTGATGACAGTGAAATCCAAAGAATTCAACTGGAACAGTCATCCAAAAAAGAAAATGATATTTTTGATGTTAAAAAAAGTGCAGCTATCGAATTGAACTCCATAAAAGAACAAGCCATCAAAGAAGTTGAAGATGTAATTAGATTTGACTATGAATTTAGCTTAGGCAGCTTTGCATATGAATATGATTTAAATGCTCCCGAATTCAGTGATGAAATAAATTTAAAAGAGGCACTGCATCTGGAACTGGCCCTTAGAAAAGATGATAAAAACACACAGACAATTGATTATAAACTTACAAATGATGAAAACATAGCACTGCTTACCGGAGCAAACAGTGGAGGTAAAACAACCCTTCTTGAAACACTAACTCAAATTTCCATAATGGCGCAAATGGGGCTTCCTGTAAGTGCCGGTGAAGCCAAAATCAAATTATTTGATGAAATATATCATTTTTCAAAGAAAAGATCACTGGATGCAGGAGCTTTTGAATCCTTTTTAAATGTATTTATTCCAATTGTAACAACAGAAAGTGAAAAATTGGTATTGCTTGACGAACTTGAAGGAATAACCGAACTGGAAGCTGCAGTTAAAATCATTTCAACATTTATAGACATGATTAAAGAATCAAATTCATATGGAATAATTGTAACACATATGGCCAGAGAACTGATGAATTACACAGATATTCGTGTAGACGGTATTGAAGCAAAAGGATTAGATGAAAATTATAATCTGATAGTGGACAGAACTCCGAAAATGAATTTCCTTGCAAAAAGTACTCCTGAACTTATCTTAAAAAGGATTTATGAAAAGTCAGATGATAATCTGAAACAGGTATATGCAAGAATCCTGGAGAAATTTTAAGATATTAATATATAGAAGTTTTAACTAATTACACAAATATGAGAATAATTTCCAACACAAAAAATGATTCTATAAAAAGGGTAGAAGAAATATATAAAGTTCTTAAAAAAAATGATTTCGGTTACCTTATCGAAGAAAATACCTTTTTTAAGAATTTTCCTTTTTTAAAAGATACTAAAAGAGGCAAATATAAAGAATTACCTGATGAATCTATTCCAAAAAGAATAAAAGATGTGCTGGAAGAATTAGGACCAACATATATTAAATTAGGTCAGATGTTAAGTACCCGACCTGATTTAATTGGAGTGGAAATAGCAAAGGAACTGGAATCCTTAAGAGACAACACTCCCACCACACCATTTAATGAAATAAAAGAAGTTATTGAAAAAGAACTTGGAAAGCCAATAAATGAAATCTACAAAGAAATTGACGAAAAGCCTTTAGGTTCAGCTTCAATCGGGCAGGTCCATAAAGGAATACTTCTTGAAAACAATAAAGAAGTAGCCATTAAAGTTCAAAAACCTCATGTTCGTGAAACTATTGAATCAGATTTAAAGATTATGAAATTTTTATCTGATAAAATCGGAAAATACATAAACCAGACTAAAGTTTATAATATTCCATCTATTTTAACAGAATTTGAACGCTCAATATTCAAAGAAATTGATTACCATGAAGAACTAATCAATATGAAAAATTTGGCACATAATTTCAGAGCCGTGCACTACATTCATATACCTGCTGCTTATTCGGAGTACTGCAGTGAAAAAATCATTACAATGGAATTAATAAAAGGAAAAGAAGTTTCTGAAGTAATGGTTCACGATTATCCGGAATATAATAAAAAATTAATTGCTAAAAGAGGAGTGAAATCTTATTTTAAACAAATAATGATTGACGGATTTTTCCATGCCGACCCACATCCTGGAAATATGATGATAATGGAAAACAATGTATTATGCTACATTGACGAAGGAATGATGGGAATTTTAGATGATGATTTCAGAGAAGAACTTGCAGAGTTAATATTACTGCTATTAAGCAGAAATGTAGACAATATTATCAACCAGCTAATTTACATGGACATATTAACACCTGCACAAAACACTCCTGAATTAAAAGCCGATGTAAATGACATAATGAACAAATATTACGGTGCAGACCTGAAAGATATGCATGGAGGAATACAGCAACTCCTAAAAGTAATGATTAAACATAACATCCAATTACCAAGAGAATTTGTAATGATTGGACGCGGAATGGCTTTAATTGAAGATACAGGAATGAAATTGGACCCTGAATTTAATGCCGTGACTGAACTGAAAAAATTATCCAGAAAAATAATGTTTCAAAAATACAGCCCTAACAGATTAGCAAAAGTAAGCTCCAATTACCTGCTGCAAATAGAACACTTAGCTAAAGATTTGCCAACAACACTTAACAATATGCTTTCAAAACTTGAAGAAGGTAATTTAAGCGTGAAACTTAAGCACGAATCAATCAGTGAAATCATGAACCAGCTGTCAATTTCACTTATTTTATCTGCACTAATTATCGGGTCATCACTGGCCATCATTTCAGATAAGGGACCTAAACTATTTGATGTTTCAATATTGGGACTGATAGGATTTGTATTCAGTGCAGCTTTAGGAATCTATTTAGTAATTCAATTTATGTTAAAAGAAAAATAACTTACACTAAAAAACCCTTTAACATCACATATTTCTTAATTTATTTTAATAGAAAACTTAAATCTTTCAGTAAAAGCTTCATCAGAAACCTATGTATTTTACTGCATAGCCAATTATAAAAATGAAAATGTTTTTGGAGGAACATAGATAATATTATTGTGTTTTTCAATATTAGTTGTAGTATCTGAGATGATAATTCCATAATCTGCGCCATAACTGTTGATTGCATGAGTGATTTGTTTTTTATCTTTTCTACCACGACCCACTTCAATAGGTACTGGATTTTTAAAATCTCGCTGCAATATAAAATCAACATTTCGCTTCTTGTTTGCATCATAATACAATGTAAAACAATCATTTCCTCTTTGTGTGAAATTAAATAAGATTGATGCAACATGATTTTCTAGAAGTATTCCCCCATATTGCTTTATATCATTAATTGTATTTCCAGAGTTTTCGGATAATGCATTTCTAATGCTACTTGTTGCAAAATAATATTTTTTGGTTTTTTTCATACGTTTTGATGATGTTCCATAAGCTTCAATAGAAAATATTAAATGTGTTTTTTCTAAAATATCTAAAATATTTTTTACATTTGCTTGAGAAGTCTTTAAATATTTTGCCAAATTGTTTTGTGAAAGATCCCCTGCATTCTGTAGTGCCAGATATCTTAGTATCCTATTTGAATTCGTCTGATTTTCAAAAGTGAAATTTTTAATAGCAACCATATCAGTATTTACCACTTTTTCAATCATGTCCACAATATTAGTAGAAAGTCTGTAAATACCATGAAAATTTTTTCTGAACGATCATAAATTATTTTACCAGACATTGACCAGTTCTTATCATATTGCGATTCATCAATTAATAGAAAAATTTCTTTATCCAATAATCTTAACTGAGTATTGAATTGATTATTAAGGTAAATATCAACTATTTCTCTTATATTGCAATCAACTATATTGTTTAAATCATCACAGGACAAATAAATTATTTGATTAGGCAATATGTGTTTTTCATTTAATAAATAATAATATGCTTGATAAAGCAGCGTTGTCTTTCCAACACCCCTAATTCCAGGCAACACAATAAATCTATTTAACTCATTTCATTCTATAAACTCATCAATACTATTCTTGATTTCTTCAAATTCAAATCTATACTTTAATTTTTTACCATCCCTAATTAATTTATCTTTTAATACATATGGCATATTAGAGCTACTTTCATTTATGAAATTAAGTATCAATTGTGTTTTATCATTCATATTATATGCCTCCCTTAGAATACATTAGTTAAAAAAATATTTGTTAACACATATATAACTACTTAACAAAATATTTTATTAATTAACTCATAACCAATAAAGAAATATATAAATTAAAATGATTTTATTAAAACTAAAACCTTTGAAACTGTGACCGTGTGAAAAAACGCAAAACTGATAGTGAAAAAAGTTAAAAAGTCTTAAAAAAATTTAATTAATAAAATAAGATTATATAAAATCTGTTGCCCGTATACTATACAAAATATAATGTACTTTTCTCTCTCAAATTATATTATGATAGTAAGAGGTATATAAATTTTCAACTTTTTTGATTTCACCAAAACCCACAATAATTTTATTACTTATTTTATATAAAAAATATAATATAATTAATATTATACTTCGAGAATTTTGAAAAAATATTATTTTGTAATTCAAGGGTTATTATTAAATATCTTGCAACAAATAAATATATTCATTAACTTATTAATTTTTCTAAAATTATTCATATGAGATATAAAGATGACATTATCAAACTTAACAATACATGAAAGAGCCGAAGAGTTCGTAGAAAAACACCATGCGGACACTTACGAGAAAGGTCAGGCCCAATTGTACTGGAGAGACTTTTTTCACATATTTGGCGTAGATGTCCATGAAGTAGTACTATTTGAAGAAGCAGTGAAAAAGTTTGATGGTAGTCAAGGATTCATTGATGCATTTTGGAAAGGAAAATTAATAATAGAACATAAATCACTTGGAAAAGATTTGGATTTAGCATATTCCCAAGCACTCGAATACTTAGACCAATTACCTCAAGAAGAAATACCAGACTATGTAATTGTGTCAGATTTCCAAAGAATACGATTAACTAACTTATTAACTAAAGAAGAAACTGAAATTCATATCCATGAATTGCCATCCAGGATACATTTATTTGATTTTATTTATATGGAAAATCCTGAAGAAACTCAACAATTGGATTTAAACTTAGAAGCTTCACGGTTACTTGCTGATTTGCATGAAGAAATCCTAAATGATAACTACGATGAACACTCACTAGAACTATTCATAGTAAGAATACTATTCTGTTTATATTCCGAAGATACAGCAATATTTAAACCACAGCAATTTAAAAAATTAATAGAGAAAGCTGATGAATCATTTAGAGTAGGGGAAGATATACAATTATTATTCAGAGTACTTGACCAAAAGGAAGAAGATAGACAAAGTAATCTCCCACCGGAATTTAAAGAGTTCCCATATGTCAATGGAGCATTATTCAGTGAACATATAGTGCCTCCAATGTTTACCGACTCCACAGTAGAAAAGTTATTAAAAGCATGTGAATTTGACTGGTCTAAAATCAACCCATCAATATTCGGAAGCTTATTCCAAAATGTAGTTGATCCAAAAGTAAGAAGATACTTAGGTGCACATTATACAAGTGAAGATAATATCAACAAAGTAATCAATACTTTATTCTTAAATGATTTATGGGAAGAGTTTTATAAAGCTAAAAATAATAAAAACAAATTACGTTTATTACATGAAAAAATTGGTGATTTAAAATTTTTAGATCCTGCATGTGGCTGTGGAAATTTTTTAATAATCACATATCGCCAACTCAGAGAGTTAGAATATAAAATATTAAAAATATTATTAGATGAAGATGATAGTCAATTACACTTCAATGCAGGAGATTTAACTAAAGTAAAAATAAGTAATTTCTATGGAATTGAAATTGAAGATTTCCCCGCAAGAGTTGCCCAAGTAGCTATGTGGTTCACACAGCACCAAATGGATATAAAATTTGAATCACTTAAAATACACAAAGATAATTTACCTTTAAAAGATTCTGCTAATATTTATATTGAAAATGCACTAGAAGTTGATTGGGAAGAAATATTACTTCCATCCAATAATGTATATATTCTAGGAAATCCTCCTTTTGTAGGTTCAAGGTTACAATCCCCTAGTCAAAAAAAGGATATGAAAAGAGTATTTGATGGATTTAAAAAAATAGGTAACTTAGATTATGTTTGTGCATGGTATAAAAAAGCAACTGAATATATTCAAAACACAAATATAGAAGTATGCTTTGTATCTACAAACAGTATTTGTCAAGGCGAACAATCCTCTATACTATGGGAACAATTACATGAATATTATAATATTGTAATAAACTTTGCACATACAACATTCAAATGGAGTAATGAATCCAAAGATAAAGCTGCAGTTTATGTGATAATAATAGGTTTTAGTACACAGGATAGACCCGTGAAAAAATTATATAAATATCCCAAAATTAACAGTCCGAGATATGAAGAATATCCTGTTAAAAGGATTAATAATTATTTAATGGATTATGATGAAATATATCTAAAAACAAGAAGATCCCCATTATGTGATGTGCCAACAATGGTTTTTGGAAGTATGCCTAATGATGGAGGAAATCTTATATTAAAACCAGAAGAAAAAGACGAGTTAATAAATAAAGAACCTCAGGCTAGTAAGTACATTAATGAGTTTATAATCGGTAAAGATTTTTTAAATAATAAAAAGAAGTATTGTATATGGTTAGACCAGTATAATCCTGCAGAATTACAACGCTGCCCATTAATACTTAAAAGAGTTGAAAATGTTAAAAATTTAAGAAGTAAAAGTAAGCGTAAGGCCACTAAAGAATTAGCTAAAATTCCTACAAGATTCGGTGAAGTAAGGCAACCATCTGAAGATTATATTTTAATCCCTTTAACCACAAGTGAAAATAGAGAATATATTCCTATGGCAATAATGGATAAAAATATTATTGTTAATAATACCTGCGGTATTGTAAATACTGATGATAAATTTATATTCGGTATTTTAACTTCTAAAATGCATATGACTTGGGTAAAATATGTTTGTGGAAAATTAGAAGGTAGGTATCGTTATTCTCCATCAATTGTTTATAATAATTATCCATTCCCAGTTAATGTACCTGACAATTTACGTGAAGCTATTGAAAAATGTGCAGAGGACATAATAAAAATTCGTGAAAGTTATGATTCCTCCTTAGCGCAATTATACAATCCCTTATTAATGCCATTTGATTTAAGAAAAGCACACGATAAATTAGACATGCTTGTTGATAAGGCATATGGTAAGAATAACTTTAAAGATGATGATGACCGTATGAAATTATTATTTGATTTATACAATGAATTAAGGTATTCCCCAGCATATTTTGTTTAATAGTTACAGGTGATTAAATGGAAAGGATTAAAATGGTATGATGAATTTGAAGAAAAACTTGAGACTACTACTGAACCTATAAGTTCTCATGATCTTTTAATAATGGCATATAGGACAAATGAACTTATAAATAGCCCTGAAATCAATGAAATTGCTCATAATGTATGTTTAAATTTTGAATCAGGTGATGATTTCACAGATAAAGCTCAAAAAATTTTTTGGGAACTTGAAAAGTATATCATAAATGAATTTGCAACTGATGATGAATTAAAAAAATTCAATGATTTGAATGGTAATTTGGCTCAAGACTTATTAATATATGAAATTATTGAAAGAAATAGATAATTTCTCATTTAATCAATTAATATTATTTTTTATTGAAATTTTCCAATCCTATACAAATTAGTTTTACCAACATTAATTTTATTACTTATATATAAATAATATAATAAATAATATAATAAATAATATAATAAATAATATAATAAATAATATAATAAATTATTGGAATTGATTGTTATGGGATTTACTTCTTTTATTAAAACTAGATTATTGAATAACCGTGTGGAACAGTATAATACTAAGCGTAGCTATTGGGGCAAAGATGAAAGACAACCAAGAACCGATGGAATTAATACTGGTCTTGATCTTCCTGATGCACTTCCCCCAGTTGTTAATAAAACAATAGCTAATGCTCGTTATGCTGTTAAGCTTGATGGTTATACTTCAGGTGTTTTGAAAAACAGAATTGATAAAGCCAATGTTAATATTGTTCTTGTGGATAAGGAAAATAAATTATCCCAAGAACAGAAATTGACTTTAATTTTATGGGCCAGGAAAATCGACATCAGCCAGGTTGCTAAAAATATTCTGCAAGGTGGAATGGTTGATGGGGAAGGTCTTATTAAACCTGTTGAGAGATGGGACAAATCAATAGGCAAATACATCAAACCTATATTTTTAGAAATCGGTGCTCATGACTATGGATTAAAGAAAGAGTTTAATGATGATAATGAAGTGCAGCTATACTTAGCATGAGATGCCGAAAGATATTGTTAACGAATCTCCGGAAGAGTTCGACAACTATGTTAGTGTTGAAGAAGGAACATTAACGGTTAAGTATGAACCTGATGAGGTCATTAACTTCATGTACAATGAAATATACTGTGAAGCTCAAAGTATTATCCTCAATTGCCTTGATGATATATACCACAAGTGCAATCTTGAACGTAATCAAGTAGAGAGAATTAATAAGGACAATATCATTGAAGTAAAACCCTCACTTGATTCTAACGGTCAGCCTATTGTTACGGAACTTTCAGCTACTGCAAAAGAAAATCTTTATGCGGATTACGGAACAACAGCAGATTCAAACGTAGCTATTCTACCTCCAGGAATTGAATCTAAAATCTTAGGGGGTAACAACTACCAATCCAATTATACTCGGCAAACTGAAATCTTCAGGAATAATATCTTAAGAACTTTTGTTACTCCTCAGTCTCAGGCAGATAATGAAAAATCCAACCAGAATGTAGCGGAGTACATTAATGATTCAGCTATTACTGAGTTTATTGTTAATGTGGCTAATGACCAGAAGTGGGTGTTAAAGTACTGCAATGAATTATTAAACAGGCAACTGGAGCTAATGGGCATCAGTGAAACTTTAGATGTTTATTTCAGCTATTCAAGAGATGATGTTTTAAGATACATTATGGAACTTTCAGCCGAGGGTGATGAAATCTATAAAAACTACTTAAGTAACTTTGAAGAGGAACAGCCAGTAGGTGAAAGGATTCTGACTGATAGTGGTGTGGAAATATAATAAATATTTATATAAAATAAGTAATAAAATATATAATAATTAATATAATAAAATGTGATAACCATGACTCTTTCAAAAACTTTGTTGATTTTCAAAATCGTTTTTTCGATTTTGATTCCAAATTAGATCTCTGCGATATATTCGTTTTAAAACTCCTCGTTTGGTCTTGAATATTCGTTTTCTGGATTTTGGCATTGTTTTTTGAAATGCATTTTCAATTTTGTTACTTGTCTTTTCAATTTTCTTATCTTTTAAGTGATAAATGAAGCTTTTATATCTTGGTGCTATTGATTTTCTAATTATTTTATATATGACTGGATGAAAATCATCTTTACGATAAATTAATGATTGTACTTCATTTTTGAATTCATCATAGTCATTTAAATCGAATAAATCTTTGATTAGTTTTAGTTGTTTGTGACATTCTTTATATTCTTCGTCAGAAATACGATTTTTATCTTTAAAAGTTTTTAATTGTTTATTTAAACTCTTTTTAGTATGAAAAATACATAATTGGTGTTTAAAACCTAGTTTTGATATAATTGAGGCATATTTTTTATCTAAATCTGTTGTGATTGCAATTTTATTTTTATTTACTGTTGATTCTCTTAAAAACTTTTCAACAGTGATTTCATCTTCAGTATCGTAAATTGCATCGGCTACGATGTAATTTGAGATAGAATCAAATAATGTATGACGATATTTCCATTCTCCATTGATTTTTATCCATTCTACATCAAAGACGTAATAACCCGAGCAACGTCCTAAATCAAATTCTAAAATGTTTTCATTAACAAAAAGCCAATTTCAATTGTTTGGTGTGAAACAGTGATTCCAAAGAATTTTTTAAAGGATTTACAAACATTTTTTAAGCTTCCAAGATAATCTGAAATTAAATGTTCAGATTCACTTTTCAATTCGTTCGTAAAATTGCTGTTTTTGTCAACAAGACTTGTTAAATCAGTTTGAAACGTTTTGCCACAACGTTTGCAGATATAACGTTGAACTTTCACCTTAGTTTTACCTATTTCTTTAAATACTAGAGTTCTTTTTGTAAAACCATATTTAACAACATGACGAGTTCCACAATGAGGACATTTGGCCAAATTCATTTTAAAAAAAGGAACATCCTTCTTAAAACTCAAATCAAAAGATTTCAAAGCATTTTGACAGGATTTAAAAATTTTCATAAAACGAGGATCTGAAAGGACAAATCCATCATCAGAATCACAAAATATATATTGTTTAACATCTAAAATACTATTTGGAGTATTTGTTTTTTGGTTTTGCATAATAAAAACTTTTACTCCATCTATTTATTAAATTTAACTATTTTTAAACAAAATTAAAAATTCATAACTAATTTTCATCAAAAAATTTCAAATCAACAAAGTTTTTGAAAGAGTCGAAGATAATATCAGCTGGACAAGTTTTTGCCAGGCAATGAACTCAATAGCATCTGGTTAATCCAGAACAAAAAGAAGTACAAGAAGCGTGACTACTACCAGATATTGACATTGAAAGGTAATTGCAGCGATGTTGAAAAGAAAGCCAAGACATTAGGAACAGATAAGCTGGTTTCAATGTATACAATGGCCTTGCTTAAGGATAACAGTTCTTTAGATTTCCTTCCAAACTACGTAACACTAAAAAATGGAACTCAAATTGATAACGCGGAATATATGGACATGGCAATAAGAACAGAGGCATATATCAGAGCAAACGGAAGGCTTCCTGCAATCGTTTACAGAATGTCAAAGCTTCCGGATTAGTGACTCAACAATGAAGCTGTTTATCAAAACATTCAACTACAAAGGAAACACCATTGATGAGGCTTTAGCCATTATAGCAAAGAAGAATTATACAGCAAATACTTTGATTCACAAAAGACAGACAAGAAAACAATCAATGATACCAGTCAGGGTAAAGGTTCCAACTGTGTGGACTGGGGACAGGTGTATTACAGAATAGCTAAATCTTTAGGTTATGATGTGCAGTTTATCCATGTCAAATGCAGAGTTTCAGGAACCGGCCAGATCAGATTGAGACTGAGACATAAAAAACATACTGGAGGAAACTGGATTAACAGAGATCCGCTACAGTTGCTGATACGACTTCAGGTAATGTCAGAGCAATCTGGTGCGAAGACGGATATCTCATAGCATATAATTCATCCTGGATATTCACCGATTTGTATAGCAGTTAACATTAATGTTAACTCATTATTTTTTACATTAATATCAATCGAAACAGTTTAATTTAAATCTTTCACTTTAGGTAAAAGTACATTGCGTAATTTTGATGCCATGTTATATTGCCATCTATAGCTTTTTCCCAGTTGTACTTGTCATTAATATCAATGTCTAAAGTTTTTCCAAACTTTGATATTTTTTTATTTTCTCCTTTATCCCATTCTAATGCCATACCTATTTCAGATTCAATAGTATCTTTTTGACTATATAATTGGTCAAAGATTTCATTACTGTTCTTTTTGATTCTGAAATGAGCGTTGATAGTATTTTTTTGAACGAGTGAAATGGTTAATTCAATATGTGCCAAACCAGTTTTCATGAATAATGAATACCAATTATCTTTATTTGGTATCGGATAAACAAACAAATTGTCTTTTTCATTTAAATACTTATTAAATTCAGTCCAGTACCAATCTTAATTTTTCAACTGAAGTAAGATCGGATTCATCAATTTCAGAACCATTCTCTTCTTTAGGAGCATATCTGTCAATGACTTCTTGAGATATTTCCGGATATTTCCATATTTTATAAGCTTTTTCAATAAGATGGTTTGTTCTTTTTTTGATTTCTGTTTCATTCCATGTTTGCAGGTCATGTAAATAAACATTTAATCTAATGGCACTTTGTCTAAATCCACCTTCCATATCTCTTTTTTCTTGAAATGGTCTGTCACTTAGTTCTGGATTGTAACCTGTGAGAGTTAAGTTTCCAATTGTGTGAAGATAGGTTTTTTGAATTTCTTCCCAATTTGGACCTAAACAATCCCTCCATTCCTGAGAGAGATTTGGATTTTGAGGCATGATATGCTCAATAGTATAAGCTTCAACAGGAGTTTTTTCCTTTGAATTCCAGTTTTCAAACTTGTCAAAAATATACTCTTTATTCTTACCTTTTAAGTTATAGATATCTCTTTCTCTGAAGTTTCTTCCGAATTCTCTATTTTTTGGCATTCTTTGATAGTTTTCTTTTAAAACAAGTCTTGCTTGATAAGACTCTGAATAATTCTCGGTATCAAGTTCATTATACATTTTAGCAAATGTTTTATTCAGTGAAGTTGTAGGAATATTACATATTAGTCTTCTAAGCAAATAGCTTTCAGTATATCTTATAATTTCAATAAATTCATCTGCTGATAAAAGTTCGGCATCATAGTCTTTATAGAGATGTAATAAAAAAGGATAAGTAACATCATATCCCATATTGCTTAAGCTATCCATTGCTTCCTTTAATTTAGCATTTTGCTCACGACCAAAAGCAATACATGAGAAATATTTAGAAAACTTAAAAACATCCTTTACAAGAAGTTCTATATTTTCATATTCTCCTGAATATTTTTTGAAATCCCTGTAGATATTTCTAAAGATTGGTACTTTGTCTGTTCTGACAGTCAGATAATCTCTTATAAATTTATCAAATAACAAGCTTCCTGATTCTTCAAATGTTTTTTCTATCTTTTGCCAATAAGTTGTATAAAGGTTTTCCTGTTGTTCTGAATCCAAACCCATGAGAATATAGTTGCGGATAAGGTCTGCTTGAGACAATTCTAAACCTGTTGAGTTTAAACTTTCAAAGATAAGTTGAGGATTGTCAATATTGTGTTCTAATGCCACAAAGATTATTAATAATTTATTCAGACCTTGATAAATAAGTTCAACGTTATCGTCGTTGATTCTTCTTTTAAAGTATTCATAGTTCTCTTTAACTCTAATTGAATCGTCCTCGTCAAAAGGTATTTTGTCTCCTGCATTCAAGTTGTCAATAATCTTTTTTAGAGTAACTCTATCGTCATCAGTTAGAATAAGTTTATATTTAAGTTCACCTGTTTCCTTATCATTAATCAGAAAATAATTTATTAAATTATAAGGATTCATTATATTTTCATTTGGATTTTTAAACAGATAATCACTTAATGCTGAGACAAACAATGATATTGTAGTGATCCTTTGCTGTCCATCAATAATCATTAATTTGTTAATTGGGCTGGCAATATGTCCTTTCTGGTTCATGTACACAATTGAACCAATGAAATGATTTTGTTCATCACTAGAGTTTCCTACTTGTACAACATCTTCAAATAACTGATTGCATTCTTTATCTGTCCAACTATACTTTCTTTGATAGATTGGAATTGATAACTGTTGGTTTTGACCTAAAAAATCTAATAAGTTTTTCTTTCCTGCATCCATATTGAACCCTTTTTATCATCTTTAATACTAAGTTATGTTTATTTATATATAAATTAATCTATTTAAAAATAGTATATTTAAAAATGTATATTTAAAAAGTAGGAACATCTTTTTGAAATGAATGTTTTCACATTAAAAATATATTGAGATAAGTTTAATTTATTATATATGAGAAACCATCCTTATGATAAACTAAAAGACCATAAATATGAAAAATGAATTTTTAAATCTCCAATTAATCAAGTTAATAATATTAAATTATATAATTGGAGAAATGATTGCCTCCCAGATTTCATTTGGATTGCATTAATATTAAATTATTATAATCGTGAAGATGCTTTTTTAAAATTATCATTAATTTTTAAAGGAATTGAAGATTCTTCTTTTCAATTTGATTCTTTACAATTATCATATATTTTCTCATTAGATAAACCTCATCAAATTGAATTTTATAACATCATATTAAAATATCTCGATATTGATGTATTATCTCCATTAACTATTGTTTTTAATCAAAACCAGTTATTCAAAGAATATTTTACTATAGAAAGTTTTAATGTTGAAGATAAACTTTTTATATTGGGGAATATCGTTGAAAATTATGGTACTAATAAATCAGATGGGGCAACTGATGTCCAATATATAATTCTAACGTTTTATTTTCTCATACGAAAAAATATTCATTTAACAGAAAAAACTAGTGAAATAGGCGATTATTTATACAAATATCCAAAAACTCCTCATGAGAATGACGAAATGAGGATATACAGACCAACAGTTAGGAGTATGTTTGGTGCAGTTCAACATGACATTTATCAACATCACCAGGAATTTATAAGATTATTTTGGAAAGAATTATTGGAAATTGGAGGTTGTAATTTGAGATATGGGGAATATATAAACCACTTTGTATTAGATGAAAATTTTATTGAAGATGTTAAACTAGAATTTCAAAAATTAATTATTGAAAATTCAGAAACAGAAATTGAGGATTCACGATTTAATGTTATTATAGGTTCTTCAGTTTATGCATTAAAAGTATTAAATGAACTTGTTGAATGTAATCTTAGAAATAAAGTTATGGGAAGATTGGGTTTAAGAATACTAATTGAAGTTTATATCACATTAAAATTTAATCAGAAAAAAGAACAAAAAGAACCAAGATATGGGAAAAATATCAAGAATATGGTATTGGTAAATATAAAATGATTCTAATAAAAGCTCGTGAAGTAAATGAATTTGAAAACTCACATTTAAACACCGAATTGATTGATGCATTAATTAATGAACAAAATGATGAAATGTTTTTAAATGTTGAAGTTAGGTATTTTAAAAAGGATATAAGAAAAAGAGCTAATGACGTGGGTGAAAAAGAGTTATATGATTTGTATTACGATTATGAATCAAATTTTGCTCATGGATTATGGGAGCAGTTTGTGAAAGTGCAATGTTAAAGTGCGTTAATCCACTTCATTTGGGACATAATGTTCCAGATGTTCAATTAAATCATGGCTTAGCTGATGTTTTACCTGATGCAATAATGGTATTTAAAAAATTATTATCTTTTATTGATGATAATTATTCATTGTCTGAAGAATTCATTTCAAAATATGAGGTAAAAAAATGAGTAAACTTATTACTTATTTGTATAATATTCAAACAGAATATTATAACATATTAAAATCAAAAGAAATGATTGTATTTTCAAATGATTTAAATTTAATCGAAATAACAAAAATAATCGAAGAAGTAGATATCTTTTGGAGAAAAAATAGAGATAAACTCTTATTTGATTTGAATTATTTTGAAAATAAAGAAACATTGTTTTTAGCAGGGTCAATGTATTTGGATATTGAAGATAATTGCTATTACTACTTTAAAACATTCGGAGAGGAACATATTATTAATGATCCAATATTAAAATTTCAAAACCTTGCCAATAATCAAGTAGATGATACTTTTGACATAATTTCAATTTTTAAAAGATTATTTAAAAATACATTGCATTTATTAGAGGCTTTAAGTTTTCATTTTTATATTTTGCCTGTAGATTATATTATTTCAGTGTATAATGATGAACTAATAGAAATGAAAAATAAAATATTCTATCAACTACTTTCATCTTTACTTGACTGTGATGAAATTTTATCCAAAAAATTATTTTTTGAAAACTTCGAATCAATTAATGAAATTGAAAATATCTTACAAAATAAAAAAATTGATTTATTCACATTTAATGCTGGTGATGATAAGTTAGCTCTTAAAGAAAGATTGGATAAATATGAAACTCAAATTCTATTTAAAATTGAGGATTATTTGATGAGATTTTTATGTTTATTGTATAACTCATGGAATCAAATTATTAGTATATTTTTGGTTTTTATAGAACTTGGTTTTATCCCTTATATTAGCTTTAAAAATGCTTTTTTTAATTTTCAATCATTATTTTTATCATTATATGATAAAGAAGATGCAAATGAAATTTTAAATAAGATAATCGTGATGTATACAGTTAATATTTGCATCGATGAAAATATTTTCAATGAAATTGATTTTGAAGATTATGTTAATTTAGTCAAGGAACATAATTTTCAAGAAAAATTAATGGAAAATAATGATGAGAATTATATCTAAAGGGTTAATGGTGTTAATTAATCACATTAATAATGAATTCGATGATTTTATAAAAAATAATAATTTACTTCAAAATAGTGAGAAACTATTATGAATATTTTCAATTATGATGTTGATATTATGGCTACTATTGAAGATGCAATTGAATTTTTAAAAAGCACTAATAAACCTATAGTTTATAAAAAAGGTAGATATGGGAAAAAAGTTCCCGTAAAATATAAAAACAAAGCAATTGAATTATACGAAAACTGCGAAGACGGAGCAATCATGGTGTGTGATGACCATATTGAAATATGGAATTATGATGAAATCGACTGGTTGAGTTAATTGAAACAGATCCTATATATCCATATTTAAAATCATATTTGATATGCAAAAACCCTTCCGTTAATGTCAAAGACATATAATTAAATAAAATCTAAAAAAGTAGCTATTAGTATTTTAACATTATCTTGTAGGAAACATCGACTATTAAACAATTCAAAATCAACATAGATGAGAATATAATAATAGTCATCATTTGCTCTCTCGCACTTTCTTTAAATATGTTTAAAATAAGATTAATTATTACCACTCAAAAATATTTGGGTGGCTTCATATGGTGAGGCAGTTGAATTATTATGGAGAATAGCTCGTTATTCAACTTTTTTTCTAAAAAAACTCCATAATTAATTCAACCATATATATATAGGCAATGATTCTTATTTTTGAAACATTAACCATGAACTTTTTTAATGATAATTTTATATAATTGAAATAATAAAATATTATATTAATTATTATATACAGGTTGTAATAGCTATGGCCAATATAAATAATACATCATCCTACATGGATGAAGATAAAAAGCAAATTATCAAAGAATCCAATTATACCTATAGAGATGCTCTTGAAGTTTCAGCTTATCTCATTGAAGTAGGCAAGTTCGAAAGATTTTACAAGGAAATGCAAATCCATGATTTGCAAAAGGAACTTGACGAAATGGATGATGGAGAATAACTTCAAAAAATATATCTCTCATATATAACTCTTCAAAAGAAACTATTTTTCATAAGTAAAAGGAGTCTGTAAAATTTTATAGGCTTTTTTCAAATTAATTTTTTTACAGTTGAAATTTCATCTCGATGAAAATTCATTCTAATTTTGCTTTAATTTAAAAAATATTGATTTAAAAATAGTAAATTACTTAAATAAGTGAGGACAAATAATATTTTATGACCAAACAAAACAAATTTTCCCCCAATAGTAATTTAAACTTCATACAACTTAAACTTTTTGATTTTTCTGAAGAAAAAATTGATCATGAAAAAATCATTTCAGAAAGGCTTAACAAAAGCCCAAATATTGAAAATACTAATCAAAAACTATTTTTAGACGAAAATAACATATTTTCATATGTTAATCAAATTTGTCCAGTTTGTAGAAGCCACAAAATAATCAAAAAAGACACAATAACAAAAAACAAACAAAATATCAATGGAAAAACTACAGAATTCAAAGAACAGCAATATCAATGCAAAAAATGTGGAAAAAAATTCTAAAATATACAACAATCCATTAATTGATGAAAATAAACAATTTTTACAAGAAATAATGGATAAAATACCTGAAATAATGAAAATTGAATGTCAATCACTTCGTAAAATAAGTAAATACTTTGAAATATTCCTTAAAATCCATGTATCTCATCAAACAATCAAGAATTGGTCCAACAAAAATCACAAGGAAACAATCAACAACGAAGAATTTGAATATTCTGGCTACTATTTATATGATGGGCAATTTTTAAGACTTAATGGAGTCAGACATTACAGATTAACATTATTTGATGCTATACTTAATGTTCCGGTCTTAGAACGAATAGTACGTCGCAGAATACTAAAAAATACTAAAAAATTTATCTTAGATTCAACGAAAAATAAACCATTTATTTGCTTAACAACAGATTTATTTCCAATGTATCGCAATGTAGCCGATGAAATAGGTGTAAATCATCAATTATGCATATTTCATTTATTTCAAACAATAAATCACAAATTAAAAGTTCACTGCAGAAGAAACAAGATTAACACAAAACAAAGAGAACATATCTATGAAAATGCGCAAGAATTAAAAAACTGTTTCAGACAAAATTCAACAAAAGAAGCAATAGGACAATTCAAACAATATTTACAAAATTACGTGGCCATACCAGTAGTATTAAAAGATTTTATAAGAAAACACATCATTAATCACTTTCACAGATATGTACAACACTTAGATGATGAAAATATTGAAAAAACATCAAATAAAGTCGAGAATTACTACAGACAAACTAACCCAGAAAAAATAAAGAAATTATACAAAACTAAAAACGGAATTCTAACATTTTTAAACTACCAAATGGAAAATTGGACAGAAAAACACATAAAAATCAAATAAGCCTATAAAATTTTACAGACTCAAAAGAAGGGAATTTTCCCTGTTGGAAATGAATTGACCGGTTTCACAAAAAATGAGTGACTGACTTTCTGAAAAAAATAACTCCTATCCAATCCATTTATGATGACTGCGCAGTGGCATTCACAGGACGATGAAAAGATAACCTGTAAAACCCACAGCAAAATAATCAATGATGATAAATGGGATTATTATTTAATTTGAAATATCTTTTTCATTAAAATAGTTTATACAATATATGAAAAATATGATAAAAAGAACTAATGCCAATTATAATACATCTTACTCTATCAAAACAGTTCATTGTGCAATATGCCCATAAAGGGTTTAAATCAAAAAAGTAATCCAATATAAAAATTATTGCCCGTATACTAACTCTCTTGAATCATCGGTAGAATACCCTTCCCTCCTCGAGTAACCCTCGAAACGGGCAGCCTATCTAATGCTGGGTTTCTCCTAATCACAGACAGTATCAACTTTCCTCATAGAAGGACCGAAGGCATCAGTCATTAAAAAATGATACAGCAATAATATTTATGTATAAAATAATATTTAACTATTTCTTAATTCATTGAAAAAACAAATAAAAATAAATTAAGAAATAACTAAAACAATAAAAATAAGTAAATTATAATATAATAGGCTTGCAGCGAAATGAAATTCCCATAGAAAACCATAGTACACAAACAAAACAC